>Ga0256406_1001857_pt1 | contig 32314 bp, 27 predicted proteins | sample RumenRJG_03DNA_FD_185986 | JGI IMG/M metagenome (GOLD analysis project Ga0256406, IMG submission 185986) | Bovine rumen microbial communities from Lethbridge, Alberta, Canada - RJG_03 | ecosystem: Host-associated > Mammals > Digestive system > Stomach > Rumen | place: Canada: Alberta | collected... | reverse complement strand
AATTACGCCTCAGTTCTGCAGAACAGTAAGCGAGGTCGATTTGTTCCTACTCGGGCTTACCGGGCAACACGGCCTTTGGCTGGGCCTGGTAAGCCCCTAGATCAATCCCAGTTTTCCCAAAGGAGGCCCTCCCTTGCTTGACCAGAAAGACAAACGTGTTACCCTGCTCTTGTTGGTGCAGGTGTTGAAGAATCATACGGATGCCCGGCATCCGCTGCCCATAACCGGTACGGTGAGCCTGCAGAGCCGGCTTTGCGAAGATTATGACCTGCCGGCGGCGCCTTCCCGGAATACGCTGGGACGGGATCTGGCTCTCTTACGGGACGGGCTGGGGTATGACATCCACCGGGTGCCCCGGAAGGGGTTCTACCTGGAACAGCGGACGCTGACCCGGCCCCAGAAGCAGCTGCTGAAGGACATGGTGGAACGGGCGGGCTTTTTGACAACCGGCAACCGGGAGACGCTGTTGCGGAACCTGGACAGCCTTTTCGGAAAGGCGAACTACCGGGGCGTGGCCCAGGTTTCCAGACCCTTTTCGGGCATCAACCTGCGGAACCCGGACTTTTTCCACAATCTGGAGGTGCTGAACGACGGGCTGGACCGGGGATGCCAGGTGCAGTTCACTTACAACCAGATGCGGCCGGATGGGTCGCTGGAGCCCCTGCCCATTGCGAAACGGGTCCGGGGCGGCTGGCAGGTGCATCCCTTCGGGCTGGTGTACACCAATGACCAGTATTACCTGATTGCCAGCGTGGGGGCGTACCGGAACCTGCGGCATTTTCGGGTGGACCATATGACGGGAGTGACGCTGCTGCCCCAGCAGCCCCGGCGGCCCCTGGCGGACATCGAGGGGTACGAGGGAGAGACCCGGCTGGACCTGGAGCGGTACATCCGGGAACACCTGCAGATGTACGGGGGCGAGGCGATGCCGGTGACCTTTGCGGGCACGGAGAAGCTGAGCCGGTACCTGTGGGATACCTTCGGGGACCATGTGAAGGTGGAAAGCCGGGATCCGGAAACGGGAGACATCCGGTTCACGGTACCCCTGTCCGAAGCCGCGGCCCGGCAGTTCGCCCGCCAGTACGCGGGAGAATGTACGGTGGTGGCGCCGGAGGAATTGAGGAAAAAGCTGGCAGATGAATTCCGAAAAATTGCAGAAAGATACAAATAGTGGACAGGAAACAGGTTACGCCGTCATACGTCATACGCCGAAGGGTGCCCGCTGATGCTAGCCTTGAATGGAAAGCCCGCTGGGCGACCTGGGTTCGGTCTCCCCTTACGGGTAGACCCTACGCAGCGATCGAGGGTTCCGATGTTTTCATTACAATTTGCCAGCGGAGCTGGCTTCCTTCAGCTAGTGACTGTGGACCAGTGACTAGTGACTGGGAAGGGGGGAGTGAAAATATTTTCACTCTCCCTTTCCTTATGGTATAATCAAACTGTAGTGAATACGGAGGAAGATACCATGCTGGCTGACTTACATATCCATACCACATTTTCGGACGGGGTCTATACCCCGGAACAGATCGTGACCCAGGCCCAGGCTGCGGGCATGGGCTGCATCGCCATCACCGACCATGATAACATCCAGGCCTACGACCGGGCCGAACGGCTGATCCATTCCCGCCACCTGGGGCTGAAGCTGCTGCGGGGCGTGGAGATGGACACGGACTACAAGGGCAAGGATGTGCACGTATTGGGCTACCATTTCGACCCCACGAACCAGGAATTCCTGCAGGCCCTGCGCTGGAACCGGGTGAACCGGATTGGCCGGACGGAGAAGATGGTGGCCAAAGTGAACTCTCTGGGGTATCCCATCACCTTCCAGGAGGTGCGGGAGGAGGCTGGCGGGGCCAAGAGCCTGGGCCGTCCCCACATCGCCCGGACGCTGGTGAAGAAGGGCCTGTTCCCCACGGTACAGGCGGTGTTCGATGCGCTGCTGGGCGCGGGCAAGCCGGCCTACTACCGGCAGGTGAAGATGAGCCCGAAAGAGGCGGTGGACCTGATCCACCGGGCGGGGGGCATTGCGGTGCTGGCCCATCCGGCGGAGATCGAGAATCCGCCCATGGTGGAAGAACTGCTGGACAGCGTACCTTTTGACGGCATGGAGGTCTGGCATCCTTCGGTGCTGAAGGAGAATCCTCACCACGACTGGCTGCAGGTGGCCAGAAATCATCATCTTATTCCCAGCGGCGGCAGCGACCTCCATGGCAACAAGGGACGGTTTCCCCTGCACCTGGGAGAATTCCCTGTGAATTACGAGGACGTGGCAGGTATCATTAACGCATAAAGCAGGTGTTACTATGAAAGTTGTAGCATTTGTGGGTCCCAGCGGTACCGGGAAAAGCTTCCGGGCCATCGGGGTTGCCCATGACCACGGCTGTGACGGCATCATCGACGACGGCCTCCTGATCGAGGGGACCAAGATCCTGGCCGGCACCAGTGCAAAGACGGAACAGAATAAGGTACAGGCAGTGAAACGGGCCATCTTCATGGAAAAGGAACACTGCCAGGCGGTACGGGAGGCTCTGACCCAGAGCGACATCAAGACCCTGCTGGTGATCGGCACCTCGGACAAGATGGTGCGGACCATCTGCAAACGGCTGCAGATCCCCATGCCTTCGGAAACGGTGTATATCCAGGATATTTCCACCACCCGGGAAATGAAGAAAGCCCGGGAAATGCGCATCAAAGAGGGCAAACACGTGGTGCCGGTGCCCACCATCGAGCTGAAGCCCCACCTTTCGGGGGTGCTGGTGGATCTGCCCCACCGGCTGTTCTCCCGGAACAGGAAGCACCACGCCCTGCCGGAAAAATCCATTGTGCGCCCGGCGTTCAGTTACTACGGCAAGATCACCGTATCGGATTACGTGGTCAGCGACATTGTGCGCATCGTGGTGAAGAAGAACCGGGAAGTGGACCGGATCACCGGCATCAAGGTGCGCCGGCCCTCGGACACCAGCAAGGGCATGACCATCTTCCTGGAAATCGTGCTGTTCTTCGGGGCGCCCATCTACGAAGTGGTGAAGGCCCTGCAGACCAGGATCAAACTGAAGGTGGAAGGCATGACCAGCATGCCGGTGAAAAATATCGACGTTTCCATCCGCAGCCTGACGGTGCGGCCCCCGGATATTCCGAAGCATCTGGCGGAGCACGGAGAGATGGCGGAGGGACAAAAGGAGGAAACCGGGGCATGACCCCTTACGATTTCGACCAGTATGTGAGTCTGGTCAAGGAAAAACTCCAGCTGCTGACGGACGAACCGGTGGAGCAGAAGGAGATCAACTACGGACAGCAGCTGAAGGTGAAACAGGCGCCTTCTTCTGTGACCCTTTCCCTGTATAACGGCAAAAAAGGCTTGAAAACCGTATGGGGCGGCAAAGAGACGCCCCTTTTGCATGCCTGCAAGGCGGCGCTGGACGAAGCTCCGGAAGAGGCGGGTGCCCTTCCGGAAAACCCCTTCCACCAGGGCTGCCTGCTCCAAGACAGGCCCGGGTTCGACGGCCTGTGGTGCGGCAGCGATGAAAGCGGCAAGGGGGATTATTTCGGTCCCCTGGCAGTGGCGGCCGTGTGTGTGGATGAAGCCACGGCGGCAAAGTTCGCTTCCTGGGGCGTGTGCGACAGCAAGGCCCTGACGGATGACAAGATCCACCAGCTGGCAGCGAAAATCCGGGAAACGGCCCGGGCCCACACCACCCTGGTATTGAAACCCCAGTTCTACAACCAGCGGTACCAGCAGCTGAAGGACCAGAAGATGAACCTGAACCATCTGCTGGCCAGCGGGCACATCCATGCCCTGGGCAAGGTGCTGCAGCAGGTGCCGGAGTGCCATTTCGCCCTGGTGGATCAGTTCACCCGGCACAACAGGATCACCGGGACCCTGGAACAGGCCTTCCCCGGCCTGCAGGTGTACCAGCAGCCCCGGGCAGAGGCGGACATGGCTGTGGCCGCAGCTTCCATCCTGGCCCGGGATGCCTTTGTGGCCGTCATGGACCAGCTGACGGAACAGGCCGGCTTCCCGCTGCCCAAAGGGGGCGGGGCCCAGGCTACGGCTGCAGCCCGGCGGATCGTGGAGGAGCAGGGAAAAGACGCACTGGTCCGGTTCGTGAAGCTGCATTTTGCCAACAGTCGAAAGGTATAGAAGCCGTTTTACGGTTTGTTCCCCTTTTTGTCACGTACTTATGCTATAATATGAAATATATGTACTCAATTGGTAGAAACAGGGATCCAATCCCTAATATAACATACTGGCAGGTTATCATTTATGAATAAAAATGTTTTTCGCGTGCTGTGCGTCCTGTTTGTGGTCATCGTACTCGTATCAGCAGGCGTTATTTACTTTACGTTTGATGTCCGGGCACTGGAATACCTGACCACCTTCAAGTGGTATTATGCCCTGCTGGCTCTGGGGACGCTGTCCATCGGGCTGTTCTTCGATGCCACCCGGCTGATCACCCTGACCCGGATCTCCGGGGAGAAGATGGACTATGCCCATATCTTCTATGCGGTGTTCAGCAACTATTTCCTGGCGCTGATCACTCCCGGCCAGGGCGGCGGGGGCATTGCCATGCTCATGTTCATGAAGCGGGCCGGGGTGCCGGTGGCCAAATCCACGCTGATCATCATCGTGCGGACGGTGTTCTCCATCCTGTTCCTGTTTTTGATGATGCCCATCGTGTTCTTCTTTGACCCGGCCCTGGTGGACTGGATGCCCACCAGTGTGATCGCACTGGTGTGTGCCTTCTTCATCGGCGCACCCTGGCTGCTGTGGCGTCTGGTGATGGGGGGCCGGGTGGAGAAATGGCTGGCCCGGTTCAGCCGCCGGTTCTCGCCCCGGGTACAGGAAGCCATTTTCCTGGGATACCGGGATTTCCAGCAGGCCATGTTCATGCTGAAGGACAATCCCAGGCAGGTATTCCGTGCGTTCCTGGAATCCGGCATCAGCCTGCTGTTCATCTATTCTGTGGTACCTGTCTTCATCAAGGCCTTCGGCATCAACCTGCCCCTGCACATCATCATGGGGCGGATGTGCCTGATCAACCTGATCCTGTACTTCACCCCCACGCCCGGTGGCAGCGGCGTGGCCGAAGGGGGATTCCTGATGCTGTTCAACAGCCTGCTGCCGCCTGGGGTATCCGGGGTACTGGCCGTACTGTGGCGTTTCTTTTGTGAATACATTCCGTTCACCATTGGCGCTGCCGTCACCATCAAATGCTTCGGATTCGATATTTTGAACAAGATTCGTGATCGGAGGGGAATGGATTCATGAGAAAGATCCTGGTTACAGGGGGAGCGGGGTTCATCGGCTCCCATGTGGTGCCGGAACTGCTGGCCCATAATGATTGTGAAGTGGTGGTCCTGGACAACCTGTCCACCGGAAAACGGTGCCATGTCCCGGAGGGAGCCCGGTTCCAGCTGCTGGATATCCGCTCCCGGGAGCTGTGGGATTTCATGGCCCGGGAAAAATTCCAGACGGTGATCCATCTGGCGGCCCAGACCCTGGTGCCCTATTCCATGGAGCATCCGGAAGAAGATGAGGACCTGAATGTGACGGCCATGGTCCACCTGCTGGAAGGCTGCCGGAAGACGGGGGTGGAACAGATCATCTTCTCTTCCAGCGCAGCCGTTTACGGGGACAACCAGAACCTGCCCCTGAAGGAAACGGAAGTTCCGGCTCCCACGTCCTTTTACGGACTGTCCAAGGTGGTGGGGGAGGAGTACATCCGCATGTACAGCCGGTGCTTCGGACTGAAGCACCTGATCTTCCGGTTTGCCAATGTATACGGTGAGCGGCAGGGAGAAACCGGCGAAGGCGGTGTGATTTCCGTATTTGCCCGGAAAATCGCTGCCGGTGAACCGGTGACCATTTTCGGAGACGGCAACCAGACACGGGATTTCGTCTATGCCGGCGACCTGGCACGGGCAATCTCCGCAGGGATCGGCTATGAAGGCTGCGCCACCCTGAATGTTTCCACCAATCAGGAGGTATCCCTGAATCAGCTGATCGCCATCCTGGAAAAGATCCTGGGGCGGCCCATGGAAGTGGAGCATGGCCCGGTGCGGCCGGGGGATATTTACGCTTCCGTACTGAGCCACCGGGCCCTGGTGGAGACCCTGGGCATGAAGGAGTATACGGACCTGGAAACAGGCCTGGGGAAGACCCTGGCTTATTTCCTGAAATAAAAGAAGTGGGGGAGAACAAGGAGGATTGGCTATGAAAAAACGGCTCCTTTTGGTTCTGGCCCTGCTTTTTTTGGTTGCAGCAGGATGCGGCCAGAACAGGTACCAGGTGCGGGGCGGCAAGCAGGCTCCGAAGGAACTGGTCCTGGCGGCCGGCCAGAATAATGGAGATTACGGCACCCTGGGAGGAGAACTGGTCAAGCTGTACAACGGGGACGGCAGACAGCCCCTCCTGAGAGAAACGGGCGGTTCCGGTTCGGTGGCCAATGTGGAGCTTTTGGCGGAGGGCCGGGCGGACCTGGCCTTTGTCCAGAGCGATGTGGCGGATGCGGCCGTCAACGGGACGGATCAGTTTGCAGGAAAACCCATGGAGAACCTGCAGGTGCTGGGGGTCCTGTATCCGGAGACGGTGCAGATCATCACCTACGACGTGACGGGCATCCGGAAACTGGCAGATCTGCGGGGCCGTACCCTGGCCGTAGGGGCGGCCGGTTCCGGATCCGCCTACGATGCCCGGAAGGTGCTGGAGGCTGCCGGGATCCCGGAAGATGAAGTCCGCATCCAGTACCTTTCCGTGGAAGATGAAGTGAGGGCGTTGAAAGAAGGCACGGTGGATGCGGCCTTTGTGACCTCGGGAGTGCCCCAACAGGCCTTCCGGGATCTGGCCCGGCAGCGGCAGCTGGTGCTGGTACCGGTGGAGGGGCGCACGGCAGAGGATCTGCTGGAGGCCTATCCCCGGTTCCGGAAGACCGTGATTCCGGTGGGGACCTATCCCAACCAGCTCCAGGCCTGCAACACGGTGGGCGTGGACTGCCTGCTGCTGGCTACGGACCGGCTGGAGGCCGGCCAGACCCGCAGTTTCCTGGAACGGCTGTGGAGCCACTGGGGTGAACTGCACAGCAGATACCCGTTCCTGCCGGCAGATCCGAAACAATCGTTCTTCCGGGAATGGGATCTGCCGTTAGCACCCGGTGCCGAACAATTCAGGAAAGACAAGAAAGTCAGTTCCTGACCATTTTGGTAAAACTTTATTTGCAAAACAGGCGTCAAACCTGTATAATGTTGAACAAGAGACTAGTCCTATAGGGTCCGGAACGAAGCGTATCGTTCGGATTCGTAGGGGATACGGGAATTGAAAACATAGTTTCGAAAACGGAGTATGGACGAAAGATACTCCAGTATTTCTATATGTCAAAATCAGGAACAAGAAAGAGGAGGTACCCCTTTGAAAGAGGAAACAAACAACAATACCAGTAAAGGGCAGAAGAGAGAACAGAAACGGGAACAGAAGAGAGAAAACAGGCGGGAACAGAAGAAACTGTCCATCATCCCCCTGGGCGGGCTGGGCGAAATCGGCAAGAACATGACCGCTTTCGTGTACGGCAACGATATGATCCTGGTGGATGCCGGCCTGGCATTCCCGGATGATGATATGCTGGGTGTGGATCTGGTGATTCCGGATACCACTTTCCTGCAGGAAAACAAGGACAAATTCAAGGCCATTTTCCTGACCCATGGCCATGAAGACCATATCGGCGCCCTGCCTTATGTGATGAAGGATTTCGACGTACCGGTATACGGCACGCCTCTGACCCTGGGCATCCTGAGCGGCCGGCTGAAAGAAAACGGTGTCTCTGACAGCAAGTGCAAAATGGTGAAACCGGGCGCCACGGTACGGGCCGGCGCTTTCCGGGTGGAATTCATCCGGGTCAACCACAGCATTCCCGATGCAGTTGCCCTGGCCATCCATACCCCGGTGGGCGTCATCGTGCACACCGGCGACTACAAGTTCGACCAGACCCCGGTGGACGGCCAGGTGGCGGACTATGCCAAGCTGGCAGAAGTGGGCCGCAAGGGCGTGCTGCTGCTCATGAGCGATTCCACCAACATCGAACGGACCGGGTATACCCCCAGCGAAAAGAGCGTGGGCAAGACCCTGGACGAACAGTTCCGCGCCGCCAGGAATCGGGTGATCGTGGCAACGTTCTCCTCCAACGTGCACCGGATCCAGCAGGTGATCGACGCGGCTGTCATGACCCGCCGGAAGGTAGCTGTCATCGGCCGCAGCATGGTGAACGTGGTGAACATCTCCATTGAAATGGGATACCTGAAGGTGCCCCAGGGTGTGCTGATCGACATCGATGAATGCCGCAACTATGCACCCCGGCAGATTGCCATCATCACCACCGGCAGCCAGGGCGAACCCATGAGCGCCCTGACCCGGATGAGCAACAACGACCACCGGAAGGTGTCCATCATGCCCGGGGATACGGTGATCATCTCCGCCACCCCCATTCCCGGCAACGAGAAGGGTGTGGCCCGGACCATCGACAATCTGTACAAACAGGGTGCGGAAGTAGTATACGGCCGTGAACAGGGCATCCACGTTTCCGGCCACGCCAGCCAGGAAGAGATCAAACTGATGCACCGTTTGATCCATCCCAAGTTCTTCATGCCGGTCCACGGCGAATACCGTCACCTGGTGAAGCATAAGAAACTGGCTATGCAGCTGGGCATGCCCAAGGAAAACATCGTCATTGCCGAAAACGGCTCCGTGGTGGACCTGACCCGGGATTCCATCGGGATCACCGGAAAAGTGACGGCCGGCCGGGTGCTGATCGACGGCCTGGGCGTAGGCGACGTGGGCAATGTAGTGCTGCGTGACCGCCGTCAGCTGTCCCAGGACGGGATCCTGATTGTGGTGGTGACCATCGACCACAGCACCTACCGGATCGCTGCCGGCCCGGATATCGTATCCCGGGGCTTCGTGTATGTGCGTGAATCCGAGGAACTGATGGAAGGGGCCCGGGACCGGGTGCTGAGCACGCTGGACAAATGCCACGAGAACAACATCACCGAATGGTCCGCTCTGAAGAGTGCCGTCCGGGACAGCCTGGGCCGGTATCTGTTCGACAAGACCAGACGGCGTCCCATGATCCTTCCGCTGATCATGGAGATCTGATTGCCATAAAATAAAATCTTCAGGAAGGGAACAGCGTGGAGAAAAAAGAACGAACTCGCAGAAACAACAAAAAAATCGAATTCACCTTCAACCGGGAAGTACTGGGCATCCTGCTGGCGGCTTTCGCCATGGTGATGCTCTGTGCCCTGGCCGGGCTCCCCATGGGGAGTGCCGGGGCGTTCCTGGAAAGAGTGCTGAAATTCGCACTGGGAATCGGGGCTTTCCTCTTCCCTCTGTATGTGCTGGTTCTGGGGCTGGGGTATATCCTGAACCACGAACATCTGCGGTTTTCCAGGAAGTTCTTTACTCTGCTGCTGTTCCTTGTTTCTGTCCTGAGCCTGTGGCACATGCATAAGGTGCCGGAGGGCCGGGAACTGATCCCTGAATACCTGATGACCGGTGGTGGCCTCCTGGGAGGCGCCATCGTGTTTGTTTTAACGAAGGTGGTGGGCCGCATCGGGGCCATGATCGTGCTGATCGCCTGGGCCCTGGCTTCCATGGTGCTTTCCGGCAAATTCTCCCTGCGCTCCCCTCTGCGGACGGCCAGCGACGGGGTGAAGGAAGGGGCCGAGAACGTGGCCCAGAAGTGGGAGGAATACCAGGACCAGCGGAAGCGCAGCCATAATGCCTTCTATGACCAGGAAAAGGACGATGGGAACTACCCGAAATCCAAAGCCGGGACCGGGGAAAAGAAAGCCACCCTGGCCGAACGGCTGAAGGAAAAGGTGAGCAGGGCCGGGAATGCGCCGCTGCTGAAGTTCCAGAAAGACCAGGTGGATACGGCGGAACCGCCCCGGAAGTTCACCATTACCAACGGCCAGGATACGGCCCGGCCTGTGGCGGCAGCAGATGAGTCCCAGCCGGTCCAGACCACCCGTCTGGAAAATGCAGAGACCGGGGAAGTGATTCCCTATGAATTCCCATCCCTGGACCTGCTGAATCCGGATGCTCCGGTGAACGCCCGGAACTACCAGGCGGAAATCCAGGAGCAGGGCGGCACCATCGAGCAGACACTCCACGATTTCGGCGTGAATGCCACGCTGGTGAACGTGACCCGGGGACCTTCGGTGACCCGGTATGAACTGGAGCCGGCTCCTGGGGTCAAGGTGAACAAGATCCAGAACCTGGCGGAGGACATTGCCCTGAAACTGGCGGTTTCCAGCGTGCGGATCGAGCCCATCCCGGGCAAGGCGGCCATTGGCATCGAAGTGCCTTCCAGGACCAGCCAGCCTGTTTCCTTCCGGTCCATTGTGGACTGCCCGGAAGTGAAGAATGCCAAAGGCAAGCTGGCCATTGGCCTGGGCAAGGATATTTCCGGCCATGTGGTGGTGGCCGACCTGACCAAGATGCCCCACCTGCTGATTGCCGGCAGCACCGGCAGCGGCAAGAGTGTCTGCATCAACACCATCATCTGCAGTCTGCTGTACAAGGCAGCTCCCGACGAGGTGAAGCTGATCCTGGTAGACCCCAAGGTGGTGGAACTGACCAATTACAACGGCATCCCCCATCTGCTGACCCCTGTGGTCACAGGACCCAAGCAGGCGGCCAGTGCCCTGCACTGGGCTGTGGTGGAAATGGAACGGCGGTACAGCCTGTTCGCCAAGACCCAGGTGCGGAAAATCGACGATTACAACAAGCTGGTGCAGCCGGGAGAGAAGCTGCCGTTCATTGTGGTCATCATCGACGAATTGTCCGATCTGATGATGGTGGCAGCGGTGGATGTGGAAGATGCCATCCTGCGACTGGCCCAGAAGGCCCGTGCGGCCGGCATCCATCTGATCCTGGCCACCCAGCGGCCCAGTGTGGACGTGCTGACCGGGACCATCAAGGCCAACATCCCCAGCCGGATCGCCTTTGCCGTATCCAGCCAGATCGACAGCCGGACCATCCTGGACACCAGCGGGGCCGAAAAGCTGCTGGGGAAAGGGGACATGCTCTTCTTCCCCACTGGCGAAAACAAGCCCATCCGTGTCCAGGGTGCCTACATTGCGGATGATGAACTGAACCGGGTGGTGGACTTCATCAAGGCGGAAGCCATCCCCACCACCTATCACCAGGAAGTGACTACCCAGGAGCTGAATGGGGAAAAGGACAGCAAGAAGGATGGCGCAGAGGACGAACAGGACGAGCTGTTCCAGGATGCGGTAGAAGCCGTCATGGATGCCCACCAGGCGTCCTCCTCCATGCTCCAGCGCAAGTTCCGCATCGGGTACACCCGGGCGGCCCGGCTGGTGGATGCCATGGAAGAAAAGGGCATTGTAGGACCGGCTGACGGGAGCAAGCCCAGACCTCTCCTCATGAGCCCCACCACCATCAGGCAGAAGTTCTTCACCAAAGGGCTGAAAGAAGACCCGGATGAATCTCTATGACCTATCCTGCTAAGAAAGAGGACGAACCATGAAAAACAAAATTGGAACCTATTTACGGCAGCACCGGGAGGAAAAGAAGCTGACCCTGGAGCAGGTTGCCGAACATACCGGAATCCGGGAACCCTATCTGGAAGACCTGGAAAACGGGGACTTCCACAAGATCCCCGGTGATGTGTTCATCCGCGGTTTCCTGCGGAATTACGGGAACTATCTGGGCCTGGACGGCAATGGCCTGGTGGAGGCCTACCGCACCGGGAGCGAACCGGGCAAGATCCTGAAGGAGGTGGACCAGGTCGCACCGGCTCCGAAACCTCCTGTAAGTACGGATACTGTCATCCTGCGGAAGGCGCTGGATACCATGGAACCCAGAAGCACCACGGAACCCCAGGGGGCAGAGCCTGCGAAGCGGGCTGCCGAACCGGCCGGACCGGAAGCGGAGCCCTTCGATAAGGTGGCAGCCCTGAAGGAAATGGAACCGGTGGGGTATGGCCATCCATCCCACAAAGAGAAACCGCAGCCGGCAAGGCCGGTGGAGCCTCCGGAGAAACAGGCCATGGAAGAGACCCGGATCATGAAACCGGTGAAGCCTTCTGTCCGGCCGGATCCGGCGAGCACACCGGAGGAGAAACCGGCAGAAACGGCCAGAACCGGGGCTCCCAAAGCGGCTCCAGGAAAACAGGCGGCTTCCCCGGCCACGAAACCGGCAGAGGCGGCGAAAAAGGGCCCGGACGGAAAACCCGAAACGGCAGCTGCGGCTGCAGCTCCGGTACAGGGAAAGAAACATGGTTCGCCCAAACAGACCCTGAAGAAGATGGAAAAAGCCCTGAACAAGGAACATGTGGAGGAAGCCCTGACGGACGGCAAAGCCAAGATGGGGGGCTTCCTGGATCGTATCCATCAATTCATCGACGACAACCTGTACGAGACCGTGCCCGAGGACGAAGAGGGCGAGGAGTATGGCGCCACTTCGGTGGATACCGGCAGCAAAGCTCCGGCCTTCAGCTTCAAGGTGTTCACCGGTGTGTTCGTGGTGTGCCTGGCCATCTTCACGGTGGTCATGGCCTACTTTGTGTTCGGCGGCAAGACCACCCCGGATCTGAAGGCCACGGATTCCATCACTGATGGAGTGAAGTCCGATCATTCTTCGGAAAAAACGCCGGAGAACAAGAAAGAGGCCGAAGCAACCAAGGCCCAGCAGGAAGAAGCCAAAGGCGATGACAAGACCCTGGGCAAGGGCAATGGAGTCACCGTTGTGGTAACCTATAAGAAACCGGTGTGGACCCAGACCACCATTGACGGCAAACAGGTGGAAGCTGCCACCATCCCCAAGGGTTCCACCCGGACCTACAAAGGCAGCAAAAGCGTATCTGTAAACGTGGGCAGCATCCGTGACGTGACCATCAGCGTCAACGGCAAGGAAGTGCCCTATGGCTCGAAGGAATGGGGCGTAGTGACCCGTACCTTCAAGGCAAAGTGAGGCAGGGGGCGCCCCTTCGGTGCGCCCGCTCGTCGTAACCCGCAGGGACGGCCCATAAGGGACGTCCGCAAATGGAAGGAGTAACAATTTGGAAATCGGAGTAGTCAGCCTGGGGTGTCCCAAGAACCTGGTGGACTCGGAAGTGATGATGGGGCTCATCAGAGAGCGCCACTGGACCATCACCAACGATCCCACCCATGCGGATGTGATCATCGTGAACACCTGCGGCTTCATCGAAAGTGCCAAGACAGAATCCATCAACACGATCCTGCAGATGGCCGAATACAAGAAGGACGATGCCCATCGGAAACTGATCGTCACCGGATGCCTGGGACAGCGGTATGCCGATGATCTGTTCAGGGATCTGCCGGAAGTGGATGCCATCATCGGTACCGAATGCTATGACCAGATCGGCAGCGTCATCGACCGGGTGGAAGCCGGCGAACGGTTCACCCTGCTGAAACCGCCCCATACATATACCCAGAAGACCAAACGGGTGCTGACCACCCCCCGGTATACGGCCTATCTGAAAATTGCCGAAGGGTGCAACAACCGGTGCTCCTACTGCGCCATTCCCAAAATCCGGGGCCCCTACCGCAGCCGTCCCTATGAGGAAGTGCTGGAGGAAGCCCGGGAGCTGGTGAGCCAGGGCGTGCGGGAACTGATCCTGGTGGCCCAGGATACCACCCAGTACGGCATCGACCTGTACCACAGGCTACGTCTGGCCGACCTGCTGAAGGACCTGGACCGGATCCCCGAGCTGAAGTGGATCCGCATCCTGTACTGCTATCCGGATTCTTTCACTGATGAACTGATCGAGACCATGGCCACCTGCAAAAAGGTATGCCATTACGTGGATCTGCCCCTGCAGCATGCCAGCAACAGCCTGCTGAAGACCATGCATCGCCGGGATACCCGGGAGCAGGTGGAGGAACTGCTGGCCAAACTGCGCAAACGGATGCCGGACATCTGCCTGCGGACCACCTTCATCGTGGGCTTCCCCGGAGAGACGGAGGAACAGTTCCAGGAACTGCTGGACTTTGTGGAAAAAGAACGGTTCCAGTGTGCCGGAGTGTTCACCTACAGCCAGGAAGAGGGTACAGAAGCCGGAGAGATGCCCAACCAGATCCCGGAAGAAACCAAACAGGACCGGTACCACCGGCTTATGGCCCAGCAGGCCCAGATTTCCGAGGAAATCCAGCAGGAGCGGGAAGGCCGTGTGCTGGAGGTGCTGATCGAGGGCAAGGACCAGGAAGACCCGGAACTGGCGGAAGGACGCAGCTATGCGGAAGCTCCGGACATCGACGGCAAGATTTTTGTGGAACAGGCAGGAGCCCTGAAGGCAGGGGACTTTGTAAAGGTCCGGATCAGCCAGGGTTTCACCTATGAAGCGGTGGGACAGATCGTAAAGGAGTGAATTTCCCGTGAACGTGGAAGTCATCAATACCGGAACGGAGCTGCTGCTGGGAGACATTGTCAACACCAATTTCCAGTATCTTTCCCGGATGCTCAATGACGCCGGTTTCAATGTGCTGTACCAGACCACCATCGGGGACAATGGGGACCGGCTGCTGGAAGTGCTGGACATTGCCCTGAAACGGGCGGATATCATCATCACCACCGGAGGCCTGGGGCCCACCCGGGGGGATATCACCAAGGAAATGGTGGCCAGGAAGCTGGGACTGCCTCTGGTGCCCAGTACATTCTGGATGGATAAGCTGACCCGGTACTTCGCCGCCCGCAGGGTGACCATGACCGAGAACAACAGGAAGCAGGCCATGATCCCGGAAGGGGCCGTGGTGTTCAACAACGAAGTGGGAACAGCGCCGGGCATCGGGGTCTGGACTCCGGACCACAAGCTGATCGTCATGCTGCCCGGACCTCCGGCAGAGACCACCCACGTGTTCAGCCGGCAGGTGATGCCCTACCTGCGGAAAAGCTATGCGGCCCAGGGCATCATCCATTCCCGGGTGCTCCATCTGCGGGGCCTGACAGAATCCATGGTGGCGGAAAAACTGGACAGGATCATCATGGCCCAGACCAATCCCACCATTGCCCTCTATGCCCGGAAGGGTGAAATCATCATCCGGATCACCGCCAAGAGCGATACCCTGGAAAAAGCGGAAGCCATGAACCATGGCATCGAGGAAAAAATCCGGGAGGTGCTGGGCCACTATATCTATGGGGTGGATTATGAAACCCTGCCTGAAGCCCTGGGAAAACGGCTGAAGGAGAAGAAACTGACCATCGCCTTCGCTGAATCCTGTACCGGCGGCCTGGCTTCCAGCCTGGTGACGGACATCCCGGGCAGTTCGGAGTATCTGATGGGCTCGGTGGTTTCCTATACCAATGATGTAAAACACCGTCTCCTGGGCGTAAAGCAGGAGACCCTGGACAAATACACGGCTGTCAGCGAACAGACCTGCCGGGAAATGGCTGAAGGGATCCGGAAGCGGATCGGCACGGACCTGGGCATCAGCATTACAGGCATCGCCGGTCCCGGCGGTGGTACGCCCACCCAGCCTGTGGGCCTGGTGTATGTAGGGGCTGCTGACAGGAACGGTACCCAGGTGCTGGAATGCCGGTTCAAGGCTTCCCGGACCACTATCAAGCTCCGGGCGGCTATGAATGCCCTGAGCCTGGCCATGGACCGGGTCAAGAAGTTATAAATAAGGAGAAATCAATGACTGAAACTCTGCAAGAAGAAAATAAGCAGGAAATCACTTCTTTTGAAGACCTGCAGCTGGATAAGAAAATCCTGAGCGCACTGAAGGAAATGGGCTTCGAAGAACCCTCTCCCATCCAGAAACGAGCCATCCCTCTGGCCCTGGAAGGGGACGACCTGATCGGCCAGGCCCAGACCGGTACCGGTAAGACCGCCGCTTTCGGGATCCCCATCATCCAGAAAATCAACGAGAAGGACCGCCACATCCAGGCGCTGGTCATGAGCCCCACCCGGGAACTGTGCATCCAGGTGGCCGATGAAATCACCAAGATCGGTAAGAACAAACGGGTCCGGGTACTGCCGGTGTACGGTGGCCAGCCCATCGAACGGCAGATCCGCAGCCTGAAACGGGGCATCCAGGTGGTCATCGGGACCCCCGGCCGTCTGCTGGACCATATCCGTCGGGGGACCATCGACCTGGAATATGTGAATTTCCTGGTGCTGGATGAAGCCGATGAAATGCTGGATATGGGCTTCGTGGATGATATGGAGAACATCATCAAGAACGTACCGCCCGAACGGCAGACCATGCTGTTTTCCGCCACCATGCCCCGGCCCATCCTGAGCATCAGCAAAAAGTACATGCGCACCCCCAAGATGGTGGCCATCCACAAGGAAGTGGTGACTGCCCCCACCATCGACCAGTACTACTATGAGACCCGGGACAAAGTGGACGGTCTGTGCCGGATCCTGGACACCACCGACGACTGCAAGATGATCATCTTCTGCCGCACCAAGAAGGGTGTGGATGAACTGGTCATCGCCCTGGCCACCCGGGGATACGAAGCCGAAGGCCTGCACGGGGATCTGAGCCAGAACCAGCGGGACCGGGTCATGAAGAAGTTCCGCAACGGCCAGGTGGATATCCTGGTGGCCACGGATGTGGCAGCCAGAGGGCTGGACATCGACAACATTACCCATGTGGTGAACTTCGACGTGCCCAGTGACAGCGAAAGCTACGTGCACCGGATCGGCCGTACGGGCCGTGCCGGCAATACCGGTGTTGCCCTGACCTTCATCACCCCCCGGGAATTCCGCCAGCTGAAGCTGATCGAACGGAGCATCAAGACCCGGATCATCCGGGGCACCCTGCCCACCGATGCCAGCGTGCTGGAACGGCAGCGGGAACAGATTGTCTCCAAGATGCAGACCATCCTGGAGCAGGACCGGTTCCAGGACTACCTGCCCATTGTGGAAACCCTGGAAAAGGATTATGACATCCAGGATATTGCAGCCGCAGCCCTGAAGTTCATGCAGGAAGGGGCCAAGGCCCTGGAGGAACCCCAGGAGGAGGGCGCTCTGCCCGATGCCCTGGCCAACACCGGTGCCAAACCGGGCATGGTCCGGCTGTTCCTGAACATCGGCCGTTCTTCCCGGGTGACGGTGCGGGATATTGTCCAGAGCATCGCCATCGAAGCGGAAATCCCGGCCCGGAGCATCGGCCGGATCAGCATCTACGATAAATTCAGTTTTGTGGAAGTTCCCATGGAATATGCGGAAAAAGTCCTGGCGGTCATGCACCGGAACACCATCCGGGGCTGCCGGGTGAATATGGAACCTGCGAAAGCACGGGTATAATCGACAAGGAGTTCTCTTATGCCTCAAACGATCTACGGAAGGACGGAGGGCCTGAAGAAACAGGTCCTCACCCAATTGGAAGCGATCTATGAGCTGAGAGCCGACGAGGGCCAACTGATCAGTCATGAGTTGGCCCTTGTTTTGCGCGACCTTTCGGAGGAAATCAACCGGGAAATCTCCCTGTACATCGACCGGAAGGGCAAGGTGACGGCTGTGGCTGTGGGCAGCGACTGCCATGTGGATCTGCCCCAGGTGGAGTCCCGGCGCAGCCAGAATCGGCTGTGCGGGGTAGCCTGCATCCATACCCATCCCCACGGGGCACCCCGGCTCAGCGGCGTGGATTTTTCCGCCCTGCGGGATCTTCGCTTCGATGCCATGGCGGCCCTGGCCTGGGAAACGCCGGGCAGCGAACCGGTCCTGGGCTTTGCCATGATCACGGATCTGGACGACAATCAGCAGCCGGTGCTCCAGGAATTCGGACCCTATACGGCCAAGGACGTGGCGTCCATGCCCTTTGGCAACATCGTTCATCTGATCGAGAAGCTCCTGGCCAAACGGTCCCGGAACCATAATCTGGAGGAAGGGCCGGAGCGGGCCATGCTGGTTTCCCTGGCCTGGGGGGACCTGAATGCCCGCTGGAGCGCTGAGGATTCAGTGGAAGAGCTGGCCCAGCTGGCCGAGACTGCCGGAGCCCTGGTAATCGGGAAATTTGTCCAGAGCCGGCCCAAGCCGGATCCGGTGTTCTTCATCGGCAAGGGCAAGGTCCAGGAAATGGCCCTGTTCGCCCAGCAGGAAGACATCGATCTGTGCATCTTCGATGACGAACTGTCCCCGGCCCAGCAGAGAAACCTGGAACGGGCCCTGGGGGTGCGGATCATCGACCGTACCGGACTGATCCTGGACATCTTCGCCAAACGGGCCCGGACCAGCGAAGGCAAGCTCCAGGTGGAACTGGCCCAGCTGCAGTACATGCTGCCCCGGATCATGGGACAGGGGACCAGTCTTTCCCGGTTGGGGGGCGGTATCGGTACCCGGGGGCCCGGTGAAACCAAACTGGAAGTGGACCGGCGCCGGATCCGGGACCGGATCGCCTTCCTGGAAGAACAGATCCGGAAGATGAAGGGAAGCCGGAAACAGCAGCAGCGGGCCCGGAACAAGAGTGAAGTGAAGCAGGTGTGCCTGGTGGGCTATACCAATGCAGGCAAGAGTACCCTGCTGAACCAGCTGACCCATTCGGACATCTACGCCCAGGACCAGCTATTTGCCACCCTGGACCCCACCACCCGCCAGCTGGAACTGCCTGACGGCGATGTGTGTACCCTGACGGATACGGTAGGGTTCATCCAGCGGCTGCCCCATCAGCTGGTGGCGGCATTCCGGTCCACCCTGGAAGTGGTGAAGGATGCGGACCTGTTGGTCCATGTAATCGACTGCTCCCACGAACTGTACAGGGAACAGGCCGAAGCGGTGTACCAGGTGCTCCAGGAACTGGAGGTCACCGACAAACCCATCCTGACCGTCTATAATAAGGTGGACAAGCTGCACCAGTTCCAGGGCCTGCAGCACCGGCTGGAACAGGAGGAACATACGGTCTGCGTCTCTGCGAAGACCGGCGACGGCATCCCCCGGCTGCTCCAGACCATGGCCGGGATGCTGGGCCAGGACATGACGGAAGTCACCCTGTGCATCCCCTACGCGGAAACCAGGCTGGCGGCCCGGCTCCACAGCGATGCCAGGGTCCTCAGCGAGGAATACGGCGACCAGGGGATCCTGGTGAAAGCCAAAATGAAGAAAGCCATGGCCGACAAATTAGCGGCCTATATTCAATAAATCTGTACCGTAGGGGCTTACCAAGACTGGCGGAACGCCATGTCGCCCGGTAAGCCCGCATAAGATTCGAGGAGGAAGTTAGTAATAAAATGATCCAATGGGATGAAATCGAACGGAAAGCGCTGGACACCGTAGCCCAGCATACCCAAATCCATGAAGAAGCAGCGCTGGTCAACACCAAAAAGGTGCTGGACGCTTTTGCCAAATACCAGGTGGCCGATTACTACCTGAAACCCACCACCGGCTACGGCTATTCCGATGTGGGCCGGGATCAGCTGGACCTGATCTATGCGGACATCTTCAAGACGGAGGCCGCCCTGGTCCGCTCCCAGTTTGTTTCCGGGACCCATGCCCTGGCTGTGGCGCTCTTGGGCAACCTGAAACCGGGCGACGAAATGATCGGTGCCACCGGTGAACCCTATGACACCATGCAGACCATCATCGGTGCTCCGGTGAAGACCCCGGGCAGCCTGGTGGATATGGGCGTCACCTACAAGGAAATCCCCATGGAAGGCGATCATCCCGATATCCCGTCCCTGCTGGCCGCCATTACTCCCAAGACCCGTCTGATCCACGTACAGCGCTCCTGCGGGTACAGCAGCAAGCGGAAGACCCTGACCGTGGCCGAAATCGGGGAAATCTTCCAAGCTGTGAAGGCTGTCCGTCCCGACATCATCTGCTTTGTGGACAACTGCTATGGGGAATTCATCGAGAAACAGGAACCGACGGAAGTGGGTGCTGACCTGATGGCCGGCTCTCTGATTAAGAACCTGGGCGGCGGTTTCGCTCCCACCGGTGGCTATATCGTGGGTAAAAAAGAACTGGTGGAACAGGCTTCCTACCGTCTGACGGCTCCCGGCCTGGGCGGTGAAATGGGCTGCACCCTGGGCGACACGGCCCGGGAATTCTACCAGGGCCTGTTCATGGCTCCCCACGTGGCCCTGCAGGCTGTGAAGACCTCCATGTTCGCGGCTTCCGTGTTCCAGTCCCTGGGCTTTGAAGTATCCCCGCTACCTGACGATGTGCGCAGCGACATTATCCAAACCATTACCCTGAAGACTCCGGAGAACCTGTGTGCCTTCTGCGAAGCCATCCAGGCTCATTCTCCCATCGATGCCCACGTAACGCCGGTACCGTCTCCGCTGCCTGGCTACCAGGATGACATCATCATGGCTGCCGGTACCTTCGTACAGGGGGCTTCCATCGAACTGAGCGCCGATGGTCCCATGCGTGCTCCGTACAAGGTGTTCATGCAGGGCGGCCTGACCTTCGAACACGGCCGGATCGCCGTCATGGCTGCGGCCAGACAGATCATGGCCAGACAGGAAGGCAAGTGAAAGATCCCAGAGAGGGGGAGAGACAGCAGCCCCTCCTGGAATGTGATAGGAAACTGAAAAACAGCTTGTGAAGCAAATGCAGGTTTTTCCGAGGGCATCGACCCTTCAGAAAAACCTGCATTTTATTTTTGGGACTCCAGTGGCAGGAGACCTCTTCAGGATCAGGGGAAAGCGGAGTGGATGTGGAGAGTCCCTGGAAAATGCTTGACGAAATAGATGTAATATAGTATATTACAAAAAGAATACGTCGAATTTCTACACCGGGCGCAGAAAAGTCACGGGCTGAGATGGCGGAAGCGGTTTAAAAACAACCGGATGTCGCCATACACGGAAAGGAGCACCTGATGAATGATTTGAATCCAAATACGATCATGACAAATGGTCCGGAACTGCGTTTTGATCAGAAAATTTCTGTACTGCAGGAACAGCTTGCAAATGCGGAGGCAGTTGTAATCGGAGCCGGGAAGTGAGTACAAATGCCCGGACGGGACAATATCAAAGGTGATACCATCTACAAGGGAGGGAAAAGCTTTATGCAGATATCCACGAAATTTACCATAGCGATCCATATCCTGGCGGCGGTGGCATATTTTGGTCAAAAGGAAAAGGTAACCAGTGATTTCCTTGCAGCAAGCATCGGCAGCAACCCGGTGATCATCCGGAACCTTATGTCTGACCTCAGGAATGCCGGACTGATTGAAATCAAAAGAGGGCCGGGGGGCATCGCCATCACAAGATCACTGGATCAGATTACGTTTTATGATGTGTATGCAGCTGTGGAGAAAAATAAGGAAGACCTCTTCCACTTCCATGATCACCCGAATCCTCTGTGTCCGGTGGGCAGGAACATCCACGCTGCGCTGTATGGAAAATTGCAGGATGTGCAGAAAGACTTTGAAGCGAGCCTGAAAAAACACAGGCTCAGTGATGTGCTCTCTGCGCTTTACGGAGAGATAGAGAAAGATGGATGAATTCCTTTGAGCTGGATTTCATCTGGGATACCTGTTATACTGGCAGTAGTATTCTAACTTGACTCTGGAAAGGAATGCATGTCCATGGAAACTTTACAGGAAAAACTGCTCCATCGTTTTGAAGAGTATATTGCTTTCAACACCCAGTCCAATGAAGCCAATACCCAGGCTTCTCCCAGTACCCCCGGCCAGATGGTGCTGGCCAGGCATCTGGCTGACCAGCTGAAGGCCCTGGGTCTCAGCGACGTTTCTCTGGACGGACACGGCTATGTAATGGCTACTCTGCCGGCCAACAACGGCAAAGAAAGCCCGGTGATCGGGTTCATCTCCCATATGGATACGGCTCCTGATGCTCCCGGAGGCCCGGTGAAACCCGTGCTGGTCCGGAACTATGACGGCAAGGACATCGTCCTGAACAAAGAACAGGGCATCGTCTTTTCCACCAGGGATTTCCCGGAAGTGTTGCAATACAAGGGACAGGACATCCTGTTCACCGACGGTACCACCCTGCTGGGAGCGGACGACAAGGCGGGCATCACCGCCATCGTCACGGCTGCGGAATATCTGCTGGATCATCCGGAGGTGAAACACGGCCCCCTGCGTCTGGGCTTTACCCCCGATGAAGAAGTGGGGCGGGGGACCCGGTATTTCGATGTGGAGAAATTCGGCGCCGATTTTGCCTATACCGTGGACGGCGGCGAACTGGGCGGCCTGGAATACGAGAATTTCAATGCGGCCAATGCGGTGATCACCTTCCACGGTCGCAGTGTCCATACCGGTTCCGCCAAAGGAAAGATGAAGAATGCCCTGACCCTGGCCGGAGAATGGCAGGCAATGCTGCCGGCCGGAGAAAAGCCGGAATACACCGAAGGCCGGGAAGGGTTCTTCCATGTGTACAGCATCCAGGGCAGTGTGGAAACCTGTCGCATGGACATGCTGATTCGGGATCACCACAGGGAAAAATTCCAGGCCCGGAAGGCACTGCTGGAAAAAATGGCGGAGTTTTTCAATGCCAAATACGGAGCCGGCAGCGTGGAAGTAAGCTGCCATGATGTATATTACAATATGCTCAGTGTCATCGAAGACGGCCACATGGATGTGGTGGAGCGGGCCAAAAAAGCCATGGAAAAGGTGGGGGTGACGCCTGTGATCAGTCCCATCCGGGGCGGTACCGACGGAGCCGTCCTTTCCTATAAAGGGCTGCCCTGCCCGAATCTGTTCACAGGCGGCGCCAATTTCCACGGCCGGTTCGAATACCTGCCCCTGCCGTCTCTGGAAAAAGCCTGCGAAACCGTCATCGCCATTGCCGAAGAAAAGTAACACGCGAAAGGACCCACCCCGGTTGTTTCCAGACCGGGGAGAGGGTCCTTTTCATTGCTGAAATTTTAATATTCTGAAAAAATATCTGTACCTTGATCTGCAAATATGCTATAATGACTGTACTGTGGAGGTTTACAGTTTTATTATTTTTTACCATGCGTAATGAAAGGGGTTGTTTGCTATGGATGCTGTCCAACCGAAGAAAAAAATGCCGCTGGCCGCACAAATCTTCATTGCTCTGATCCTGGCCATTGTGGCAGGTCTGGCTCTCCAGGGAAATGTGCCATTGGCCGTGAATTACATCAAACCTTTTGGAACAATTTTTCTGAATCTTGTGAAATTCGTAGTAGGCCCCATTGTCCTGTTTTCCATTATGGCAGGGGTGGTTTCCCTCAGTGATCTGCGGAAGGTAGGCTCCATTGGCGGTCTGACCCTGGTGTATTATTTCTTTACCACCGCCGTTGCCGTCACCATCGGACTGGTCATCGCCAACAGCTTCAAAGGGGCATTTCCTGCCCTGTCCACAGCCAACCTGGCCTATAAAGTGAAAAATTCCAATCCGGGTTTCATGAAGATGATCGTGGATCTGTTCCCCTCCAACTTCATTGCCCCCCTGAACAGCAGCAACATGCTCCAGGTCATCGTCATGGCCATCCTGATCGGCATCGCCATCATCGCCCTGGGCAGGAAAGGGGAGAAGGCCGCTGAATTCATCAATACCTGGAACGATGTATTCATGAAAGTCATGGAAATGATCCTGTCCCTGTCGCCCATCGGTGTCTTCTGCCTGCTGTGCCCGGTGGTGGCTCAGAACGGTCCGGCGGTGATCGGCTCCCTGGCCAAGGTCATCCTGTGTGCCTACATTGCCTATGCACTGCACGCCATCATTGTGTATTCCCTGGCCGTGCGGACTCTGGGCGGTATGAGCCCGCTGAAATTCTTCAAGGGCATGATGCCTGCCATGATCTTTGCTTTTTCCAGTGCTTCCTCCGTAGGGACCTTGCCCATCAACATGGAATGTGCCTCCAAACTGGGGGCTTCCAAAGAAGTGGTCAGCTTCACCCTGCCTCTGGGTGCCACCATCAACATGGATGGTACGGCCATCTATCAGGGTGTCTGCGCCGTCTTCATTGCGTCCTGCTATGGCATCGACCTGACTCTGCCCCAGATGCTGACCATCGTGCTCACCGCCACCCTTGCTTCTGTAGGCACCGCCGGTGTCCCCGGAGCCGGCATGATCATGCTGGCTATGGTGCTGGCGTCCGTGAACCTGCCCGTGGATGGCATTGCTCTGGTGGCTGGCGTGGATCGGATCTTCGATATGGGTCGTACTACGCTAAACATCACCGGTGACGCTTCCTGCGCCATCATCGTGTCACACATTTTGGACGAAAAGAAGAAGAAATAAAGCCTGTACGGATCAGCTGAAATGGCGCACCCGCAACTTGATGCCGCAGCTTTCCGCTACCTTCCGGCTGGCTTCGATCTGTTCCGGCGGCAGCACGTCCACCACGGTCATCCGGGTGTCCGGAATGGCTTTCCTGCATTCCCGGGCAAAATCCAGCATGGCCTCATAAGCACCCGGCAGGGTGGGGCGGGTCACCTTGTTGTAATCGGCTTCATCCGGGGCATTCAGGCTGATGGAAACCGCATCCAGCACCTGGGCCAGATCCGGAACGAGATCCCTCCTGTTTTCCAGATTGCCCAGGCCATTGGTATTCACCCGCAGTTTCAGCTGCGGGTGGATTTTTTTTACGTACCGGGCTGTCTGCAGCATCAGGTCCAGGGCACAGGTAGGTTCTCCGTACCCGCAGAACACCAGCTCTTTGAAACCGGTAAAATCAAAGGCATCCACCGCTGCCTTTACCTGTTCCCAGGTGGGATTCACCTTGTGCCACAGGGTGGGGGCATCCCCAATGCCCTGGTGCTGGAACCGGACACAGAAGGTACAACGGCAGTTGCACAGATTGGTCAGGTTGGCGTATACGCCATCTTTATAGGTATATAAGATCTTTGCCATTTACAATCATCCTTTCTCCACAGCAGACAGCCGGGAACCGCTGTCTGTGAAAACTTTGCTTTTGACATCCTGCCGGTCCAGCACGCCAGCCACCAGATAAAAGAACAGCAGGCTGCCGCCGGACTGCAGGGCACTGCCCATCACAGAGGTGATCAGGGCTGCATACTGGCCGAACAGCAGGCCTTCCGCCAGGTAATACCCGATGGTGGAAAGAATCCAGGAAACAAAGGGTGCGATCCGGTTCCGGGTGCACAGGAGCTTCCGGCCCTTCCAGGTAAACGGCAGGGTGATCAGCGCCTTGATGAGGATGGTGGCCGGTGCCCACATGGGTGCCGTCAGCAGATCTGCCAGCCCGCCGCCGATGGACGCCGCCAGCAGCGCATAGGGCTGGGGCAGCAGAGCCGCGGCTACGTAAATCAGCGTATCTCCGAAATGCAGGTAACCGCCGTTGGCGCCCATGGGGATATGGCAAATGTACGCAGTAAACAGGCAGATCACAGCGGCAAACAGACCGGTCAGTACCAGCAGCCGGATTTTTTCCTGAGGGGTTCTTTGTGGTTTCATTGTCGATCATTCCTTTCTCAATAAAAACAGGTAAGGCTCATAGTTGATGCCATCGTTGCAGGGGGTCCCTTCCTTTTTGGAGGATTGGATGGCCCGTCCGATCAGTGTTCCCGCCAGCCGTGCGCCCTGGATCAGCTCTCGGCCCTGGAGCTGGCTTCCCAGAAGAACTGCGGCAAGGACATCCCCGGTACCGGAATAGGTGCCTCCCAGATGGGGAAAGGTCACCGGAACAGACTGGTCCTCAGCCAAAACCAGATTGGTGACCAGGTGTTCACCTTCTGGTGAAGAGTGGGGGATGCCGGTAATGACAAGCTTCTTTCCTTTATAAAGAGAAGCCTTTTCCTGCAGTACCTGGAACAGCTCCGCCGGTTCCTCCCGGCCCATCTTGAATATGGGGTCCATGTCCGTGCCAGTCAGGATGCAGAATTCTGTCAGATTGGGGGTCAGCAGATCCGCCCGCAGGGTTAGCTTTTCCATGGCCCGTATGGAAGCCGCTGAAAAGCCCTGATATACATGGCCATTGTCACCCAGCACCGGATCACACAAATACAATGTATCCGGCTTCTGGAAGCGATCCAGGAAGGCTTCTACCTGGTCCGCAGCTTCCGGGGTGGCCAGATATCCGGAAAGGATTCCCTGGAACGCCATACCCAGCTGCGCCCAGTGGAGGCGATAGTCTTCCATATGATCTGTCAGAGAGATACAACGGTAATCCGGATACCCGGTTTGGGTGGTCAGTACCGCCGTAGGCAGCGGACAGCATTCCAGCCCCATGGCAGCCAGAACCGCAATATCAGCCGTCAACGAACATCGTCCCAGGCCGGACAGATCATTGATGGCAGCAACACGTTGGTGCATGGCAAAAACTCCTTTGCAAGAAAATCAGATTGATCAAATGTAAGATGGGAACCCAACAGTCAGGGAAAGAAAACATTCCATCAGCCAGTGATGGGAATCTTTCAGGTCTTTGTGAGTACGAATCCAGTTATACCATGGAATCACTTGACAAAAAAGAACCAATTTGAGAAATTTTTAAGTAGAACTGTGCATGTTTTCAGGCCCATCCTGTGATGAAAGACAATGGCCCCCATCGTTTTATCAACATTTATTAACATAATATATATTATAGGACGTAAAATTTTCTCGAAAAAATGGGTGTCCATTGGTGTTGGGACACTTTCTCTTTTTTGTATGCAGGTAAACTTCCTGGAGCTCAAACAGTTGTTTGACACACAATTGTTTTCTTGTTATACTTAATAAAAGTGTAACTTGCTGAATTGAGCTCAAAGCCGACATTTCGTTCGCCTGGATTGCCGGTCGTTTGATTCCAATACTTTTTCATCAACAGTGGTATGATTTCCGATTTGAGCCCTGTTGTTTGACTGACATGATAAGGAGAGTTGTCCTATGGCTGAAGCGACTGATAAGAAAATGGGTTCCCGGAGTTCCATCAATGCCCGGCAGAGCCAGATCCTTGAATATATCAAACAATATATCTTTTCCAACGGGTACCCCCCTTCCGTCCGTGAAATCGGCAAGGCTGTGGGCCTTTCTTCCAGTGCCTCTGTGCACAACAACCTGAAAAAGCTGGCAGAAGCCGGTTTTGTCAGCTGGGATCCGGAAAAGCCCCGTACCTACGGGCTGACAGAAGAAATCAGCTGGCGGAAAAAGAGCATGGTCCCAGTTCCCCTGGTGGGCGCTGTCCATGCAGGGGATCCCATGCTGGCCGTGGAAAATATTGAGGACACCTACCCCATCCCCCTGGATCTGATTGGATGCAAGGAAGATGTTTTCATGATGGTGGTGGAAGGCGACAGCATGAAAGATGCCGGAATCCTGGATCACGATTATGTGTTCGTACGCAAACAGAATTATGCCACCAACGGGGATATTGTGGTGGCACTGGTCAATGGTGAGGAAACCACCATCAAACGGTATTTCCGGGAGTTGAAACAGATCCGTCTCCAGCCGGAAAACGATGCCTACACTCCCATTGTGGGGACCGATAACATTGAAATCAAGGGAAAAGTCATTGCCGTGTTCCGTACCCTGTAATTCAAAAAATGATTCAAAAAATCGTCTCTGAATTTGACTTCAGAGACGATTTTTCTATATTCCGCATGTAGTTACTCATAAAATCAGTAAAAATCGCTCACAGACGAAATTTGGACGTCTGTGAGCGATTTTGCGTTTTTTTGTTTATTCATCGATACATCTCCGGCCGTCGCAGGCCCAGGAAGGGGTATCGCCGGCAATATTCACCAGCTGATCATCCATAGCCGCAGCTGGCAGGTGGGTCGAACCATCCATCTCTTTTGCAAGTCATCCGGCTTTTTGTAACATTGTTACAGACGGTTTCGGAAAAATTCCTGCTGGCACAAGCACTTTGACTGGTAGTGGGACAAATTTTGACCATGGGTTGCAAAATTTGTCCAATGCTGTCATACTATAGGTGAAGGGAATTCCTGAAAGTAAATAGAATAGAAATTGATGATAGAGAAAGTGCGGTGACTTGGTATGATCAAAATCGGAATCAATGGGTTTGGACGTATCGGACGGTTTGTACTGCGTGTGGCTGAGCAGCGGGATGATATGCAGGTGGTTGCCATCAACGACCTGCTGCCCCTGGACTATATGGCCTATCTGCTGAAATATGATTCGGTCCATGGCCGTTTCTCCGGCACGGTGGAAATTGATGAAAAAGACGGGGATCTGATCGTGAACGGTCACAAGATCCGCATTACGGCGGAAAAAGATCCGGCCAACCTGAAATGGGATGAAGTGGGCGCGGAGTATGTGGTGGAATGCACCGGCCGCTTCCTGACCCATGAACTGGCTTCCAAACACCTGGAAGCCGGGGCCAAATACGTGGTGCTGTCCGCTCCCTCCAAGAAGGGCGCCGACGGCAAGCAGCCGGATATGTACGTGATGGGCGTGAACTCTGACACTTACCACGGGGAAAAGATCGTTTCCAACGCTTCCTGCACCACCAACTGCCTGGCACCGGTGGCCAAGGTCCTGAATGATGCATTCGGGATCGAATCCGGGCTGATGACCACGGTGCATTCCATTACCGCCACCCAGCATACGGTGGATGGACCGTCCGTGAAGGACTGGCGCCGGGGCCGTGCCTCCGCCTGCAACATCATCCCCTCCTCCACCGGGGCGGCCAAGGCTGTGGGCAAGGTGATCCCGGAACTGGCCGGCAAACTGACTGGGATGAGCATGCGGGTACCGACGCTGGATGTTTCCGTGGTGGATCTGACGGTGAACCTGAAAAAACCGGCCACCTACGAAGAAATCTGCGCTGCCATGAAGAAGGCTTCGGAAACCAACCTGAAAGGGATCCTGGGCTATACCGATGAGGACGTGGTATCCTCCGATTTCCTGGGCTGCTCCTACGCTTCCATTTTCGACGCCAAGGCCGGCATTGCCCTGACGGACAACTTTGTAAAGGTGATTGCCTGGTATGACAACGAATTCGGGTATTCCAGCAAGGTGCTGGATCTGGTTGCCACCATGGACAAATACAATCGGGCACATTGACAATCAAGCAAAAGAGGCATCGCTGCGGCGGTGCCTCTTTTTTAGCTTATAGTCACTAGTCACTAGCCGAAGGAAGCCAGCTGATGCTGGCAAAAAACAAATGGCCCGTTGGGCGACCTGGGAGTTGGATTGGAATGTTTTATTTTTCTACAGGCAGGTTTTATGGTAAAATAGTTACATTATATTGTAGAAAAGGAAGTACCCATACATGACTGCTTTGACTGATGCCTGGGAAAATAAGGCAGAAATTTCGCTGGAAGAACTGGCGGCGCTGCCGGCTGACCAGGTGTATTTGATAGATATCCGGGACACGGCGGCTTTTGGCCGGGGGTCCCTGCCCGGCGCTGTGAATGTGGACCCTCTGGCCCTGCAGCAGGGCGCCGTGGACCTGCCTGAAGACAAACTGCTGGTGTGCCTGTGCATGTGGGGAAAAATCAGCCTGGGCCTGGCGGCCAATCTGCGGGAACAGGGGTATACAGTCGTTTCCCTGACCGGCGGCTATTCCCTGTGGCTGCAGCAGAAGCTGAAAAAGGACGCGGAACTGGCGGCCCAGGACGAGAATCGGCTGAAACGGATCGAGACTTCCCTGCGGCGGAAATACAAGCGGCGGATCCTGAACAAGTTCGTCCAGGCCATCTGCGAGTATGACATGCTCCAGCCCGGGGACAAAATCGCCGTGTGCATTTCCGGAGGCAAGGATTCCATGCTCATGGCCAAGTGCTTCCAGGAGTTGAAGCGCCACAATAAGTTCCCCTTCGATTTGGTGTTTTTATGCATGGATCCGGGCTATAACGAAATGAACCGGAAGGTCATCGAGGAAAACGCCAAGCTGCTCCAGGTCCCCTTGACCTTTTTCTCCACGGACATCTTTGAAAACGTGTTCCATGTGGAGGACAACCCCTGCTACCTGTGCGCCAAGATGCGCCGGGGCTACCTGTATCGCAAGGCCCGGGAACTGGGCTGCAACAAGATCGCCCTGGGGCATCATTTCGATGATGTCATCGAAACCAATCTGATGAGCATGCTGTATTCCGGAGCCATCCGTACCATGCTGCCCCGGCTGAAAAGCACCAGCTGTCCGGGCATGGAGCTGCTGCGGCCCCTGTACTATGTACGGGAACGGGACATCAAGAACTGGCGGGATGAAAACGGGCTGTACTTCATCCAGTGCGCCTGTAAATTCACGGAAACCTGCTCCACCTGCCATACGGACGGTACCACCGATTCCAAGCGGCTGGAAGTCAAGAAGCTGATTGCCAGCCTGGAAAAAGAAAATTCCCAGGTGCCGGCCAATATCTTCCACGCACTGGAAAATGTGAACCTGGACACGGTGCTAAAATACAAGCTCCACGGGAAGGAACATTGTTTTTTAGAGGAATTTGAGTAAAAAAGAGGAGTTGCCTTTTCAGGCAGCTCCTTCTTTATTGCCAGCAAAGCTGGCTTTTTTCGGCTAGAGACTAGTGACTGGCTTTCAAGCCATACAGGTGGTGCAGTTCTTTGTCTGGGGAACCAGCAGCTTCCACAGGCAGCCTTCCAGGACCACGCCCTCATGGGGATCCGTTCCCGCCTTGCGGGTGGTGTCGATGACAAAGCTCAGGAAATCGGCGGCTTCCTGGACACACCGGTTCAGATCCCGGCCGTTCAGCAGGTATCCCACCAGGGTGCTGGCGAACACATCGCCGGTGCCGCAGGTGGCAAAGGGCTGTTTGGTGACCAGGTAGGATTCCGGAAACAGGGAATTCTTTTCCATGCTGGCGATGCGGATCTTGTCTTCGGCACAGGGTACGCTGGTGACTACCACCGCTTTGGGCTCCATGGCCAGCAGTTTTTCACACAGGGTATCCAGTTCATCGTCCGTGAGGGCATCGGCTTTATAAGGCGTCCCCGTCAGCAGACAGGCTTCCGTATAGTTGGGGGTGATCAGACTGGCTTTGGCCACCAGTTTTTTCATGGCTTCCACCATGGAAAAATCGAAGACCGGGTACAGCTTGCCGTCGTCCCCCATGGCCGGGTCCACCACCACCAGCTGATCATCGGTGGCAAACCGGTCGATGGCGGAGATCACGGCTTCCACCTGGCCAGGGCCGGCCAGGAACCCGCTGTAGATGGCATCAAAAGGCAGTTTCAGTTCCTGCCACTGGTCCATATAGCTGGGCATCAGGTCCGTCAGATCCCGGGAAACAAATTTCCCGTAGGTCAGGTTGTTGCTGTAGAGCGCCGTGGGGAACGGGCAGACCTGGTGCCCCATGGCGGACAGCACCGGGATGGCGGCCGTTAAAGAGCAGCGGCCAAAGGAACAGAGATCATGGATGGCCAGAACACGTTTTATTTTCATGGGTGTAATTCCTCCTTATTTGCGTCTTAGTATCATTATAGCATATAAATTGCAATAAAAAATGTCCTCCCCTGAAAGGGGAGGGGTAAGCAGGGAGCCCACGCTTTAGCGTGGAACTCATCGCTTATGCCGTAGCTGACCAGCCGAATGGCTGGTGGCAGGATCTACCATCGGACGAAAGATTTACATCGGGTGCTGGACCCCCTACCCGCAAGCGGGCCCTTTCCCCCTTCCAGGGGGACACAGGTTAGGTTCTACTGGTTCTTGCGATTGAAGTAATCTATGATCTGGGGCGACAGGTCGATGTGCAGGGTGCCCATGGCGTAGCAGGCCAGGATGTAGGGCGGATAGATCAGGGCCAGGGCTCCATCGCCCAGCATGTAGTAGTTGCTGGAAATCTTGATGGTAGAGATGTACCGGCCCGTGGCAAAAGTCTTTTCCAGGGGTACCCGCTCCCCCCTGCTGTCGATGATGGGCTGGCGCAGAATCGTCATCTTGTCCTCCGGGCGCAGCTTCACAAAATAGGATAAGGGCAGGCGTTCGCCGGTATCCTTGCTGTAATTCAGGCCATAGGTATTTGTATATCCGTGGGCGGCCCCCTGGTTATACCGGAAATCGGCCACTGTCAGGGAAATCACCTGGTCATCTTCATACTGCACTTTATAGGAAAAATTGCCACGATAGAACTTGCCGGCTTTGTACTGGTTCAGGAAACTGTCCACGTATTTCTGAATGTCCTCATTGATGGCCGCCTGGGCGGCAGCGTTCTTCTCTACGGTCACCACCGGGTAACGCATCTTGTAATTGATGGCCGAAGAGGTCTCTTCGCGGACGCTGGCCCCTGCCAGCGGGGGCAGGCTTAAAAGCGCCGCCAGGATGAATCCCAACACTTCTTTCCGTTTCATAAAGATCACCTCCAGGGAGATTGCAAAGTTCGTCGTTTGTTGTTCATCGTTCATAGTTGAGACTCGGTGCTAAACCGTACCCCTTGTCAAGGACAGTCTCTAAAAGTAGGACCCCTTGTTTTAGACAGTTCAACAATCCTGGTACCTTTAAAATGGACGTTTGGTAATTGTCTATCAGAAGGCCCCTAACCATCC
>Ga0256406_1001856_pt1 | contig 32317 bp, 26 predicted proteins | sample RumenRJG_03DNA_FD_185986 | JGI IMG/M metagenome (GOLD analysis project Ga0256406, IMG submission 185986) | Bovine rumen microbial communities from Lethbridge, Alberta, Canada - RJG_03 | ecosystem: Host-associated > Mammals > Digestive system > Stomach > Rumen | place: Canada: Alberta | collected... | reverse complement strand
GATTTGAGTTGAAAGGCTCATCTTTACGAAATAAATGATTACTTTTGCAGCGCCATTAGGCTAACGAGACAAAAAGTGAACGGATATCCCCGTTTTTAGTGGGTGGATATCAACCGTTTTTTCCAATTCAATGGCACCGGCACCGCCGTCTATCTCCCCGCCACTCATGGCGTACTTCTCCTGAAGGTTACCGGCCGTGGCGTCAATGAGACCGTAAAGGCCGTGATGAGATAAGGCTGTAAGGCCACTGAAAAATAAAACGGAAGACCGTCGTCCTCGGACGGTCTTCCGTTTTTTTTATTTTGCTTTCACTATATGATTTCAGAAATGATATACCTTGGACGGTGCTTCACCTCCTCATAGATTTTTCCGATGTATATGCCAACGACGCCGATGGATATCATCAGTGCACCACCCACTACCCATATGCTCAGTATCAGTGATGCCCATCCTGGCACCGCCGTGCCACTGACAAAGGCCCTGGCGACGTTCACGAGGATGATGATGCTCATGATGAGGAACGCTATTCCCACCAGGATGATGATATATATAGGCTTGACTGAGAAAGATGTTATCCCGTCAATGGCCAAGGCAAGCATCTTTTTCAAGGTGTATTTCGACTTACCGGCAAGTCTGTGGCCGAAGACATAGTCGACGGTTGTCGACTTGAAGCCCATCATCGGGATGATGCCACGGAGGTAGATGTTGCGCTCTGTATACTGTGAGAGGCCGTCAAGGGCTTTCTTGCTCATAAACCGGAAGTCGGCATGATTGTAGATGCACTCCACTCCCAACCGCTTCTGAAGCTTGTAGAAAGCCTGTGCCGTGAACCGCTTGAGGAAGGTGTTCGACTGTCGGTCGCTTCTGACACCATAGACGACGTCGAAGCCTTTCTCATAGTCGTCTATCATTTGCGGAATACAGTGCTGATAGTCGTCCTGAAGGTCGGCATCGATGGTTATCACGCCGTCAGCCCAGCCGCGGGCGGTCATCATTCCGGCCAGGATGGCGTTCTGCTGACCAACGTTGTGAGCGAGGTTTATGCCACGAACGAAGTGGTTTCTGCCCTTCTCACGGCAGATAACCTCCCATGTTCTGTCGGTACTTCCGTCATTGACGCAGACGATTGACGACCCCGGACTTATCTTCTTACGGGCTATGAGATCGTTGTACAGCTCCGTCAGACGGCTGATGGACGAGGGCAGTACATCTTCCTCATTATAACAAGGCATTATAGTAGATAGACATATCATAGTCTCAGTGTATTTATGTCATGCAAAGATAAACAATATTTCCTAATTATTACAACTATCACCTGCAATAATATCACTTGAGGTACGTTATAACCAGTGTTATATGGACTTAAGGAACAACACTTTTATACGTTTCGGCATTGTAGGCATCATAAACACCATCGTGGGTATGACGGTGATGTTCGTGATGTTCAATCTTCTCGGATGCGGTTACTGGGTCTCCTCAGCGGCAAACTATATTGCCGGGAGCATCGTCAGCTACTTCCTCAACCGCAACTTCACCTTCAACAGTACAAGCAAGCACAGTAAAACCCTCGTGCCTTTCGTGCTGAACATTGTCATCTGCTATCTCATCGCCTATGGAGCGGCCAAGCCATTTATCGCTTATGTCATGGCCGGAGCGGGTGCCAGGCTACAAGGCAACGTTGCATTGATTGCCGGCACTGTTCTCTTTATCGTCCTTAACTACCTTGGACAGAGGTTTTTCGTATTCAGAAAATAACTCTATGATGCTATGTGTCTGACGACCATTCTCCATATGTTCTGAAGCAACCAAGCGGTGATAAAACTTACAACGACAAGGGTAAGGAAGGTCACCACATGGTATCCAGACCATAGGATATACGGTCGGAAAATATATTCGGAAAAGTATGTATGCGTCAGCCACATGCCCAAGGAATACTCCCCAAGCTTCCTCAGCACCGCACTCAGGCCTGCTCCGATGCTCATGTGAATGAAGATGAAGATAAAGGCAAAGGCAAAAATGCCACGCACAAACATAGCGCTACCAGTATAATAAATCTTTCCAAGGACCAACAATAGCAGGAGGAAGATCAGAACCACATTACTATAATGCCGCTGCTTTATCCCGTTATTGGAAATTCTGTAAAGCAGAATGCCAAGAGAGAAGTAGAAAAAGAAGAGAAAAAGGAAGAAAGCCTGCTGCTTTAAAATGGCAAACGGGTCATTCTCTTTCATACCATCTATAAGGAAATGTACGGCGACATAAACCACAAAATACAGTACTGACAGCAGAACAGCTAATCGTGGGCGAAGGGTAAAGAGCTTAGGCAGAAACAAGACCGACAATAGTGTTATCAGAGAATAAGGAAAAAGAAACCACGTCTCGTGGTTGTATGTACATTCATACCCTATCACATTGGATACAACATCAGTTATGCTTCCTGGATAACCGGCCTTGCCCATAACATGGGCGACGGTCACAAAGATTGCCATCGTGAACCAATAGAAAGCATAGAGTGTAGCGGTCTTCCTGAGCACATTACCGAAAGACAGACTGCCATTTAGGTATTTGAAGCTATATCCGTAACCACTGATGATAAGGAAGAAGGGTACCGGATTGCAAGCCAAGGATATCTGATAGCATATACCAGACTGTTCCTCATCGAAAAGGTGATACCACAACATCATAAGTATTGCCACACCCTTGAGTATTGTCGACTGGTCCTTTGTCATAGTACAGTTTTATTTTCCTTTTATATGGTATAGCGATAGACCGTGAGCCTTGTCACACTTTACCAAGGTATAGTTTTCCTTTAATATCTGAGATATAATGACGGCATGGTTCTTAACCATTATCCACTCCACCCCATTTCGAAAGGCCTCCTGCTTCATTGTTGTCAGTTCGTCAAGGCCGTCCGGTTGTATATCCTGGCAGGCAAAAAACCTGCACGATGGAGTTATATTGTCATACAAGTAATAGTCTGCTCTTATATTATAGCCCACAAAAGAGTGGCGGAAAGTAGCCGGAACACCTTTCATAAACCGTCTGTAGATCGCTAGTTCGGGGTTCACCGGAGGATGAAGGAAGTAATGTGTGCGGTACACTATGAAACATAACGAGGTGGCAAGGATGTACATCCCGGCTATGACAGCAATATAACGGCGTACAGACGCGCTTCTTCTCTCCCCATAGACACGTCTCAGTTCTACCATAGCAATGGCTACAAGCGGCAGACTTATGACTCCATAATGGGAGAAAGCATAGCTATGGAGTATCCACAGTGTCGTAGACAGTCCGGTGCAGGTCCACATCACGGCGGTAAAACGGCGTTTCGACAGCATAAGCATTATTATTCCGGTGGCGAGTATTAGCCATGTATCCATGAAATGCAATAATATATATATTATCCCCTTCAAAGAATTGTCAATGCCTGAACTGTAGAAGAACTTTATGTTTATAAGAAAAGATGAGTTTATAAGCTCAGTCAATGCACCCTTTGACCAGAAGTACAATACAAAAGGTGCCGTCAGGACTGTGAAGCCGAGGATAAAAAACATGGCATTCTTATATATGTTGCTCCATTGTCTGTGCAGGATAAGGTATATAAGGATTATCAAGACACATGATGCGATGCCAATCACGTTCGTCAATCGAGTAAGAATGCAGAAGGAAAAAGTCATGCCATAGACGAAGGCGCAGAGTGGCGGGTGGCTTACAGAGCGGTTTTCCTCAACGGCCGCCAGCCATTTACACACCAGAAGGTAAGATGCGGAGAGCAGTGGCAGGAGATATTCTTCGACATTGTTTCCCGCCCAGCCATTGAAGACAAGACTCATGACGGGCAGGAGAAGGAGAAGTGCGCTCTGCTTGAATGAAAATGCTAATGATAATATTCTATAGATGATAGCAAGTGTCAGGCTAAGCGATACCAACTGTATAAGGAAGATACCAAAGGAATTGTCTGTCAGCATATAGCCGAGGCAGTCTATGAGATAGATTATTGGTCCTTTGTTATCCCAGAAAGTTATGTATGGCAGATGACCATGAGCCCATTCACGTCCTATAAGCTGGAAGACGGAGGAGTCCTGTCCTTTCATATCGCTGTAGATGGGCATTGTCGAATAGGAATAAAGACAAAGGCCGACCAGTGCCAACAGTACACAATAGATATAGATAAGGTATTTATTTCGTGATGTTGTTGTCATTTTCTCTCACTATAACCTTTTTTCTATCGAGCACTATCCATACGGCATCGAACTCTCTGAGCTTGTCTGCGGCTATCTCTTCGGCTTTACGGACTGCATCAGAGGTATTGTCGATGGTGGTATCACGGAGCATCTCCGGCCAGGTGTAACCTGTCTCCAACAAGACATCACGTCCCCAGCCTGTCACATCCTCCACAGGAACGCAGAAGGAAGAGTATTTTGGATTCTTGTCCTTGACAGTTATCACGTATGCCTTTCTGGCTTTATGATGGCTTTTGCGGATGATGTCCTCAGCAAGAACCTTGCTTGGGAGTGACGTCTGCCATGCATTATACCAGTGATGTAAGTCCACAATAACGGCACTGACCACATAGAGTGACATCAAAATGCCAACAAGTCTGTGGTTGCCGGTGACCTTAATATATTCATCTATGAGGTATCCGAAGAGCAGTGCACTTGTCGCCAGAGAGCAATAGGTGTTCATCACACTCATCTCTATGACAAGGTTGGCCGATGCCGAGATGAATATTGCCACTACAATAATCCACGTCTTCTTCCTTCGCCAAACCCTTCTGTTACCAAAGAAGGCTATAAACATTATCGGGGCCGACAACAGGAAGGTTATAGCTACAATGAAGAAATTGCGCTCCGGTGTGTAAAAGATACTTATATAGTCGGTCGCCGACCACGTGTAACCTATCCATGTGGCTATGGCCTTGAGCTTATATGAGAAGCTGTATATCAGTGGTCCATAGTCGGTATTGCTTATCTCGGTAACAGGAAGCGACAGCCTTATAACGGCATAGAGCACGGCAACAAAGATGCCGAGCATGAAGTTCCTCACAAACGGCCTTCTCTGGCTGTCGTCCTTTGCATAAGCCAGCACGGGACCGGTGCACGCCCATGTTATACCATTATCCTTGGAAAGTGCCGAGAGGAAGATAAGAACAGCCCAGAGGACATACCGTCGGCGTGAATTACCGTTGACAAGGACCATCACCGAGATAAGACCAAACAGCTGACAGAGGGTCTGGTTGGTGGCGTCGACACTGAGAACGGTACCCAGCATACAGGGAGATATAAAATAGAACAGGGCCGCCAGCGTTGCTCCCTGACGGGAGACACCCAAAGCCTGCGACAATCTGAAGACAAGATATACACAAGTCAGATGAGCGGCGATAACAATCAGGTGATTGGACGCAGGAAATATTCCCGTGTCTATGCCATTGAGATACCCCAAGAGAGCATCTACCGGCCGCCAGGTACTGCCATAACAGACGAAATATTGCAGCCAGTCGGCATCTTTTTTTGGCGCAGAGAGAGTGGTGAAATCATCAAAGGTGGGACGTATTAGCAGTATGCCATAGACATAGATTACCAACAGGATGATAACAACGGAAAAGAATATTACTTTCTTTCTCATGAACTATATGAATGGTATTGGATTAATTGACTATGACAATCTTGCACACCGTTCCCTTATCACCAGTGGAGGTGGCTGTCTGAACCATGTAAACACCACTGGCAACACGCTTTCCTTTAAGGTCGGTACCGTCCCAGACAAAGGAGCCTCCGTTGCTCCTGCCCTCAGCCACCAGGACACCGTTGGACGTGACAATCTTCACATCGGCGTCGAAAGTAAGTCCGGTGACGGTGATAGGACCGGTGTAACCAGGCTTCACAGGGTTTGGATAGGCATAGGTAACGTCCTTGTTCATCTCATCAACGGTGGCGGTGGCATCGCTCTTATAGGAACACAGACCGTTGTCGGTGGCAAAGAAGACCTCACCACTGCCGGGGTCTATGGCTATCGACTCTATATTGTCGGAGAGAAGCGGACTATTGTCGGAGAGGAAATGATGCACCTCCGTGTTATTGTCCGAACTTATAAGGTACACACCGTTCCCACCTGTTCCGAACCACTTGCGGTTTCCGCCGTCAATGGCCATACAGGTAATGTCCAGTCCGTTGAGAAGATAGTCGGCAAGGTCGGTCCCATCATTCCTTGGAACTTTATACTGCTGGAACACCAGTTCGTCAGCACTCTTGCCCACATCGCTGCTCTGGATATAGAGCAGGCCGTTGTTGGTGCCCACCCATATATTATTCTCCATGTCCTCGGCCAGGCATCTGACACCATTGTTCACATACATCTTTGTTCCATCCTCATTGATGAAGTTGGAATAGCATATCGCCTGGTCTGTGGAAGGCTTATAGACATACACTGACGGGAAGGTCCAGTTGTTGTTGCAGAACCACATGAGCCCACGGCTGTCGAACATGATGTTTGACGCTGTGGCCAAGGAGAAGCCGTCCTTGGTAAGAACACCGTCAGAGCCATTGAATGTCATAAAGAGACTGTTGTTGTATGTGGTCCACTGGTTGCCGTCATATTTCATAAGGGAATTTCTTGCCTGACTGTTGAAAATCCAGAGATCGCCGTCAGCATCATACTTCACGGAGTACACCATCTCATAATCCTTGTTGTTGAAGTTGTCGGCCGTCGTTATAGGACTGTTCTCGTCATTATACAGTTTCACGAACTTTCCGTCACGGAACTCATAGAGTCCGTTCACGGCCCCTGCAAAGACATGATTTTCATCCTTTGGGTCCACATCGAGACAATAGACCGTCTTCAGGCCACTGTTGCCCTTAGAGGTTTCTGTATCACCACCTGAACGGAAGCCCCATTCACCGTTTGCGTTCAGAAGTTCTATGTCGCCCTGTCCGGAGGCATTGTTGCTGATACCATAGAGCCGTCCGTTATGGAAACGGATGAAGTATATATTGTTGTTCTTTGGACCATCTGGGATATTCTTCTTCGCCAAAGCCATCAGCTCAGCATCGGCGGTATAGGTCTTCTTGGTGTAGTTCCCTACCCTACTCCACTGTCCGGGATCAAGCAGATTTCCAGACAGCGATGCCTTGTAAAGGCCTTTTGTGGAACTTGCGGCATAGATATATCCACCTTCTATATAACAATAGTCCACACGGAAATGCAGGTTATAGGTATCACTTATCACTGCATCACGCATGTCGAGTTTGACAATTCCGAAGCCGGTGCAGAGATAAGCAAACCTGTCATTCATATAAATACTGAGCACCTCCTTGCTCTCTGACAAGGAAGCGTTCAAATAGTCGGACACGTTAGTGACGTTCCCATTGGCATCAAGGATGTCAATATTATAGTTGCTGTATACTATCAGCAACTTCCGCTGAGCCTTGTTCCACTCTATCTTACTGATATTACAGTCGTTAAGGCCATTGACCTTATCGTAGGTCGTAACGCTGTTGTCATTCACATTATATGAATACAGATTATTGGAAGCCAACACATACAGAGTGCTTCCACCTTGTCTCACATCCTTAACATCGCTATAGGAGAGAAAGTTCTTCCATTTTCCGACCTGAGCAGAGACACTTCCGCAGCAGCACAGAGCCGCCGCAACAACAACAAACAGCCTTCTTATCTTCATATATCCATAAATGTAATTCCTTTTCCCTATATCAGTGAGAGCAGATGAAAGCCCACGCTATGCCCTCGCCTTAAGGTATTCGGCCAGTTTTTTCACAGCACGGGCACGGTGAGAGATGGTGTTCTTAACCTCCTCACCGAGTTCGGCGAAGCTCTGGTCATAGCCATCGGGAACGAATATAGGGTCATAACCGAATCCCTCATGACCGTGTTTCTCCTCAGCTATGTGTCCGCGGACCTCTCCCTCGAACTGTACTTCGTGAAACTTGCCGTCTACACCTTTCTGTAATAACGAGATACAGGTGCGGAATCTTGCGCTGCGGTTGTTATTATTTCCTAATTTCCTCAACAGTTTGGCCATATTGGCTTCGGAGTCATGGTCCGTTCCTTCGGCATACCGCGCCGAATGAACGCCAGGCTCACCGCCGAGAGCCTCCACCTCGAGACCAGTATCATCGGCAAAGCAGTCGATGCCATACTTCTCCGACACGTAGGAAGCCTTCTGACGGGCGTTCTCCTCTATGGTATCTCCGGTCTCAGGGATATCCTCATGGCAGTTTATATCCGCCAAGGAGAGTATCTCTATCTGTGAACCTAAGATTTCCCTTATCTCTTTCAGCTTGTTCTTATTGTTCGTCGCAAAAACAATTTTCATAATTCTTTCGTTAAGTTATTCTATTTTCTCGCCTCTACCCTATCCTTTCACTGACTTGAAAGCACGGAGCAAGGACTTACTTTTTCTTCTTGTCTTTTTTCGGCAAACTAACTTTTATAGGGTCAAATCCCTCGCCATAGACACCGATGACGCTCGACTGCGAGACGAAAGCCTGGGGGTCAATCATCTTTATGAGTCGGAAGATATACTGGCTCTCATTCTTCTTGGCAAGGATACAGAGCACCTTGCGCTCCTTTCCGGTATACCAGCCGTGTCCGTCCAGGATTGTCACGCCGTGCTCCAGCTGTGTTCCAATGGCATTGGCTATCTCCTGATACTTTAGAGAGAAGATCATGAACTGCACCGACTCCCTGCGTGCGTTGAAGACATAGTCGAGCATGAAGTTCTCAACGACCATCGTGCACAGACCAAACACTGTCATGTGAACCCTCTGCAATGGATCACCAAACTGTGGAATGAAGAGACAGGAGCCTATTATAAGGAAGTCGACAAAGATAAGCACACGTCCAAGGGAAATATTCTTATACTTGTTGACGCAAGCAGCTATGATATCCGTACCGCCTGTAGAACCATTATGCAGGAACACTATGGCCAGTGAAGTACCTGTAAACATACATCCTATGACCAGCGACATAAACTGTTGTCCCTCACCAAGTATCTTGTACATATGACCATTAGGCTGAGTGATAACCCATTGTGCCGCCGCCAGTAAGAGCGAGAGCACACCTATGGCATAGATAGTCTTCACCATGAACTTCAATCCAAGGATTTTCAGAGCCATCAACAGCAGAACAAGGTTTATAAGGAAATAGCTGTAAGAGATAGGAATGTTTGTAGCATAGAAAATGATGGCGGAAAGACCGGTGACACCTCCCGTCACAATGTGATACGGAAGCAGGAAGACTGTCCATCCGAAGGTGTACAGCAGCAGTCCCACCGTTATCCAAACATAATCCTTAAACTCAGTCCAGAACGTCTTAGACATTAGCATTGCTTTATAGACCAAATTAGTTATAAAATATGTAAGTCCCCAAGTTCCGACACCTGAAGACTGCTGGCATACAATGCCACAGCCACGGCATCAGGAGACCTGAAGACTTACAAAACCAAAGAACTTACTTTATTACTATATTGATGATGCGGTTCGGCACGACGATAACCTTCTGTATGGTCTTGCCGGAGAGATACTTCTCTGTGCGCTCATCGGCGAGGACGGCCTTCTCGACGGCCTCCTTCGGAGTGTTTACCGGGAAGTTCATCGGGAAACGCACCTTACCGTTGAAGCTGACCATCATCTTCACCTCATCTTCCTTAAGGTACTTCTCGTCATACTCCGGCCATTTGGCATCGCAGACAGTGCCGCTGTTGCCCAGGGCGTGCCACAGCTCCTCGGCGATATGCGGAGCAAACGGTGCGATAAGTACCACGAGGTCCTGGAGAAGCTCGTGATTGGTGCACTTCTGCTGGCTCAGTTCGTTGACACAAATCATAAATGCCGAGATACTTGTATTGTATGAGAACTTCTCTATGTCGTCAGTAACCTTCTTGATAAGCTTGTGAACACTCTTAAGAGAGTCCTGGCTGGCGTTGGAGTCATCTACAATCTCATCGGCATCTTTCTTCCAGTACAGGTTCCAGAACTTCTTCAGGAAGCGGAAGCAACCGTCGATGCCGTTGGTATCCCATGGCTTGCTGGCCTCCACAGGACCAAGGAACATCTCGTAGAGCCGTAGAGTGTCGGCGCCATACTCCTCCACGATGTCGTCAGGGTTGACGACATTGTACATCGACTTCGACATTTTCTCCGTGGCAAAGCCGCACACATACTTTCCGTCTTCGAGTATGAACTCAGCGTTTTTGTATTCCGGGCTCCACTTCTTGAAACCTTCTATGTCGAGGACATCATTCTTCACGAGGTTTATCCATACATGGATAGGCGTGATGTCCTTATAGTTCTTTCTGAGATTATAGCTTACAAAGACCGGTTTGTCCTCCTTCGACAGTTCGTTGACACGGTAGACGAAGTTGCTTCGGCCCTGTATCATACCCTGGTTGATAAGCTTCTGGAACGGCTCCTCCTCACAGCTTACATTGTAATCGTGCAGGAACTTATTCCAGAAACGGCTGTAGATAAGGTGACCGGTGGCATGCTCAGTACCGCCTACATACAGGTCGACATGACGCCAGTATTCGTCGGCATCCTTGCTGACGAGCTCTTTGTCGTCATGCGGGTCCATATAGCGGAGGTAGTAAGCCGAGGAACCGGCGAAGCCTGGCATAGTGTTGAGTTCCAGTGGGAACACTGTCTTGTTGTCGATAGCCGAGCAATCGACAACGGAACGAGAAGCGGTGTCCCATGCCCACTTCTTTGCACGGCCGAGAGGAGGCTCTCCGTTCTCGGTAGGCTCATACTTGTCGACCTCCGGGAGCTCCAGAGGCAGACAGTCCTCAGGTATCATCTGCGGCATCCCATCCTTATAGTACACCGGGAACGGCTCACCCCAGTAGCGCTGACGCGAGAAGATGGCGTCGCGAAGGCGGTAGTTGACCTTCACCCGGCCTATATGGTGCTCGGTGACAAACTTCTTCGTTGCTGCGATAGCCTCCTTTACAGTGAGACCGTTGAGTGAGAAGCCGTCAAGACTTGTCTTCCCTGCTGCAGGTGAGTTGGTGACGATACCCTCCTTAGCGTCGAAGCTCTCCTCAGAGACGTCGGCACCCTCGATGAGCGGGATGACAGGAAGGTTGAAATGCTTGGCAAAAGCATAGTCGCGGCTGTCGTGGGCCGGCACAGCCATTATTGCTCCGGTGCCATATCCAGCCAGGACATACTCTGAAATCCAGATAGGAATATTGTCGCCGGTGAACGGGTTGACGGCATATGAGCCTGAGAAGACACCGGTAACATGATGGTCGGACATACGCTCAAGCTCGGTACGGCTCTTGACGTATGCCAGGTATTTGTCGACCTCTGCCTTCTGGCCGTCAGTGGTAAGCTCTTTGACAAGCTCACTCTCCGGGGCGAGCACCATAAAGGTAACTCCGAACATAGTATCAGCACGTGTGGTGAAGATTGTAAAGTGCTTGTCGCTGTCCTTAACGGAGAACTCCACCTCGGTACCTTCGGAACGGCCTATCCAGTTGCGTTGTGTCTCCTTTATGGAATCACTCCACTGAATAGTGTCCAGTCCGTCGAGAAGACGCTGGGCATAAGCCGACACACGCAGGCACCACTGCTGCATCTTCCGCTGTACCACCGGGAAACCGCCACGCACGCTGACACCGTCGACGACCTCATCGTTGGCCAGCACGGTGCCAAGACCGGCACACCAGTTCACCATTGTCTCTCCGAGATAAGCGATACGGTAGTTCATCAGCGTTTTTTGCTTCTCCACATCGCTCATGGCCTTCCACTCCTCAGCAGTGAAAGAGAGCTCCTCGCTCTGCGCCACGTCAAGACCCTCAGTGCCCTTCTCCTCAAAGTGTGCCACAAGACGGTCTATAGGCTGTGCACTCTGACAGCTGTTGCAATAGAACGAGTTGAACATCTTTTCAAAGGCCCACTGTGTCCAATGGTAATAACCTGGGTCGCAGGTGCGCACCTCACGATCCCAGTCGAATGAGAAACCTATCTTGTCAAGTTGCTCACGGTAGTGGTTTATGTTGTTAATGGTAGTCTTTTCAGGATGCTGGCCTGTTTTTATAGCATACTGCTCGGCCGGAAGACCGTAGGCATCATAGCCCATAGGGTTCAGGACGTTGAAACCCTTCAGGCGTTTGTAGCGTGCATAGATGTCGGAAGCTATGTATCCAAGCGGATGACCGACATGAAGGCCGGCGCCGGAAGGGTAGGGGAACATGTTCAGAACGTAGAATTTCTTCTTTGTCTTGTCCTCCGTTACCTTGTAGGTCTTGTTATCAACCCAGGCTTTCTGCCATTTCTTCTCAATTTCTCTGAAATTGTAATCCATTGTTTATTATCGATTTTTATTCTTGTTTTCTATATTAAAAGATGTATAAACCCAATTAGTATGCAAAGATAGTGCAAACCGAAGACAATACAAAAAATTAAAACCATAAAGTTTTAATTTTTTGTATTGTTGAGGTGAAGCCTGTCTTATCAAAAGATAGTGCAAACCGAAGACAATACAAAAATTTAAAACCATAAAGTTTTAATTTTTTGTATTGTTGAGGTCAAGCCTGGGAACTTCAGAAATGAATCAATCGCTTGCAGGGTGCGGCCCTTGTGGCCGTCCGCAAACATATGAATATTGAATTTATGACGGACGGCCACAAGGGCCGCACCCTGCAGCCGTCGGTCTGACACGGATATTTTATTTAGCGTTTGGAGTCTGACCGTACCCTGCAAGCGGATTACATTCGCTTGTACTTCCTCTCCGAGGCTCTGAGTGGACACTATCCTTTCATCTGTCCCAAAGACTGCGCTCGCTTCGCTCGCTTAGTCTGGGGTTACTGAGAGTGTGCCTCCGAGGCACTGGGTAGGTCTGTTTGTCTTAAGTTTTATTGCGGAACCAAGGTGGCGGGAACCTTACAGCCTCGGAGAGGTTCAGACACGAAGTGTGCATCACTATACCCAAAAGTTCTTTATAAGTGCACATGTACATAACACAAAAAAAGGGTTGCCATTCACTGGCAACCCCAATTATATAACTATGAAAAATATTAAGCGACGTTGATGCGGCGGACGTTCTTCTCAGCATCCTTATCGGTGATAATCTTCGGGAGAGTAATCTCAAGGATACCATCGTGGACCTTTGCGGTAATCTTCTCACGGTCGACATCATCCGGAAGCACGTAGTTCTGCTGATAATTAGAGTACGAGAACTCACGGCGCAGATAATGTTCCTTCTTCTCATCCTTTGGTTCCTCCTCCTTATGCTCCATCTTGTTCTCTATGGCCACAGAGAGTTCACCGTCATTATTGACATCCACACGTACAAACTCCTTCTTCAGTCCCGGTACAGCAACCTCCATGGTATACTGCTTGTCGTCCTCCTTTACGTTCACTGCCGGCTCCGTTGTGTTCACCTGGAATGAAGGCATCCAGTCGGTATTGAAGAAATCGTCATCAAACCAGTTGTTCAACCAATTCATTGAATTATTTCTACGAGCTAACATCATAATACAAATCCTCCTAATTTTAATTTTCTTATTTTCGTTTTCTACCATGAGGTCAGCAACTTATGTACCAGCGGGGAATAGATGTCAATTTGTCAAAAATATATGACTATCTGTCAAAACCGCGAACTATCTGTTCATCAGTGTCTCTTTGATATTTCTCCGCGCAATGTCCTTGTCCAATGGGTTCTCACCCTCGTCAAGATGTCCGTCATTAATGTTAATTACGCGGCTGAAGCCAGCCTTAATTAAGTCGTCTTTGTCTTCAATATGTCCTGCTATGAGCCATACATCCGGCTTATGCTCTGCACGAAGGCAATGCTGAAGAATACGTTGTGGAAGTTTTCCCATAAGCGTCTGACGGTCGGAGCTGCCTTCTCCAGTGATGACCAACCGGCATCCGGTGAGGCGACTGTCGAAATTCAGTTTCCTAAGGAGCAGGTCTGCGCCACTCTCTATCCTGGAGTTGAAGAACTGCAGAAAGGCATATCCGAGACCACCGGCGGCTCCCGAGCCGGGAGTAGTGCTCTCGTCCTTTCCACAGTGTAAGGCACTGAGACGCACGAAGTTCTCCCCAAGATGCTCTAAGAGGCGTACCATCTCCGCCGTGGCACCTTTCTGTGGCGCGAAGACCGCCGCGGCACCATCAGGACCAAGTAAGGGATTGTCGACATCCGTGGCCAGTGTGACGTCGATGCCGTCGAGGTGGAGGTCATCGATATTCCCGTCATGGGTGAGAAGTTTTATCAGTGCGTGCAGCATGCCGATGCCACAGTCGCTGGTGGCCGTTCCTCCGAGTCCTATGATAAGATGCGTGCAGCACCGTCGGAGTGCTTCAGCGATGAGCTCTCCCACACCATAGCTCGTGGCTCTCATAGGATTACGCTGCTCCGGTTCTATCAACGACAGTCCGACAGCCTGCGCCACCTCTATGACAGCCGTATCTCCGGCGATGGCTATATGTCCTGTTCGTGGCCGCATGAGTGCATCATGTGTGGCGACATCCACCTTCTTTGCTCCCCACGCTGTCGCAAAGGCATCGAGCATACCGTCGCCACCGTCGGAAACCGTTATCGTCTCGGCATCATCGAAGACACTGGCCGCCGCCGCATTAGCTTCAGAGGAGGTCAGACAACCTTTGAAACTGTCGAGAGCTATTATCACTTTCCCTTCTTCTTCCATTTCCATCTGTTGATACTTTATTCTTTTCCAGTTTGTCTTTATATCGGCGAAGATACTCAAAAAACTTAAAAACAATTAATATTTTCTTTCTTTTATTCTCATGTACATTGATATTGTGTAACTTTGGATACTTAATATCAACTTTTTAAAAACTATCTTAATGAAAAAAAAAGTTTTAATGGGACTTTTATCCCTACTCATGCTGGCTGTATGCACAGTTGGTAATGCACAGACTCCGGTGAAGAAATACGGACAGCTGCAGGTATGCGGCTCACAGCTCTGCGGAGAGAACGGACAACCCGTGGTACTGCGTGGTGTCAGCCTGGGCTGGCATAACCTCTGGCCAAGGTTCTACAATAAAGGTGCTGTCGACGAACTGACTAACAAATGGCATGTATCGGTTATCCGGGCGGCTATGGGCATAAAGATAGAGGACAACTATCTTGAGAATCCTTCTTTCGCCATGCAGTGTATGACACCAGTCATTGAGGAGGCGATAAAGGACGGGGTGTATGTCATCATCGACTGGCATGCACACGACATGTACACCGACAAGGCAGCGGAGTTCTTCAGCCGTATGTCGGCAAAGTACGGTAAGTATCCAAATGTCATTTATGAGCTATACAACGAGCCTGTGGAGGACTCATGGACATCACTGAAAGAGTATGCCAAGACTGTCATCAAGGCCATACGTGCCAACGACCCTGACAATATTATCCTTATGGGATGCCCACACTGGGACCAGGATATCGACAAAGTAGCGGCCAGTCCTATCGAGGATGTCAAGAACGTGATGTACACCTTGCACTTCTATGCGGCCACACACAAGCAGTATCTACGTGACAGAATGCAGAAAGCCGTTGAAGGTGGTCTGCCGGTATTCGTCAGTGAGTGTGCCGGCATGGAGGCATCGGGCGACGGTCCGCTCAACGTTGAGGAATACAACAAATGGATTGACCTCATGGAGCAACTGAAGGTCAGCTGGGTCAACTGGTCGTTGTCCGACAAGAACGAGACATGCTCCATGCTTCTTCCGCGCGCCAAGGCCACAGGCAATTGGACTGATGATGTAATAAAGCCATGGGGAAAGTTGGTTAGGACTACCCTGCTCAAATACAATAAGTAAGTCGGTTATACACTCTCGCACTACAATATCAACGCCAAGTCAAACAGAAGCTGTCTCTTATGAATGCTGATGTATGACTTGGCGTTTTTTCATTTAAAGTAATACTATACCTTATCTTTATCATCACTTCGAAGTCCACATATTGAAATACGTTATTCACAGTTATCCACAAAGACTGTGGATAACGTGTGGAAAACGCGTGGAAAACAAACATATTATCCACAGTATATGGATAGCCGGAAATAGGGTAGGGGATATCCACTGGTTTATCACGGCTATCCACACACGTTTTCCACGGTTTTCCACCGACAAAAGTTATAAACTTATTAATTATGCACCATAACAACAAATTGTGGAAAACTAACATTACCATCTGAAAGTCAACAAATAAGAATTAACATACAGTGTTAATAACATATTACTTAATGTTTATAAGAAAATATCCAAGGAAACAGTAAAAAAGTTTTGCACATATCCACGGCACATCATTACTATCATCTTATTTTCTTCTTAAAAATAAAAGAATAAATAATATGATATGGTGTTTAAAAAGTGAGTACAACAAATAGGACACTCTATATAAAATAAAAGGGCTGTCTCACGACAGCCCTTATACCTTATACAAAAACATTATGAATTTATTTAGCGAACAAGATTCACTTTAATATTTCCATTCTCAGCCCCTTTTGAAGTCCTCTGTGAGCACAATGGTTAATCGATGAGTCTTTTATCATGAGAACTTCTTCAGACGGCTACAGGCCTACAATGCCGGCTTTATAGTGTCAATCCATGCATCGATACGCTCTTCGGTCTTTTCCTCCTCGTTGACATTGTCGATGGCCAGTCCTACGAACTTCCCGTCAACGACAGCCTCCGAGTCGTCATAGGTATATCCGTCCGTCGGGACACCCGGAAGGATGTTGGCCCCCTGGCAGGCATCATAGAGTTCCTTCATTCCTCCGCAGAACGTATCTGAATAGCTTTCTGAGTCGCCACAGCCGAACAGTGCCACGGTCTTTTTTTCGAGATCAGATTTCTTCAGTATTTCTACACCGTCATACCAGTCATCCTGTAGTTCACCGGCACCCCATGTCGATGTGCCAAGGATGAGGTTGTCGTTCTCCGCTATGGTGTCTGCGGTGAAGTCGGTGACGTTGATTGCCTCCGCACCGAGTTTCTCTGCTATGCTGTTTGCTATCTCCTCACATGTACCGGTTGATGAACCGAATACTACAATAGTCTTTTTCATTGTCTGTTTCTTTTATTTTAAGTTTACCAATATTGTTTCTTTGCTTGTCGGCGAAAGGAAATGTATGTCATCATCGCTTTGCTTTTGCTTATGTGGCACAGCATATTCCCTTATCGCTTGCAAAGTTATGGAATAAATCTCCCGTGCGCAATACCTAAAAGTTGTGGTTTTACGGTTAATGGTTGTAGTTCAGTGATATAAGTATTGGTAATGTGATGGTATTGGAAAACAAAAAAAAGCGCGCCTGAAGCGGATAACGCTCTAGGCACGCCTTTATATTGTTTTTCTCCTACTGGAAACCGGCCGATGGTCGGATGTTCCGTATACTCCTAAAGTGGGGTAGGGGAGTGATGTCTTACTTGTTCAGTCCACGGTTGTTCATCGTGGTGTTCAGCAGCAGCAGGTACTTGTGATACTGCTCTTTGTCGAGCACTGTGCGCATGTAAGCCAGGTCGCGGTTGATGGCCTTCTTACGGAGTTCAGCGCGCTCGTTTCCGCTTGCTGCAGCAGCGTTTGTCATGTCAGAAGCAAACATCTTTGTGATGTCGGTAACTGCACTTGTCTGGTCGTAGCTGAGATCCAGTGCCTTGCTGAGCTGACCAATGTTGAAATTTATCTCATACTTTGCTGCTTCAGCAGCCTCGTTGTTCTCTCCCTCTGCGAATACTGCTGTAGTCATGCTCAGCAGCGCTACCATTGTCAATAAAATCTTTTTCATTTCGTTGTCCTTTCTTTCTTAAGTTAAACATCTCAGCCTTGCGGCTGTTCTTAAACCAAAGTAACTTTATTTTACCAAAGTATATTTCTCTTTTGTCTGGTGCAAAGGTACGGTGATTTTCTATACAACCAAAACTTTTATAAGACTGTGTGCGCAAACAGCCTTTATTTTTGACTATTATCAACCTATTTGATATAAATCAGTAAGTTTTCTTTATAATATATAAGTACATAATATATAGTGGTTATTGTAATAATTTTTAAAAAGATGTTTCAAATTATTCCATTCTTTTGTTTGCAAAGTCGGATTATTTAGTCTACCTTTGTGGCAATGTAATCGTTGAATCCATAAATCTAGAAACCATTATGATGAAAAGAGTATTCTTGGCAGTGATTGCCTTGTTTATGTTTACTGTCAGTCCGGCTCAGGATACTGACCAGCAGTTGTCTCCGTTCATGCAGTTGTTATCTGATTTCCTTTCCGCTTATTCGGATAAGAAATATTCCACTGCAGCCGAGATGGGTGAGAAGTTGGCTCAAGGTTGCGATACAGTTACCGAGGTTAATCCAGACTCACTCTATGCAGGGATACAGCTGGCCTTAGGAAGGTGCTATTCTCGTCTGAACAGGTATGAGAAGGCTGGACTGGCTACTGACAAAGGTGCTGATCGTTTGCGGGCCAAGGGTATGACCAAAAACATCACATATGCTAATCTTCTTGATAATGCAGGATTTTATTATCTTTCCGACCGTCAGTATGAGAAGGGCCTTCAGAGGTCACTGGCAGCTTTGGATGTATACAGTCAGTATCCTGATAAGGCGGTGACGCAGGATATGCAGGCTGTTTATTCTCATATTGGTGAGGGGTATTACAACACCAAGAAATATCAGGATGCCATCGTCTATCAGATAAAGACGCTGAACATCTCGGAGAAGTTGAACGGAAAGCACTCGGATGATTATATCAATGAGCTGACATATCTGGCAAAGTACTATTCCGCTGCTGGTGAAGACAAGAAGGCTGATGCGGTGAATGCCGACATCGACAAGTTGCAGCGTGAGGTTGAGGATGGTCAGGTGGACCTACCGGATGTGGACAGTCGCGACTTCAGTACGGCGGAGGAATGCCATAAGTACAGCTATGAGGCCTACAGATGTGCTGACTTCTTTCTTAAACATTATCTCAGCAACGATAATATTGATAAGTGCGCTAAGTATATAATGACGTGGCTGGCGTCGACAAAGGATGTCAACTGCGGTCTTGGCAAGGTGGAGACAGAGCTTCTGACAAACGATAAGACCAAGGGATATGCCGTTGCCTATATGGCAGCAATAATAAAGTATAGCATTGAGAATGAGGATTCCACCTTCTCTCCTGACATGTATCACGATGCCTTCATAGATATGCTCAACTACTATCTTGCTAATCGTGATCTGACTGGAAAGGTGAAGTTGCTGGAGAAATATATCAGTGCATATAATAAAGGACCGGAGGAACTGGATGAAATGATTAATAAAGCATATCCGGGAAATTAGTCCATGGTCTCTGAAAAATAAGGTACAGTTGATCTTAGGAGTATTATTTATAATTATAAAATAAAAAAGCCGGACCATGAGTGTGGTCCGGCTTTATTTTTGTTTGCTTACTGTTGCATGTCATGCAGCTTCTTATAATATCCTCCGAGGGCAATGAGCTTATCATGTGTGCCTCGCTCCACTATGCGGCCCTCATGGAGAACGCATATCTCATCGGCGTTACGAATTGTGGAGAGCCGGTGTGCTATGGCCACGGTGGTACGTGTTTTCATCAGTTTATAGAGGGCATCCTGCACGAGACGCTCGCTCTCCGTGTCCAGGGCTGATGTAGCCTCGTCGAGGATAAGGATAGGAGGGTTCTTCAGTATGGCGCGTGCTATGCTGATACGTTGACGCTGTCCACCTGATAAGCGGCCACCACGGTCGCCGATGTTGGTATCGAATCCTTTCTCTGACTCCATGATAAAGTCGTAGGCATTAGCAATCTTCGCAGCCTTGATGACGTCTTCTTTTGTGGCATTCTCCACACCGAAGGTTATATTGTTGTAGAAGGTGTCGTTGAAGAGTATGGCCTCTTGGTTCACGTTGCCGATAAGTGACCTCAGATCGTGTATGGCCAGGTCGCGGACGTTTATCCCGTCGATGAGTATTTCGCCTTTCTGAATGTCATAGTAACGGGGGATGAGGTCCACAAGGGTCGATTTTCCACCGCCGCTCTGTCCTACGAGGGCTATGGTCTTGCCCTTTGGGATGGTGAGGTTTATGTCTCTCAGCACCCAGTGTGGCTCTCCGTTGTCGTTCTTGCCGTCATTGTAGGCGAAGGAAACGTTGCGGAACTCTATTTGATGCTCGAAACTGTTGATATGAACAGGATTTTTCCTCTCCTTTATCTCCGTCTCAGCCTGCAGTATCTTGTCGACACGCTCCATGGAGGCAAGTCCCTTGGGGATGTTGTAACTGGCCTTGGAGAAGTCCTTGAGGGGGTTTATGATGCTGTAGAGTATCACCAGGTAATAAATAAATGTAGGACCGGTGATGACGGGATTGTCGCGAAGGACGAGCGTTCCTCCGAACCACAGCACGATGATTATCATCACTGTGCCGAGAAACTCACTCATAGGGTGGGCCATAGCCTGCCTTATGTTGACGCGGCTGAGGTCGTTGCGGTACTCCGTGTTTATATTGTCGAAACGGGAGTTCATCTTTTCCTCAGCGGTGAAGGCCTTGATGATTCTCAGACCTCCCAGCGTCTCCTCCACCTGACTCATTGTGTCGCTCCACAACGACTGTGCTCTCATGGACTGTGCTTTGAGCTTACGGCCTACAAATCCCATGAACCAGCCGAAAAGTGGTACGAAGAGAATGGTGAACAATGTCAGCTGCCATGACACAAAGATAAGTGTAGCGAAGTAGATGAGGATGAGTATCGGGTTCTTGAAGAGCATCTCCAAGGATGACATTATGGAGTTGTCTATTTCCTGCACGTCGCCAGTCATCCTGGCAATGATGTCGCCCTTCCTCTCTTCGGAGAAGAAGCCGAGGTGCAGGGAGTTAATCTTCCTGTACAGCTGGTTGCGTATGTCGCGGACAACACCCGTTCGGACAGGTATCAGTGAGGCAGCACTGAGGAAGTAGGCTCCCGTCTTCAGCAGTGTGGCAACGGCAAGGAAGAGGCCTATTATCAGCAGTGTGTTTGACGCTCCTGCATAGTCGATAAGTTCCTGGACGTAGTAGTTGGCATTGTTTGACAGTACATCCTTAGCATGTTCCCAATCCCATGCCATCAGTGAAGTGGCTCTTATGCCGCCATCGGTCTTGAAGAGAATCTGCAAGATAGGGATGAGCGTCGCAAAAGAGAAAATGTTGAGTATTGCCGACAGTAGATTGAATATCACTGTCAGCACGATATACTTCTTATAAGGCGGCACAAAGCGCCGCAGAACTTGCATGAATTCTTTCATTATTGCGTTCTCCTGCTGTCTTCCTCATTGACCGACGGTGTGTCGGGGACCATGAGAAAGGGTAGGGTAGTTATCAGTTTTTTGTTTGTCAGTGTTCATTTATTGTCCCGGACAACCTCACTTTAATGTCCGTAAGACTTTCCGAGGCTGTCAGATGACCTCACCGAAGAGTGTGGCACTGGTAGAGCCGGTGATGCGCACGCGGACGGTCTCCCCGATATGGTGCTTACCCTTCTCGATGATTACCGCCTTGTTCTGTCCTGTCCTGCCCATCAGCTGGTTGAAATTACGCTTTGCATAGCGCTCTAAGAGCACGTCGAACTCCTTGCCTTCATCCTTCTTGTTCTGTTCGGCCGATATCTCGTTCTGCAGATGGATGAGCTTGTTGAGCCGGCAGATCTTCTCTTCCTCCGGGACATTGTCTGGCAGGTGCTTGGCAGCATAGGTTCCGGGACGCTCCGAGTACTTGAACATGAAGGCAGAGTCATATTTCACCTCACGGACCAGCGACATAGTCTGCTCGAAGTCGTCCTCCGTCTCATCGTGGTATCCGACAAAGATGTCGGTAGTAATGCCACAGTCAGGGATTATCCGTCTTATGGCATCAACCTTCTTGAGGTAGTCCTCACGTGTATATTTCCTGTTCATGTCGTGAAGGACCTTATTGCTTCCGCTCTGTGCCGGGAAATGAATGTGATGACAGAGGTTAGGCTCCTCAGCGATGGCGTGGAGGATATCCTCCGACATATCCTCAGGATTTGACGTGGTGAAGCGCACCCGCATGTCGGGGACAGCCCTTGCCACTCTCCTGAGCAGTTCAGCGAAGGAGCATACATGCAGCTCCTGGCCGTTCTCCTCCTCTATGATAACCCCATTTTCCGGTCTTGTGCCATTAGGGAGTAGTCCGTATGAATTGACATTCTGTCCCAGGAGCGTCACCTCCTTATAGCCTTTGTCGTGGAGGTCACGGACTTCGGCGAGGATACTCTCCACGTCGCGTGAGCGTTCTCTGCCACGTGTGAACGGCACTATACAGTAGTGGCAGAAGTTGTTGCAACCGCGCATGATGCTGACGAAGCCGCTCACTCTGTTACCACCGATACGGGTGGGGATGATATTGCGGTAGGTCTCCGTCTTGGAGAGTACCACGTCCATGGCCGGGACGCCGTTCTCCACCTGCGCTATCATCTCCGGCAGACTGAGGTAAGCGTCAGGACCGCACACCAGGTCGGCATGATGGTTCTTGATGAGGTCGTCCTTGACGCGTTCAGCCATACATCCGAGGACACCAAGGAAAGGACGCGCGCTGCCCTTGCTGTCCTTCTGTCCACTTTCCGGGACACCCTTGTTCTCAGCTTCTGCCCCGTTGCTGTCAGAGCCGTGCCCTTTCAGTCTTGCGTTATGGTTCTTCTTGGCAAACAGCTGGTCCAAACGATGGTAAATCTTGTTCTCCGCATTCTCACGGACAGAACATGTGTTAAGGAACACCGCGTCGGCGTCATCCTCATTGTCGGTGGGTTCATAGCCTGCCATTTGCATGATGCTGGCCACAACCTCTGAATCGGCCACGTTCATCTGGCAGCCGTATGTCTCTATGTATAGTTTCTTCATTTCTTTAATTAGTTCAAAATGGAGTGCAAGAGTGCAAAGGTACGCATTTTCAATCATTTACGCAAGTTTCCAACTTTCTTTAATATAAATAGCTTTATTTATGTCTGTAAAAAGTTATAACTTTGTCGGCTGAATAGAACATCAGTAGAAAAATGAAGCATTTTTTTTTCCTTTTATCATTTATCCTGGCTGTCAACACAGCCGTGGCACAGTCTTTCCGTGATGCCATTAAGGCCGATCCACATGAAGCAGCAAGCAACTATCTTGCTTATCCGTCACCAAAAGGTGTGCTGAAGGCCACTCCAAAGGGCTATAAGCCATTCTATTTCTCACATTATGGACGACACGGGTCCCGTTATCTCATTGACCCCAGACAGTACTACCGTCCCATCGCCATCCTCGCTCATGCCGACTCCCTCGGCCTTCTGACCGCAGACGGGCGCTATGCCCTTACCGTGGCCCGTCAGATGTCAGCCGAGGCCAAGGACCGCTATGGTGAACTTACGGGCCTCGGAGCCTTGCAGCATCAGATGATAGCGCGCAGGCTGGCGGAGCGTTTCCCTGAGATATTCCGCGACACAGCCACAACCATTGACGCCCGTTCCACAGATGTCATCCGCTGTATTCTATCCATGGAGAATGAGATGCAGGAACTCGTGCGCCATAACCCTTCCCTGAAAATCACCTGCGACGCTTCCCGTCATGACATGTACTACATGAACAACTACAAGGACACCCTCGTGAACCGTCTCCGTCATGATGTGGCGGTGAAGAAAGTCTATGACGGATGGGTGAAGAGTCACATCGACAACCGGCCTCTCATGCACCGACTCTTCACCTCGGCGGAATATGCCGACACACTGAGCCAGTGTGACCAGCTGGCTGACGATATCTTCCACCTGGCAACCATCGCCCAGAACTCAGAGATAGGCAAAACGACAAATCTCTACCGTCTGTTCACCACCGACGAGCTGTACCATCTGTGGCAACAAACGAACATCTGGTGGTATCTCAACTACGGTTCGTCAGCCGTCAGCCACGGTCTTATGCCGTCGGCACAGCGTTTCCTTGTCAGAGACATAGTGGAGAAAGCCGACTCTTGCCTGCAACTCCCACACAGGAGTGCCACGATGCGCTTTGGACATGAGTCGGTGGTGCTGCCACTGGTATGTCTTCTCAACGTCGACGGCTATGGCCTTGAGACCTTTAATGTCGACAGCCTTGAAGCCTATGGATGGATAAACTCACATATCTATCCCATGGGCTGCAACCTGCAGTTTGTCTTCTATAAGCCAATGGATGCGAAGTCGAAGAAGCCTGTACTGGTGAAAACTCTCCTGAACGAGGAGGAGGCGACGCTTCCCATCCCCGGCTATCCCACACCGTCCGTTGAGGAGTGCCGCAAGAAGGGCGCACCCTATTATGCCTGGCCCGATGTCAGACGGTATCTTCTCGGAAAGGCAAGCATAAGGCCGTAGCCTTCAGTCCTCAGACAGTCTACAGTCAGCAATCAGAACAACCACAAATCATTTTATTCTATAAATCGGAAACATAATAACTTATGAAGAAAATCATTTTATTGTTGGCCCTGTGCCTGACAGCGATAACCACAAGTGCACAGCGCCTTCTCGGTGGCGACATCTCCGTGCTGCCCAACTATGAGAAAGACGGGACAGTATACCGTGACAGCAGTGGCAGAAAGGTACAGTTCATGGACTTCGTCAAGACCGAAGGCGGATGGAATGCCATCCGTGTCCGTCTTTTTGTGGACCCAGAGAACGCTCCTGAGTCGGCAAAGAAAGAAGGTGTATGTCAGGACATCAACTATATCATCCCACTCTGTAAGCAGGTGAAAGCCGCGGGGATGAAGCTCATGCTCGACTTCCACTATAGTGATACATGGGCCGACCCGGCCAAGCAGTACACACCGAAAGCATGGGAGGGAGCCGGACGGCAGGCCCTTGCCGACTCCGTCTATGCCTTCACCCGTCAGTCGCTCCTGCGGCTTAAAAGCGAGGGTATCCAGCCTGATCTCATACAGGTGGGCAACGAGATAACGTTTGGTATGCTCTGGCCCACCGGAAGGGTGAACCCGCTGAAGGACGAGGGATGGGACACACTGGCACAGTTCATCGCCAGTGGCACCAAGGCTTGCCGTGAGATATGTCCTAAGGCGAAGATAATTATCCACACGGAGCACGCCCAGGACTGGGCATCGACATACGGCTATTATGACAAACTGCGTCAGCGCCATGCCGACTACGACATTATCGGACTGAGCTATTATCCTATGTGGCATGGTACCATCTCACACCTCAATGTTGTCCTCGACTCCCTTGAGTCCAATTTCCCCGACAAAGAGATAATGATTGTAGAGACAGCGGCCTACTACTCCCATGAGAACGATCCTTGGGCTAAACCAAATCAGTACTCTGAATTCTTCCCGATAAGCCGTCAGGGACAATCGGAGTTCACCCTGGAGCTCGTCTCCATGCTCAACTACCATCCTCGTGTGACAGGTCTTTTCTGGTGGTTCCCGGAAGAGAACCAGAGTGCCCATCCACAGGAGAACAACTTCCTTAACAGAGGTCTGTTCGACAACCACAGCGGCCGTGCCCTCCCTGCATTCTATGAGTTTGCTAAATTCAGGAAGTAAATTAATTCAAGTTTCTGAAGTTACTTTATAGCGTGAGTTATAAGGAAGGAATATAAGCGACTTCCGTCAATGTAGGGGTGGGATACCCCCACCCCTACATTGGGAGACAGAGGTTCTCGTAGAATGAGCGCAGCCAGATAAGCTGATGGGGGATTACGCACGGTGCCTCGGAGAGGCACACTCTCAGTAACCCCAGGCTAAGCGAGCGAAGCGAGTGCAGCCTGGGGGATAAATCGAAAGGAGAGTGTCAACTCAGAGCCTCGGAGAGGTTCAGACACGTAGTGTGTACATTATATATAGCTATATGCCATTAGTCCTATAAGACAACTATTAGGGTATAATGATGAACACTACGTGTATGTACCTCTCCGAGGCACGGAGTTGGTTCCACCATCTATTTTCCCCAGGCTGCTCTCGCTTCGCTCGCTTAGCCTGGGGTTACTGAGAGTCAGCCTCTCCGAGGCTATAAATCACTGTGGTGCTTGGAGGATGGAGATAACCCCCACCCCTTCTATTGGGTTGCGCAGAACGATCTTTAAAGATGCCTACCTTGTGTTGCGCAGCATGATCATTTAATATCCCTTTCTATACGTACATACCCTTGTTAGTTGACTACTGCAGGGTGCGGCCCTTGTGGCCGTCCGTCGCATACGATTATTATTCCCGTTGATGACGGACGGCCACAAGGGCCGCACCCTGCAGTCGCTTCTATGCACCGGTTTTCTTGTCGGTTGTCATTAATAACATTTCTATCGTAATTTGAATTCTTATTACAAAATCATGTCATGGAAATCAACCAATCTAGATGTTAAAATCTTTTAAATGACAAGAAAACAACAGTGATTTGGCAGGTAAAAATGGGTCGATTTGTAAAAGCATATGTTTTACAAGGTAAAAGCATATGTTTTACCTCGTAAAAGGGGTACATTTACAAAGCAAGTAAGCCTTACTTTTATGGCCAAAATTGTCCTTTTTTGAGACATTATAAATGGTCTCTTGAATAACGTGTTGATTATCAATAAAATACAAAACAGTCATATTTCCCGTATTTAACACCGCAATAGGTCATCGTTCAGAAAAATCGAAAAATGAACGAGTTAAATTGTCAGATAGCTTTACATATTCTTGTCATGCGTGCAAGCGTAACTACTCAGCACCCTCTTCCTGACAGAGCCACTGAGCAGTTACATATCATTCTTACGCTTACCTCAGCACTTAGTGTTCATTATGATATCCGCAGGTTGCTTATTTTCTCCTGACGACTATCTTTCCTATGAATATCCCCGATTTGCCGTTCTGGTCCACGGGCACCATTTTTCCACTCTTGTCCTTTACATATTCAAGTTGCTTGAAGAACGTGTGGCTGTGTCCGCCGAGTACCAGGTCTATGCCCTCCGTAGCCTCGATAAGCTTCTTGTCGGTGATGAGGTCAGGATAGTTTGTCCAGCCTAGATGGGATATGCAAATGATGTAATTGCAACCTTCCTTGTGCAGTTCATCGACTTGCTGCTGTGCGCATTCTATCGGGTCCAGGAACTTCACCCCACGGCATTTGTTCAGGTCTACCAGTCCGTCCATCTTCGGGCATATGCCAAAGACGCCAATCTTAAAGCCTTTTCTGTGTATTATGGTATGCTTTACTACTGTTCCCTCTACAGGAGTACCGGTGAAGTCGTAGTTGCTGCAGATGATAGGGAAGTTTAACTTGCGGAACAGACGTGCCATATTCTCCAGTCCGAAGTCGAATTCATGATTGCCGATGGTGCCGGCATCGTAGTGCATAAGGTTCATCAGCCCAGCTTCTACGTCGCCTTTGTAGAGCGTATAGTAAGGACTGCCCTGTGAGAAGTCGCCGCTGTCGAAGAGAAGTAGTCCCGGTGTCTTCTCGCGTTCCTCCTTCAGCATCGCTATTCTGCGGACGAAGCCGCCCCGTCCGGCCCTCATGGTGTCGGCAAGGTTGGCAGGCAGAGGATATATCTGACTGTGTGTGTCGTTGGTGTGAAGGATAAGTAGTGATGGCTGTGAGCATCCTGAAAGAAGGACGGCGGAGCCTGCCATACAGAAGCAACTAAGCAGGACGACGCTGATGGCGCTGAACTGCCGTAATATATTGTTTTTAATGTTTCCCATAATCTGATGATGATATTTATTTCGCAAACACTGTTCCAGAGTCTTACTGTTTGCTTACAGTTATTCTACCTTCTACCTTGCTTTCCACCGCCTTGCCTTGCTTCATGAACGAGCGGAAGTAGTTCATGATAAAGTAACGTATGTTGTTCTCCTCCGACTGCGGTGAGACCACATTTGTCTTGGCCTTGAAGGCATCCATCTTGTCGTTGCCCTGCGCCACATAGTCGAGTGTGGCTATGCGGTATTCCTTATTCTTGTCCACTGGCTCTCCGTTGACAGATGCCGATAGGAGATTGCCCTTCTTATCCATCACAAGACGGACGGAATGGCTCACGCCCTGTCCTCCCTGTGCCGTTATCTGTTGAAAGAGCTCCAGCACCTTGCTTCCCGTCAGCGTGAGGAAACATATCTTGTTCTCGAACGGTGCCATGTCGACCACGTCGCCGATGGTTACCGGTCCTTTGCTCAGTGAGGCTCTGATGCCGCCGACATTGTATACGGCGAAGTCGGGGTGCTCGTTGAACCTCTGTCCGCCCCATACCAGTATGTCGGCAAAGAGGTTCGACAGCGGGCTCTCCGGCTGGTAGTTGGCCATGTCAGAGGCCGCATATCCGACGATGGGGTTCATCATTGAGTCGACATGAGCCTTATAGGGAGCCATGAACTTTATGGCGGCACTGTCGGGATGGGCGTCGTAGCTTGAGTCGATAAGTATCCTGGTGCGCTCCACGCTGTATGTCGCTGTCCTAGAGGATGAGCACGACAGCAGCATAGCGGCGGCCATTGGCACGAGAAGTGCAGATTTTGTGATTCTCATTTTTTCTTCTGTTTATATATACAATTCCTTTGCAAAATTAAGGAAATATTGCTTGTTTGCGAAACGAAAACCATATTATTTTTCTATGACAGCAGCGCAGGTCTCCAGGAGAATGAATGATAAATGTCTGTATAAACTGAAAATTATGCTAAAAAGGAGCATGGAAAGGAAAATAATCACTACTTTTGCCGTCGCAATGAAACGTATACGACTTTTATTTTTCCTTTCGTTTATTGTCCTGACGCTGTCGGTCAGTGCACAGAACATGGACAATGCCCCTGCTCCCGTTGGTCCGCGGTATGTCCCCGACCTGTATGTCGGCAAGGTACTGCAGAATGGCGACTCCGTGCAATATATCCGGCGGTCGGAGCCTTTTGTGAAGATGGCCCCGCTGGTGTTCAAGAATGCGGCTGAGCGCGAGGCCTACTATCGCCTTGTGCGCAACATAAAGAAAGTCCTTCCTTACGCCAAGCAGGTGAAGCTTATCATCTTTGAGACTGAGGAATACCTCCAGACCATTCCCGACCCTAAGGAGCGTCAGGCGCAGGTGAACCGTGTGGAGGCCGGAATAAAGAAACAATACTATAAGAAACTCAAGAGCGAGCTTACCTACAGTCAGGGTAAGCTGCTTATAAAACTTGTAGACCGTGAGTGCGGTCAGACATCATACGAGATTGTGAAGGCTTTCTTCGGGCCGTTGCGTGCCGGTGTCTATCAGACCTTCGCCGGTCTCTTTGGCGCCAGCCTGAAGAAGCGATACGACCCTAATGGCAAGGACAGGCTCATAGAACGTGTTGTCCTGCTCGTCGAGGCGGGACAGCTATAGACTCGGATAAACGGTTTTCAAGTTTATCCATATAGTAATTACTGTAAAAAAAATCCGGTGCAGTGGCCTTTTTTGTTGCAGCCACTGCACCGGATTACATGAAATAAAGAACTGATATTTAGTTCAACTTCCACGTAGCACCGTCTTTGGTGTCTTTAATTTCGAAGCCATCCTTGGCCAGTTCATCGCGTATCTGGTCGCTGGTGGCCCAGTCTTTCTCGGCTTTAGCCTTGGCGCGGAGCTTCAGCACCATGTCGACAACCTTTCCGAAGGCCTCCTCGCGCTTGCTGTTGTTGCCGCTGCGCTCGTCTTTAAGACCGAGGAGGTCGAAGGTGAAGAGGTTGAAGGTATCGCTGAGCTCCTTCAGGTCATCAGCACTTATCTTAGCCTTGTGGTCGAGGACGGTGTTGATGGTGTGTGTAGCCTCGAAGAGATTGCTTATGACGAGTGGTGTCTGCAAGTCATCGTTCATAGCGTCGTAGCACTTCTGGCGCAGTGCGGAGACGAGTTCGTGTGTCTTCTCGTCGCTGTCGGCAGACGGCTGTATGCGTTTGAGGTCGTCGATGGCCGCCATAAGGCGCTGATAGCCTTTCTCAGCCGCTTTAAGAGCATCGTTGGAGAAGTCTACCGTCCCACGGTAATGAGCCGAGAGAATGAAGAAACGTATCGTCATAGGACTGTAGGCCTGGTCGAGGGTAGGATGATTTCCCGTGAAGAACTGCTCCAGGGTGATGAAGTTTCCGAGCGACTTGCCCATCTTCTGTCCGTTGATGGTAATCATGTTGTTGTGCATCCAGTATTTCACCATCTGGTCACCCTGTGATGCCACGGCCTGTGCTATCTCACACTCGTGGTGCGGGAAGACGAGGTCCATGCCTCCACCGTGTATGTCGAAGTGGTTTCCGAGGTATTTGCGTCCCATGGCCGTGCACTCGCAGTGCCATCCTGGGAAGCCGTCACTCCATGGACTTGGCCACCGCATGATATGTTCCGGCTGCGCCTTCTTCCAAAGAGCGAAGTCGGCCTGACACTTCTTCTCGTCTGTTCCTGCCAGCTCACGGCTCTTGTTGATGATATCCTTCAGGTTTCTGCCCGAAAGGACGCCGTAATGGTACTTCTCGTCGTACTTCTTTATATCGAAGTAGACGGAGCCCTTACTGACGTATGCGAAGCCGTTGTCGAGGATTTCCTTTACGAGTTGTTCCTGTTCGATGATATGTCCTGTGGCGTGTGGCTCTATGGACGGCGGAAGGACGTTCAGCGCACGCATAGCGTCATGGTAGCGGTTGGTATAGTACTGTGCCACCTCCATGGGCTCGAGCTGTTCGAGACGTGCTTTCTTCTCTATCTTGTCGTCGCCTTCGTCGGCGTCGTGTTCCAGATGGCCCACATCAGTGATGTTTCTAACGTAACGCACCTTATATCCTATGTGCTTGAGATAGCGGAAGAGGATGTCGAAGGTTATCGCTGGGCGCGCATGTCCCAGATGTGGGTCGCCGTAGACGGTAGGACCGCAGACGTACATTCCAACGTGTGGTGCGTTGATAGGGCGGAAGAGTTCCTTCTGCCGGTGTAGGGTATTGTAAATAATCAAGTCTTGCATAATGTCAGAACCCACTCTGCAGCGCTCTTTCCGGAGTTTCCGGGATTGCTCTCCAGGGCATATTAGGGTATGTTTTTAAAATTGTTGTTGGTGATGTTATCTTTGTTTTTACGTTCTTCTCACCGCTAATGGTGTCGGAGAAGGTTATAGATACTTCTTCTGCCACTGTTTGTAATAGTCGGGACTGTCGAGCATCAGCTCACCGTTCTGGTCGATGAAGAGCTGTGTTGTGGAACCGGTACAGCACAGGGCACCGTCGCTCTCGCGGTATATCTCATACTCGTAGTCGAGACGAGCTCCCAGGTGGTGTTTGTATTTGGTGTGGATGACGACCACATCGTTCAGTCCTACGGGTGTGGAATAGTGTACGTGAAGGTCATAAACGGGTGCGTAGATGCCTGCCTTCTGCATGTCGGCATAGCCGATGCCTGGGTAGTGGCGTCCAAACGACTCCCTTCCGTCCTCGAAGTACTTCACGTATGAGCCGTGCCAGACACAGCGCATGGAGTCTATCTCGCTGAACTTCACCTGTATGCGTGTTATGTCTTCCAGCTCTTTCATCAGGTGTAGAGTCCTCCGTTTATAGAGATTACGTTGCCGGTGATATAGCCTGCGTCCTCAGAAGCAAGGAAGCCGATGAGCGCGGCGACCTCCTCAGGGCTGCCGAAGCGGCGTGCCGGGATACTCTTCTTCAGTGTGTCCTCGTCGAGGTCGGCGGTCATATCGGTTTTGATGAAACCGGGAGCCACCGCGTTGACGGTGATATTCTTACGTGCCACCTCCTGTGCCAGAGCCTTTGTAGCGGCTATAATGCCACCTTTTGCTGCCGAGTAGTTGGTCTGTCCGGGCAGACCTTTGATGCCGCTGAGACTGGCCATGTTGATTATTCTGCCGAACTTATGGAACTGCATCATTGGGATGAGTGGCTTTGTGACGTTGAAGAAACCGTTCAAAGTGGTGTTTACCACTGCTGTCCAGTCGTCGTCGGGCATAAGAGCCATGAGGTTGTCGCGGCGGATGCCTGCGTTGTTCACCAAAACGGCTATGTAATCGTCAGGATGAGCCTGCTGCCACTTGTCGATGGTGGCACGAGTGAGCTTCAGGTCGGCGACATCGAACTGCAGCAGTTCACCGTCTGACCCTGCCTCCCGCACCATGTCGAGAGTCTCTTTGGCCTTCGCGCTGTTGTGGACGTAGTTGATGAGCACCTTATAGCCCATCTGTGCAAGGCGGATGCTGGCCGCGCGGCCTATGCCACGGCTTCCGCCGGTTACTAATGCGTATCCTTTCATTCGAAAATGTTTGTATAGTGAACAGCCGATAAAACGGCTATTCTGGTTTAACTTGTTTTTTTGACACAATAAAAGAAATAGCAGGCTGCGGAATGCCGTCTGCGACTATTAGGTAGGCA
>Ga0256406_1001855_pt1 | contig 32320 bp, 25 predicted proteins | sample RumenRJG_03DNA_FD_185986 | JGI IMG/M metagenome (GOLD analysis project Ga0256406, IMG submission 185986) | Bovine rumen microbial communities from Lethbridge, Alberta, Canada - RJG_03 | ecosystem: Host-associated > Mammals > Digestive system > Stomach > Rumen | place: Canada: Alberta | collected... | reverse complement strand
TTAATCATCGTACACCACCTGACTTTTGTTTTTGTAAGCAACTAACATAATATCAGATTTTGTACGATTTGGGAAGTGGTTTTTGCCACTTCCCTTATTTTTTTGCCAATTAATATTTTACACTATGTTAATTTGTTTAATGCCAACTTTTACTTTAGAAATTAACACTATTTTTTTCTCATTGTAAATTCTCTATGAGAAATTAACCGAGAACTTACTTTAGGAATTAACAATTTCAAAAAATTTTAAAAAAATTCAAAAATCCTCTTGACAAATTTCCCCAAAGGGTGTATAATGCTTGCAGATGAGGCAAAGACGCCTAAGAATCTCGTATTCTTTGGTGTCTTTGTTTTTTTTATTTTTAATTTCAATTTTCAGGGAGGAATTGACAATGAAAACAGTATCAGATTATTTCGGTTGCTTGGTATTTGATGACAGGGTGATGAAGGCAAATCTGTCTGACAATATATACAAGTCTCTGAAAAAGACGATTGATGAAGGCACACAGCTTGATATAACAGTTGCTAATGCTGTTGCCGGCGCTATGAAGGATTGGGCAATTTCAAAAGGAGCAACACATTTTACACATTGGTTCCAGCCTATGACGGGAATTACGGCAGAAAAGCATGACAGCTTTATAACACCCTCACCGGACGGCAGAGTAATAATGGAATTTTCGGGAAAAGAGCTTATTAAGGGTGAACCGGATGCATCAAGCTTCCCCTCGGGCGGCTTAAGAGCGACCTTTGAGGCAAGAGGCTATACTGCATGGGATCCCACATCATATGCGTTTATAAAGGATAAAACCCTTTGCATACCGACTGCGTTTTGCTCATACGGCGGTGAGGCACTTGACAAAAAAACTCCTCTGCTTCGTTCGATGGAAGCATTAAATCGTCAGGCTTTGAGAATACTTCACTTATTCGGAAATGATACGGTTCACTGTGTACGCACATCGGTTGGTCCCGAACAGGAGTATTTCCTTGTTGACAAGGAAGTATATGACAAGCGTAAGGATTTAATATTTACAGGCAGAACATTATTCGGTTCAAAGCCTCCCAAGGGACAGGAGATGGACGATCACTACTTTGGTTCGATAAAGCCGAGGGTTGCGGAATATATGGCAGATCTTAATGATGAGCTTTGGAAATTAGGTATACTTGCAAAGACAGAGCATAATGAGGTTGCTCCGGCACAGCATGAGCTGGCTCCCATTTATTCAACAACAAACATAGCAACCGACCATAACCAGCTTACAATGGAGATTATGCAAAAGGTGGCAAAGAAGCATGGGCTTGTTTGTCTGCTCCATGAAAAGCCCTTTGCGGGAGTAAACGGCTCAGGAAAGCATAACAACTGGTCGATTGCAACGGATACGGGCGTAAACCTTTTAACACCGGGAGATACACCTCACGAAAATGCACAATTTCTGCTTTTCCTCTGCGCTGTAATCAAAGCGGTAGACGATTATCAGGATTTGTTAAGACTGTCGGTTGCAACAGCAGGTAACGACCACAGACTTGGTGCAAATGAAGCACCTCCGGCAGTTATTTCGATATTCCTTGGAGATGAGCTTACTGCAGTTCTTGATTCAATTGAAAAAGATGCGCCGTATAATGCCGCAAAAAAGACAAAGATGAAGCTGGGAGTAGATGTTCTTCCCGAATTTAAAAAGGATACAACAGACCGTAACAGAACATCACCCTTTGCCTTTACGGGAAATAAATTTGAGTTCCGTATGCTTGGCTCCTCAAACAGCATTTCCTGTGCAAATATTATGCTTAACAGTGCGGTTGCGGAAAGTCTTAAGCAGTATGCCGACGAGCTTGAAGGGGCAGAGAATTTTGAAACGGCATTGCATGACCTTATTAAAAAGACTATTAAGGATCATAAGAGAATTATCTTTAACGGAAACGGATATGATGATGAATGGATTAAAGAGGCAACCGAAAAGAGAGGCTTGTTAAATCTCAAAACAACTCCGGACTGTATGCCGAGATTGCTTGACAAAAAGAATGTTGATATGCTTACATCTCATAAGGTATTCTCCGAGGCAGAGCTTCATTCAAGATTTGAGATTATGCTTGAGAATTACACAAAGACGGTTAACATCGAAGCACTTACAATGGTTGATATGGCAAGAAAGCAGATTTTGCCTGCTGTTGAAAGCTATGCGGCAGAGCTTGCAAAATCTGCATCTGCAAAGCTTAAGGTAACACCGGAGCTTGCCTGCAAATATGAAAAGAATCTTGTTTCCAAGCTGTCAGTGCTTACAGATACAATTGCCGAAAGAACAGATGCTCTTGACGCTGCAATAATCAGCTTAAAAGCAATGGACAGTGTGCCTGATGAAGCAAACTTTATTCGTGACGAAATACTTCCCAAAATGACCGAGCTGCGTATTTCGGTAGATGAAGCCGAAACAGTAACAGCAGAAAAGTATTGGCCGCTGCCAAGCTACGGTGATTTGTTATTCAGTGTAAGATAAGTAAAAAAAGAGGTAATTTCTATGCGTGACTACAAAGAAGAATTTGACAAAAGAACAGCCTTTATACGAAAACAGCTTGAGAATGCTCATGCCGACGGTATCATATACGGTAACAGCGGCGGTAAAGATTGTACATTGGTTGGGATTTTGTGCAAGGCAGCCTGTGATAATACGGTAGGACTTATAATGCCGTGCGGAACAAAAAGAAATCATACGGAGGATAAGGAGGACGCCTTGACAGTTGCCGAAAAATACGGCATAAAAACCCATATAGTTGATTTGGGAAATGTTAAGGAAGCAATGCAGGCGGCAGTAGGTGGGGCAGTAAAGCTCAGCGATGCAGCCTCCTCAAATATAAATCCTCGACTTCGTATGACAGCTCTTTATGCAGCGGCAGCCTCGGAAAACAGGCTTGTAGCAGGTACGGGAAACCGCAGTGAAGGATATATGGGCTATTTCACCAAGTGGGGTGACGGAGCGTATGACTTTAACCCGATTGCGGATTTGACGGTTACGGAAATATATGAGTTTTTAGACTTTTTAAAGGCTCCCGAGCATATCCGCACCAAGGCACCGTCGGCAGGACTCTTTGAGGGTCAGACCGATGAGAGTGAAATGGGGGTAACATATTCTGCAATAGACAAATATATACTTTACGGCGAAGCCTCAGAGAGGGATAAAAAAATAATCGGCGAGTTTCATGCGCGCAGTGAGCATAAGCGTAATATGCCGTTTACATACAAGAAGGATTAAGATGTGAGGTCACTGCAAAACAGAAAGGATTGATTAAAAATGACTGTTGAATTTTGGTTTTTGATCGGAGCTGCGCTTGTATTCTGGATGCAAGCCGGATTCGCAATGGTAGAAACGGGCTTTACGAGAGCAAAAAATGCCGGTAACATTATAATGAAGAACCTTATGGACTTCTGTATCGGTACTGTGGTATTTTCACTTTTAGGTTATACCCTTATGATGGGAGAGGATGCTTTCTTCGGACTAATCGGAATGCCGAATATGAATTTGTGGGCAAACTTTAAGGACTTTATTGCAAGCCCCGCAGACGGTAGCTTTACGGGAGCATCAACCTTTGTATTCAACCTGGTATTCTGTGCCACAACCGCAACAATTGTTTCGGGAGCTATGGCTGAACGTACAAAGTTTTCGGCATACTGTATCTATTCGGGAATTATTTCCCTTATAGTATATCCCATAGAGGCTCACTGGATTTGGGGCGGCGGCTGGCTTTCAGCTTTAGGCTTCCATGATTATGCAGGTTCATGTGCAATCCATATGGTCGGCGGTATCGCTGCTTTGGTAGGCGCAATCTTCCTCGGACCGAGAATCGGTAAGTATGTTAAGGACGCAAAGGGCAGAGTAACAAAGGTTAACGCTATCCCGGGTCACTCAATTACTCTCGGTGCATTGGGCGTATTCATTCTGTGGTTAGGCTGGTACGGCTTTAACGGTGCTGCAGCAACATCAGCTTCGGAGCTTGCTTCTATCTTCCTGACAACAACAATTGCACCTTCTGTTGCAACGGTTGTAACAATGATTTATACATGGATTAAAAACGGTAAGCCTGATGTTTCAATGTGTCTGAACGCTTCTTTGGCAGGTCTTGTAGGTATTACGGCAGGCTGTGACGCTCTTGACGCAGTCGGAGCATCTGTAGTAGGTATTGTTTCGGGTATTCTGGTAGTGGTTGTTGTTGAAGGTCTGGATCTTAAGCTGCATATTGATGACCCTGTCGGAGCCGTAGGCGTACATATGGCAAACGGTATCTGGGGTACCTTGGCTGTAGGTCTTCTGGCAACACCAAGCGCACCTGCAGGTCTTGAGGGATTGTTCTACACAGGCTCATTCTCCCTCCTCGGAATACAGATTTTAGGTGTTCTTTCGGTAGGTATTTATGCGGCAATTGCAATGATTATCACCTTTACACTTATAAAGAAATTCCACGGTCTGCGTACATCGGCAGAGGAGGAAATTACAGGTTTGGATATTACAGAGCATGGTCTGCCAAGCGCATATCCCGATTTTGCACCTGCTGTTGATAAGTATTCATCATATGCCGGTGAGGACGATGTTGTAGCCGTTACGGGAGATACACCTGTTGCAGAGGCAATTCCCGTTAAGAAGGTTCCGACCTTTGAGGAGGGTACATCACCTAAGTTTACCAAGATTGAAATTGTATGTAAGGAAGCTCGCTTTGACGCATTGAAGAATGCGATGATGAAGCTGGGTATTACCGGTATGACGGTATCTCACGTAATGGGCTGCGGACAGCAGAAGGGTAAGCCGGAGTATTACCGTGGTGTCCCGGTTGAAACAAATCTGTTGCCTAAGGTACAGGTTGATATCGTGGTTAGCAAGATTCCTGTACGCAGTGTAATCGAAACAGCTAAGAAGGCTCTTTACACAGGTCATATCGGAGACGGTAAGATATTCGTTTACGATGTTGAAAACGTTGTAAAGGTTCGTACCGGCGAAGAGGGCTATGATGCTCTTCAGGATGTAGAGTAATAAAAAGCATATTGGTACCGTTCGGTGCAGTGCGTAAAAGACCGTATTGTGCCGGACGGTATGACGCACTCATAATCTGTAGATTATGCAGTGTAATACAAATAATAAAAGCGTTTGAGAAAAGAGAAGTAATGCGGAAAATCGGCTAAAGCGAGCATGGGACGGTGTAAGCCATGTGCAGGATACCGTATGAATAACACTTTTCGAGCTGCAATCTGAACGGACCGGGTCCTATTAGGTGCGCCGCCCTGCGGAGCGTTATCCGATAACGGTCATAAGACCTTAAAAAATGAGAACAAAATATAGGTGGCACCGCGAGCCGCAGCACTCGCCCTATAGTAAGCTGACAGAACGAAAATTTTCAGGAGGATTTTACTATGTGTTCTATAATGGGTTACTGCGGCGAGGGTGCCTCTTTTGCCGCATTTAAGGAAGGCTTTGACAAAACAATATCGCGAGGTCCCGATGATTCACGAATCATCGATACAAAAAAGGGACTTCTCGGATTTCACAGGCTTGCAATCATGGGCTTGCACCCTGAGGGTATGCAGCCCTTTGAGCTGGACGGAAGCTATGTTGTCTGTAACGGAGAAATATACGGCTTTGAAAAATTAAAGCGTGAGCTTTCAGAAAAATACAGCTTTGAAAGTGATTCGGACTGTGAAATCCTTCTCCCTCTCTATAAGGAGTATGGGATTAATATGTTTAAAATGCTTGACGCGGAATTTGCCTGCATAATATATGATGCGGAGACTGAGGAATATATAGCGGCAAGAGATCCTATAGGTATCAGACCCCTGTTTTACGGATATGACGATAAGGGCGTTATAATATTTGCAAGTGAGGCTAAAAACCTTGTGGGCTTATGTGATAAGGTTATGCCTTTTCCGCCGGGACATTATTATAAGGGCGGAGAGTTTATCTGCTACAATGATATTGCCGCTGTTGATAAGGTGATACACGCGCCTATTGATGAGGTTTGCAAAAACATTCACGATAAGCTGGTAAGCGGTATAGAAAAAAGACTTGTTGCAGACGCAAAGGTTGGATTTTTGTTAAGCGGCGGTCTTGATTCATCACTTGTTTGCTCGGTTGCCGCAAAGAAAAGCGATAAGCCGATAAAAACCTTTGCGATAGGAATGACAGGCGACGCTATAGATTTGAAATATGCAAAGGAGGTTGCCGACTACATAGGAAGCGACCACACAGAGGTTATAATTTCAAAGGACGATGTTATTGCCTCCTTAGAAACGGTAATTTCAATTCTCGGCACCTTTGACATAACAACAGTAAGAGCAAGCATGGGTATGTATCTTGTATGTAAGGCAATACACGAAAATACCGATATACGAGTTCTTTTAACGGGTGAAATTTCAGATGAGCTGTTCGGGTATAAATATACCGATTTTGCACCCTCTGCCGATGCCTTTCAAAAGGAGGCACAAAAGCGTTTGAGAGAGCTTTATGCTTATGATGTTCTGCGTGCGGACAGATGTATTTCGGTAAATTCCCTCGAAGCAAGAGTACCCTTCGGAGATTTGGACTTTGTCAAATATGTAATGGCTATTGACCCTGAAATGAAAATGAATACCTATAACAAGGGTAAATATCTGTTAAGAAAAGCCTTTGAAGGGGATTATCTGCCCTATGATATACTCTATCGTGAAAAGGCGGCTTTCTCCGATGCGGTAGGTCATTCAATGGTTGACTATCTGAAGGAATATGCTGAGTCTTTATACAGTGATGAGGAATTTGAGGAAAGCTGCAAAAAGTATACCTATTGCACTCCCTTTACAAAGGAATCACTGCTCTACCGTGAAATTTTTGAAAAGTATTATCCTAATCAGGCAGAAATGATTCCCGATTTCTGGATGCCGAATAAGGAATGGGAGGGCTGTAATGTCAGCGACCCATCTGCAAGAGTGCTTTCAAATTACGGTGACAGCGGAAAATAAAACGTATATGATGGTATAAATTAAGTGCATAAGTTATAAAAAACAACTTATGCACTAATTGTATGCTTTCCATATAAAGTGTTTGTCAAAGAGTCTATATAATGACTGCTGAACAATTATGAAACGCAGCCGCACAGCGGCTTACAAGTGTTTCAGAATTGTTTTGGTGCAAGGATTTTTTACATAGATTTTTATTGCAAAAGGTGATTTTACTGAAAAAGCTTCATAAGCCATCGACCGTACTGCAAGAAACGTAATTATCTGTAAAGCTCCTGTGCATCAATAACCTCAACGTCAGTATCGGAAAGCAGCTTTACAGCATCATCCGGCTTATCAACCTTCATAACAACGGTTGCACCCTTATCATTTTTACCGATAAATGCGTATGTATATTCAATCGAAATATTCTTTTCCTTCAGTACGTCAAGTGCGTGAGCAAGACCGCCCGGCTTATCCTCAACCATTATAGCAATGACATTTGAGCTTTTTACAATCATATCCTTTGACCGAAGAACAGATTTTGTCTTTTCGGGATCACTTACAATAAGTCTTAAAACGCCGAAATCGGTGGTATCGGCAAGAGAGAGTGCATAAATATCAACATCATTTTCCCCTATGAGCTTTACAACCTCTCCCAATTTTCCTACTTTATTTTCTATAAATACCGAAATTTGCTTTATTAACATAGATAACCCTCCTCGAAATTTAGTAAATATCGTTTATTCTTATTTTATGATAATTTTCTCTTATCAATAACTCTTTTTGCCTTACCCTCGCTTCTTTGAATTGATTTGGGAGCAACAAGAGTAACCTTTGCGGCAAGTCCCAATACGCTTCTCAGCTGATCTACTATGTTTCTTTCAACCTTTTCAATGGATTTGACATCATCCGAGAACATATTCTCTGACATTTCAACCTGAACCTCAAGAGTATCGGTGTTGTTTACTCTGTCAACAACAATCAGGTAGTTTGGAGTTACCTCACCGGTGCCGAGCTTTAATAAAACCTCTTCAATCTGTGACGGGAATACGTTTACGCCTCTGATAATAAGCATATCGTCACTTCTGCCTGTAGGCTTATTCATTCTGATAAAGGTTCTTCCGCATTCGCACTGCTCATAAATCAGTGAGCATATATCTCTTGTTCTGTAGCGGATAAGAGGGAAGCCCTCCTTTGTAAGAGTAGTGAATACCAATTCACCCTTTGAACCCTCAGGCAAAACCTCACCTGTATCGGGATCTATAATTTCAGCCACGAACATATCCTCATTTATATGCATACCCTTCTGACATTCACACTCGTATGAAACACCGGGTCCCATAATTTCAGACAGTCCGTATACGTCATAAGCCTTTATTCCCAGCTTTTCTTCAATAGCGTGTCGCATATCCTCTGTCCATGGCTCTGCACCGAAAATACCGGCTTTTAATTTCAGCTTGTCCTTTAAGCCCATTTCCTCTATCGCCTCACCGAGATACATAGCATAAGAGGGAGTACAGCAAAGGTGAGTTGAGCCGAAATCAACCATAGTCTGAATCTGACGCTGTGTATTACCCGCAGATGTGGGGATAACCGTTGCACCTATTCTTTGCGCACCGCCGTGAGCACCCAAACCGCCTGTGAAAAGTCCGTAGCCGTAGGAAACCTGTACAAAGGAATTTTCATCACCGCCCGTTGCGGCAATCTGTCTTGCCATACACTGATCCCACATATCAAGGTCATTGCGTGTATAGCCTACAACTATCTGTTTGCCCGTTGTGCCGCTGGAGGCGTGAACTCTTACAATATCCTTAAGAGGAACGGCAAAAAGACCGTAGGGATAATAGTCCCTCAAGTCCTGCTTATAGGAAAACGGGAGCTTTGATAAATCCTCAATGCCCTTAATGTCCTCAGGTTTTAAGCCCTTTTCGTCCATTCTTTTTCTGAAAAGCTCAACATTTTCATACATTCTCTTAACCTGCCATACAAGCTTTTCGCTTTGTAAAGCCTTGAGCTTTTCTCTGTCCATACATTCAATTTCTTTTTGATAATAACCCATAATTTCATCATTCCTTTCAGATTTTTATGTCTAAAATGAAACCGCACCATGACAGTTACATATAGTAACAAAAGATTGTTATTTTTGCTTATACTCGGAAATACCAAGTCCGATCAACACAAGCAGCATTCCCAAAATACCTATAATACCTATCCTCTCATGCAGAACCGTTACCGAAAAGATCAGAGTTATAACGGGAATAAGATATATGTACACGCTTGCCCTGACCGCACCTATCAGCTTTACGGCTGCGTTCCATGTAACAAAGCAGGCAGCAGAAGCAATCACACCGAGAAATACTATGTTTAAAAGTATTTTCGGATTCAAGAGGGCAGAAAAAGCGATACTGCCAAAACCGTTTATTGCCGTAAGAGGAATCATAAACAGCACACCGTAGAAAAATATATGCCGTGTTGATTCCAAAACACTGTTACTTTTCTCATTGATTGTCTTAACAAGCAATGTATATACCGCCCAAAGTATAGCCGCACCAAGGGCAAGGAAATCTCCTGTGGGATTCAGCCTTAACACAAAGCTTGCATTAAAGTTGATAAGAACTATTCCAAGCATGGCAATGACAAAGCCCAAAATAAAGCTGTGCTTCATCTTATCCTTAAATACTGCCCATGCCGCAATTCCCGTAAAAAGCGGAGCCGCAGATACTATGATGCTTACATTAGATGCCTGTGTAAGCGAAAGAGCGGTATTTTCAAGAAATTGATAGATTGTTGTACCGCATATTCCTGCCGCCATATACAACAGCTCGTTTTTTATTCCTCCATAAGGAGTTTTATGAGGATATACAAGCCATAAGGCAAGATAACCGAGAATAAAGCGAAAAAACAGTATTTCTACTGCCGACAGTTCTGTTAAAAGTACCTTTGTTGATACAAAGGTAATACCCCATACGAATGCACTGAACAGGGCAAGAATATGCCCTGTCAGTTTTTTATTAACATTTATCATAGATTATAACCCAAATCAAAGGCTTTGAGATTTGCGTCCAAAAATTTTTCGGGAACTGTCTTTTTAATGGTTTCAATCCACTTTTCATATGAAATGTCGGTATTTTTTGCCATAACGCCTATTAAAACCACATTGACAGCCTTAATATTACCTGCTTCCTGAGCCTTTGTGAGCGCGTCAACCTGCACAAGCTTTATTTTACTCTCAAGCTTTGAGGGAATATTTTCGGGGTAAGCTGCCGCACCGGTTATAACCGGCATGGGGTCGATTTCCTGAGTGTTGGCAATCATAACGCCGTCCTTCTTTAAATAGGGCATTGCTCTGTATGCTTCAAGCATTTCAAAGGCAAGGATAATATCAGCCTCTCCTTTGCCGATAATGGGGGAGTAAACCTTATCACCGTATTTTACATAGGTGACAACACTTCCGCCTCTCTGGCTCATTCCGTGAACCTCCGACAGCTTAACGTCGTAGCCTTCGCCGATAACGGTATTTCCGAGTATTCTGCTTGCCAGAAGCGTACCCTGACCGCCCACTCCGACTATCATAATATTCTTAGTCATAGCTTTATTCCTCCTTTGAAATGGCACTAAACGGACATACGTTAATGCATAAGCCACAGCCGTTGCACTGTGTTTCGTCAATGATAACCCTGTCGTCCTTTATGGAAATGGCGGGACAGCCCAGCTTCATACACTGCTTACAGTTTTTACAGCTGTCGCCGATTTTGCAGTGACCGGTGTATTTAACGGTTTTAAGAAGTGCGCAGGGACGCTGAGCAATAATAACCGACGGCTCGTCTGCCACAACCTCCTCCTTTACAACCCTTTCAAAGTTTTTCAAATCAAACGGGTCGGCAACAACAACTCTTTCAATACCGACAGCCTTTGCCAGAAGCTCAAGGTCAACCTGCTTTGTAGGCTCCTTTCTTATTGTAAAGCCTGTTGTGGGGTTATCCTGATGACCTGTCATACCGGTGATGGAATTATCGAGAATTATTACTGTATTGTTTCCTTTGTTATAGACAATATCTATTAAGCCTGTAATTCCGGAATGGATAAAGGTTGAATCACCTATTACCGAAACGAGCTTTTTGTTAAAGTCATTGCCTCTTGCCTTTGCCATACCCATTGCGGCACTTACGCTTGCGCCCATACAGATTGTGGAATCAACACTTGCAAGAGGTGCGACAGCTCCGAGAGTGTAGCAGCCGATATCACCGCTTACAACAAGCCCTAATTTCTTTAAAACGTAAAAGGTTGCTCTGTGGGGGCAGCCGGCACACATTACCGGCGGTCTTACCGGAATTGACTCATCAATTGTGCTGCTTTCCGCGGAATCCTCGTTAAATACTGCCTTTTTTATCATAGCGGGAGTATATTCGCCAAGCATTGTAAAGCACTCCTTGCCGATTACCTCCAAGCCCAGGACCTTGCAGTGCTCCTCAATAAAGGGGTCAAGCTCCTCAATTACATATACTTTTTCGTGCTTTTGACAGAAATCCTTAATCAGCTTTTCGGGCATCGGATAAACCATACCTAATTTCAAATAGCTTACTCTGTCACCTAAAGCCTCCTTTGCGTACATATAAGAAATACCTGATGTAATAACTCCGATTTTATCGTTGTTTATCTCAACTGTGTTTAAAGGCGTTGTTTCGGCATATTCAATTTCCGCCTTTGTTCTTTCCTCAACCACAACATGACGCTTGATTGCGTTTCCGGGCATCATAACATATTTTGCTATATTCTTTTCATATTCGCCGATATCATGCTCTTGTCTGTCCTGCTCCTCAACAAGTCCCTGTGAGTGTGATACTCTTGTGGAAAGTCTTAAAATAACGGGAGTATCAAATTTTTCCGACAGTTCATAGGCAGCCTTTGTAAATTCCTTACATTCCGCACTGTCTGCCGGCTCTAACATCAACAGCTTAGCTGCTTTTGCATAATGTCTTGAATCCTGTTCGTTCTGAGAGGAATGCATTCCGGGGTCGTCTGCCACGCAGAAAACAAGACCGCCGTTTACACCGGTATAGCTTGCGGTAAATACGGGGTCTGCCATAACATTCAGACCTACGTGCTTCATACAGGACATGGCTCTTGCACCGCCGATTGATGCACCGATTGCCACTTCACCCGCAACCTTCTCATTGGGGGACCATTCGGCATAAATTTCATCATATTTTACAATATTTTCGGTAATCTCCGTACTTGGAGTCCCGGGATAGGACGCAACAACAGTTACGCCTGCTTCGTAAGCACCGCGGGCAACCGCAGCATTGCCAAGCATTAATTTTTTCATATATTTCAACCCTTTCATTCTTTATACGTTTTATTTAAAACACTGTAATTTAAGCAACAAATAAAATAATTTATTGCTTGCGTAAATTATAGTTGTAAACCGTATGCACCGTACACTGCCGGACAAACAAGTCTACCGGCAATGTACGCTTTAATGACGGTTATTACATTAGCAGATATTATCCTTTAATCTGTGCCGCAACAAGGCTTTCGCCGCAATACATTTCACGCAGCTTAGGCTTTTCGATTTTACCGGTCGGATTTCTCGGCACATCGGCAAAGATAATCTTACGCGGTCTTTTGTACTTTGGCAAATCACGGCAAAATTCATTGATTTCCTCCTCGGTACATTTATAGCCCTCTTTTATTTCAATTATTGCGGCTGCAATTTCGCCCAATCTTGCGTCGGGCAGACCTATTACCGCAACGTCCTTTATGGCATTGTGCTTTCTTAAGAAGTCCTCAATCTGAACGGGATAAAGGTTTTCACCGCCCGAAATGATAACGTCCTTTTTACGGTCAACAAGGAAGATAAAGCCGTCCTCGTCCTCCATTGCCATATCACCGGTAAAGAGCCAACCGTCCTTTAGTACCTCATCGGTTGCTTTTTCGTCATTATAATAGCAGGTCATAACTCCGTCACCCTTAACGGCAAGCTCGCCAACATCACCCTGATTTACAATACTTCCGTCAGGAGCGCAAATTTTAACCTCCCAGCCATAGCCTGCCTTTCCGATTGCGCCGACCTTGTGAATATTCTCAACACCGAGATGGACGCAACCCGGACCGATTGACTCACTGAGACCGTAATTTGTATCATATTCGTGGTTGGGAAAGTATTCCTTCCATCTTTTTATAAGGCTTGGGGGAACGGGCTGTGCGCCTATATGCATAAGTCTCCATTGACTCAGTTCATATTTGTCAAGCTCAATCTCGCCTCTTTCGATTGCGTCAAGAATATCCTGTGCCCACGGAACAAGAAGCCATACGATAGTACATTTTTCCTCCGAAACCGCCTTGATAATCCATTCCGGCTTAATTCCCTTTAAAAGCACTGCCTTTGAGCCGGAAATAAGACTTCCGAACCAATGCATTTTTGCACCGGTATGATATAGGGGCGGAATCAAAAGGAAGGTGTCCTCACGGGTCTGACCGTGATGCTTCTGCTCAACAATAGCAGAATGAACAAGGCTTCTGTGTTTATGCAGGATTGCCTTCGGAAAGCCTGTTGTTCCCGAGGAAAAGTATATTGCTCCGTAATCGTCATCTGTTATTTCAATATTCGGATTTTTGCTTGAACAGTAGGTTACGAGCTTATCATAGCTTTCCGCAAAGGTAGGGCAGTTTTTTCCGGCATAAAAGGTTTGTGATATTCCGGGAAGCCTGTCACATATTTCCTCAACACGTCCTATAAATTCCGGACCGAAAATCAAAACGTCCGCTTCCGCAAGCTCAACGCAGTATTTTATCTCGTCTGCGGTATATCTGTAGTTCAGCGGAACGGCAATGGCTCCGGCTCTCAATGCACCGAAATAAATCGGAAGCCATTCAAGACAGTTCATTAAAAGAATTGCAACCTTATCACCCTTTTTGATTCCTCTGCTTAAAAGGAGATTTGCAAAACGGTTGGCTTGTCTGTCAAATTCCTTCCATGTAAGCTCTTGTCTGCCGCTTTCCTCAGGATTTGGCTGAATCAGCGCATATTCCTTCCAGGTCATTCTTGCTTTTTCCATCATATGCGGCGCTATCTCCACAAGAGCGACATCATCGGGGTAAAGCTCCGCATTCTTAGTAAGTAATTCTGTAATAGGCATAATCTTTCCTCTTTTTCATATATTAATATTTATTATATACTTTATATATTGATAAGTCAAGCCCCGTATAAGGACTTGACTTATAATTTCAAACCGTAAACGGACAAACCGTTTCAATAATTGTATTTAAAAAATGTGCATATCCGGGCAGTTTAACATTAGTCATCGCCGAGAGCTTCCTTGGCCGGTACAAGTACCTTTTTTTCATAGCATGAGAAAGCGTTGTCAACCCTTGCTTTATCAACCTTCTTTGTAAACAGGCTGACAATAGGTACTATTATAAGACCTGCTATCATTGCAAAAGCACCGCAGTTAATAGGTGACTGCAAAACAGCCGGGAACATAGGTCTTGCAAACAGGTTAAGAATCATTATACCTGCGCCGAATACAAAGCAAACCCAAGCTGAAGCCTTTGTTGCCTTTTTCCAATACAAGCCGTAAAGGAAGGGAGCAAGGAAAGCACCTGCAAGTGCACCCCAGGAAACACCCATTAGCTGAGCGATAAAGGTAACGTTATTTCTGTACTGAACAATAGCAATAATTGCGGAAATTGCAATAAATACTACAATAAGCACTCTCATACATAAAACCTGCTTTTTCTCGTTCATATTCTTTACAACGTTGTCCTTAATAAGGTCAATTGTAAGAGTAGAGCTTGATGCGAGAACAAGTGAGGATAATGTAGACATTGAAGCCGACAGTACAAGAATTATAACGATTCCCAAAAGTATATCGGGAAGCTTTGACATCATCTCGGGGATAACGGCGTCAAAGCCAAGAGTCTTAACATCAACGTTGAAAAGTCTGCCAAAGCCGCCGAGGAAGTAGCAACCGCCTGCAACAATTACGGCAAAGGCTGTTGAAATAACCGTACCCTTATTTATGGCGTCCTCACTCTTGATTGCATAGAACTTCTGAACCATCTGCGGCAAGCCCCATGTTCCGAGAGATGTAAGAATTATAACACACAGCAGATTAAAGGGGTCGGGGCCGAAGAAAGAAGCGAATACTCCCGGCGTTGTTGCCGCAGAAGCGTCCTCAACCCTTGCAAGAGCGTCTAAAGATCCGATAAACCCACCGTTAAGGTTAAGCACCGATGCGATTACCGCTATAATGCCGCCAATCATAATAATACCCTGAATAAAGTCGTTAACGGCTGTTGCCATATATCCTCCGGCAATTACATAGACACCGGTGAGAACAGCCATAGCTATAATACAAACCTCATATGGAATATCAAATGCCATTGCAAAAAGTCTTGATAATCCGTTATACAGTGAAGCTGTATAAGGAATAAGGAAAATAAATACAATTGCCGAAGCACCGATTTTTAAAGCATTGCTGTTAAATCGTGCACCGAAAAATTCCGGCATTGTTGAGCTGTTTAAGTGTTGAGTCATAAGCCTTGTTCTTCTGCCGAGAACAACCCAGGCAAGAAGAGAGCCTAAAAACGCATTGCCAAGACCAATCCATGTGGAGGCAAGACCGAATTTCCATCCGAACTGACCTGCATAGCCCACAAAAATAACGGCTGAGAAATATGACGTACCATATGCAAAAGCAGTAAGCCACGGACCTACCGAACGGCCTCCGAGAACGAAGCCCTTAACGTCCGTTGCCTGCTTTCTGCAATAAAAGCCGACACAGACCATTACCGCAAAAAATAAAATCAATAACCCGATTTTTAATACCATTTTTACCATCCTTCCATTTTTCCGTCTTTGTACCGCATGAAAAAATTTACGGTACCATAGCGCTTAAAGCGCTGCCCTGCCGCAGAACCTCTGCGGCAACTGCCATTTTTCAAATACTACAAGGCTGATTATACCACATTTTTTTGTAAAAATAAAGTGTTTTTTCATATTTTTTTGTGTTTTATACATTAAATCAATTCGTTTTGTTTAAAGTGTATAGTATTAGTATAAAGCATTGTGCATTTTGCAGTACCGAAATACAGATAATATGTATGACATAAAAAACGGCTGCGATTTTTTAATACCGCAGCCGATTACTTTGTCAGAAAAGCTCATTCCAAAAGGTTCTTGAGGTTGATGAAAGCAGAAGTGCCATATACACGAGCACCGATGAAAAAATCAGTATAATATTTTTTGTTCCCCACAATGTGGAGAATAAAAAAACATTCTGAAAAAGAGCATTATACATTATTGGGGCAATCAGTGCAAAAAGACTGATTGTCAGATATCTCCTGCATACTTTTTTCATATGTCCGTTGATACGTTTTGCAAAACGGAAATACAGCACAGCCATAACGGTACTGAAAATAATGCCGAAAAGATTGTAAGAATCCCACATAATGTAATTAAACACAAATGCGTTGTTGTATTGATAATCATACAGTGCCTGTACAGCGGATTTTACGGTATCGTTTGACAGCCAAACAGGGAAGGAGCCGTACCACAGATTTGCAAATGCCTCTCCCGAGAAGGAATTTGAGATAAGATAATAAATTATCCAGGTATTTCCGAGGAGATAGCACACACCGATTGTATAAAACATTGCCTTAAGTATAATATATTTCGGTATCCTTGTTTTTGCGGTAAGCATAATCAGCGGAATAAAAACGAATACTGCTCTTTGTACAATGTAAGCAATTGAGGACAGATTTACCTTATCACCGAAGTGAAACAGCGAAATAAGAAAATCAAGAAAATCCTGTTTACAGTAAAACAGCCCCAATGCAAATGCAGCAAACAACGATACGTCTATTACAATTCTTCTTAAAAAAGGTGAAAACATCATTAACCTCCCAAAACCTTTGTTAAATATTTTCTTTTACAAGTATTTTAGCTATTTCATAAGCCGACAGCTGAGAGCTGAGAATTGTTATTTCCTCTCTTTCGGCTCGCTGAATAACACCGTTGTCGGGGTCAAAGCCCTCGCATATAACAATACATCCCGCCTCTGTCAGCGATGCAACGGCAACTATATTGATATTGCTTTGAATTGTTATCCAGATATTATCCTTTGTTACCTTGCTCATGGCAAGGCTTAGAAGATCGCCTATATAGCAGCCGGAAATATCCTTATCCGCATTTCCCGAAAGCAGCTTAAAATCGGTTTTTTCCATTATATCCTTTAACATCATATGTAGTACCTCCTGAATTTACTCTTCATCTTTTTCTGTCGGATTTTCAAGTGCCACCATTTCGTCAACAAGCTTGCTGATTTTTTCTCTCAGCTTAAAGATACAGTCTGTTTCCTTTGCGTGACCTCTTACAATGTCCTCGGCAAGCGCACGACAGGAGGGAGAACCGCAGGAGCCGCAGTCAAGTCCGGGCAGACTTTCGTATATTTCCTCAAGCCTTATCATTTTCTGCATTGCCTTTTGAATGTCCTCATCAAGATTCATTATGGGTCTGTAAATCAGAGGTCTGTCCCAGAAGGGAACAATTTCACTGCCAAGGCTCAGCTTTTCCGGCTCAATTGACTTGCATATTCTTTTAAGACGTGATTCTGCAACAAAGCAGTTTTCCGCCGTCAGCGGACCGCCTACACAGCCACCGTTGCAGGCAAGAGCCTCAACATATTCTATGTCATTGAGCTTGCCGTCCTCTATGTCCTCAAAAACCTGTATAACGTTCTGTATTCCGTCCACAGAAACCTGACGCTCAACACCTGTGGCGGAGGCTTCACCGCCGGGAACAGCCCACATTATACCGTCTCTTCCGGAATATGTAAGCTCCTCAATCTCATTTTCGCTTATTTTACTTATGTTCTGCGCCATTTTCAGATAGGTGTCCTTTATGGATAAAACGCCGTCAACATTAGATTTAATCAAATTGGATGAGCTACGAACCTCAGTAACCTTTGCGGCACAGGGAGAGATAAAGAAAATTCCTATTTCCTCAGGCTTCAGCCCTGTTTTCTGAATTGCGTCACGCCTTGCCTGATCGGCGGCAAGCTCCATAGGCGCACGAAGCGGTATAATATTTCCGATAAGATTAGGAAATCTGATGGCAATAAGCCGTACAACCGCGGGACACGCAGAGGATATTGTAGGCTTTAACAGCTCGCCCGATTTCAGCAGTCTTCTTGTTTCCTCGCTCACTCTTTGCGCTCCTCTTGCAACCTCGAAAACATCGTCAAAGCCTACTCTTTTCAAAGCAGTAAGCATAAGATTGATATTCTCGGTTTTGGAAAACTGCGCACAAAACGCAGGAGCTGCCAAAGCTACATTATATTTATAATTATTCAGCATTTCAAAGCTGTCCGTAACAGCCTTTTTAGCGTGATAAGGGCATACCCGTATACATTCACCGCAGTCGATGCAGCGTTCCTTAAGGATTTTAGCCTTACCCTTTTGTATACGTATTGCCTGTGTCGGGCAGTGCTTTAAGCAGTTTGTGCAGCCCTTGCAGGAGTCCTTTTCAAGCATAACGGAATGCCAATATGTTTCCATTACAGTGCCTCCTTTCCTTTTGCGGTAATTTTCAGACAATTTTAAAAATCACTCAGAATTAAAATCGGAAGTGTATTTAATGATATTTTATGAAAGTCGTTTCGGATTTTCAAGTGTCTGTTTAAAACTCATGCCTGATTCTGCTGAGGGCTTGTGTAAAAGCTCAGCGTTACTGTTGTACCCTCGCCGATGACCGTATCTATCTTCATTTCATCGGAATATTTTTTCATATTCGGCAGCCCCATTCCGGCACCGAAGCCCAGCTCTCTCACTTTATTGGTAGCGGTGGAATAGCCCTCCTGCATTGCTTTTTCGATGTCGGGGATTCCGGGGCCGGTATCCTTAAGCACTGCAACAACCTTATCCGGCTCGATAGAAACGTTAATTTCTCCGCCGCTGGCATGAATTACCATATTGATTTCACCCTCATACATGGCAATGGCGGTTTTTCTTATAACGGCAGGGTCAAAGCCCAGTTGGGACAGCATTTTTTTCACCTTGCTTGAGCATTCTCCGGCAAGAGTAAAGTCATTGCCGTCAACCGTAAAATGCATATTTAATGCTTCCATTATATCATTCCTTTCCATTCGTTAAAATGACGCCGGCATTATGCCGGAACGGAAAACAGTAATGGTTAAGGGAAACAGTTACTGTTTGTTACCCAAACCCCTTGTATAAAGCATACCGCAGGCGATATACTGAGGATAATCTGTACACATTAATACCATATCCTTCATTTTTGCCATACCGATAATGCTGTCCTCCGGCTCTTTACCTCTCACAAAAATGATAGCCTCAATGTCCATCATCTCTGCAGTGCGTATTACCTGAGGATTGATAAGCCCGGTTAAAAGCAGCGCTCTGTCCTTTACAAAGGCAAGCACATCACTCATCAGGTCGCAGCCACAGGCTGAATTTACCTCTTTATCCATAAATTCTTCTCCGGTTAACACCCTGGCATTTAAAATATCCTTTACTTCTGACAGCTTCATAAAAATTCTCCTTTCGGCTGATTGTGTGAGTTTTATCATAAATCTAATAAGGGACTTGCCCTAAATTATACAACAGTACATTCAAACGAAAGACATTCGCTTTCTGTGGGATTTATTACTTCAAAATTAATCAGACAGATATGCTTGAACGTTTTCGCTCGTATATGAATGAGGCTCAAATTCTTCCTCTGTTATACTAATATTACATTTATCCGACTGGACGGAAATTTGCGGCCTGCCTACCGTAATACCGTTGTTTTTAAGCTGCGGCTTAATACAGGTAAAAAACCGTTCGGTAAGGGCTGAAGGCTTTTGTAAAAATTCAAAGCAATCGGTCCGTATTATTCCGTTATCGGTAACGTCAAATTTTCTTGTAAATAGCTTAAGGGTTTCATCATCATAGGCTTTTTATACATAAATAACCTTATTGCCAGCCGCCTTGTAGAGCCTGTTTTTAACGGCAAGACCGTAATCCTCATCATATACAAATTCCGCATAAACCGTTTCAATGCCCTGTTCGTCAAATTCTCTCAGTTCTCTGAAAAGGTTTTTTGCATAGGTACGGTTATCCCTGCCCGAATAGATTACCGAAGCAGCCTGATACTCTGCGCCCTCATAGGCAAGAACTCCGGCTTTTTTACCGCCGTTTTCCTTGAGCAGCTCCGATATTTTATATCTGACGGCGGATAAGCTGCCTTCAACTACGGTAACATCTGCATCGGGCGCATAATGCTTGTATTTCATTCCCGGACATTTCGGATTACCGTTAACCGCCGTTGCCGACAATACGTGACTGTCTATAACAGCATCGGGCAAAAGCTCCTTGATTTGGTTATAGGTAATGCCGCCAGGGCGGAGAATAACAGGTATTTCACCGCTTAAATCTATTATTGTAGACTCAACGCCGACCTCGCAGTCAGCACCGTCTATAATTGCATCTATTTTGCCGTTCATATCCGCAATAACGTGTTTTGCCGTTGTAGGACTTGGTTTCCCTGAAATGTTGGCACTGGGTGCAGCTATCGGAACACCTGCGGCTTTAATGAAGGCTCTTGCTGTTTTGTCAGACGGTATTCTGACCGCAACGGTGTCAAGCCCTGCCGTAACCGTTTGAGCGAGCCTGTCCGATTTTTTCATAATAATCGTAAGCGGACCCGGAGCAAAACGAGAAAGAAGTAGTTTTGCGCTTTCGGGAATTTCTCTGACCGCAATACCCATATCTTCGGAGTCGGCAAAGTGAACTATCAGCGGATTGTCTGAGGGACGTCCCTTTGCGGCATATATTTTTTTTACGGCAGCGTCATCAAGAGCATTTGCACCAAGCCCGTAAACCGTTTCGGTGGGGAATGCCACAAGACCGCCGCTGTTGATTATTCTGCCGAGAAGCTCAAGCTCCGAGCGGTCTATATTGCCCTCATCGGCTTTAATTATATGTGTAAACAAATTTTTTCACCCTTTAGTATCTGCACCTCTCAAGCATATCCTGCTTGAGCTGCCACAGCTTTTTAGACATATCCACATAGTAGGTATGCGGATTTTCAAAACGCTTAACCTCGTCCCAAAGACCATCGACCTCCAACTTGCAGTATTCCTTTAACGCTTCAAGGGAGGGCTTGGGATATACCTGAACACCCTTTTCAAAGATTGGCTTAAGAAGCGGACGGGCATAAAAACCCGTAACCGTTTTGCGCTTCCAGGTATGCTCCGGGTCAAACAGCTCATAGGAATCTGAATCTATAACCTCATCATGCAGCGTTATTACGTCGGCAATTGCTTTAGAGGTATCGCTCTCATACAGACGGTACACCTGCTTAAAGCCGGGAGTGGTTATTTTAGTAACGTTTTCGCTGATTTTAATTTTTGGTATAATTTCCCCGTCAGCACCTTCAACCGCAACTAACTTGTACACTCCGCCGAATACGGGAGAGGACTTTGAGGTTATAAGTCTTTCACCCACACCGAAGGAATTAATCTTGGCACCCTGTAAAATGGTATCTCTTATGATATACTCGTCAAGCGAATTGGACGCAACTATGCCACAGTCGGGAAAGCCTGCCTCATCAAGAATTTTGCGGCACTTTTTTGAAAGATAAGTAATATCGCCGCTGTCTATTCTTACACCCTTCGGTCTGTAGCCATTGGGCACAAGATAATCCTTGAATACCTTGATTGCATTTGGAAGTCCCGATTTTAAAACGTTGTAGGTATCGATAAGAAGCGTGCAGCTGTCGGGATAATTCTTTGCGTATGCCAAAAATGCGTCATATTCCGTATCGAACATCTGTACCCAGCTGTGCGCCATTGTTCCCAGAGCCGGTACGCCGTAAAGCTCGTCGGTTACGGTGCAAGCGGTTCCGACACAGCCGCCGATATATGCCGCTCTTGCCCCGAGAATTGCAGCCTCCGAGCCTTGAGCGCGTCTTGAACCGAATTCCATAACAGGTCTGCCGTCCGCCGCACGGACAATTCTGTTTGCCTTTGTGGCAATAAGACTCTGATGATTGATAATAAGCAGGAGCATGGTTTCAACCAGCTGAGCCTGAACAACAGGACCTCTTACCGTCATAATAGGCTCACCCGGGAAAATAGGCGTTCCCTCGGGAATTGCCCATACATCGCACTCAAACTTAAAGTCTGCAAGATAATTGAGATATTCCTCCGAAAAGATTCCTTTGCTTCTTAAATATTCAATATCCTCCTCGGAAAAATGCAAATCGGACAGATAGTCTATTACCTGCTCTACGCCTGCCATAATCGCAAAGCCGCCGTTGTCGGGATTTTCTCTGAAGAAAACATCAAAATATGCAATTTTATCCTTCATACCCTCCTCAAAAAAACCGTTTGACATGGTAAATTCATAAAAATCGGTAAGCATTGTTAAGTTTATATTCATTTTTTTCTTTTGCCCCTTTCGCAGACATTGGTTAATTATAAAGTATATATATGCACATAAAGTGCAGAAAACAATCCGCCGCCAAACGAAAAACTTTTCTGCACCTCAAAAAAGCATAAGTATTAATATTTTTCTGTGTTAAAGAATTGATATTCCTTGCAGGGTATGCAGTTTTGAAATCAGAAGGAGCCGCCGCCTCTTCTGTAGCCGCCCGAACGCTTTGATTCATTGCTGCGTTTTAGGGCAAGCATTTTCTCGTCACTGTCCTGCTTGAACTTGCTCAGCTTATCCTCAAAGGAAAGCTCGTCGTCCTTTCTGCTCCAGTCAATCTCTGCCGGACGGATAATGGTATTGCTTTTCGGCGGTTTTTCACGCTTGTCGGCTTTTTTCTTTTCCAAAGCCTTTTTTATGGAAAGGCTTATTTTACCGTTATCGTCAATTTTAAGAACCCTAACCTTAACGGTATCGCCTACCTTAAGGTGCTGATTTATGTCTGTAACATATGTGGAGGATACCTCCGATATATGTACCAGACCGACCTTGTTTTCGGGCAGTGAAACAAATGCTCCAAAGGACATTATGCCCGAAACCTTACCTTCAATTACGCTTCCAACCTCAATAGCCATATGTAACCGTTATCCTCCTGTACAATGCTCTTTGCGCCGTATTGACGGCACATAATCTAAAAAATTCTGTTTTTTATTCGGCAGAGAGTTATTCCTCACCGTTAACATCTATGAATAAAATTTCATCCTTACGAATCATACCCAGCTTTTCACGCGCAATTTTTTCTATGTATTCATCGGAATTTACGTTTTGCTTCATATTGTCAATTTCTTCCCCGCGTTTTTTCTCGTAGGTTTTCTGCGCTTCAAGCTCTGCAATCGTATCCTGATTTTTAATTATTTCCGGCTGAAGCATGGCTCCCTTTATCAGCATAAATGCCGCTGCGGCTGCTACCAGCACGACGGAAGGTCTGAGCTTTTTTTTCTCCTTTGCCGTGTTCTTTTCTTTTACAGCTTTTTCCTGTACCTTTGTTCCTCTTGTTCTTTCCATAAAAAATACTTCCTCTGACTGTATTTATTTTAACAAATCCGTATTTGATTTTACTTGCAATTCTGCCAATAAGCCCGACAAAGGGCTTAAAAAAATATATCACTAAAATTTTATACAAAAAATGCACCGGTGTCAAGAGTATTTTGAAAATTATTTCAAATAATTTAAAGATTTTTTTTAAAATCCTTACAATTAAGCTGCTAAAAAGCAAAAAATACAGAATAACACCTATAAACACTCCCACAAACATATATAATCGAAGTCGGCAGGAACTATATATATAAAATGCCGCCGTAATCATAAAGGCTGAAGCAAGAACGAAAATCAAATCAAAAACCGGTATAAGTCTTTTTTTTGTTCCGAAGCCTCCCAAGACTCTGAAAATATCAAACAATATACCACATGCCATACCGGCGGCAGCCGTGAGAAGAAAGGTAAGTGCGTCTGCCGTCATATCCATTCTCATGGTGTGCCTCTATCTGAACAGCTTTTCCAAAAAGCCGCCCTTATCCGATTGCGTTGATTTTGAGTAAACAAGGGAAATTATGTTGCCGCTTACACAAAAATCTCCGGTATCAACATTCAGCTTGCTTATCTTAAGAGTTTCTCCTCTGATGGTAAGCCTTCCGAGATTGGTGTTTAATATAACCTCCTTGTCCGAAAAGCCGTCCACCTCTTTAACTCCGTTTAACGAAAGCTGCTTTCTGTCATCAAGTGTAAGCTTTTGTCTTAAGCTTACGGTGTCTGTAATTTTTTCAATCATTGTCTGTCGCTCCTTTAATATCATATTTTTATATAATATATGATATTGCAAGCGCCTTTTATTACAAAACCTTGTACATCAGTGAAGCGTCACCCTTCAAAGCGTGCTCCTTTACCTCGGCAACCTGAACCTTTATGGATTTTTCTCCCATTTTTATTTCGAGGATATCTCCCTCTTTTACATCATAGGACGCCTTGGCAACCCTTGAATTGACGGTTATTCTGCCGGCATCGCAGGCTTCATTGGCAATTGTTCTTCTCTTGATAAGCCTTGATACCTTTAAAAATTTATCGAGTCTCATATTATGACCATTAAATCCTTTCGAAAAACTAATTGAATATATTATATCACTTTTTTTGAAAAATTTCAATGCTCTGATGAAATTTAAATGAAAAATATGATGAAATTAGTCATATTTTCTTGACTTGATAAGGTATTTATGGTAAAATACAGTCAAGTCAAGTGATTTCTGCAGGAAAAAAGCAAGGTCTTTACCGAAGGAGCAACACTCTCAGGTGCCGTTTTGGCGGTGTGACTGTAGAAGGATGGCAATCCGGAGAAGCCCGTAATACGGGTGCCGAAGGGGCAAGCATTTTAATGTAATTTCTCAGGCAAAAGGACGGAGGAAATGTATTAATTTATTTAATTACAGGACTTTTTTGTGCTTCCGGAGAGCTGTATTTTGGCTCTCGTTATTTTTTATGGAAGGGGTTATGATAAAATGAATGAATTTTTATCAAGCTTAGCAAAAGTAAATGACAGTATCAATGGTTTTGTGTGGGGAAAGGGGCTGTATCTGCTTCTCGGTACGGGAATTTTAATGACAATCCTCACCGGTGTATTTCAGATTACCCATATCGGGCATTGGTTTAAGGAAACACTGGGCAGCGTTTTTAAAAAGCACGTGTCCGGGCATACGAAAAACCGTTCCATATCGCAGTTTCAGGCACTTTGTACAGCACTTGCGGCAACAATCGGCGTAGGTAATATTGCCGGAGTTGCGGCTGCGATTACAGGCGGAGGACCGGGTGCGGTGTTCTGGATGTGGCTTGCGGCGTTTTTCGGTATGATGACAAACTATTCGGAAAATGTTCTGGGTATATATTACAGAAGAAAAAATGCCGACGGAGAATGGTCGGGAGGTGCTATGTATTATTTGCAGGACGGTCTCGGTGCCTTTAAGGGCTGCAAAGGCATAGGTAAATTTCTTGCTGTATTATTTGCAATATTCTGTATACTTGCTTCCTTCGGAATAGGGAATATGGGTCAGGTAAATAAAATTGTTACTAATTTCACTTCGGCATTTAATATTGAGGCTCTTAATTCTCACGTGCTTTATTCGGGAGGCGGCACTGCAATTACACTGTATAACCTTATTTTGGGTATATTGCTTGTTATCCTCGGCGGTCTTATTATAATCGGCGGACTTAAGCGAATTGCTAATTTTGCCGAAAAGGTTGTACCCTTTATGGTGGTTGCGTTTGTTGCGGGAAGTCTGGTAGTAATAATCGTTAACGCACAGCACGTCGGAGCTGCCTTTGCCGCAATCTTTGAAAGCGCATTTACGCCTAAGGCTATGTGGGGCGGTGCTGAGGGTATTGCTGTCAGTCAGATTATCATTCAGGGCTGTAAAAGAGGCGTATTCTCAAACGAGGCAGGTCTCGGTTCATCGGTTATGGTTCATTCCTCGTCAAATGTTAAGGAACCCGTAAGACAGGGAATGTGGGGTATATTTGAGGTTTTTGCCGATACTATGATTGTATGTACAATGACGGCACTTGTTATTCTTACCTCAGGCGTAATTGATTTACATACGGGCGTGCTTGCAGAGGGAGTAGGCGGAGATGCTACACTTGTTGCAAAGGCTTTTGAAACGATTTTCGGCGGAATGGGAAGTAAATTTATTTCCATAGCAATTCTTCTGTTTGCGTTTACCACCGTTCTTGGCTGGTCACATTACGGCTCAAAGGCTGTTGAATACCTCGGAGGACAAAAGGCGGTTAAGGTTTATAAGGTAGTATTCGTTCTGATGATTATTTCGGGTGCATTGCTTACTTCTTCACTTGCATGGGATATTTCCGATACCTTTAACGGTCTGATGATGATTCCCAACCTGATTGGTGTTATATGCCTGTCGGGACTTGTTATGAAGATAACAAAGAATTATGTTGACAGAAAGCTGAAGGGCAAGGATGTTGAACCGATGCTTTCGGTATTTCCCGATATACAGGAGGAAATGGTTCGGGAGCTGAACAATAATAAATAATTACGGTAATAATAAGAGGTGTGCCGATCAGCATTTTAAGCTGCTGACCGGCACACCTTTTTATCTGCAATTCCAAATCCGCAGTATTCCGTTACTGTTGTTACATACTTTCAACGGTTTCGATGCCGAGAAGTGAAAGTGCGGATTTAATTACCTGCGTTGCTGCGTCAACAAGGGCAAGACGGGCTTTTCTTGTTTCGTCATCAACATCGCCCTTTAAGATGGGGCAGGTATTATAAAACTTATTAAAGCTTTTTGCAAGAAGCGTTACGTATCGGTTAATATAAAACGGTTCATTTTTTGCGGCGGCGTCCTCTATTGCCGCACCAAAGGAATTAATCTGCTTAACAAGCTCATATTCCTCGTCCGATACGGTAAGAGAAAAGTCGGCATTTTGGTAATCGGTATCACACCGTCTTAATATACTTCTTCCTCTTGCATAGCTGTACTGAACATAAGGCGCAGACTCGCCCTCAAAATCAAGCATACTGTCCCAGGAAAAGACAATATCCTTTTCGCGGCTGTTTTTCAGGAAGGTATAGAGAATTGCCCCTATTCCTATCTTTCTTGCGACAGTCTCCTTATCCTCCATATCGGGATTGTTTTCGGTAATAATATCAAGAGTTTTATTAACCGATTCATTGAGTACGTCCTCAAGGAATACCACGTCACCGTGTCTTGTTGAGAGCTTTTTGTCGGGGAATTTAACCAGACCGAAGTTTACGTGAATACAGTCGTCCGCCCAATCGAAGCCTGCCTTTTTGATTACGGCAAATATCTGCTTAAAATGCAGAGCCTGGGGAGTTCCCACAACGTATATATTTTTATCAAAATCATATGTGCGTTTTCTGTAAAGGGCGGCGGCTATATCTCTTGTGGCGTAAATTGTTGCTCCGTCCGATTTAAGTATAATACAGGGAGGAATATTAAGCTCATCAAGCTTTACAACCTTTGCACCGTCACTCTCGCAGAGCAGTCCTTTTTCCGCAAGAATATCAACAACCTCCTGCATTTTATCGCTGTAAAAGCTCTCGCCGGCATAGGAGTCAAAGCCTACTCCCAGCATATCATAAACCCTCTTAAACTCCTTCAGACTTACATCTCTGAAATATTGCCACAGTGCTGTTGTGTCGGGATCGCCGTTTTCAAGGAGCTTAAAATATTCTCTTGCCTCATCATCAAGAGCAGGATTTTTTTCAGCCTCTTCATGGAATTTTACATATATTTTTAAAAGCTCGTTTATCGGATCCTTTTCTATAACCTCGCGGTCGCCCCAACGCTTGTATGCGCTGATAAGCTTTCCGAATTGGGTACCCCAATCACCCAGGTGATTAAGCCGCTCAACCTTATAGCCTAAATATGAATATATACGTGACAGCGAATTACCCACTGCGGTTGAAAACAAATGACCGATATGAAAGGGCTTTGCTATATTCGGAGAGGAATATTCCACTAAAACGGTTTTGCCCTTGCCGATATCGGATTTGGCAAAGGAGCCGTCCGATTCCTTAACATGACGCATAACGTCGGTTATAAATGCGGCTCGGCTGCAGAAAAAATTCAGATAGCCTCCAACAGCCTCAACCCTTTCAAAAATGTCATCATTATCAAACAAAGCCTTAAGCTCACTGGCAATAACAGGCGGAGCCTTTCTCATTACACGTGCAAGAATAAAGCACGGAAACGCAATATCCCCCAGCTTCGGGTCGGGAGGAATCTCCATAACCTTAATAAGCTCCGCTGTGGACAGCCCCGTTGCCTTTTCAAGCCTTTCGGCAATATATTCTTTATAGTCCATTACATTCATTCCTTTTTGCTGAATTTTGTCTTAGTATAGTATAATGTTTTTTTTTCGATTTGTCAAGTATCAGCTTAAAATCTGCCGATTTAATAAATTTCCCGACCTGTTGCTGCGGTATGTCTGTGAATTTTCCATACAGACCGGAACAAATCCGAGGGGAAATGTGATATTATACTAAGAGCGGACACACAGGGTTGCCCCCGGGTGTCCGCCCGTTAAATTGCCGTATCACATATCGGCAGCGTCGCTCTGCCGCTTGTGCTTCATTTTACGCGCTTTTCTTTTCATTTTTCTGTTATCAAAGGCAATATACATAACAGGAATGAAGAACAGCGTTAAAAATGTACCTATAAACAAGCCGCCGAGAAGGACTATTGCCATAGGCCGCATCATTTCGGCTCCGCTGGCGGTTGACACTGCCATCGGAAGAAAACCGAGGATTGATGTCAGGGAGGTCATAAGAATAGGTCTCATTCTTGTCTTTCCTGAATAAACAACAGCTTCAAATCTGTCCATATCGGGATTTTCGCTTCTTGTATTGTTTATAAAATCTATCAGCACGATAGCATTGTTAACTATTATACCCATAAGCATCAGCACACCGATACAGCTTACAACAGAGAAGGTACTCCGGGAAATAAGCAGCGAAAGCTCAACTCCTATAAGCGCCAACGGAACGGTGCAAAGAATTATTGCCGGCTGTGAAACGCTTTCAAACTGAGCCGCCATTATCATATACATCAGCAGTATTCCGAGAAGAATTGCAATTAATAGGGAGGTCATAGCGTCCATCATCATCTCATAGCTTCCTCCGGTTGACTGTGAAACACCATCGGGAACGGGTATTTCCTTTACAGCCGCTTCAAAGGCTCTGTTTGCCGTTGTCATATCGGTTCCGTACAGCTTTCCGGTTACGGTCAGCACTCGTTTCTGGTTGATACGAGTAAGCGTTGTACTGCCCTGCTCCACGCTTATATCTGCAACGTCCGAAAGAGCAATCCACTGTCCTGTCTGTGTCTTTACTCTGAGAGATTTCAGAGCGTTGTAATTTTCAACATAATCATCGGGATATACTATATTTATATCGTATTCGGTCCCGCCCTGGGTGAGCCGTGATGCGGTTGTGCCATCGGTGGCATATTTTACAAGCTGAGCAAGCGAGCTTGTTGTCATTCCATAGGAGGCAGCCTTTGCGGGGTCGATATTTATTCTTACCTCGGGCCGCGTATCGCTTATTGAGGTTTCGGTTTCGGTTACACCGTCAATTCCGGCAAGAACCTTTTCAACCTCTTTTACATATTCCGCAAGAACCTCGTCATCGGCAGCCGAATACTGAAATTCGATTTCATCGGTTGAGAAGGACATGGCGGAATTGGTTGCCGATACGGTAATTTCAGCGCCGGTTATATCCTTAAGGCTTGTTCTTATGTCGTTTGCAATATCGTTTGTTGTTCCCTTTCTGTCCTCAGAAAGCGTTACCGTTACGGAAGCGGAATTTGATGTTTCTCCGCCCAGCATACCGCCTGAGCCTACAGATGAGAATATGGTTTCAACGTTTTCGTTTTGAGAAATTATATTTTCAATTTCCTTTGTTATTTTATTTGTATCATCAAGCTTTGAGCCTTGAGGAAGCTCGATTGAAACAGAAATGCTTCCCTCGTCGGTTGTTTCCATAAGAGTCATTCCGCCCGATACGAAAAGAGCTATGCAGAGGACAAACAAGCCTATTACAAAAAGTGTGAACAGCTTGCGGTGGTTAAGAATACGGCGCAAAGCCTTTTCATATATTTTGTAAAGAAATTCTATAAGCCTTTCAAAGGGCTTTAAAATAAATCCTAATTTTTTATTTCTTTCACCGGTGTTTTTGATTCGTGCGGTGAACATCGGAATTATCAGGAAGGTGACAAGCAGGGCTGAAAGCTGTGAAAAGATAATGGTAAATGCCAGCTGCTTGAACATTACCGCCATAATATTATCAATAAATACGATAGGAACGTAGACTATACAGGTGGTAAGCACCGAAGCCACAACCGGCGCAAGCATTTCTCCCGCACCCTTTACCGCTGCGATTTTTGCATCCTCTTTAAGTACGGTTCGCCGTCTTGTTATATTTTCAAGCACAACAACCGAGTTGTCCACAAGCATACCGACACCTAATGCCAGACCTCCCAAGGATACGACATTTAAGGTCATTCCCGAAAAATACATTCCTATAAAGGTTGTAATAATCGACACAGGCATAGACACTCCGATTATCAGAGAGCTTCTTACATTCCCGAGAAAGAGCAGAAGTATTATAATTGCAAGCAGACCGCCCGTTACAGCATTTTGAGCAACAGAGGCTATTGCGTCCTTGATATAGGTTGCCTGTTCCATTGTCATATTGTAGGTAAATTTGGGATATTCCTTATTCAGCTTGTCAAGGGTACTTACAATTGCGTCAACAACGTCAACAGTATTTGCGTCCGATTCTGCGCTTATGGATATTGAAAGAGAATCCACGTTGTTAAGTCTTGCATAGGTAGTGTTGTCGGAATAGGTATCCTTAACGGTGGCGATATCACGCAGATAGATTACCTGACCTGTGGAGGTGGTGATGGGAACAACCTCAATATCGCTTATATCCTTGAATTTCCCCAGAGTTCTAATACTCATTTTTTTGTTCATACCCTCTGCCGTACCCGAGGATACATTCTGGTTCTGCGCCGCAACGGCACCTACCAGAGCCGACATATTCATATCATACCCGAACATTTTATCCGGGTCCACAACGATTTCTATTACTCTGTCCTGTGCACCCGAAACATTGACAGAGCCTACTCCGTCAATTGCTTCAAGCCGGCTTACAACATTGTCCTCAACAAATTTCTTTGTCTGAACAAGGTCATAGCCCTCATAGCTGACGCTCATCATCGCCGTAGCCATAGCGTCTGTATCTATTTTTATAACCATCGGGTCGTCTGCGTCCTCGGGAAGCATTGAGGAAATCATATCAATGTTGGTTTCCATATTGCTTACCGCTTTATCCATATCCGTTCCGGTATTGAACTGAACCATAACAAGAGAGCTGCCCTCGCTTGTTTGAGAGGCTATTGTGTCAATTCCCGAAACAGAGCTTATTGCACCCTCAATCGGTTTTGTGATAAGGTTTTCTATTTCCTCAGAGCCTACATTGCGGTAGGTTGTGCTTATAACCGCCATTGATAAATCCATATCGGGCATTGCCTCCATTTTCAGCATGGAAAGCGAATACAAGCCGATAACGACAAATATAAGCACTGCCATAATAACGGCAACAGGACGTTTTACTGATATTTCATGAAGCTTCATTCTTAATAATCATTCCTTTCCGTACAATATGACACAAAATTAATTTTCTTTTTTTATAATAATGTCGTTGTTTGTTTCGGACAGATAATCCTTACCCGATACAATGACCTTTTCGCCCTCATAGATACCGTCGGTTATCTGTATCATATCATTATTTTCAATACCGGTTAAAACGGTTCTTTTTTCAGCCTTTGTGCCGTTTGCAATATAAACATAAAGCTCCTCGCCCGACTGCATAACCGCTTCGGAGGGAATAACCACCGCTCCGCTTTCGGAATTTGTTTCAAGAGTTATGTCTGCAAACATACCAACCTTAAGTGTACCTGCTGTGTTATCGATTGATACTCTTACGGTATACATACCTGTTCTTTCGTCCTTAACAGGGTTTACAAGAGTAACAGTACCGCCAATATCGGAAATACCTGCGGATTTTACCGACACACTTGCTCTCGTTCCGTCATGTATATTTGGAATAACCGACTCGGTGACATTGATTTCTGCGTCAACGGTATTTGAATTTTTGATGGAAAACAGCTCAACTCCCGGTGAAACCATCTGACCGGCATTTACGGCCTTTGAGGAAATATAGCCTGCAATGGGCGCTGTAATGCTTGTGTTGCTGAGATTGTTTTTGGCAATATCAAGCCCTGCCTTTGCGGACTGCACCGATGCCTCTGCGGTTTTAATGCTGTCCTCATTTGTTTTTGCGGTAATT
>Ga0256406_1001854_pt1 | contig 32341 bp, 27 predicted proteins | sample RumenRJG_03DNA_FD_185986 | JGI IMG/M metagenome (GOLD analysis project Ga0256406, IMG submission 185986) | Bovine rumen microbial communities from Lethbridge, Alberta, Canada - RJG_03 | ecosystem: Host-associated > Mammals > Digestive system > Stomach > Rumen | place: Canada: Alberta | collected... | reverse complement strand
CTTGGCTAATTCATCCCGTTTTTTTACTGATTAATAAAGGTTCGTCATTCATTGACAAACTCAAATGAACTTTCGAGGATGTGTTTTACTGTTCAGTTGTCATGGTTCGTACTGATTTGCTGCGTCTCACCGTTTCCCGTGAGCGACAGCTTAACTAATATACATTTTTTTCTTTCTGTTGTCAACCCCTTTTTTACTTTTTTCAAATTTCTTTTTTGAAACCCGAAAGCGGTAAATATGTGCTCACAACAGAGCGGAGAAGGAGGGATTTGAACCCTCGCGCCGCTATTAACGACCTACTCCCTTTCCAGGGGAGCCCCTTCAGCCATCTTGGGTACTTCTCCATATGCCTGAATCAACAAATTTATTTGCAATTATCTTGAAAAAGAAGTCGCATTCCTTTCATCCGAAAGGAGTGCGAAGCACTGTTTTTTTGCTTTTCTCTCTCAGCGAACTTGATTATAGTACCACTCGCTCAAATCGGTGTCAAGGATTTTTTCACTTTTTTCAAGCCCGTTTTCTCCGAAAAAAACACTCAGGAGACCAGATCAGTCTTCCGGGATGTTTCAGCGCAGTGGGAGGGATTCGAACCCCCGTGGGGTTGCCCCCAAACGGTTTTCAAGACCGCCTCGTTATGACCGCTTCGATACCACTGCAAACGCGCTGCTTTTTCAATGCGCCCTTGTATTTTATCAGCTCCGTTATCCCTTGTCAATTCAAATCCTTTACAATTCTCCGGTGCATTTTCCGGCACTTCTGCAGACCGGTTTCATCCGGACTTCTCTTTCGCTCCCGGATATCTAAACCATTCCGCATCAGCCCCGTCCTTCGCATCTGCCACTCCGGCCGCACGCCAGCAAAGCTTCCGCGACCGGCAGATCCTCCGGTGTGGTGACTTTTATATTTCTGTACGAAGCTTCGATCATGCGAACACGGCATCCGCTCATCAGGCGCGCCACCATCGCGTCATCCGTGATACGAATGCCCCGCCGCTCCAGGTCATCCGCTTCGTCGACCAGACGGCGATGCGCTTCCCGGATCATTGTAAGTGGAAACACCTGCGGGGTCTGGACGATCCAGGTGCCGGAGCGGTCCGGGGTCGACTCTTCAAACCCTTTCGCATCCGTGATCCGGATCGTATCCTTGGAGGGCATTCCCGCGGCGCACGGCTGCCCCATACGGACGCATTCATACAGCCGCCGGATCGTTTCCTGATCGAGAAACGGCCGCGCGCAGTCATGAATAAAGACATAGCTGCAGGGCCAGCCGATCGCCTCCAGTCCCCTTGCGACGGAGTAATACCGCTCGCTCCCGCCGTCAAAAACGCCGCGCAGTTTTCCCGCAAGGCCGGCTTTTTCAATGAGTTTCCGGCAGTAATCGCCGTCTCCCTCCGGCGTCATTAAAATGATATCCGTGATAATCCCACTTACATCCATTGCCCGCACCGAATGAAGAAACAGTGGCTCACCGCCGAGTTCCAGATACTGCTTCCGGATTTTTGTTCTCATCCGTTTTCCGCTGCCGGCCGCAAGAAGCAGCGCCGTACATCTCTCTCCCATTTATTCAACCTCCCCCATCGCCGGTGATCTGCTCCCTCGCGAGAGCCCGATTACCAGATCTTCCCTTCGGTAGAAAAATCCGCCTCTATCTTGTACCCTATATAATAGAAGAAACACATTTGTTTTTCGCACACGAACGGCACCGGATCTCTGTATTTTCAACCGGTACATGATATAATAAACAGCAGTGAAACAGCGATCGTGATTTCGTTGTCACATCCTAATATATCACATTTCACAATTGACCGCTTAAACAGAAACGACACCGGACAGGAGAAATACATATGGATGATAGGAACAGACATGACGGCCACCCGGAAAAACCGGAAGGGCCGGCCGCAGCTCAGATGCTCGAACTGATGAATTCGAACCACGCCCCGCTGCGCGGCTGGGGACTGCCGCACATCACCTGGACGAAAGGGATGCGCATTTTGGATGTCGGATGCGGCGGAGGCGCGGCCATCGCCGATATGCTGAAGCTTTCACCCGAATCAACGATTGACGGCATCGATTACTCCGACGAAAGTATCGAGGCCTCCCGCCGACTGAATTCGGAACATCTCGGTTACCGCGTCGACATCCGGAAGGCAGACGTAACGTCTCTTCCGTTTGTCGACAACACATTTGATCTCGTAACCGCGATTGAAACCGTCTACTTCTGGCCGGAGATCAGCCGGGCATTTCAGGAGATCCGGCGCGTTCTCAAGCCGTACGGCATTTTCGCAATTCTCAACGAAGGGAGCGATCCGGACAACACATCATGGCCCGATGTAAACGGCTTCTGCAAAATTTATCGCCCGGAGGAACTGACCGGACTGCTCCGCGCCGCAGGCATGAACGCCGTCCGCTATTACCGCGGAGAGGGACAATACATCTGCGTGCTCAGCAGAAAATAACTCCGCAAAGAACGGCCGGCCGCCCGCGGAAAAGATATGCGGGCAGCCGGCACTCTCACGAAAGGAGCCACCTTTTACTCTTTTTTCAGATCCGGAAGATAATCCGGACCCCGCCGAGCCGGGATCTTCAAAAGTTTTTCCGTCACATCTACGATCGTCTGATCGCCGTACCGGATATCCTCAAGTGTTCCTCCCATGTCAAACAGCACCGTAAAAAACAACACCAGCGCGGCCGGGCTTTTTCTTTTGCCCCCTTTTGTAAGAAAAACGCCATAGTCACACCTTTCAAAAATGTCTCAAATTATTTTGCAAACGTTTCCTTCTTTTGAATGGTATCATCCCTCATTGTATGCGTGTCAATTATCAAAATATTTTTCCATTAAACCGATATTTTCTCAAACTTACTTGTGAAAACTGCATAATTGCATTCGCCGTTGATATACTGTATAGTTAGTTTGTTGAAAACGTTTTCGGATTCATTCCGTGTTGTATCGCTTATTTTTCGCATACCGCTTGTAGCGGTCCGCTGAATGAATTATCAGATTTTCGGAAAGGAGTGCGATATGGGAAATCTTACAATCAAGGACATCGCAAAAGTCGCCGGTGTAAGCTACTCAACCGTTTCCCGCGCACTGAGCGGCGCCCCCGGGATAAGCAGCGCCACACGCGAGCGGATATTAAAGATCTGTGACGAGAAGGGATACCGGGCGAACGCGCTCGCCCGAAGCCTGATCAACAAGAAAACGAGTGTTCTGGGCCTGATCGTGCCGGAAGTGACAAATCCGTTTTATTCCGAACTTTCCCTGGAGATCGAGACGTACGCGAGAGAGCTCGGATACAATATTATGCTTTGCAACAGCCTGAACGATCACGAACGGACCGATGAGCTGTTCAACTTTCTTCTGAGCCACCGTGTCGACGGAATTCTGCACGCGAGCTCCCGTATCTATTCCGCTGATATGCTGAAAAACTACAGCTCGTCCATCCCGTTCATCCTGATCGGGACGGCGCCGGCGGAGTGCAACTCCATTCTCAACACAATCAGCACGGATAATTATGAGGGCGGACGGATCGCGGCAAAATATCTGCTGTCGCTGGGGCACCGGGACATTTTTTATATGGGATATCGCAAAGGAAGTACTTCCCATCAGCTGCGTCTTCTGGGATTTAATTCGGTCATGGAAAATGCGGGCCTGAAGCCCGTAATTCTCGAAAATCCGTCGAATGGCTCAAGCATCTCCAGAGGATATGATCTGTGCCGGAAGATTTTTTCGAAGCCCTTCCGCCAGACTGCTATGTTCGCAGCGACCGATTCGATGGCGCTCGGCGCATTGCAGGCTGCCGAGGAGTACCACATCTCGATCCCCGGCGATCTGTCTCTGCTCAGCTACGACAATACGATTTTTTCTTCTCTTCCGGGAATTTCACTGTCCACGGTCGATCAGAGAAAGCAGGCGCTCGCCCACGCCGCGGTCGATCTTATGATGCACCTGATCGAACACCCCTACAATGATCAGCACACCCACCAGCTGATCTCGCCGTCCCTCGTTCTCCGGAATTCCTGCCGGGAACTGACATCCGGCACCTGACCCTTCATTCCGGAGGTTTTAAGATGTACAAGATCGAAACGCACCTTCACACCACCTACGTATCACACTGCGGATGGCTCGGCGCCCAGGCGCTGATCCGTATGTACGCCGCCGGAGGATATTCAGCGATCTGTGTGACCGACCATTATAACCGTGACACGTTTGACTATCTGGAGATGGATCTCTCTTCCCCGGGCAGCAAAGCGGATGCGTTTCTGCTCGGATACCGGCGGCTTCTGCGGGAAGCAGAACGATACGGCATCCTCATCTATGAAGGAGCCGAGCTTCGTTTTGACGGATCCGATAACGACTATCTCCTGTACGGATTTCACCACAGCCTGCTCGCCGACCCCGATCGGATCATGCGCGAAGGCCTCGGGAAATTTTCCGAAAAATGCCGGGCCGACGGCGCCCTGCTGATCCAGGCGCATCCGTTCCGTAAAAAATGCACCCCCGCGCCTGCCGAATATCTCGACGGCGTGGAGGTGCTGAACACAAATCCGCGGCATGACAGCCACGACAGCCTCGCATTTTCCTACGCGAAAGAAAATCATCTTCTCATGACGGCAGGTTCGGACTGCCACCGGCCCGGCGACGAGTGCCGGAGCGGTATTCTTTCCGAAACGCTTCCGAAGGACGGCTTTGCATTCGCACGTCTGATCCGTTCCGGCAAGTATCAGCTGATCCGGCCGTGATCTGCCATCCGCTGATCCGCTCCTGCTCCGTTACCGTTCCCCGAGTTTCAGGTTCGGCACGGCATTCAGATCCCAGCCGCTGCGCGTGCCCTTTCGATACTCATAGTACGCAGCGCAGCCGATCATCGCGGCATTGTCCGTGCAGAGAATCGGAGACGGGTAATAAAAATCAATTCCATTTTCGGCGCACGCCTGCTTCATCGAAGCGCGGAGCGCCGAATTTGACGCGACGCCGCCGGCGATCGCGAATTTCTTTATGTTCCGGTCACGCGCTGCCTGCATCGCGTTCGACACAAGCACATCGACCACAGCCTGCTGGAAGGATGCCGCGACATCCGCCTGAACATACTTCTCTCCCTTCATTTTGCACTGATTGAGATAATTCAGCACCGCGGATTTTAAGCCGCTGAAGCTGAAATCATACGGCGCGTCCCCGATGTGCGCCCGCGGGAATTCGACGGCGTGCGGGTTTCCCTGCTTTGCGACCCGGTCGATCTTCGGACCGCCCGGATATCCGAGACCGATGGCGCGGGCCACCTTGTCAAATGCCTCGCCGGCCGCGTCGTCCCGTGTTCTTCCGAGGATCTCGAACTCCCCGTAATCCTTCACGATAACGAGATGGGTATGCCCTCCGGATATAATTTCGCACAGAAACGGCGGCTCCAGCTCCGGGTGCTCGATATAATTGGCCGAAACGTGTCCCTCGATATGGTGCACGCCGACGAGCGGTTTTTTCGCCGCGTAAGCGATCGCCTTCGCTTCCGCAACGCCGACGAGCAGGGCTCCGACAAGCCCCGGACCGTATGTCACACCGACCGCGGTGATATCATCGAGCGTCACCCCCGCCTCCCGGAGCGCCATCGTCACAACCTGATTGATTTTTTCGATATGTTTTCTGGAGGCGATCTCCGGCACGACCCCTCCGAAGAGCGTGTGAAGATCGATCTGTGACGAGATAACATTGGAAAGAACCGTCCGGCCGTTCCGGACGACGGATGCCGCCGTCTCGTCACATGAGCTTTCGATCGCAAGTATCGTCACGTCTTCCATTTCTCCTCTTAATCCTCCTCAAAATTCAGTTCCGCGGACATTCCGTCTTTTCCGACACACGTTGCCGGAAAGATCTTCCGCAATTCCTTTTCGTACTGTTTCGGCCGCATCATCGACGGCGAATAATGTGTGAGCCACAGTTCTTTCGGATTTGTCTCCGCCGCGATTTTCGCGGCCTCCTGCATGGTCATATGGCGATGCTCCACCGCCTTCTGATGCTTGTCCGGCTCTCCGTACATTCCCTCGCAGATCAAAAGATCCGATCCCGCCGCGTGTTTCCGGATCGAATCCGCCGGGCGCGTATCCGTCGTATACGTCACTTTCAGACCCCTCCGTTCCGGCCCGAGCACCATATCCGGCGTCAGAATCCTCCCGTCCGCCTCGATCGTCTGACCCTTCTGAAGCGGATTCCAGTATTTCAGCGGGATATCCTGCTCCTTCGCCCGCTGTGCGTCAAACTTTCCGATTCGCGGGATCTCGATCGTATATCCGTAGCATACCATATTATGGCGTACGCGGAACGCGGTCAGGTGATATCCGTTCACAAGAAAAGTCTGCTCATTTTCCGTAATTTCCTGAAAGCGGATTTCAAAAGGAAGTTCCGGCGCGATCACGCGCAGCCCTCCGACGACACGCGGAAGTCCCTTCGGTCCGATGATCGTCAGCGGTTCACTCCGTTCAGCGTTCGCCATCGCGAGGAGTATCCCCGGAAGCCCGCTGATGTGATCGGCATGGAAATGTGTAAAGCAGATCGTATCGATCGGCTTAAATGTCCAGCCCTTTTCTTTGATGGCCACCTGCGTTCCCTCGCCGCAGTCAATCAGGAGACTGCTCCCGTTGTAGCGCGCCATCAGCGACGTCAGCCACCGTCCGGGAAGGGGCATCATTCCGCCTGTTCCTAGCAAACATACGTCCAGCATACATTTTTCCTCAAATAAATCCTTCGAATGATCGTAAGTCAGTATATCATGATGCGATTCAAATGGAAACAAATTACTTTTTCACAAAATAGATCGCATACAACTATTGACATCCAAAACTGGAATGATATAATTGCCTTAATTGATAATTAGCACTCGTATCTATTGAGTGCTGACAGCAAAAACAACAGAAACTGCCTACAAGGATAGCTAAATAAGATGTTTATACAGGGAGTGTAATATATGAACCAGACGATCAATATGATTATTCCGATCTATGATACGATCATTCTCCCCGACGTAGACTATCAGCTCGGGGTGGGGGAACTCACAGAAGAAGAAAAAAGCCGCATCAAAATCGACGGCAACAAAACGATTCTCCTTCCGATGAAAGCCGAGAAAAATCCGGCCGAACTCACACTCGACGACTTCTACGGTCTCGGGGTTCTCGCCGACATCATCGAGATTCAGGAGGGAAACGGCGGCACGCGCCTGCACGTCAGCACGCGTGAAAAAGTGCTCGTGACCGACCTGCAGGCGACCGGCGAGCTGCTGGAGGGAACATGGGTTCCCCGGGAGGAGATTGTCGACATCACCCGGGAGGGGGAAGAGGAACTTCTGGAAAATCTGAAGAAGACGGCTCTCGAAATCTCGACTCATATCCAGGGCGGAGCCCTCGCTCAGGGCTATATCAAGAACTGCGGGTCCATCACGGAATTCGCCACGATGTTCTGCCAGTTCTTCGGTATGACGGCCGACGAAAAATATGAGCTCCTGAAGACGGATTCGCTGAAAGAGCGGGGAATGCTCGTCCGCGATGCCCTCATGAAATTCAAAGGCACGATCGACCTGCAGATCGATCTGAACAAGCGCTACAACGACGGCGAAGGCAATATGTATAAAAAAGCGGCGATCCGGAAACAGATCGGCATGCTCCAGAAAGAGCTTGACAATATGGACCCGGAGTCTGCCTCCGAAGAGGACGAGTACCGCAGAAAAATCGAAGAATCCGGCATGCCGGAAGAGGCCCGGAAGGAAGTGGAACGCGTGCTGAAGCGTTACATGGAATCTCAGCCGAACGATCCGGAGCGGAACTCGATGGAAAATTATCTCGACTTCGTCACCGCGCTGAAATGGAAGCTTGAGGACAGCAGCCCGGTCGATCTCGCCCGGGCGAAAAAAGTACTGGACCGCGATCACTACGGTCTTGAGAAGATCAAGGAACGTATCCTGCAGCAGATCGCCGTCATGACGCTGAAAAATGAACAGGGCGGTTCGATCATCCTGCTCGTCGGCGCGCCCGGAACAGGCAAAACCAGCCTCGGCAAGAGTATCGCCGAGGCGCTGAACCGGAAATATGTCCGTGTCAGTCTCGGCGGCATCCGCGACGAAGCGGAGATCCGGGGGCACAGACGCACGTACGTCGGCGCGATGCCGGGCCGTATTATGGAAGGCATCAAGCGTTCCGGCGCTATGAATCCGGTCGTCGTGCTCGATGAGGTCGACAAGCTGATCCGCGGATTTGACGGCGATCCGTCCTCCGCCCTGCTGGAGGTCCTCGATCCGGAGCAGAACAACACATTCACGGATCATTATATGAATATCCCTTATGACCTGTCGAATGTTTTCTTCATCTGCACGGCGAATACGACCGATACGATCCCGCAGCCTCTGCTGGACCGTATGGAAGTCATCCAGCTGCCCGGCTACTCCCCGATCGAGAAGCTGCAGATCGCAAAACGCCATCTGCTGCCCCGGGCAATGGCCGACGCAGGCATCGGCAAAGCCCAGCTGCACGTGACCGACGGCGCATTTAAGCGGATCATCAGCGAATACACGATGGAGTCCGGCGTCCGGGGACTGAAGAAGCAGCTCGACGTGCTCTGCCGAAAGACTGCGGCCGAAATCGTCGCAGCGGACAGCTCTGCCGCGGATACGCATGGGAAACCGTCCGCCGCGGAAAAAGGCGATGCAGCAGAAAAAGAATCGAAGGAGCCGTTCTGCGTCAGCGTGACGGAACGCGATGTTCCGAAGTTTCTCGGAAACAAGTCGATCCTCCATGACCGGATCCTGAAAAAATGCCCTCCGGGCGTCGTCACAGGACTGGCCTGGACCCAGGCGGGCGGCGAGATTCTCTTCATCGAGACAACCGCGATGCGCGGAAGCGGCCAGATCATAATCACCGGACAGCTCGGCGATGTTATGAAGGAGTCCGCGACGATCGCACTCTCGCTCGTGAAATCGATGTATGTATCCGATGATTTTGACTTTAAATCATGCGATATCCACATCCACGTCCCCGAAGGCGCGGTCCCGAAAGACGGGCCTTCTGCAGGCGTGACGATGTTTACGGCGCTCGTCTCGCTCGTGACGGGAACTTCCGTCAGTCCCGATCTTGCCATGACCGGCGAGATCTCGCTGAGGGGACAGGTGCTGCCGATCGGCGGGCTTCCCGAGAAACTGATGGCCGCGCAGCGCGCCGGCGTTAAGAAAGTGCTGATTCCGAAGGAAAATGTGCGCGATCTGGAAGACGTCGCGGAAGAAGTCCGCAAGAACCTTACGATCGTCCCGGTTGGAACGGTACAGGAGGTGATCGAACAGGCTCTTCAGATCCGGCTGCCTTCAAACGTCAGCCCCGTCTTTCTGAAAAAGAAACCATCCGAAAAAAAAGCCTGATATCTGTGATATAATTCCTTCAGGGCGCGGCGGTTTTCCCGCCGCGCCCTGATCGCGTCAAAACAGAAACCGATCAGAAAGGACGGTGCGATGAGCAAAAAACAAATATCGCCGATCGGCACGATCGAGTCTGATTTCCCGGAAAAATTCGGCATCCCGCGTCAGAGCGGAATTGCAAAGACAATCTCGCGTATCCGCTTTCTTCCGGAATTTCGAAATCCGGATGCGTTCCGCGCCCTCGACTCTTTTTCCTATATCTGGCTGATCTGGGGTTTTTCCGAAAACGAGAACCGGATCTGGCATCCGACCGTCCGCCCGCCGCGCCTGGGCGGCAACACCCGCGTGGGAGTCTTTGCGAGCCGCTCGCCCTTCCGGCCGAACGGTCTGGGACTTTCCAGCGTCCGCCTTCTTCGTGTCGACATAAAATCTCCAGGCGGCCCGTTTCTCATCGTGGAAGGGGCGGATCTGATGAACGGCACGCCGATCTATGATATCAAGCCGTATCTGCCGGACTTCGATCTTCACGATGACGCAATAGGCGGCTACACAGCCTCCGCCTCATGGAACCGCCTCCGGGTTTACGCCCCCGAAGATCTTCTCTCGCAGATCCCGGAAGAAAAACGCGCCGGCCTCTGCGATATCCTCGCCGAAGATCCCCGGCCGCCGTACCAGAATGATCCGGACCGGGTCTACGGCCTCTGCTACGCGGGGTTCTGCGTGCGTTTTACCGTTCGTGATCAGATTCTGACCGTGCGGGAAATCCGCCCGGAGAAGACACTATGATGTACGAGAATGCCGCCGTCCTTCTTTCTGTGAAACCCGGAAGCCGCATCGTTGACCTGGGCTGCGGAAACGGCGCGCGGACGGCGAAGCTCGCCGGGGCTGGTTATGATGTGGTCGGTGTCGACGATTCACCCGGGATGATCGCCCTCGCCAGAAAAAAATATCCCGATCTGCCATTTATTCTCGCAGATGTGCTGGATTTCCGGCCGGACCGGCCTGCAGACGCGGTCGTCTCTTCCGCGGTGCTGAACCGGATCCCCGCCGAAGATCAGGATACGCTTCTCGCAAATATCGCCGCATGCCTCCGCGTGGAAGGGGAATTCGTCTTTGAGACGGGCGGCCGCGGCAATCACGCTCAGATCCACGGAACGCTCGCGGATCTCTTCCGGGAGCGCGGCCTTGAATACCGCACATCCTATTATTTTCCGTCGATCGGCGACTACACGCCGAAACTCGAGCGCGCCGGTATGGCTGTCGATTTCTCTGCGCAGTTCAAACGACCGGCGCCGCAGAAATCCGAACACGCCATCATCGACTGGATTCTGATGTCCGACCGTGAACCTTTCGGCGATCTTCCGGAGACCGAGATCCGCTCCATCGCCGCGGAGGCAGAGACGCGTCTCAGGAGCCGGCTCTTCCGGGAGGGCGTCTGGTATCTCGATGATGTGCGTCTCCAGATGAAAGCGCGCCGCCGCGCGGATCCGGATTAACCGGTTTCCGCACGGCAGCGCGTTTTTTTCTTACAAGTTATCTGATTCGTGAAACGTTCTCACATTTCCTGGGAAGCCGCAAGCGCAGCCACCGCCCCATCCGCAGCCGCGGTCGTGAGCTGGCGGACCGTCTTCGTCCTGCAGTCGCCGGCCGTGTATATGCCGGCTGTCTTCGTGTGGCAGTCCTCGCCCGCTTCGATGTATCCTCCCTCCGATAATTCGACGAGACCGGAGAATGCGCCGTTATCCGGCATCTGACCGATCGCGACGAACAGAGCAGCCGCCGGAATCGTGCGGACCGCACCCGTGTTTTTGTCCGTCACCTCAACTCCCTCGACCTTTTCATCTCCGAGAATTTTCGTGACGCGGCTGTTCAGAACGAACTCCACATTTTCCATCGCTGCTAGTTTATCCGCCGTCTCCTTCGCTCCCCGGAATTCATCGCGTCTGTGGACGAGATAAACTCTGCTGCAATAGTTTGCGAGAAAGGCCGCGTCCTCGAGGGCTGTATTGCCTCCGCCCGCCACGACGACATCTTTTCCCCGGAAAAACATCCCGTCACATGTCGCACAGTAGGAGACGCCGCGGCCGACCATCGCCTCTTCCCGGTCAAGGCCGAGCGGACGGTTCTTCGCACCGGTCGCAAGGATCACGGCTTTCGCCTCGTAATCTCCCTCTGTCGTATGGACGACTTTTCTGTCCGGAAGGTTTTTCACAGACAGCACCCGCTCATACCGCAGTTCCGCACCCAGATCCATCGCCTGCTGATAAAGGGCCGTCGCAAAATCGAAGCCGGACACATGCGCCATTCCCGGATAATTTTCAATATCCGGCGTGTTGATGATCTGCCCGCCGTACGCGGACGCCTCAAACAGAAGCACGCTCCTGCCCGCGCGTCTCGCGTAGATCGCCGCTGTGAGACCGGCCGTACCTGCACCGACAATAATTACATCTGTCATACTCTATTCCTCTCCCGGGATCCGCCGCATCACGCTCCGACAAGATTCAGGATCTGATCTTTCCGGATCACTCCCACGGAACGTCCGGCCTCCGCGCCGTTTTTAAATACAAGAAGGGTCGGGATCGAACTGATGCCGAATTTTGCGGCCAGCTCATCCTCTTCATCGACGTTGACCTTGCCGACCTTGAATGCATCCGTCTCGTTCGCGATCTCCTCGACGGTCGGGGAGAGCATTCTGCACGGTCCGCACCACGCCGCCCAGAAATCAATCAATACCGGAACTTCGGACTTCAGAACTTCCTGCTCGAAATTATCCTTTGTGATCTTAATTGCCGCCATAGTAAATACTCCTTTCACTCCTGCTTTCTCAAATAGGTCTTATCAGACCGCTTCCCGGCTGTCCGGCTCCTCCGGGCGAATTTTGCCGAGAAGTTTATAAAGAAGATGATACAGCTGCTTCGCCTCGTCCTCTTCGAGGTCCATACAAGCACCCATCTTTTTCGGAACTGCGACTGCCTGCTGCTTCAGAGCCTCGCCTTTTTCTGTGATCCGGATAATCAGGTTCCGCTCATCGCGGTCCGAACGATGCCGGCTGATAAATCCCTTCGCCTCCAGTTTTTTCAAAAGAGGCGTCAGCGTGCCGGAGTCCAGATAGAGACAGCGGCCCAGCTCCTTCACATTCGTCTTCTTTTTCTCCCACATAATCATCATCGCGATGTACTGTGTGTAAGTCAGATTCAGCTCATCCAGGTATGGTTTATATTTGCGCACAACCTCCTTGGCGCAGGCATACAGCGGAAAGCAGAGCTGATTCTCGATTTTCAGACAATCACAATCTTCCATTCTTGCAGTTCCTTTCTGTGTTGTATGGGACAATTATATTTTATGCAATCTGCTTTGTCAAGAACCATCTCAGAATCTGTCCGGAATTGACAATGCATTTTCCGGGCGATAAGATAACGACAAAGAACGGACAGGAGAATCGATATGGGACTTGAAAACGAAACCGACTACACGGGGCGGGAGACGGTAACGCCCGAAGAATACATCCGAACCGCTTCCGACGACCCAGAGCGGCGCGCCGAGATCGAAAAAAGCCTCCGAAGACGGTTTAAAAAGACCATCATGCGCAAATTCGTGCACGCGATCACCGATTATGATCTGATCCGGCCCGGTGACCGGATCGCCGTCTGCATCTCGGGCGGGAAGGATTCGATGCTCATGGCAAAATGTTTTCAGGAACTGAGCCGCAAAAATAAAATTCCGTTCGAAACCGTGTTCCTGTGCATGAATCCGGGCTACACGGACGTGACGCTTCAGATGATCGAAAGCAACGCAAAAATTCTCGGGATTCCTCTTACGGTATTCGACTCGCAGATCTTCGACGCGGTCGATGCGATCGATCAGTCGCCGTGTTACCTCTGCGCGAGAATGCGCCGCGGCCATCTGTACGCAAAAGCGAAGGAACTTCACTGCAACAAGATCGCATTGGGGCACCACTTCGACGATGTTATTGAGACGACGTTGATGAGCATCCTCTTCAGCGGTCAGACGCAGACGATGATGCCGAAGCTCCACAGTCTGAATTTTGAGGGAATGGAACTGATCCGCCCGATGTATCAGATCCGCGAATCCGAGATCGTTCACTGGCGCGATGACAATCACCTTCAGTTCATCCGGTGCGCCTGCCATTTCACCGAACAGTGCGCGAACAGCGGCAACCGGACCGCCACAGGCGATACGCTCTCAAAACGTGCGGAAACGAAAGAACTGATCCGGAAGCTCGCACAAACAAACCCGGGCATTGAAAATAATATCTTCCGGAGTATGGAGAACATTCATCTGAACGCAGTGCTCGGGTGGAAATTCGACGGAGAGAAAAAGTATTTTCTCGATCATTATCAAAAATGATCGTCTCCGACCGATCACCTTCCGCCCGGACACCGCATATCTGCCGAAAAGGACCGCTGTTTCAGGATTTAAAGATCGATTTCACCTGTGAAGACGGTGACTGCAGGGCCGGTCATGTAGACCTGATTCGCCTCCCGGTCCCACTCGATTTCGAGCGTACCTCCGAGCAGCTGCACAGTCACCGGCCCGTCCGCAACTTTCCCGTTCAGGATCGACGCGACGGCCGCCGCGCAGGCGCCGGTTCCGCAGGCGAGGGTCTCCCCGCTTCCCCGCTCCCACACGCGCATCTTTATCGTATGTTCGTCGACGGACTCGATGAACTCGGTGTTGATGCGGTCCGGAAAGAGCGGATGGTGCTCAAATTTCGGCCCGATCTGGTCCAGAAGCAGTCCGGAAATATGATCCGCAAAGACGACCGCGTGCGGATTTCCCATAGAAACCGCGGTGAAATGCCACTCCTGCCCGTCGATCGTGATCGGCATGTTGACCGCCTGAAGCTCCCTGACTTCGACCGGAATCCGCGCCGCTTCGAGAATCGCTTCACCCATATTGACGCGGGCGCGGACGACTTTCCCATTCTCCGTGAACAGCTTCAGTTTTTTGATCCCGCTCTTCGTCTCAACCAGGATCTCATCCCGATCCGTGAGACCATTGTCATAAACGTATTTTCCCACACAGCGGATTCCGTTTCCGCACATCGCTCCCTCGGATCCGTCCGCATTGTACATCCGCATCCGGAAATCTGCTTTTTCAGACGGACCGATCATAATCAATCCGTCTGAACCGATCCCGAAATGGCGGTCGCTCACGATTTTCGCCACCTCACCCGGATGATCCACCGTTTCCTCAAAGCCGTTTACGTACACGTAGTCATTGCCGCATCCGTGCATCTTCGTAAATTTCATCCCATTCACCTCTTTCCGCTTTTCTTCAGCCGGATATAAATCTGCTGCTGACCGTTGCCCTCCGAGGTCTTCCGGATCTCGTAATCGCCCAGAGACCGGATGAACGGCGTAAATTTCGAGTAACCGTAATTCCGCACGTCAAAATCCGGCAGCCGCTTCGAGAGCTGGTCGCCGAGCCGTCCGGAAAAAATCCAGTCGTCCTCATCCGAGAACTGCTCCAGGATCGAATTGATCGTCCGTTTAATCTTCCGGAGTTCTTTCTGACGGCCTCTCTTCTTATGGTCGGCACGGCTCTTCTGCTGCTCGCCTCCGGAGCGTCCCCCCGCCGTATTCGCGGGAATGCGCTCCGCCTCGGCGTCCTCAGCGGCGTCGTCCGCATCCTCTTCTTCCTCCAGCGCCGCCTCCTGCTGACGCTGCTCATAGAGCAGATCCAGATATTTAAACTGATTGCAGGCCGAAATAAAGGCAGGCGGCGTCTTGCTCTCGCCCATGCCGATCACCTGTTTGCCCGCCTCGCGGATCCTTGCCGCGAGACGCGTGAAATCACTGTCGGACGAGACGAGACAGAAGCCGTCGACCGTCCCGGAATAAAGAATGTCCATCGCATCGATGATCATCGCAGAATCCGTCGCGTTCTTTCCGGTCGTGTAGCTGTACTGCTGCATCGGAATCACCGAATTGTCGAGCAGGACGCTCTTCCACGACGCCATACGCTGGCTCGTCCAGTCTCCGTAAATACGTTTATAGGTCGCGATCCCGTTGTTCGCGGTTTCATCCAGGATAATCTTGATGTATTTATCCGAGATATTATCCGCGTCAATCAGAACCGCAAAACGCAGTTCATTGTCCATGTATATGCTTATCCTTCCGTTATTGCTCCGCAAGTATCTCGTCAAGCGCCGTGAAAAGCTTTTCCATCTGCTCTTCCGTTCCGACGGTCACGCGGAGATAATTGTCGATGCGGGGCTGATCAAAGTAGCGCACGAAGATGTTCTTCCCGCGCAGCTTCGTGAAGAGTTCCCGCGCCTGCGCGCTCTTATGACGCACAAAGATAAAATTCGCCTTTGAGTCCGCGAATTCAAATCCTCTCTTTCGGAATTCCTTCTTTGCCCACTCTCTGGTGCTGATGATTTTCGCGCACATCCCCCGGAAATATCCGTCATCTGCAATCGCCGCCGCACCCGCTTCGATCGACGGACGATTCATCGTATAGGAATTGAACGAATACTTCATATCCGACAGATATTTGATCAGTTTTTCGCTGCCGATCGCAAAGCCGATCCGCATGCCGGCCATCTGCCGCGATTTCGAGAAGGTCTGTACGACCAGGAGATTCTCGTACTTCTCCGTCAGAGAAAGCACCGACTCGCCGCCGAAATCAATATAGGCCTCGTCCACGATCACGACCGTATTCTGATTGTTCCTGACGATCTGTTCCACCTGATCCGCCGCAAGCGCGACGCCGGTCGGCGCATTCGGGTTCGGAAAAATCACTCCGCCGCAGTCCGCATTGTAATCCCGGGGATCGATCTGAAAGGTCTCCGTCAGCGGGACCTTGTGATACGGAATCCGGAACGCGTCCGCCCACACCTCGTAAAATGAGTAGCTGATGTCCGGAAAGAGAATCGGTTTGTCCGAGTTAAAAAATGTCAGGAATGACATCGCGATCACATCGTCCGATCCGACGCCGACAAACACCCGCGACGGTTCCACGTGATAATAGTCCGCGATCGCGCCGACCAGCTTCGATGCGGTCGGATCCGGGTAGAGCCGGAGCGTGTCCGCCTCCATATTGTTCAGCACCTCCGCGACCCCCGGCGCAGGCGGGTACGGATTTTCATTCGTATTCAGCTTGATAACATCCTGCATCTTCGGCTGTTCACCCGGCGTATACGGCGTCACCTTCCTGATCTGATCTTCAAAAAAACGCATCGCGATCCTCACTTTCCGGTAAAATCATCAAATTGTTGTCCTTATCATACCATCTTTCCCTGTTTTTACAATGCAGATCCCCTCTCAGGCCGCCGCCGTCTTTCTGTGGGCGATCCTCTGAATCAGATATCCCGCGATGATCAGGCCGAATCCGGTAAGATCGGTTGTAATACCCGGGATGATCAGGCAAAGTCCGCCTGCCGCAATGACGATCCGGATAACCGGATTCATAGGTCCGCCGAGATATCCTTCCAGCGACGCGGCGACCGCAAAGATTCCAACGAGGGCGGTGACCGCCGCGAGCGCAATCTCGCCCGCTCCCGCGTCGACCAGAATCAGCGCAGGGTTGTAACAGATGATATACGGTACGATGAAGGCGGCGATCGCCAGTTTTGATGCGGTGAACGCGGTCTTCATCGGATTTGCCTTCGCGATCGCGGATCCCGCGTACGCGGCCAGCGCAACCGGCGGCGTGATGTCCGACACAATGCCGAAATAGAAGACGAAGAAGTGCGCCGCAATCGCCGGAACGCCCATGCGGATCAGAATCGGCGCACAGGTCGCGGCCATGATGCAGTACGTCGCGGTCGTCGGGACACCCATCCCGAGAACGATGCAGCAGAGCATCGTCAGCAAGAGGGCGATGATCAGATGCTGGCCGGATACCGAGACGATCGCATTGATCATCTCGTTCGCGAGTCCCGTCATCGTGATCGATCCGGAGATCACTCCGGCGACGCCGCAGGCTGCAGCCACCGTGATCGTTCCCTTGCCGCCCGCTTCGAGCGCATCAAAAAACTTCGTCGGTGTGATGCGGTTTTCCCTCTTGAACATACTGACGAGGATCGACAGAATGATCGCAAAGCTCGCCGCCCGCTGCATCGTCATATAATTTCCGGAGACCCAGATAACCAGCATGACGAGCGGAAGAAGCAGATAAAGATCCTTGATGAGACTGCGGAATTTCGGGATCCGGTCTTCCGGAATCCCCGCGATGTTGTTTTTCTTCGCCTCCAGATGGACCGAGATAAAGATCCCGGCGAAATACAGAATGGCCGGAAGGACTGCCCGCCCGATAATATCCGAATACGGGACGCCCAGAAAATCCGCCATCAGAAACGCGGCGGCACCCATGATCGGCGGCATGATCTGTCCGCCCGTCGATGAAGCCGCCTCGACCGCGCCGGCAAATTCCGGACGGTAGCCGGTCTTTTTCATCATCGGAATCGTGACCGATCCGGTCGTCACCGTATTTCCGACGGATGAGCCGGAAACCATTCCGCAGAGTGCGGAAGAGATGACGGACACCTTCGCGGGTCCGCCGGCGTATTTTCCGGCGATTCCGTTTGCCAGGTCGATGAAAAACGCGGAGATACCGGTCCGCTCAAGGAACGCGCCGAAAATAATGAAGACGACGATGTATTTCGAGCAAACATTGACCGGAGTCGAGAAGATTCCCTCCTTCGTGTAGAAGATATTCCGCACAAAATACCGGATACGGCCGGCGAAGGACGGATTCGTCAGACCGAAACAAAGGGCGTAGACGATGAAGAACGCCGCAACGATCAGGATCGGAAGCCCGACACACCGCCGCGTGATCTCCATCAGCGCGAGTATACCGATCACGCCGATCACGATCTGATACGTCTGAAATCTTGTCCCCTGCTGGATGATCTTGTCCGCACTGAAGGTAAAATACAGAAATGCGCCTGTACCGGCAACCATCATGATGATATCGTACCATGGCATATAATTCGGCCGGAGATCATTTTTTCGCGCCGGAAATACAAGAAATCCCATGACGATGACGAATGCCAGGAACGAGGTCAGCCGGATTTCCTCCAGAAATGTCGCGAACAGCGTCACATAGATGCACCAGATGGAAAACGCCACGACGATAAAACGCACGGCCTTTCCCGGACCTCCGGTCCAGACGCGCTGGTTCGACTCCCGGTCGTATTTTTTCATGACCGCCTCGACGTCGGCCGCCGCCTGCTCCGTCTCGCTTTGGGAGACAAAAGCCGACGGATCTTTTTTCTCTTCTGACATACTCACTTCTCCCCCTTGTCTTCGGTACTTACCGTGATGCCGTGCTCTTTATAATACTTTGCCGCACCGGCATGGAACGGCGCCTCCATCCCTTCCGTGGCCGTCTTCAGATTCAGCTCCTTACCCTTCGCGTTTTCTTTCGCGATATCGGAAGCATGATCAAAAAGAGCCGCGGTCAGATCATAAACCGTATCGTCATCCAGACCGGCGGAAACGACGACGGTCGCGGTGACCGTGATCGTCTGCACCGGATCCTTCTGTCCCGGATAGGTATCCGCCGGGATCTCGTACGCAGTATAATACGGACAGTCCGCAAGGATTTTATCCCGCAGATCTCCGTCAATATTGATCAGTTTGACGCCGTTTGTGGTCGCAAGCTCCGTGATCGCCGATGTCGGCGGTCCCGCCACGATGAAAGCCGCGTCGATCTTTCCGTCCTTCAGCGACTCCTTCGAGTCCTCAAAACTCTGGTACTGCGGCTTAATATCGTCGATCGAAATTCCCGCTCCCTCAAGAACATCCAGCGCGTTGAAATAAACGCCGGATCCGGCCTCTCCGATCGAGACGCTCTTCCCTTTCAGATCCCCGACGGAATCGATATCATCATCCATCGTCAGCAACTGGACCGTCTCCGCGTACAGCCCTCCGAGCACACGGAAATCGTGTGTCGGCCCGTCCTTCTCAAAAGACTTCGTTCCGTTCCATGCGTACGCAAGAACGTCCGACTGAGTGAACCCCATCTGGAAATCACCGTCCTGAATGGACTGGATATTGACCTTCGAGCCGCCGGTCGAAACCGCCGTAACCTTTGCATCCGAATAATTTGTCATATACTGGGCCAGAATGCCGCCGTATGAATAATAGGTGCCGGCCGTTCCGCCGGTTCCGAACATCATCCGCTTCTTGCTGCTGCAGCCCGCGAGCGCCGTGCAGGACAGCACTGCCGCAAGCAGAAGCGCGAGAGTCTTCTTCATCCGCTTCATCTTTTCGCTCCTCCTCATTTATCATTCAACAACTGATTTTAACATACATTCGTCACCGTTCGCACGTTTTATGATAATATAATGGTAATAAATCTGTCGTTTTTTTAAAGTGAGGATATGATTATGAGCGAAACGAAAAACCGACCGGTGATCACCATCAGCCGTCAGTACGGAGCGGGCGGCCGGACTGTCGCGAGAGGCCTCTCCGAATTCCTGAATATTCCGTGGTACGACCGTGATTTTGTAAAAAAGACCGCTGAAAAAAGCGGTTATACCGAAGACGAAGTGAAGCGCGCCGGCGAAGAGATCAGCCATGCGGGAAGTGTTATGAACAATCTGCTGAACAACATCGCGTCTTACATCAGTTCCTACGACGCGATCAACGAAGCGGAGAAAAAAGTCATCCTCGACCTCTCGAAGAACCCCTGTATCATCGTCGGACGGTGCTCCAACATCATCCTGCGGCGCGCGGAGATTCCGTCTTTCGACATCTTTCTCACCGGCGATGAAGAATTCCGTCTTGCCCGCACAAAAGAGCTGGCGGAATTCGGTCAGGCGGATCCGAAAAAATATCTGGATGAGCGCGACCGGATGCGTGAAACATACTACCGCCACTACACCGGCCACGAATTCGGCGATTACCGCGACTATGACGTCATCATCAACACCGCGAAGGTGACGCCGGAGGAATGTATCGAACACCTCGGCGCGATCCTGTCGAAATTCTATGCCTGAGATTACAAATTTACAAATTTTGTTCCCTGATGTCAGTGGCCGCCGGATTCATTTCCGGCGGCCGCTGACTGGTAAACACGTCTGTCTCTTTGTCAATCATCCGAACTGATCGCATCCGTCTCGATCAGGAATTTGACCGAGCTGTCCGTTCCGTCCGCTTTTCCGCTGAAGTTTGTGTAGGACGCTTCATCGGATTTGAGGGCGTCAACACGATTCATCAGATCCTTAAGATCCCCGTCAAAGAAGTCCACGATTTTCTGGATCGCCTCTTCATTGAACTGTTTCATTCCGTCATTCAGATCTCCGGCGCCGTCCGCCAGCTGATCAAGCCCGGACTGTACCTGCGTGCTCCCGCTCTGAAGCTTTGCCGCTCCGGAGTCAAGCGTCCTGACGCCGCTGATCAGGCTGTCCGCACCGCCGGTCAGCCGGGATCCCGCGCTCTTCAGCTGCTCCGCACCGCCCGTCAGCTTTTTGTTGTTCGCTGTCAGCGTTTTCAGACCGCTCTGAAGGGTTTTGATGCCGGAGGAAGACTTAGACTGGAGTTCTCCGACGCCGGAATTCAGCTGAGCGATCTTCGGTGCAAGCGTTCCGCTGACGGTCGAGCTGAGCTGCTGTGCGCCGCTGTTGATTTTGGACACGCCCTGCACAAGGCCGGAGAGCTGCGTCTTAGGCAGTGCAGCCAGCGTCTTCTCAAGCTGTTCAATCGTCGGCTGCAGCGTCTCGAGCGCCTGCAGGGTCGAACTCATATTGCTGATACTGCCGTCGATGCCGGCGATCGTCTTCTGGAATCCGGAAAGCTGATCATTGATCTTGCCTGCGATCGCAGAAGACACCGCATCCGAATTGCTGTAGCTCTGGCCGGCTGCCTGGCTCTTCGCGCCGCCCGCCGCAGCCTTCGCCGAGTTGGCCGCCATGGCCGCAAGCTGCTGAATCTGCTCCTCGGTCAGGCCGAGATTGCTGCTCTGGAGCTCACTTGCCATCTCCGCTCCGGCAGCCGCCGCTCCTGCAGCGTAGCCGGTTCCGTAGCCGAGCTGATACGCGTTGTTCAGCTGTTCCCCGATGCTGCTCTGCACCTGCGAAACCGCAGCTTCCGTCTCTCTCATCTGCGACTTGACCTGATCAAAAGCGGAAGTGAGCCCCTTCAGCGTACCGATCGCACTGTCCGCATTTTTCAGATTTTCCGCCGCTGCCTGAAGGGAAGGATCCTGCAGCTTTTTCTGAATCGAGCTCAGGTCGACCTGGCCGAGCGCGTCGTTCAGCTGCTTCGTCCCGTCTGCGAGGGCCTGCGTCGCGAGGACCAGATCATCTGTGGAACTTCCCTTTCCGTCAAAGGCCGCCGTAAGGGCCGCGGTTCCGCTCTTCACCTGCTTCAGTGCTTCCGTGATATCGGACAGTCCCGCCGCGCCGTCGCTGATCTTCTGCGCGCCTGCAGTGTAGCTCTCTGTTCCGTTCGCCAGCGTATTGACGCCGTTTACATACTGGGAAAGTCCTCCGGACAGTGTATGGGATCCGCCGGCAAGCTGATCGACACCCGATTTTAGCGCGCTGATTCCGTCATTCAGATCGCCGTACTTATCATCCAGAAGCGTTGCTCCGTCGAACAGTTCCTTCGATCCGTCCACGAGCTGAACGCCCGCGTCCTGAATGCTGCTGACCGCGTCATTGAAATCGTCGACCGAGATCACATCGTCTTTATCGAGCTTGTCGAAAAGATCCGATACGGCGACGGTGAACGTCGAATCAAGTGAGAAATCCGTAACATCCGCTGTGATCTCGAATCCGCTGTTGATATTGAGATCGCTGATGTTTTTCTCGCCGAGATCGGACAGCTTCAGGCTGTCGGAAAGACCGGGCATCCCGTATCCGATGACGATGCTGCGGCTTCCGTCGTCCAGAATCCGTCCGTTGTCGATCGTGACGTTGGAGAAATGATCCTCCGGAAGCAGCATTCCGGTCATCATCAGGAATGGTGTTGACACGGACTGCTGTGTCCCGTCGACATCTACCGTCACATTGGAATGATTCTCATACGAGACATCCAGCGTCAGCTTTCCGCTCTTTCCGACAAGATCCTTCGGGGCGATCTCCTTCCCGTCCAGCTTATACGTAAGCCGGACAGATACCGGCGCTTCCTTCGTTGAGGTTCCCTCGTAATAAATATCGTTTCCGTCCGCGCTCCACGTAAGCTTGTCTCCGTTCTGCGTGAATTTCTCGTCTCCCTTGACATTTTCGATGTCCGAGAGATCCGAGACATCGTCGATCGTACCCGCCTTGTCGGTGTTGACCAGATGTGAGGAAACCGTCGTCTTCGACGCTTTTCCGTTTGCATCCGCATTGATGTATACGGTCTCTTCCTTCCTCACCGGAGCTTCTGTCTTTGTATCCGTATTCGTAACGGTGGAATTGTCCTGCGTATTATCCTCTGTTTTCGCGGTGCCCGTCGATGTCGTCCGGGATGATTCCACCGACCCGTCGGCCCCGTATGCGGGGATGGAAGCAAAGGCCGGCACGGATGCCAGCACCGCCGCAAGTCCGGTCGAAACCATTTTCGCCGCTGCTTTCTTTATCTTCATCTGTCTGTTCCTGTTCATTGAAATCCTGTCCTTTCTGATCCGTCCGATCCTATCAGGCATGATGCCTTTTCCGTTTTTTCTCCCGTTTTTCTTCAATCCGCTCTTCCTTCGATTTCCCGAAGAAATTCCAGGTCGTCTTCAGAATGAATTTATCAAATATCATAAAGAACGACGGCAGGATGAATATGACTACCGCGCTGCTGATCAGTGCACCTCTCGCGAGCAGCAGACAGATCGAGTTGATCACATCGATCTCCGAATACAGCGCGACACCAAACGTCGCCGCAAAGAAGGTCAGTCCGCTGGTCAGGATCGAAAGCATGCTGGCCTTGTGTGCGATCGAAAGCGCCTCTTTCTTGTCACGTCCCCTCTGACGCTCCTTCTGGTACCGGCTCGTCATCAGGATCGCGTAGTCAACCGTCGACCCGAGCTGTACGGTGCCGAGGATGATACTCGCCACAAACGGCAGGGATGTTCCCATATAATACGAGATCGCCATGTTTGTCATGATCGCAAACTCGATCGTCAGCTCAAGGATGATCGGGAGCGAGAAGGAGCGGAACAGCAGCAGGATGATCGCAAAGATGATCAGGATCGACGATCCGTTTACATTCCGGAAATCGATATTCGTGACGTTCTCAAGATCCTTCGTGAGCGGCGCCTCGCCGATCAGCATATTTTTATCGCTGTACTGCTTGATGATATTGTTGATCTCGGTGATCTGACGGTTTACATCCTCGGACGCGACGTGATACTCCGTGCTGATCAATGCCAGCGTATACTCATCGCTCTCAAGCGTGTTCTTCAGGTCAGACGGGATGAAGGACCGGGGAATCGTCGATCCCATGACCGAATCCATGCCGACCGCCCATGTGACGCCATCCACATCGCCGACCTTGTTCAGCAGTTCTTTGCGGTCTTTCGCCGGCATATTCTTATCCATCATCAGGATATGCATCGTACTGGTATTGAACTCATCCGTTACCTTTTTCTGCGCCTGCTTCGACGGCAGCGAATCCGGCAGCGAGGAAGTCATATCATAATAAACGCCGACATGGTTATTTCCGTAAATAACCGGAACGAGCAGAAGCAGGAAAACCACAAGCCACACTTTATAATGCCGCGTGATGAAGTCCGAAATCTTGTCTACGCTCCGGATCAGCGTCCTGTGACGTGTCTTTTCGATCAGCCTGTCAAAAATCAGGACGAGCGACGGCAGCACGGTCACACAGCAGATTACACCGAATATGACGCCCTTCGCCATGACGATGCCCAGATCCAGTCCCAGCGTGAATGTCATAAAGCACAGAGCGATAAATCCGGCGATTGTTGTAACCGAACTTCCAACAATCGATTTGAATGTATTGGAGATGGCGTGACCCATCGCACGGTTCCTGTCCTCCGGAAACCGCAGCTTGTTTTCCTCGTAGCTGTGCAGCAGAAAGATCGAATAATCCATCGTCACGCCCAGCTGCAGGACAGCGGCGACCGCTTTCGTCACATACGATATTTCACCGAACATGAAATTCGTACCCATGTTATAGATGATCGCGAAGCCGATACTGAGCAAAAACAGGAACGGGACGACGAAGGAGTTCAGCGTCAGCTGAAGTACGATCAGAGAAAGGATGACCGCGATTGTGACGTAAATCGGAACCTCTTTGTCCGCCAGCTTCTTCAGATCATAGATGATCGCCGTCATCCCGCTGACGTAGCAGTGATCATTGACCGTGCTTTTGATCTGCCGGATCGCCTCGAGAGATGAATCCGCCGAAGTCGAATCATCCAGCAGCGCAAGTATGAGCGTCGAATCTCCGTTGAACAGTTTTTCCCTGAGATTCTGCGGCAGCATCTCCTTCGGCACGCTGATATCCATCGCGGATCCGTACCAGAGAACCTTTTTAACGTGCGGAATGTCTTCCAGATCCTCCGTCAGCGACTGAATATCCTTCAGCTCCATGTCATCGACGACAATCATGGAGTAGGCGCCCATGCCAAACTCATCGACCAGAAGATCCTGCCCCTTCACGGTTTCCAGACTGTTCGGAAGATAAGTCAGCATATCGTAGTTCGTCCGCAGCGATTTGTATCCGATAAACGACGGAATCAGAAGGACAATCGCGATCACCAGAATAAGAAATCTCTGCCTGGCGATCCATTTTCCCACCTTAACCAATGAAACCAACTCTCCTTTCAAAATAAACTGACCGGAGATCGCCTCTTCCTCATCGAAAACCGCTTTGCGGCCGAACTGCATCGAAAGACAGTTTCTCCTGAATCCGTGTAATATCATAGTACGCAAATGACCAACGGTCAATACTAACAGCGTACAAAATTGACTTGTGGTCATAATTATTTTTGGTCATTTTTGCATTTGACAATCCTTTAAAAACTTACAATAATTGCTATGTAGAAGTTATAAAAAAAGTCAGATTCAGGGAGACCGAAGGAGATCGTGAGGATGGGACGCGTAGAAGCAAAGAAAAAAACGAAAGAGGAAGCGCTTTATAAAAAGGGGTTTCAGCTCTTTGTGGACCGCGGTTTTGCGAAAACAACGATCTCGGATATAGCAAAATCCTCCGGTCTGGCAAAGGGTACCTTTTATCTATATTTCAAGGATAAGTACGATCTCCGCGACAAGCTGATCGTCCGCGAATCCCGCGTCGTCCTGATGCAGGCATGGGACAATCTGCAGCAGCACCCGGTTGAGGGATTTGAGAACAAAATGTTCTCTCTGATCGATTACATCATCAGCTATCTCGCGAAGAACACGATGATCCTGAAGTTTATCAACAAAAATCTTTCCTGGGGCATCTTTGAGCAGGCCCTCGAAGGATCGGACCCGGATCAGGCGAAGGAGATCTTTAACAAGCTGATCGGCATGATGGCGGAGGACCGGATCCGTTGCGAGCGCCCGGATCTTATGATCTTCACGATCTTCGAGCTTGTCAGCTCATCGACGTACAGCTGTATTTTGAACGAAAAACCGGTGCGGATGGAAGAATATATGCCGTACCTTCATAAATCCATCCACCACATTATTCTCGCATACACCGGGGAAGCATAAGAAAGGAGCCTGTCTTGGCCGTCATAGAAAAAATCAACAAGCTGACCGACCGGAAGTTTGTCAATCTGTATGAAATCATCGGGGAAAATTCAAAGGGACATCATGCGGATTATATGGTCGCGTCCCGCGCGAAGGATATTGATCATCTGAAGATCCGGACCGGAAAAGCCAGCGCCGACGGGGTCGCGATCTACAGCCTGTACGGCGAGAAGCATGATCGTGTCGTTCTCGTACGCCAGTACCGCTACGCGGTCGGCCGGTATATCTACGAGCTCCCTGCCGGACTCGTCGAAGAAGGGGAAGATTTTCGGACCGCCGCGATCCGGGAGCTCCATGAGGAAACCGGCCTCACCTTCACGCCGGTCGACGCGGACCCGATGTTCGAACAGCCGCGGTACACGACGATCGGGATGACCGATGAAGCCTGCGCGACCGTGTACGGCTATGCTTCCGGAAAGATCAGCGACAAATTCATGGAAAAAAGCGAAGAGATCGAGGTCGTACTGGCGGACCGCGACGAAATCCGGAGGATTCTTCGGGAAGAGGAGGTCGCGCTGCTGTGCGCCTACCAGATGATGCATTTTCTCTCGGACTCCGAGCCTTTCGCGTTTCTCCGGAAGGAAAGCCCCCGTCCCTGATCTTTCCTCAGATATTCCTGCGGATATAGTCCCCGACCATGTCAAATTCGTCGGAATAGATGCAGGTCTCAAGTGTCCCGTTTTCGATGCGGCGGCGGCACTCCCCGTAATCCATCCAGCGGACGCTCTCGATCTCCGATTTCTGCAGGATCAGGTCTTCTTCACGAACCGGTTTCCGGTAAATGAAGACATGGGACCATTCCCGGTCGTGGAAGGGCCGCCCGTGAAATTCATCGTCAAATGAACCGTAATGGGCGCCGACGTAAACAAAGTCCTCCGGCCCGGCTTCGATACCGAGTTCCTCTCCGATCTCGCGGATCGCCGCGTTCATCGGCGTATCGCCCGCATCCATATGACCCGCGGAGGAGATGTCATAACAGCCCGGATTTGAGTCCTTCTCCGCGCTCCGCTTCTGCAGAAGCACCTCGCAGCGCCCGTCCGGCATTCTGCGGACGATCCACATATGAACCGTCTCGTGCAGACTTCCGAGAAAATGCGCGACGTTCCGCTCCCGGATGATTCCGGATTTCGTCTTGTCCTCATTGAGAATCTCGAACAATTCCATCGCTTTCCCGTTCAGCGCGGCCGAGACGAGCCGGCCGTGCCCGTCATAAACAAGTTTCAGCGAAAAGAAGGGAACATTCCGCATCAGCAGAAGAAAGAAGATCTTATCCCCTTCCCACAGATTCAGCTCCCAAACCTTCTCCTTATCAACCCATTCCAGAACCCCCTCGTCACAGTCCGCGAGCGTCCCGGTAAATCCGTCCGCCGTAAACAGCGACATATATTCCGTCACACCGTCCCCCGAGACGAAGGTCACGATGCCGCGGTAACGCCAGGAAGTCAGCGTCAGCCCCGTCTCCTCGCGGACCTCGCGAAGAATGCACTCCTCCGGGCTCTCATCCGCCTCAAAATGGCCGCCGACGCCGATCCATTTGTCTTTGTTCACATCATGCTCTTTTTTTACCCTGTGCAGCATCAGATATTTTCCGTCCTTTTCGATGTAACACAGTGTTGAAAGTCCTGTCATGAAAACGCCGTCCTTTCGTTTTTCATTCTGCGCGGTTCTCACAAAATCATCGACAGCCCGATCCGGTTCTTTTTAACATCCACGCTGATGACCTTCACCTCTACGATATCTCCGACACGGACGACATCAAGGGGATGCTTCACATATTTTCCCTTCGCCATCCGGGAAATATGGACGAGTCCGTCCTCGTGCACGCCGATGTCGACGAATGCGCCGAAATCGATCACGTTCCGGACCGTCCCCCGGAGGATCATCCCCTCCTTCAAATCGCTGATCTCCAGAACATCGCTGCGCAGAATCGGCTTCGGCATATCCGAGCGGGGATCCCGCCCCGGTTTCATCAGCTCCGCTGCATTATCGCGCAATGTGATCTCGCCGATGCCAAGCTGCTCCGCCGTCTTTTTGAAATCCGGGATCGTGATTTTCTGTTTTCCCGAAAGGATATCTGAAAGATTGATGCCGAGCATGGCGATCAGCTTCTTCATAGCGTCGTACGCCTCCGGATGAACCGCGGTCGCGTCAAGCGGCTCGGTCCCGCCGGTGATACGCATGAAACCGGCGCACTGCTGGAAGGCCTTCGGCCCGAGTTTCGGAACCTTGAGAAGTTCCTTCCGGTTTTTGAACCGCCCGTTTTCTTCACGGTAAGCGACGATATTTTTCGCCGTCTGCTTCGTGATTCCGGCGATATACTCCATGAGGGGGGCCGACGCCGTATTCAGATCGACTCCGACCCGGTTCACGCACGACTCGACGACGCCTCCGAGTACACTGCCGAGTTTTTTCTGATCCATATCATGCTGATACTGTCCGACGCCGATGGATTTCGGATCAATTTTCACAAGCTCCGCCAGAGGATCCTGAACCCGCCGTGCGATGGATGCGGCGCTCCTCTGCCCGACATCAAAATTCGGGAACTCTTCGGTCGCAAGTCTGCTCGCCGAATAGACGGATGCTCCCGCCTCATTCGTGATCACATACTGGACCTTCTGCGGGATCTCTTTCAGAAATTCCGCGATAAACTGCTCCGACTCACGCGACGCCGTCCCGTTTCCGACCGAAATCAGCGTCACATGGTACGTTTCGATCATCTTCCGTAAAACCCGTTTCGCCTCCGCGATCTTCCGGTCGTTTGTCGGAGCGGTCGGGAAAATAACCGCCGTGTCCAGAACCTTTCCGGTCTCGTCGACGACCGCGAGCTTGCAGCCCGTGCGGAACGCGGGATCCCATCCGAGAACGACCTGTCCCGCAATCGGCGGCTGCATCAAAAGCTGCGTCAGGTTCTTCCCGAACACCGCGATCGCCCCGTCCTCTGCCTTTTCCGTCAGTTCCCCGCGGATCTCACGCTCAATCGCCGGCGCGATCAGGCGCCGGTACGAGTCTGCGATCGCCGCCTCCAGCTGCGGCTCCGTCTCCGGATTATGGCCGCGGATGATGTTGTGCGCGAGGTACCGGTCCACCGCCGCCTCGTCGACCTCCAGCTTCACGGTGAGAAATTTTTCCGCCTCGCCCCGGTTGATCGCAAGCACTCTGTGTCCCGGAATCTTCGAGACCGGCTCCCTGTAGGAATAATACATCTCGTAAACCGATTTCGCCTCCGGATCCCTCGCTCTGGCCGCTATGACTCCCGTCCGGCGCGTATGATTGCGGATCCCGTGACGGAACGCCGCGTTGTCCGAAATCGCCTCGGCGATAATATCGCGGGCACCCGCAAGCGCCTCCTCCGCGTTTTTCACGCCCTTCTCCTCTGAGACATATTTCTGCGCCTCATCGACAAGCGGCGTCGTGATCTTCTGATTCAGGATCACCGCCGCCAGCATCTCCAGCCCCTTCTCCTTCGCGATGGACGCGCGGGTTCTCCGTTTCGGGCGGTAAGGGCGATACAGATCCTCAAGAGCGACCAGGGTCTGCGCCGCGTCGATCGCCGCATCCAGCTGCGGCGTCATCTTTCCCTGCTCCGCGATGGAACTCTTAACCGCCGCCCTGCGCTCCTCAAGACTCCTGAGATACTGCAGACGCTCGTAAAGATTGCGAAGCACCTCGTCGTTCAGCGAGCCGGTCGCCTCCTTGCGGTAACGGGCGATAAACGGAATCGTATTTCCCGCATCGATAAGTTCGACCGCCGCGCGCACCTGATGTTCCTTCACGTTCAGCTCGGCGGCCAGAATCCGATTGATGTCCATAGCTTTTTCCTTTCTCTCAGCACATCTCCTCCGGACGTACCGCCCGGTCAAACTCCTCCTCCGTCATAAAGCCCAGCGCGACGCACGCCTCCTTCAGGGAGATGTTCTCCCGGAACGCCTTCATGGATGTTTTCGCCGCGTTTTCATACCCGATATACGGATTCAGCGCCGTGACGAGCATCAGAGAGTTGTGCAGGTTGTAATCCATTTTCTCCCGGTTGGCCTCGATGCCGACCAGGCATTTGTCCGTGAAGGAACGAATGCCGTCCGCCAACAGCCGTACGGACTGCAGGAAATTGTACGCGATCACCGGCATAAAGACATTCAGCTCAAAGTTTCCCTGCGAAGCCGCGAACCCGACCGCCGCGTCGTTCCCCATGATCTGAACCGCGACCATCGTCATCGCCTCACACTGCGTCGGATTCACCTTTCCCGGCATGATCGAGCTTCCCGGCTCATTCGCCGGAATTGTGATCTCGCCCAGACCACACCTCGGGCCGCTGGCGAGATGGCGCACATCATTCGCGATCTTCATCATGTCCACGGCAAGCGCTTTTACCGCGCCGTGAGCAAATGTGACCGCGTCCTTCGACGTCAGTGCGTGAAATTTATTCTTCTCTGTCTCAAACGGATAGCCGGTCAGTTTTGACACTTCCTCCGCGACGCGGACATCAAATCCCTCCGGCGCGTTCAGCCCCGTCCCGACGGCCGTCCCGCCGAGCGCCAGCTTCGAAATATGCGGCAGCGCCGACTCAAGCTGCGCGCGCCCCTCCTCAAGCATTCCTCTCCACCCGCTGATTTCCTGCGAAAAGCGGATCGGAGTCGCGTCCATCAGATGTGTGCGCCCGCTCTTGATCACGTCCCCGTTCTTTTCCTCCAGCCCTCTGAGGACTTCGATGCAGTGATCGATCGACGGGAACAGACGGCTCCGGATCGCCGTGACCGCAGCGATATGAATCGCCGTCGGGAACGTATCATTCGAGCTCTGCGACATATTCACCGTGTCGTTCGGGTGAAGGAGCTTCTCTCCGGCAATTTCATTTCCCCGGTTCGCGATCACCTCGTTCACGTTCATATTCGACTGGGTCCCGCTGCCTGTCTGCCAGACCGCCAGCGGGAAATTTCCGTCCAGGCTGCCGTCAAGAATCTCGTCACAGACCCGGCCGATCAGAGCACACTTCTGCCCGTCCAGCTTCCCGAGGCTGCAATTCGCGGCTGCCGCAGCTTTTTTGAGCACCGCAAACGCTTCGATGATCTCAGTCGGGATCTTTTCCGTTCCGATCTTGAAATTCTGATAGCTGCGCTGTGTCTGCGCTCCCCAGTACGAGTCCGCCGGTACCTTCATCTCGCCCATCGAGTCATGTTCGATCCTGTATTCCATGTACACACTCCTTTATCTGATCCTGGTGATACTCCCGATTTTATTCCCATCCAGTATAACAACTGTGCCTTTTTTCCTCAATCAAAAAAACGGATCTCCCTTCGGAGACCCGCTTTTTGATTCTTTCTGTTACTTACACAAGACGCCGGATCGCTACGATTGAGCGGTAGGTTGCGCTTGAGTATTTGATGCCGCCCGCCGGATACGGTTTGCTGTTCGAAGCGTTGACCATCTGCCCGCCGCCGACGTAGATTCCTACATGACCGGAGTAGCAGAGGATATCGCCCGGCTGTGCCTCGGAGAGACTTCCCACCGATCTGCCGACCGATGCAAGCGCGCCGGAAGAATGCGGAAGGCTGTATCCGAAGTGAGCGTAAACCTGCATGACGAATCCTGAACAGTCGCATCCGTTCGTCAGGCTCGTTCCTCCCCACACATACGGATTACCGATAAACTGTTCCGCATATGCGACAACCGAAGAGCCGGAACCGGATCCCTTGCCGGATGATGAGCTGGCTGAAGATCCGGACGATTTCGAGCTGTTGTTTGACGCCTTTGAACTATTTGAGGCCTTCGAACTGCTACCCGAAGATTTCGAACTGCCATTCGACGCGTTTGAACTATTTCCCGAAGATTTCGAACCGCTGTTCGACGTGTTCGCATTTCCGGCCGAAGCAGAAGACTTCGTCGATCCGGATGATTTCGTCTGAGCGCTGCCGCCCGAATTTTCGTTCGATGCATTCGAGCTGTTTCCGGAAGACTTCGAAGACTTCTTAGAAGAAGACTGCTGTGCCGCCTGCTGCTGAGCCGCCTGCTGTGCGGCCTGCTCCGCCGCCTGCTGTGCCGCAACCAGCTCGTTGATCTTCGCGTTCTGCTCTGAGATCAACTGCTCGTACTCCGCCGCCTTCGCGTTGGAATCCGCCAGCTGCGCGTCATAATCCGCAGATGTCGCTTTAGCCTGTTCCAGAAGCGTTTCCAGCTGAGCTTTATCTTCCTCCTGATCCTGCTTGAGATACTCCAGATTCTGCTTCTCCTGCTCCTGCTGGGTCTGCAGATCCGTGATCTTCTGAACCGTTTCCGCATACTCAGTCAGGCACTGGCGGTCGTAATCATACATC
>Ga0256406_1001853_pt1 | contig 32371 bp, 31 predicted proteins | sample RumenRJG_03DNA_FD_185986 | JGI IMG/M metagenome (GOLD analysis project Ga0256406, IMG submission 185986) | Bovine rumen microbial communities from Lethbridge, Alberta, Canada - RJG_03 | ecosystem: Host-associated > Mammals > Digestive system > Stomach > Rumen | place: Canada: Alberta | collected... | reverse complement strand
CATTGAAGTAGGCAGGGACCGTGATGACAGCCTCGGTGACCGGCTCGCCGAGATACTTCTCAGCGTCTGCCTTCATCTTCGAGAGGATCATTGCGGAGATCTGCTCCGGCGTGTAGTCCTCGCCGTCAATCTCGACGACAGCACGTCCGCCGGTGCCGCTCTTCACGGTGTACGGAACGGTCTTCAGCTCAGAGCCGACCTCGTCGTAGCGGCGGCCCATGAAGCGCTTGATAGAGAAGACGGTATTCTTCGGGTTGGTGACAGCCTGGTTCTTTGCTGCCTTGCCGACGATGCGGTCTCCGTCAGAACGGAAGCCCACAACGGACGGCGTTGTACGGTCGCCCTCGGCGTTAACGATAATGGTCGGCTCGCCGCCCTCAAGAACGGCCATAGCCGAGTTGGTTGTACCAAGGTCGATTCCCAGAATCTTTCCCATGGTCTATTCCTTCCTTCGCTGCGGATTGCGTGCCCTCTGCACGCCTTGCCGCATTCCTTTTGCTTTACAGTCTCTATGATATCCCATAAATCTGATTCTTATACATAATCTAAGTCTCAAAACATTAGATTTTTTCTAGCAGCCACCGAAAGACTTCTAATTCAAGCTCACGCATGCTTTCTCACAGCCACGATATGCCCTTCATGCTGCAGAAAGACCAAGTTCCTGCGCGTACAATCAGACATAGATTTAGAGATACGAGTGCAGAGGAGCATATATGAAGCTTCTGATCGCTTCCGATATCCACGGTGCCGCCAGATGGTGCCGCACGCTCATGGACGAGATAGAGAAAGAGAGCCCGGACAGGGTGATTCTTCTGGGAGACCTCCTCTATCACGGCCCCAGAAACGACCTGCCTGAAGACTATGCCCCCAAAGAGGTCATAGCCATGCTCAATGGCATGAAGGATCAGGTCATAGCCGTGCGCGGCAACTGCGAGGCAGAGGTAGACCAGATGGTGCTCGAGTTCCCGTGCATGGCAGACTACGACGTGCTCTGGGACCCGGAAGCGGAAAATCCCGTCACGCACGGCAAGGGCCAGGAGCTCTTCTTCACCCATGGACACATCTGGGGTCCTGGCATCCACAACTCGGTGGACCATCTTCCTGCTCTTCCTGCAGGCTCTGCTCTGGTCTATGGGCACACGCACAAGAAGGTCTTGGAGCCTGCTCCAGGCAACCCAGACATCCTCTGCTTCAACCCAGGCTCTGTCGGCATTCCCAAGGACGGCACCCACAGCTTCGGCATCTACGTGGACGGCCATTTCGAGCACCGCATCCTGGAGCAGGAAGGCCGCTAGGGGCCGCAAAGCTGCATCAGCACAGATTATGGCCACCCACATAGCGGGTGGTCTGTTCTTGGGACATGGCCCTTATTGCATGAGGGGATTGTAACCCATCGGTCATTCCGAAGGCGCTGGTAGAAGGCTCGTCCGTCGGGATGGCCGCCTGCAGTCAAGAAAGAGTCAAGAAGGCTCAGCTGACGGCAACCTCGAGACGATATAGGTCGAGGGATTCGCCCGCTCGAACGCGACGGCACCTACCCGTTCAACGGGTGTAACCGGCTCGTGGGAGGGCACCCGACCGCAGCCCAAAACACGAGCGGGCGGTCGCCGCACGCGCAGCGGGACGGGCGGGTTTACGACCAGGGCGGCGACGACGAGCACGTGTGGGTCTACTTCTACGTCTACCTCGTGTACGCCGACGACGGGACGCTCAGCGAGTACGAGATGATCGTGGTCGCCACCGACGAGACCGACTACAGGCTCATCTCCTCGCGCGGCACGTGGACTCGCGTGGTCGAGAACGCCGAGTACAGAATCTACCCCTCGATGCTGTGGAGCGACATACGGGCGTCGATCCGGTCGTTCAACTTCTTCGAGACGATGGAGCTCCGTGACCGACCTGTACATGGTGTACTGGTTCGCCTCGTGCACGCACGCGGGTTTATTCGTGACCGACTGGGAGCACGCACACCAGAAAAGCATCTACTCTCTCTTCCACAACTGCTCGGACGTGACTTCACTCGACCTCACCGGCCTCGACCCCCACGATAACGAAGTGGGGCCATGCGTTTGCCAACATGTTCTCGCTCACGACTATCAAGGTGGACTCCACCCGGGAGCTTCCGAGCGAGCTGTCATCAGGGAACAAGGGCCAGTGCTTCTACGAGGACAGCCGCTCGTGGGAGGCAACGGGAAGGCGTTCGGCAGCTCGAAGGCGCCTGCGGACATGGTCGTCATCGACACGGCGGACACGCCGGGGTACTTGACCGGCGTATGACATCGCTGGAAAACGGGGCCGGCGAGCTCCGCCGGCCCCGTCAATCGGGCGTTGGCGCATGGCCATTAAGACTCCGAGAGAGCCTCCTCCCAGATTTTCTCGTCGGCCACAGAGTCGAAGGCCTCAGCGAGCGTCACGTCGCCTGCGGGGGCGAAAGCGTACTCGCCCTCGTCCTGCGTCTTGAGATGGCTGCGGACGAACTGCCGGGCTTCGAGCGCGGTGACCTTGCGGTCGCCGAACTCCTTCTCCCATGCCTGCTCGAACTCGATGTAGACGGCGGGGTCAGCCGAGCCCTCGCCTTTCCAAAGGAACGGGTTGGCCTCAGAGGCGAAGGTGCGGAGCCTCTCCGACTTAGGGTGCTCGTCGAAGGCGGCGTCGAGCGCCTGGTACATCGCGACAAAGGAATCGTAGACATCGACCTGCATATCATTTCCCCCCTCTTCTTGAAAGCGTTCTTCTTGGGGTTGCGGTTGAGCCCTGTCTCGTTGTCCCAGGGATGGGGCTCGTCGTTCCTACCACCCTCCTGGATGACCCCGTCGCGCACGGTAATCCACGTCTGCGAACCGTCCGGCTCCATTCACGCATACCACGTGTTGTCATACTTGTCGGTGCCCAGCCTGTGTTAATGGCAATCTAGAAGCTACCAGTCAGTGCAAAGCGATCCTCGAGACGGTGCCGTCGGCCGCCTCCGCATTGGCGAACCCCCAGTCCATCTGGCATGCCTCGCCGGGCTCTGTCTGGTATCTCCTGCCGCGCGGGCCCCTGGAATCCGCCTGCCTCCTCGGCGCAGGCACGAGCGGGCGGTGGGCGGCGATGTAGTCCTTGACCGACGTGATGCCGCCTGCATATCCCTGCCCCTTCAGGCGGTCGAAGATCGTCTGGGAGTTCGTCACCCCCCTTGCGGAGCTGGCCATCGACGACGCCGGTGTATCCCGTGAGGACCGTCGCCTCTGCCTTCCTGCCTGCATTGCCGTGCGGCCCGGCCTGGAAGCCCCTCTTCCGGAGCGTCCTTGCCTTCGATCTCGTGAGTCCGGTCCTCCTGCAGAACTCCGCGAGGTTCGCCTTCTCCGGCAGGAACCCCGGACCCGCCTCGGCTGCCATCGCCGAGAGGGCCTCGTCTATAATCTTCTGCAGGCCATCGTATCTGCTGTCCATCTTTCTCTATATTCCTCCTATCGCCGGCACATTGGCACAGCCAGCATAGGAGGGATGCAGCAGAGCGGTGGCCAATCTTTTCCGGCTGCAATCCGCTGTTTTGTTTCGGCTATATGTGGCTAAAGTCGCCCGGCGTCAACAACGGAAACCCCAGTAGAGGCAATTCTGCCCTGCTGGAGAAGCAGTCATCTAAACCTCAGACACAGCTCTGCGGTCCGAATTGCAGCAGATGCTTATTGCCCTGTGGATACATGCTGCAATGCATCATCGAATTGCGGTAGACGGCTTCGGCCCACACCTGGAAGAGCCCGATGTGTCGGGCTCTTCTTATATCGAGATATCTCGCATGAAATGCATGGCATGAAAAGGCCCAGCCCGGACATGCGCCGGACTGGACCTGCTTCTTGTATATAGAGGCTTTTCGGCCTATCCCTCTACGGCAGCGCGTCCCTGACGGAAGGCCTCGATGTTTGCCTCGATCGTCTTGGGCGGCACACGGCGCCTGATCGCAGACTCCCAGGCCTCCTCGTCGAAGGGAAGCGTCGTGGAGAGGGCGCCGACAAGCACGACGTTGGTCGACTTCGGGCTTCCTGCGGCACGGGCAATGGCGCCAGCAGAGATCTTCTTGGCTCCCAGGGCATCGAGCCTGGCCTCCACATCGTCCGGCATCTTGAAGGTGCCGATAGCGACAGAGACCGGCACGATTGTCTCGTCGTTCACGATCATGGTGCCGCCCTCCTTGAGGTACTGCTGGGCACGGAGGGCCTCGATCGCCTCGAAGGCGACGATTGCGTCAGCGCAGCCTGGATCTGCGACCATGGAGTCCACATGGCTGCCCATGCGGATGACCGTGGAGACGGAGCCGCCTCTCTGGCTCATGCCGTGGATCTCAGAGACCTTCACGTCGAGACCAGCCTCTGCTGCTGTCATGGCCAGGATATTTCCTGCCAGGATCGTGCCCTGGCCGCCGACACCGACCAGAAGGACGGTACGGGTGCCTTCGAGCTCTACCTGATGCCCGGTAAGCTCGACCGAGGAGCTCTTGGTGGATGCTGTTGCGTGCGGCATGGCTACTCACCTTCCTTGATGCAGCCGAAGGGGCAGGACTGGATGCACTGGCTGCAGCCGATGCACTGGTTCGTATCGATGACGGCAGAGCCGTCTGCGGCCTTGCCGAGGGCAGGGCAGCCAATCTGGATGCAGGTCCCGCACTTGCGGCAGTCGACGATATGCGGCTGCGGGTGCGTGGAGCGGTCGATAAGGCGGCAGGGAGAGCGGAACACGAGCACGGAGAGCTTGTCCTCGTGCTTCACGGCCGTCCTCAGTGCCTTCCTGATGCTTGCGGCATCCTGGGCATCGATGGTCTCGACCTCATCTGCTCCCATGGCGCGGCAGAGCGCCTCGATGTCAAGGTGTTTCCCCTTTGGCACTGAGAGCGGAGAGACGCCCGCTGCCTGCTCCTTGAGCGTGACGCCGTTGCACGGATTTCCCTGTGCTCCCGTCATGGCCGTCGTCCTGTTGTCGAGGATGCAGAGCGTGCCCTTGCCCCCGTTATAGATCGTGCCCAGAAGGCTTGTGATGCCCGAGTGGGCAAAGGTGGAGTCGCCGATGACACCGACGACCGGGCGCTTCGAGCGCTCTCCGGCCTGTGCCAGCTCCATGCCGTGCGCCATTGAGAGTGATGCTCCCATATCGATGACAGAATCGACCGCCTTGTAGGGGGCGACGGCACCGAGCGTATAGCAGCCGATATCTCCCGTGACGATGGCATGCATCCTGTGGAGCTCCACATAGACCAGACGGTGCGGGCATCCCGTGCAGAACGCAGGAGGACGTCCGGGAAGGCCCTGGGCAGGAGCTGGATGGGGCGGCTCGCCGACACCGAAGGCAGCCTTGATATGTGCTGGCAGGATCTCGCCGCCGCGAGGAAGGGGACCCTCTGGCGGGACGGAGACGTCGATGCCCAGCGCCTTCACATGGTCTGCGAAGTAGGTGCAGGTCTCCTCGACGACGTAGAGCTTCTTCACGGATGCCGCGAAGTCATGAAGCTTCTTCGGCGGCAGCGGCCAGGTGACACCCAGCTTCAGCGTGGATGCTTCCGGCAGCGCCTCCCGCACATGGTTGTAGAGGGCACCGGCACAGACGATGCCGATGTCGGTGCTCCTCATCTCGACACGGTTGAGCGGCGTCTCTTCTACCCAGGCGACAAGCGCATCCTCGCGCTCGTCTGTCACGGCACGGCGCTTCACGGCGAAGGCCGGCATCATGACATACTTCTCCGGGTGGGACTCATAGGCACGGGGAGCAACTTCTGTGCGCTCGCCTTCGACCTCGACCATCGTCCTGGTATGGGCGATCCTCATCGTCTCGTGGAGCATCACGGGCGTATCGAACCTCTCGGAGAGATCGAATGCCTCCTTTGCGAAGGAATACATCTCCTCGGAGTCCGAAGGATCGAGGCAGGGTATGCGCGCGAAGGCTGCATAGTTCCTCGAATCCTGCTCGTTCTGCGAGCTGTAGCAGGAAGGATCGTCTGCCACGAAGAGCACGAGTCCCCCGTTCACGCCCGTGTTCGCGACGGACATGAAGGGGTCTGCGGCGACGTTCAATCCTACGTGCTTCATGGCAGCGGCAGAGCGCACGCCTCCCATGGAGGCACCGATTGCGACTTCGAGCGCTACCTTCTCGTTCGGCGCCCACTCGCAGGTGGGACCATCCTTCTTGACCAGGTTCTCGAGCATCTCGGTCGAAGGCGTGCCGGGGTATCCTGCACCCACGGCGACGCCTGCCTCCCAGAGGCCCTGGGCGGCTGCCTCGTTGCCCGAAAGAAGCTGCTTTGCCATATATCCCTCTCCTGTCTTCCCTCTAAGACTGGTTCTCGTGGTCTACAAGCCCCTGCGCGCCGTAGCGCTTGCGCAGGAGCGGCTTTTCGATCTTGCCGGTCGCATTGCGCGGAACGGCGGCGAAGATGATCTTGCGGGGCCGCTTGTAGCGCGGAAGCCCAAGGCAGAACTCGTTGATATCGTCTTCCGTTGCATGAGAGCCCGGCTTCAGCTCCACGACAGCGCAGGCAATCTCTCCCAGCCGCTCATCGGGAAGGCCGATCACGGCCACATCCTGGATATCCGGATCTGCTGCCATGAAATCCTCGATCTGCACGGGATAGAGGTTCTCGCCGCCGGTGATGATGACATCCTTCTTGCGGTCCACAAGCCAGAAGAACCCGTCCTCGTCCTGGCGTGCCATGTCGCCGGTGTGGAGCCAGCCATCGCGGAGCGCCTCTGCCGTAGCGGCAGGGTCCTTGTAGTAGCACTCCATGAGGCCGGGGCCCTTGACGCAGAGCTCGCCGACCATGCCCTGGGATACTTCGTTTCCTGCCTCGTCGACGATCTTTGCCTGCCAGCGATATCCCGGCACGCCAATTGCACCCACATGGTCGATGTTCTCGAGTCCCAGATGCACGCAGCCCGGTCCTGTCGACTCGGAAAGGCCGTAGTTCGTGTCGTACTGGTGGTTCGGGAAGACCTCCTTCCAGCGCCTGATGAGGCTCTTCGGCACGGGCTGGGCGCCGATATGCATAAGCCTCCACTGGTCGAGGTGGTAGTCGGAGAGCGTGACCGTCCCTTGTTCGATGGCCGTGAGGATGTCCTGTGCCCAGGGAACGAGGAGCCACACGATCGTGCAGCGCTCCGAGGAGACCGTGGAGAGGATCGACTTCGGCGAGACGCCACGAAGGAGCACGCCCTTGCCGCCCACAAGGAGGCTTCCGAGCCAGTGCATCATGGCGCCGGTATGGTACAGAGGCGGAATGCAGAGGAACACGTCCTCATGCACGGTCTTGTGATGGACTGCCTCCATCTCTGCTGCCTGCGTGAGCGAGCGATGATGATGGAGGATGGCCTTGGGAAAGCCGGTCGTTCCGGATGAGTAGTAGATGGCAGCATCCTCATCCTCCGAAAGCGGGATCATCGGGTCTGTGGAGGCACACAGCGCTGCAAGCTCGCGGTAGCTCTCTGCCCAGGTCGGGCAGTCATCTCCCACATAGAAGAGGAGGCGTCCCTTCTTGATCTTGGGAACGATCTGCTCAACCCTGCCTATGAACTCGGGACCAAAGACAAGGATCGTTGCATCCGACTTGTCGAGGCAGTACTCGATCTCATCTGCTGCATAGCGGAAGTTGAGCGGCACGACCGTGGCGCCGGTCTTGAGGATGCCGAAATAGAGCGGCAGCCACTCGATGCAGTTGTAGAGGAGCAGGGCCACCTTGTCGTCCTTGCGGACACCACGGGAGAGCAGGAGATTCGCGAAGCGGTTCGACTTCTCGTCGAACACCTTCCATGTCATCTCTCGCCGATACGGATTGTCCTCTGTCGTCTCTACAAGCTCGTACTCGCGCCATGTGACATGGCGGTTGTCCTGAATCTCCGGATTCACCTCGACGAGTGCGGTCTCGTTGGGGTATGCCGCGGCATTGTGCCGCAGCATGTCTACGATGGTCACAGGCTGCCCCTCCCCCTCCATTGGACGTTTCAGCCTTGTATAGGAGCCAAGCTCCAAACCTCACCAGCGTAGCGTATACGGGAAGTCATTAACCGCTTGATGCGGCAAGCGGCAACGGAGCTGTAGCAATGGCATGGGTTTGCCACCCCTCAACGCAATCTTCTCCTTCAATCCGTGTTACGCTAGTCGCATATACGCAGATGTACTCCAGAAGGGATACGCGCAATGGGAAGCTTTCCGAAGACGCTCTCCTATCGAATGCAGGGGCTCTGAGCCTCTTGGGCGCCTTGGCACCTGCGCATATCCATCCCTTTGAAAGTGACTCTGGAGACCCTTCATGCCTATCAATATCCCTGACGGCCTGCCCGCAAAGAAGATTCTGCACGACGAGCACATCTTCGCCCTCGAAGAGGAAGTGGCAGCCAGACAGCAGATCCGCCCGCTTCGTGTCGTCCTCCTGAACCTCATGCCGACAAAGATAGAGACCGAGACGCAGATCCTGCGCCTCATCTCGAAGTCGCCCCTCCAGGTGAGCCTTGACTTCATGCGCGTTTCGAGCCATGAGGCGACGCATTCGCGCGACCATCTCGTGAAGTTCTATGAGACGTTCGATACCTTGAAGGCCAACAACTACGATGGCCTGATCGTGACGGGTGCCCCTGTGGAGCAGATGCCCTTCGAGGATGTGGACTACTGGAAAGAGCTCACCGAGATCTTCGACTGGGCGGATGAGCATGTGCTCTCTACCATGCATCTCTGCTGGGGAGCTATGGCCAAGCTCTACTACAAGTACGGCATCCACAAGATCGACCTGCCGGAAAAGCTCTTCGGGGTCTTTCCGCAGAGGCTCTGCGACGAGTACAGCTTCCTGACGAACGGCTTCGACGAGCTCCACTACATGCCGCATTCGAGGCATGCAATGCTCGATGAGGCAGAGCTCAGGCTCCATCCTGAGCTCCAGGTGCTGTCAGAAGGCATCACGAGCGGACCTGCCATCATTGCCACGAAGGACTTCCACGAGATCTATCTGACGGGCCACTTCGAATATGGCAGGGATACCCTGGCAAACGAGTACTGGCGCGATGCGAATGCAGGAAAGCCGATCAAGCTCCCCGTGAACTACTTCCCGGGAGACGACCCGACCTACCAGCCGCGCTTCACGTGGAGGGCACATGCCAACCTCCTCTACAGGAACTGGCTCAACTGGGTCTACCAGATGACGCCCTACCGCCTCGAGGACATCCCGGATACCATCACGAAGGTCCACGCCCATGCCACGGGCACCGTGGACAAGTTCGAGTGCTGATCTAAAGATACAAGGAGCACCACCCCATGAAACAGGCACGACCCTATCCGAAGGCCACAATCACGAAGAAGGCGGCCCGTACTCTTGCACAGGGCTATCTCTGGGTCTTCGAGGGAGAGGTCGAATCCATCGCACCTGCTGCTGGCGGACGTCCCGTCGAAAACGGCGCTATCGTGGACCTCTTCGAGGAGAACGGCACCTGGCAGGGAGCAGGCCTCCTTTCCCTGGAGTCCAAGATCCGCGTGCGCGTGCTCTCGAAGAACGCGAACGACCGCTTCGATGAGGGATTCTGGAGGAGGCGCATCCTCTGGGCCTGGGAGCACAGGAAGGCTGTCATGGGGGCCAGGTCCCTTCCCGGAGCTGAGCCTGACACGAACTGCTGCCGCATCCTCTTCAGCGAAGCGGATGGCGTGCCCGGCCTCATTGTCGACCGCTATGAGGATGTGCTCGTGGCGCAGGTAGGAACGTATGGCATGGAGCTGAGGAAGGAGATGCTCTTCCCTCTGATCCTCGATGTCCTGCGTTCCGATGGCCAAAAGATCCGTGGCATCTATGAGCGGGCAGACTCGCCCGCACGAAGGCTCGAGGGACTCGATCTTCACAAGGGCTGGTGGAAAGAGCCAGGCGTCCCCACACCGGACAATGCCCGTGTCATGGCACAGGAAAACGGCCTTCTCTTCGATCTGGACATAGAGAACAGCCAGAAGACCGGCTTCTTCCTCGACCAGAAGTACAACAGAAGAGCGGTTAGAGAGATTGCAAAGGGACGACGTGTCCTTGACTGTTTCAGCCATGTAGGGCCGTTCGGCCTCAATGCTGCCGCAGGAGGGGCCGAGTTCGTCCGTTGCGTCGATATCTCCGATACCGCCATCGCGCTTGCCCAGGAGAATGCAAGGCTCAACCACCTGGACGACAGGATGGACTTCACGTGCGCCAATGTCGTGGAATACCTGCCTGAGCTTGTGAAGAGCAAGGCCCGTCTCAAGGAAGAGGGAGGTCCTTTCGACCTCATCATCTTGGATCCTCCCGCCTTCACGAAGAGCCGCTCTGCCGTGGCACATGCCAAGAAGGGCTACCGCGAGATCAACGAGTGGGCCATGCGCCTTCTTCCCCGCGGAGGATATCTCGCGACCTGCTCATGCTCGAGGTTCATGACAACAAGGCTGCTCGAGGAAGCGATTGCCGAGGCGGCACACAACGCAAATGTGCAGCTCAAGCAGATCGAGCTCAGGCAGCAGGCTCCGGACCATCCTATTCTCTGGGGGATGCCTGACACCCACTATCTGGACTTCCTGACGTTCCAGATTGTCTAGAGCTGCGCTTCTCTGCCTTCCTGGCAGCACGCCTGGCCTGGAAGAACTCCCTGAGGACAGAAGCGCACTCGTCTTCAAGCACGCCGGACGTGACCGCAAACTCATGGTTCAGGCGCCTATCGTGGCTCACATCGAAGAGCGTCCCCAGGGCTCCGCCCTTGGGGTCAGGTGCCCCATAGACGCAGCGGTCGATGCGGGCGTTCACCATGAGGCCCGCGCACATGAGGCAGGGTTCGAGCGTCACATAGACCGTGCAGCCTGAAAGCCGCCAGCGTCCCAGCCTCTGCGCCGCCTCCGTCATTGCCCGGAACTCCGCATGGGCCGATGGGTCGTGGTCGAGCTCGCGCCTGTTGTGGGCAGAAGAGATGACCGCGCCGTCCAAGACGACGACAGCGCCGATGGGCACCTCTCCTTCTGCGGCCGCACGGCGGGCCTCTTCGAGCGCAAGGCGCATGAAGCGCTCGTCTGCTTCCATCTGCCTGTTCTCCTTCGCGCTTTCCTCCATGCATCCCTCCCATGCAGAGCCCGTATGGCCTCCATCCGCATCCCAAGCATAGCAGGCTCCCCTCGGCTACAGAGCTTGGGTCCTCCACCGAATCAGGGAGCCGCAAGCGCTGGCCCCCGCGGCGCTGCGTGCTAGGCTCTTCTGAAAGGGAAGCCACAACTCCTGCCTGCATATGCTCAGGCAGGATGGAAAAGGATATGTCCATGATCAGAACCGTCTGCCTCAATCCCGCACTGGACAAGACCGCCCTCATTGCGGGCTTCCAGATCGACCGCGTGAACCGCATCGTGAGCCTGCGCCGCGATGCAGGCGGCAAGGGAATCAATGTCTCGAAGGTCGTGGCCAAGCTCGGCGGCAAGACCTGCGCCTATGCGCTTCTGGGCGGCACGGTCGGCACGCAGATAGAGTCCGATATCGTGGACATGGGCATAAGCTGCGTCTCTGTCGCGATCGAAGGCGATACGAGGACGAACCTCAAGATCATCGACACCCAGACCGGCACCCATACCGACATCAACGAACCCGGTCCTGTCGTGGACTCCCAGGAGCTCCTCGACCTCCTGCAGCGCCTGACCTCAGATATCGAAGAGGGAGATGTCGTCGTGCTCTCGGGCAGCCTGCCGAGAGGCGTGCCCTCAGACACCTATGCCACCTGGATCCGTGCCAGCAAGCAGGCAGGAGCGGCTGTCTTCCTCGATACGGATGGCAGGGCGCTTACCGCAGGCATCGATGCAGCCCCGACGCTCGTGAAGCCGAATCTCCAGGAGCTCTCCGACCTCGTAGGCCAGGAGCTCACGACAACAGAAGACATCGTCGCAGCAGCCCATGAGCTCCTCTCCGGAGGCATCAAGACCGTCGTGGTCTCCCTGGGACACCAGGGAGCCCTGTTCTGCACGAAGGAGCACACGATCTCTGCCAGGGCCCCGCATGTGCCCGTCGGCTCCACGGTAGGCGCTGGCGACGCTGCGCTTGCCGCCATCGCCTTTGCCTGGGAGCGCGGATACAGACTCTCCGATACTGCAACGCTTGCCATCGCCACCGGCTCTGCCAATGTCATGCAGTCGGGCACCCAGGCAGCAGAGCGTTCTGTCGTGGAGTCGCTCCTCTCCAAGGTGGACCTGCATACGCTGTAGAGCTGCCATCTCTCGCAAGAGCACTGCAAAGACCCCGCCATGCATATGGAAGTGCAGGGCGGGGCCTTTCTTTGCCGCCCATCGAGGAACGGCTTCGAGCCTCAAATCAAGGCTTGGCTGTTTATACGAATCAGCTATTGAAGCAGTGCCATTGCCTTATGCAGCGAACGTTGCTGCAATAGACTTTGCAGCAAACTAGATAAAGTCTATTATGAGATTTACATTACTATAATATACTTTATCTAATAGTAGATGAAGTCTATTGGAAGGCAGCTCAATGGACGTGATCGAGCGCGATTCATACGTTGACAGGCTCATGTCGAAACGTCAGAACGGCCGCGTGAAGATTGTCACGGGCACGAGACGCTGCGGCAAGTCATATCTCCTCACGAAGCTTTTCAAGGAACGTCTCCGTGCTGAAGGAGTTCCTGAAGACCACTTCATCGAAGTTGCGCTTGACATCAAGCAGAACGAGCAGCTGCGAAACCCCAACCTGCTGTACGACCACATCCTTGCCCGGGTGCGCGACAATGGCCTCTACTATGTCTTCATCGATGAGATACAGCTCTCATACCGCGTGAAGAGATCAGACGTCGATGAGAAGTCAGTGCCTCCTGAAGACAGGGACCTGCTCTATACGACGTTCTATGACATCCTCAACGATCTCGTGAAACACGAGAATCTGGATATCTATGTCAGCGGCTCCAATTCGCGTATGCTGTCATCCGACATCGTCACGAACTTCCGCGATCGTGGCACTGAAATCAGGGTCCAGCCTCTGAGCTTCGCCGAATACCATGCGTTCAGGAAGGGCGACAAAGGCGATGACTGGGCAGACTACCTGCTCTGGGGCGGCATGCCCGTCGCGGCGCTCGAAGAAGACGAGCAGGAACGAAGAAGATATCTGTCCGGCCTGTTCGAAACCGTATACCGGGCAGATATCATCGAGCGCTACAAGATCCAGAACGGCTATGTGCTCGACGCTCTTGCAGACGAGCTCTCCTCCTCCGTTGGCTCCCTCACGAATCCAGCACGTCTGACAAAAGCGCTCAACAGCCAGATGCACGCCCGCACTACCGAAGCCACTGTTGCGAAGTACCTGGATGCCCTCAAAGACGCGTTCCTGTTCTCTGAGGCCAAGCGCTGGGATGTCAGAGGAAAGCGCTATTTCGAATTCCCCTCGAAGTGGTATGCGACGGATCTGGGCCTTCGCAACGCACGGCTGGGATTCAGACAGTTCGAGAAAAGCCATCTGATGGAGAATGCCATCTACAACGAGCTGATCCGCCGCGGCTATGCGGTAGATGTCGGTGCTGTGCGAATGTACGGGAACAAGGACGGCAAGAAAACCCAGTTCATGGCCGAAATCGACTTCGTCGTGAATCTGGGTGACAGAAAGATATATATACAGTCGGCGCTCACGGTCGATGGCCCCGACAAACGTGCCCAGGAGACAAGATCGCTCGTGAAGAGCGGCGATTTCAACCAGAAGATAGTGATTGTGGATGGCAATCAGCGTCCCTGGGTAGATGAGCGCGGCATTGAATACATAGGAGTCATCCCCTTCATGCTTGAGCCCGATCTGCTGTAAGGAGTTGCCTGTTCTGAAGATGCGCCGTTTGGGGTATGATGATGGAGCACCCACGGAGGGGTGGCAGAGCGGTTGAATGCAGCGGTCTTGAAAACCGCCAGGCGGCTGAGCCGTCTCGAGGGTTCAAATCCCTCCCCCTCCGCCATTTTTGTACAGCGGCCTGCTGTACAACACAGATGCTGCATCACGCGGCGTCCCCGATCAGAAAGGACGTTCCATGGCAGTTGCACTCATCATCATCGCTCTTGTAGTTATCCTCGCTATCTGGTTCATCACCCTGCGCAATGGCATCATCGAGAAGAACAACCGCTGCGACAATGCACTGCAGACGATCGACACCCAGCTCCAGCGCCGCTTCGATCTCATCCCGAATCTCGTGGAGACCGTCAAGGGCTATGCTGCACACGAGTCCGAGACCCTTGCAGCCGTGACGGCGGCACGTGCCGCTGCAACAAGCGCACAGACGACCGGCGAGCGCCTTGCTGCAGACAACCAGCTCACGGCAGCGCTGCGCCAGCTCTTCGCCGTCGCCGAGGCCTATCCCGACCTCAAGGCCAATGCGAACTTCCGGCAGCTCCAGTCCGAGCTGACCGACACGGAAAACCGCGTCTCCTATGCCCGCCAGAGCTTCAATGACTGCGTGCTTTCCTACAACAACGCAATCGAGACCTTCCCAGGCAACATCGTTGCCGGCTCCTCGTTCAAGAAGCGCGAAGGCTTCAAAGTGGAAGACGAAGCAGCCCGAAAGGCTCCCTCGGTCAAGTTCTAGGACCCAGGGCATATCCCAGCACACACGAGAAGGGCGTCCGCAACAGCGGGCGCCCTTCTTCTGCCGCGCTATCCTGAAAGCATGCTAGCCCAGCCTGAGACAGGCCCTGAAGCCGCGGAAGGAATAGTAGGAGTCTGCTCCATTGCAGTAGATGAACGTGCGGCCATATCTCCGGGAGCCGAAGAGTGCCCCTCCCTGCCTTCTGATCTCTTCCGGCGTCAGAATCCAGCTGGTCGTCTTCTCGTCGAGCGGCTCTGTGTCTTCAAGCGCGAGATACATCTCTTCAGATACAAGCGCAAGACCATGCGCTTCTGCAAGCTCCTGGGCACTCGTCTCAGGCGGGTTGCGCTTCCTCGCCGTCCGCGCCTTCCCGTCATAGCAGCAGGATCTTCTCTTCGGCGACTCATGGCTGAAGTCGACCAGATAGAGCCCGCCTTCAAAGGCGAAGGCATCAGGCTCTCCTCCGGTCTCCTCCATATAGGCAAGGGATGCAAGCTTTGGGTCATCCAGCGCAGACGCCACCTCTTCCCAGGTGAGGGAGGGATGACGGGAAGGATGGATGCGGAAGCGCTTTTCCAGGATCTCGAGCTCGTCCATGGGAATCCTTTCTGCCAGATGCCTGCCTGGGCCTTGCTCTGGTAGCAAATATCCCCCAAACGGCACCCTCCGTATCATATGCAGCGTCCGCCCCAGCCATCCTGTGCTGCAGCTGCCAATGCCAAAGCCTGCAGCAGAGCGCAGGCGGCATCATCGATCACCTCATGCCATCAGGCTATCCGGTTCCTGCTGCTTCTGGTGGGAGCCCAGGCGCTTCTTCCAGGACACAGCCCCGCTTCGCCCTGAAGCCTCTGGCGGTGCAGCAGAGTGCCTCGGCGCCAGATTCGAGCCCTGGTAGAAACAGTCTGGCTGTGCTGCCCAGGCAGGCTCTGCCATACAGCAGCGCCTCCGGAACATAACCTCCTGGCGGAGAGGATTTCTGCCTTCGAAGACAGCCTCCAAAGGATGCAGCAGTGCCGAATGCCAATAAATGGCAAGAGCTATAGAAAAAGGCTCCGGACAGCCTGTGTCCGGAGCCTTCTTGGGTTTTCGAGCGGCTGCTTCCCTACTCGAAGCTGCGTCCTGTCGGCGTTGTCCAGACCGCAAGGTCAGTCTGCGTGCCCGCCGGAACCGTCACGGTATAGGTGAAGGTCGCGGTATTGGAGGGATAGATGTTCACAAAGCCTGCCCACACATCGTTCCCATAGAGCGTCGCTTCGCCTTCGGCGTTCACTTCATCGGCGCTCACCTGGAAGTTTGAGATTGTGCCTCCGGCAGGTGCCATCGCAAGGTAGGAGGTGATCATCGAGTAGTGGTGCACCTCGGGCGTCAGGCCGGTGATGTAGGAAGGCAGCTCGTCTTCCATCTGCTCGAGCGTTGTGGTGTTGTGAAGCGTCACGGTCACGTTGTAGGACTTCGTGCCATCCGCATTCTGCACAGGTGCGCTCACGCTGCTCCTCATATCGAGGTACCAGTCAAGCTTGGAGCCGGTCTTGTCGTAGATATAGAAGCCAGTGACGGGATTTGCTGCATCCTGGTTGACCTCTCCGTCAGCGCCCAGGTCGGTGACGGTAGCCTCTTCTGCAGGGTCATCCATATAGAGAAGGAAACGTCCCTGCTCGGTGCCTGCTGTCAGGGTTGAGGCAAGGTCTGTCATGGAGACAGAGCCAAGGCTGCCCATGATCTTCTTGACGGCAAGGCCAGCCACTTCGCTGAAGAAAGGATCCTGCTCGTCTGTCGGCAGATAGTAGGTCTCGTTCAGAAGGATCTGGGCCGCATTCGTTCCGTCGACGACGGTGCCGTCAGAGGTCGTGACACCGCCGGTAAGCGCAAGGAGGCTCTGGAGGAAGACCGGGTCGATCGCTATGACGCCATCCACATCGTCGTTGCCCTCCTCTTCCCAGCACCACTCCATGAGCTGCGCTGCACGCGGGAACGAAGGCACGGCATTCACGTCGCCCGGAGCGAAGGTGGCACCGGTCTGCATGAGGTCATTCACGACGGCGTATTCCTCGTCGGTCAGAGGGATGGTGCCCGCCGGGAAGTGCGTGCCCACCGCTTCAAAGCTTTCGAGCTCAATCTGGCCGTTGTCGATGGTCATAAGCATCCGGGAGCCCGGGAAGCCACCAGTGGAGCGGATCTCGGAGTTGTTCTGCGCGATCACAAGATAGCTCCGCGTGCCGTTGGCACCCAGCATCGCAGGAAGCGAGGGGGCGACCTTTGCAAGTCCTTTCGCTGCCTCATTCAGGGAATCGAGCGTCGTCTTTGCCTTTGCGAGCGGCCCTTTCAGCTGCTCGAGCTGGGGCGCACCCAGCGCATCGACACGCGCAGCCGAAGCGGCAATGGCAGGCTGGATCTGCGTGATCGTATTGCAGAGCGTCTGGAGCGTCGCGATATCGATCTTTCCGTTGCTGAAGACCGTTCCCATCGTGACGCCCGAGAGATTCTGTGCTGCCGGTGTCACGACGTTGGCAGAAAGGTCGGATGCCACCGAGACCAGCGTGCGCACCTTCGCGATATCAGAGCCCACCTGAGGCAGGTTCTCGGCAACGCTCCAGAGCGGGCTTGAGGTCTCTTCCGTCATCGCGGAGGAAAGGGCAGAGATCTTCTCCGCACTGGATGAAAGGGCTGCCGTATCGCCTCCCGCCAGGCTCTTGGAGAACGTAGAGGTCTCCGCCACGAGCGAGCCTGCATCGGCTGCCACCGCCTTGGCGCTCTGGTAGAAGAGGTAGCCGGAGACCCCGACTGCTGCCAGAAGAGCAACAACGACGCAGATGATGGTGATCAGGACGGCATGCGACCGATGGTGGCGATGATGGTGATGGTGGTGCTGGTGCGAGGCGCTTCTACTTCCCGTGTCATAGCTCTGTGCCGTGAAGGGGTCCCAGTCCGAAGAGGCTCCATAGACAGGCTGTACCGGTACGGGACCTTCGGTGGCACCGAAATAATCCTTTGGCTCTTCCGGCTTGAAATGGACACCTGATGTCGTGCGCACAGCTTTGGGCCTGACCACTCTCGTTGCTCGCGTGTCATTGTCACCGCGGAATCTGTTTCCGTTCGGTGTACTGTTTTCCATGGATTGCTGTCCCTTCATTTGTGCACCATCTCTGGTGCTGCAATGCCTGAAGCATCAGTGTATCAGGCGAAATGAGACCCCTTGAGGCCATAGGTCTCCTTGGCCTTGGCCAGCATCTCATAGTGCTCCACCTTGTGGGCATCGCTAGCGATGTAGCGGTAGAGCCCCATCTTGAAGAGCTTCTTGGCCGTGCGCTTGGAGTTGCCGAGCCTGCCACCTTTGATGAAATCGGCCGATGCCTGAAGATCGCATCCCAGATCCACCAGACGCTCGGCGAGGCTCACATCCTTGCGGATTGCGTCATAGCGCTCAGGGTGGGCAATGATCACGCGGTATCCCATGCCCTGGAGCCGGTAGATCGTGCGCTCATACTCATCGAAGCTCGCTTCGGTGCAGGCAGTGTTGAGCTCAAGCAGGAACTGTCCCGTCTGCTCGAAGCCAAGATACGGTGCCCAGGTGCTGATGCCCAGCTCCAGGAGCTTCGTATGGTTCACCTCGAAGCCCATGTATACAGGGAAGCCATCTGCAGCAGCCTTGAAGCTCTCATAGGCAGCCATCATCTTCTCGTAATTGAAGTAGGGGCTGCGGCAATGCGGCGTGCAGACGATGGACGTGACGCCTGCCTTCTTGGCAGCATCGAGCATGCGGAGGCTGTACTCCATATTGGGAGATCCGTCATCGACGCCGGGGAGTATATGGCAGTGCAGGTCTCTCATCGAATGCTACTTCCTGAGCCTGCGAACCGTATAGGGAGACGAAGGCTTGGGAGCATATCCTGCCTGCTGCAGGAGCTCTGTCGTCTCGTCGGGAGAGGCGCTGCGCTGGGGCTGTACCGGCCGCACGTTCTGTTCAGGCAGCGGGCGGAGGCGCGGGACAGCCTTCTTGGCAGCAGGAGCCGTCTTCGGATAGGAAGGCATCGCTGCCGCAGCGGCTGCCGGAGCCGTTGCCTTGGGCGCAGTCTCCGGGCGTGCAGCGATGGAAGGCTGCTCGCCCTGGACAGCGCTGTAGTCGGCGTCCTTCTTCTCGTGGTAGTAGTCGTAGTACTTGCTGGAGACCTCGGCATCGGCGTAGTTGAGCACGACGCCGATGACATTCGCGCCAGCCTGCTGAAGCTGCGTATAGGAGGCACGCACATCGTCTCTGTGCGTATAGTCCTGACGCACGACCAGAATGGTTGCATCGACGATGGAGGAGACGATGGAGGCATCGATGAAGGTGTTGACAGGCGACGTATCGAAGATCACGTACGTATACATGCTTGTCAGCGTCTCGACCAGCTCATGGAAACGCTTGGACTGCAGAAGATCTGCAGGATTGGGGATGCTGGGCTCCGCATCGAGGAAGTAGAGATTGGTCGTGCCCGCAGAAACCACTGCCTCCTGGACCGTATGATGTCCCGAAAGGACGGAATAGAGGCCGTGCCTGCCATGGACGCCCAGAGCGTTTGCAAGGGAACGGCGACGCATGTCGCATTCGACCATAAGCACCGTTGCTCCGCCCGCAGCAAATGCCTTGCCGAGACCTGTGGAGACGGTCGTCTTGCCCTCGGAGGGGATGGACGAGGCAATGCAGAGGCTGTGTACCGGGTTATCTACTGACGAGAAGCGGATGTTTGCTGCAAGGGTCTTGAGCGCATTCTGCATGACAACCTTGTCAGGCTTGGAGTTCCTCTGTCCCAGCATGGCTTATCTCCCTCCCTGGACATTGGGGATGCGGCCGATGATGGGCACATCGACGAGCTCTTCGAGATCTTCAGAGCCACGCACCTTCGTATTGAGCATATCGGACACGACGACTATCGCTATTGCGGCAAAGAGGCCGGCAACGAATGCAACGAGCGTATAGAGCAGGCGATTGGGGCCGCTCGGGTTCTCGGGGGCCTGTGCCATGTCGACCGGGTTCACCGACTCGACATTCATGACAGACTGGGCGACGCCCGAGACATCCTCGATCATCTTGTTAACGATGTCAGCGGCGATCTGCGGATCGGGGCCGGTGACGGAGAGGGTGATGACACGGGACGTGGTCTCGCTCGTGACGCTCACCGAGTAGCCCTTGAGCTCTTCGATGCCCACCTCGGAGCCGACCTGGTTAACGATACGGTCGCTCTTGAGAAGCTTTGCCACATCGTTCGTAAGCATCTGGGATGCATTGAGGTCGGAATACAGCGAGTTCGAATTCGAGCTGTCGTTCTGTGCTAGGACATACATGCTCGAAGTTGCGGTGTACTGGTTCCGTACAAAGATGACTGAATACAGCCCTACGACCAGGGCGCATGCTACAGGAAGCAGCACCACGATCTGCAGATGCTTTTTCAGCAGACGGAAAAGCTCAAGAAGTGTCATGTGATTGGCTCTCTTACATTACTCAGTTGCCTTATGCATTCAACTAGCCGCGGCACATTTTATCGCAACCTCTATTGATAAGCTGCATGAGTGCGTGTAGAAAGGGTGATTTTCACATAATGAGGGTATGTTTCATCACCTGATGGATTTTGCGGCGCTCGAAGATGCGCCTGCCTGTCTCTTTTCAGAAACCTGCGAGCACCATGCATCGAGCTCCTCTGTCATATGACCAGAAGCTGCAGACGTGCTGTCTCTTCCTGAAGCCTCACCCGCTGGCCTTTATCTTGATATCCTCCCGTCTGCCCTCTGCGGCTTCGCTCTCCGCATGCGCTTCGGACCGAAAGAGTCGCAGAAGCACGGTATGGAAAGACGATGCCAGTCGGAATGACCCATCAGATTGACGCAAACAGATTTCCAAGATTTGAGTGGCGCTTGAGAGAGTTGTCATCCACTTCGATGAAGCGCCAAGTCTCCCGACGGGTGCCCATCACCGAGAAGGGCGAGTGGCAGATGAACTGGATGAACCCAGACACGTCGTCATGATACTTCCTGGAAAAGCGGACTGCCTCATTCTCCTTTTCGTCATCGCTCAGATTCCGTTTGTCGTAGAGCACATGATCGAGATTGCAGGACATGTAATACGGCTCATAAGGAATAGAGCGCCAGACGGAAGATGTTGCAGCAAGCTGCCTCATGACAGCTGCCTTCTGAGCATTCCTTGTGACAATGTCTTCGGGCTTGCAGCAACGAATCTCGCTGTCATAGTACTGGGCTCTATCCAATCCGGCTGCTTCGATGACTCTCGAGCTGTCTACAAAAGCGCCATCGGTATCCATCAGATGAATGACCTTCTCGAAATCGCTCTGTCTCAGACCATTGCGTGCCGCATAGGACTTCACCATCGAAGCAATCTCCTTGCGCACATTGGCCGGCGTGATACCTCTTTTCGATGTTATGTCCCCATGTACTACATAAACATAGCTATCCGCACCATCCCTGTTGAACGCACGCTCAAACATGACATGCAGGGCTTCCTTGTCAGAAGGCCCTTCCACAATCACGAAAGCAATCTTTCTATTCAATGCCCTCACCAGCCTGGCGCAGAGCGTAGGCAATCTCTCCATTGCTCGTATGCTCATAGAGCTCTTCGGAAGACCCCCCAACGACAATGCTCCTGAAATACATGCTCCGGAGATTGTTCGTTTCCTTTGCACCCTTCATGCGGACGTAGCGGTTGCTTGGATTGGTGCTCGTAAATATGATGTACTGCTTGTCGAGAGTTTCAAGCGGCCTGAGGTTGTGCGACGTGAAGATAAGCTGGCCGCGGCCTCCCTCCGCAAGGATAGAGAGCAGCTCTCCGAGCAGGTATTCAAATATGCCGGCATCAAGCTCGTCGATTGCCACGGTGACCGATGGCTCGTTGTACATGAGAATCAGGACCTGAAGCACCGACACAATCTTCTTGACGCCCTCCGACTCACAGTCCAGGGGCAAGACGACATTCCCCCTTCTCGAGAGGAGCTGTATACGTTGGCCATTGCTGCCATCATCGAGAACAACCTTGCCAAGCTCCCGAATCTCCATTTCGAGACCGGGAACGATCTGCCTCAGCACGACATTGAGGCTCGATATGATCTTTTTCGTAACCGCCAGCTGCGTGTCAGGTATGTTGGTCGGCGCATCCGCTCTCAGCATCTCAAGACCAGAAATCCTCATGCCATTTGACGTGTTGGTACGAAATACCAGAGGAAGAGCCGAAAGACCTATCGAGTCGACCAGCGAAGTCTCGACAACAAAGAGGCCATCGACCCCATAGAAGGCAAGCGCATCGATTACATCCAGGCATGCAGCGCGCATGCTGCCCGGCTGGTCCAAAGTCGGGTCCCCTTCCTCGCCAGCTTTCATGGCTTTCCTGAATTCCTGCGAGAAAATGAAGGACCTCGACTCCTTTATGGCCATCCTCTTTTCGACAATCAGATCGAGCAGAGGCTCTTTCCGGACACCGACAAGCTGCCGAAGCATGGTATCGGGTCCGAAGGCATCACCCTGCCCTGTGTCGATGACCCTGCGCAGACGTCCAGAAGATTCCTGCTCTTCAGCGGCAATCTTGAGGACTTCGCGTGAGATATAGACCGGAAGGAGCTTCTGCGATTCGGGGGATTCGGTCTCGGCGCTGGCACTGCGGCGCGACAGGACAACCTCGTATACCGTCCGATATACCTTGGAGCCATCGGTGATTCTGAACGCATACTCGACTGTCGCAGAAGAGCAGCCGTATTCGATGAACGTCTGGGCTCTTTGGGGCAGGCGGTCCCCCACGAGACACCTCTTCAGGACGCCCATAGCATCGATAAGCGACGTCTTGCCCGATCCATTCTGCCCATACAGGGCAAGAATATCCGCGGAGCACGCAGCCGGTCTCCGCATATCGATGGTGCCTTTCTGGACATTCTTGAAATTGGCCAGCGAAATGCTGCTCAGCCTTACGGTCCAACGACTCATAGTTTCTCCAATAAGCCATTATTGGGAATCTTATTTCCTAATCGATATTTTATCTACCGTTTTATATATTGTAAATGCCGTTTTTCCCTCGATGATGAACTCCTGCTAGGTTTTCATTGCAGCGTGCCCGCCCCCGTGCAAAGCCGTTCGAAGCGACGTCATCCAAGGCGCACATCAATCCTCATGCGCGTCAGCCGGCAGCTCCAGATTCTTCCGCCACTGCACGGAACTCCCGCACGACGCACGGTTCAAGAGGTCCGCCACAGTCCCGTCAGTCCAATCCCATGCATCTGGATCAGATTGATAATGCTGCTTGTCCTTCATTTGGTGCCTTACCGTACAGCAATTAATCGCTCAGATGCGCGATAACAAAACTGGCGTAGTCATCCCACGCCGGCAGGATATACCGAAATGCGGCTTTCGAATGAATCCTCATCGTATGCCTGTGCTTGGAACAGATGAAGACTGCCTTTCCGCAAAGATGTCGCTAGAAGGAACCATCATCAGCATCGGAGATGCCGTCATGGGACTCGGACAGCTCCGTCCAGTAGGGAAATATGCTGTGGTGCATATCGATGGCACAACGATTGATGTACTTGTCATGCCAAAAGCAATCCAATACGGCACGATGGAACAGTTCAAGGCGGCAGGTGTGGATTTTCACATATATGATATCGTAGCGGTGAAGATGGGTTATCTCGACACTTATCTCATACCCGAGACGGCATACCATACAATCGCTCTGACCGATGGCCCCACCATACAGCGCTCCGAGAACATCCCCTTCAAGCACATCTATCGCCCCGTGTGGCCCATCGATGACATAGGCAATCTTTCATACATTGAACGGGCCTGATAAAGCCTTACGTGCCGGATGCCCATGGGCAGCCAGCATGCTTTAGGACATACGCCATTCAGCTTTTGCCGCATCAGCGCTTGAATCTCTGGCGCTCTCCATCATCTGCCGTCAGTGCAAAATCCTTTCCCCGATTGACAATCCGCCCATCACGGTTGACATCAAAGTGATATGAAACCCTGTCTGCTCGGATGATACTTTTCGAATAATGGAGGATTCTGCCATCTGCGCGGGCCATGCTCTTTCTCAAGATGAAAAGAGGGGAACCTGTCGGACATTGAAGGAGCTGGCCCTCATCTCCTCGTGCAGTGGATGCATCAAGCGTCAAGCTCTCATTTCCAAACTCGTACCGATAATGTTCGTCGATGAGTCTATAGAAGGACACGTCATCCAGCAGGAGAGCAAAAAGATCAGGGAACAGGGCAGCTGCGACAAACAAGTTGTCTATCGCCATGGGGTATTCTTCTTCGACGATCAGGCGCCTGATATAGAAAACATCGTCACCGACCGAGATACCGAGAATGCCGGCCAATTCCTTGTTGGCATGTTCGATGCTCTTTTCAAGTATCGCACGGTGTGTGCCATGGTCCCCAGGCCCAGTTCCACCAAAGCCACGGCCAAGTGATTCGCTGCTGCCCAAAACGTGTTTTGGCACCGCCACAAATGTACCGCGTCCCTGCACCTTGCTGAGAAGACCTTCTTCAACCAGATCCTGCACAGCCCTTCTGACCGTAATGCGGCTCATTCCAAAGCTTTGGCAGAGTTCCTGCTCGGTCGGTATGCGCTCCCCCACCCCGTATTTCCCATCCAGAATAGCCTGCTTGAGTTCGGTTTCGAGCTGGAGATAGAGCAAACCATTGGTGTTCGAGTCAAACGTATGACGCTTCTGCCGAAGTGCGCTTCTCTCTGCAGGCACGGTTACATCTCCCCCCCTAGCTGCTCAGGCTCAGTCTATCCAAGAATCAAATTCTTCATCAGTAGCAAGGACAGAATGGTCTTCCTCTACGTTATGGTATGAGCCCTTCTCATACTCTATACCAAGAGCTTCTCTGCTATAGACCAGAGGTTTCCGATTCCTCTCCAGGCGAGGGTTGAGCCGGGGGATTGCCGATATCAGAGACTTGGTGTAGGGATGGATCGGATTTCCGAAGATCTTGTCTGTTGCCCCCTGTTCCACAATGTGCCCGAGGTGCATCACCGCTATGTGCTGTGATATATATCGGACCATGGACAAATCATGGGCAATGAACAGATAGGCAGTGCCGGTTTCCTGCTGAATGTCCTTCATGAGATTCACTACCTGTGCCTGAATCGAGACATCCAACGCCGAGATGGCTTCGTCTGCAATCAGGAGCTTGGGATTCATGATGAGGGCACGAGCCAGACCTACGCGCTGGCGCTGGCCGCCTGAAAACTGGCTGGGATACCGGTTTGCCTGCGACCGGGAAAGGCCAACGCGATCCATCATCTGGTAGACCTTCTCCGCCCGCTCGTGGCGGTCCATATGCGGACAGTGCGCATCGAGGCCTGTCGCTATGGTGTCGATGACCTTGTGGTAGGGGTTGAGCGATGCCATGGGGTCCTGGAAGACCATGGACATGTCGCTTCTGAGCCTTCTCTCGGTATCATCGGAAAGCTTTCCCGAGATATCCATTCCTTCGAACCTGATGGTTCCCGAGGTGATGTCATCGAGCCTGATGACGGCACGCCCTGTCGTCGACTTGCCCGAGCCCGACTCCCCTACCAGGCCAAAGGTCTCTCCGGGATAGATGGAGAAGGAAATGTCATCGACCGCTTTGACAACATTGCCACCGGGGATCGGAAAATGCTGCTTGAGATTGCGCACCTCGAGAAGAGGCTGAGCTTCAGCTCCATCTTTCATGCCTGGACCTCCTCCCCTTCTTCCTTCATTGCCGCGATACGCTCGCGGAGCTGCTGGGGCATCTCCACATGTGGAGCGCGCGGATCGAGCAGCCAGGTGGCTGCCCAGTGGGTCTCGCTTACCGGGAATGCAGGAGGCTCTTTGACAAAATCGATGTCAAGAGCATAGGGATTGCGGGGCGCAAAGGCATCGCCCGTGATCTCGTTGAGCATGTTGGGAGGATTGCCTTTGATGGTATAGAGACGGGAAGAGCGGTCCGCATTGACCGACGGCATGCTTGAAAGCAGGCCCCAGGTATAGGGATGGCGCGGATCGAAGAACACCTCTTCAGCTGTCCCTGCCTCCACAATCTTGCCTGCATACATGACATTGACGAAGTCCGCGACCTTGGCAACGACGCCCAGATTGTGGGTGATGAAGATCACGGCGATGCCGAGCTTTCGCTGGACCTCCAATATGAGCTCGAGAATACGTGCCTGGATGGTCACGTCGAGAGCCGTCGTGGGTTCGTCGCAGATAAGCAGATCCGGATTGCAGGAAAGCGCGATCGCTATGACTACTCGCTGCCTCATGCCTCCTGATAGCTGATGAGGATAGCTCTTGAGCCTGGCCTCGATATCGGTGATGCCCACCATATCGAGAAGTTCGATACAGCGCGCATGCAGCGCCTCTCCGCGCAGATCGGTATGCAGAATCAGGCTCTCTGCAAGCTGCCGCTCTATCGTCATTGTCGGATCGAGGGAGGTCAGAGGATCCTGGAAGACCATAGCGATATGGCTTCCCTTGAGCTGCGTGAGCTCCCTGTCCGAGAGCTTCATGAGATCGACCGTCTTCGGAGTGCCTTCCTTGTCTTTATAGGTGAATTCGATCGTGCCGTCTTCGACGATCTCGTTGTGGGACCTGATGCCCATGATCTGCTTCACCGTGACCGACTTGCCCGAGCCTGACTCGCCTACGATCGCCACGGTCTCGCCGTGGTATACATCGAGATTCACGCCGCGTACCGCATGCACGCATCCATTGGCGGTCTTGAAGGATACCTTAAGATTGCGCATCCGCACAATCCGGCTACGTCTTCCATCCATATCCTTACGACCTTTCTGGATCTATTGCATCACGCAGGCCATCTCCGAAGAGGTTGAACCCGAGCATCAGGACAGCAAGCACGACGACAGGCGCGACGACCTGGTAGGGAAATATCGTGGCTGCCTTGTAGCCATCGTTTATGAGGGTGCCGAGAGATGCGGTCGGAGCAGGGACACCGAGGCCGACAAAGGCCAGGAAGGCCTCCAGGAAGATCGCATTCGGGATGCTGAACATGAAGGTCACGACAATCTGCGCAAGCGTGTTGGGAAGGATCTCCTTGAAGATGATGTCTTTCGGCTTGACGCCCAGTGTACGGGCTGCCAGAACAAACTCCTGATTCTTCAGCTTCAGGACCTGCGCACGGACGATGCGGCTCATATCGATCCAGCCGGTAATGAACAGAGCGATCACGATATTCCCGAGTCCTGGCTGCAGCACGACGATCATGAGCGTCACAATTACGAGCTGGGGAATCGAGCTCAGGATCTCTGTGATGCGCTGCATGACGATATCGGCTTTTCCTCCAAAATATCCGCTGATCAGGCCGTAGACCACACCTATTACGACATCTACCACAACTGCAACCAGGGCTATTGCGAGGCTGATGCGGGTACCACACCACACGCGGGTCCAGATGTCTCTGCCCAGGCTGTCTGTGCCGAAGAAGTGGTAAGCATCAGGCACGCCCTGCGCCGCGTAGCAGTCTACGCCGTTGCGGGTGCCATCAAAGATGCCTACCTGCTCAAGCCCAGGCACACGCGGCGGCAGGTTTGCTTGCGATGAGTCGACGTCATAATACGTATAAGGGCTCAGCATGGGACAGATGATTGCCAGCAGAACGATTATTGCGATAATGAGCACCGCAATAGCTGCTCCCCTGTTTGCCAGAAACCTGTTGAACGTCTCCCGGGCGTACGAATAGTCAGCATATTCACGGTTGTCCGCATCTTCGTGTCTCGAGGTGCTCAGCCTGAAGAGCCTGGCGTCTTCATCCTGGGGCATTTCCTGTGCCTTTGCCGATATTTCTGCTTTCATGGCTTATTTGCCTCCCGCAATGCGGATTCTGGGATCGATGATCACATAGAGCACGTCCATGAGAAGCATTGCCAGTATGAACATGACGCTATAGATGAAGCTGATTGCCAGCACCACGTTGTAATCGTTCGACTGTATTGCCGTGATATAGAGGCTTCCAAGGCCAGGGATCGAGAAGATCTTCTCGATGACCAGGCTACCCGTCATGAGGCTCACCAGAAGCGGGACAAGCACCGTAATGACGCTGATGAGGGTGTTGCGCAGCGCATGGTGAATTACCAGCTTGGCCTTCGGCAGCCCCTTCGACTTGGCCAGCATCATGAAATCGGACTCCATGATGCTCACCATCTCGGAGCGCGTATAGCGCTCGACGCTTGCCAGGGTAAACATGGAAAGCGCGATGACAGGAAGCACCGACGAAACAATGGGATGGGCAGGATCGAATATGATGGGGAAAAGCTTTGCCCTGTAGCCCAGGAAGTAGGAAAGCGCCAGCGCGAAGACGAATGACGGCAGGCTCACGCCCAGCACGGCAATGATGGTCGCTGCGGTATCCCAGCCAGTGCGCTGCCTGAGTGCGGCAATGATGCCCAGCACCACGCCCACAAGCGCACCAAGAATGCCCGCTTCGAGACCGATGCTCACGGACGTCCAGATGCGCGGCCCCACCATGCTCGAGATAGGCATGTTCGTCTGGATGCTGTACGAGACTCCGAAATCCCCGTGCAACATGTTCCACACATAGAGGAAGAACCTCTCCACGACCGGCTTGTCCAGGCCATAGTGGGCCTTGAGCGCGGCAATCTGATCAGGCGAGAGCTTCTCTTCGTTGTTGAAGGGCGATCCAGGCATCAATGTCAGAAGCAGAAACAGCACCAGCAGGATCACGAAGAGCGTCGCCAGGGCAATCAGGAGACGCTTTGCGATATAGCGTCCCATCTCGCTTCTGCCACGCTTTTGGGTCCTCTGGACTGTTGCGCCTTCCTGCGCCATCAAAAACCTCCTTGCCTGTCCTGCCCCAGGCACGGCCTACGGAGAGGAAAGATCTCCGCAGGCGCCTGGGCACGCTATGCCTTGGTGACGAACTTGTAGTAGCAGGGGATGCCGGTGATGTGCTCCGTGATTCCCTTCACGCTGCTCTTCGTAATCGTTGCCGTGCCGGTCTGATAGATCGGGATGCAGACAGCCTGCTCGGTGCAAATCTCGTTGCAGCGCATGAGCTCGGACCAGCGGGCATCGGCATTTCCGGCGTCGGTCGTGTTCGCCTTCTCGTAGGTCGCATCGAACTCGTCATTCTTCCAGCTCGAGTAGTTGGATGGATGATTCGACTCATACATGGCGAGGATGGCTGTCGGGTCTGCGTAGTCAGGTCCCCATGCATGGAAGCAGACTTCGAAATCGCGGGTGCCTTCGCGGGCAATCCTGTTCTTCTTCGGCGTCGACTCGAGGTTGATGGTCAGGCCATCGAGTGTCTTCTGGAGCGTATCCTGGATATAGGCGCAGGTCGTCTGCGCAAAATCCTTCTCCTGGTCATACAGGATCGTGAACTCGCGCACATCGGTCTCCTGCTTGGCCTTCTCCCAGGCTTCCTGAGCCTTGGCAGTGTCATAGGCATAGAGCTGCGGGCTTGCCGAGGCGAAGTCCGTGCCATCCTCCTTGCTGTAGAGCCCGACCATGCACATCTGGTTGACTGGAGTGGATCCATCTTTCAGAACGTTCTCGCAGATGTCTTCCCTGTTCAGTGCGTAGGCAATCGCGATACGGAAGTTCTCGTTGCTGAGCCCTTCCTTCGTCGTATTCATCATGAGGTAGTAATTGAAGTTGCCCGATTCCTTCTCGAAGCCCTCATCGTCCTTGTACTGGTTCACGAGCTCGCCCGTCAGCTGGACATAGTCCACCGTGCCGTTCTCGTATGCCATGACTGCCTGCTGGGTATCGGAGATCACCTGCAGGTTCACGACATCGACATCGACATTCGCTGCATCCCAGTAGTCCGGATTCTTCGTCAGGGTGATGGTGTTGCCCGACGTATCGTACTGGGTCAGCGTATAGGGCCCGCAGTACAGCATGTCATCCTTGGTCAGAGCGAAATTGCTGCCCTTCTCTTCACGGAACTTCTTCTGCACTGGCGCCCAGGGCGTGAAGGCAAGAAGATCGAGGAGGAACGGCACCGGATGCTCGAGGGTGACCTCGATCGTCTGGCCGTCTGCCGCCTTGGCTCCGAGCTCGCTGACATCCTTCTTGCCAGCAAGGACATCCTCATAGTTCTTCAGTGCAGCCATCTCGATCTGATACTGGAAATCGGCAGCGCCATTCTCGGCAAGCGCATTGCGCTGCCAGGCATACACGAAGTCATCTGCCGTGACTGCATCCCCATTGCTCCACTTGGCGCCGTCACGGATGTGGAACCGGTAGGTCATCTGGTCATCCGATACCTCATAGGTATCGCAGAGGCCATTGACCGACTGGTTCTTTATGTCCTTCACGAAGAGGCCTTCGCAGCAGTTCGTGATGACGCCCATAGAGATTGAGTCTCCGGCGACGATGGGATCGAGCGCTACCACCGCAGTCGCGACGGCGATGTTCACGGTCTTCTGCTCCTCGGCAGAAGACTCCTGGCTGCTCTGGCTGCCTCCGCAGCCGGCGAGGCCGGCACCCATGAAGACCAGGCCAGCTGCCGAGCTTGCCTTGATAAAGTCACGCCTGCTCATTGTAGGAACGCCAAACTTGAAGTTCATCGTAAGCTCCTTTGTTCCGCCTGCACCGAAAGTATGGTGATGGAGCCACGCTCGAAGGGGAGTTTCTTCGCGTGGCTCCGGTGACAGCACGCATAAGCCCTAGGGACATATGGCATGCGGGTGTCCGAAAGCTCCGTGGACCGTACAGGTATGCGAAGCACGCTCGGCCGCATATCTGAGAGAGGCACGTACGTCATGGGAATCTGCATAGCTCACCAGGAATGCTGCCGCGAAGGAGTCTCCTGCACCCATAGCATCGATTGCCTGGCAAGGGACGATCGGCTGCTCATAGAGCTTGCCGCCGTGCAGCGCTATGCTGCCGCGCAGCCCCTTGGTGACGATCGCGATATCGGGACCCAGCTCCTTGGCCCTTCTGGCAAGGGAGACACACTCGCTATCCGTCAAGCCCTCTCCCGAGAAGAAAGCGATATCGATGCTGGGACAGATCGCTTCCAGCAGCTCCTGTCCATGTCCGACGGAAAAATCGTATGAGACGGGAACGACCTTATGGATGCGCCCGAGCTCGCTATCGATGCCCGCCTCGTTCGTCGTATGGCAGATATCGAATCCGGAGATGAAGTCGAGGTCTTCCTGGGAAATCCCGAGGCGGAGCAGATGCGCTACCGTATCGCGCTTTCCCCGGAAGAAGACCCTGTCCCCATCGATGATGCGCACACCTGGCATAGGGGTCGTGCCGTACGCCCTGCGGCAACGCTCGAGGCTGACGCCCAGCTCTTCGAGGACTCCCTCGATATGGCGGGCAGGAGCGTCATCGGCGAGGATGCCGAGAAAGCTTGCTTTCTCGGCTCCATCGAGCATAGCGTTCGCGGCGACATTGACTGCCTGGCCGCCTGGATAGAAGACGCCTTCGTCCAGATAGCCGTCGGCAACGCAGTCGCCTATGCTCACAAGCTTCATGTCCTTGCCTCCTGTCAGTCTTCCGCCCCGCCCCAGGCGCCTTCCCGGCTCTTCTAGTACTCCAGCTGCCACATATAGCGGCGGACAGAAAGGGAGTGTCCGCTGTCATGCGCATGGGCTTCCACAAAGACGCGGATGGCAGCGCTGAGCAGCTCGGGGGCAAAGTACTCCTGCACGTCCTGCGGCACGCCCTCATAAGAGAAGGCATTCTCGTCGAGGACCAGGAGCTCCTGAGAGTACTGCTTCGCGAAAGCCAGGGCACGCTCATCCAGATGCTTCGTCGCACCATTGCCGACAGAGATGATGAAGGGAACGTCGAAGTCCGTGATCTCGAAGGGGCCATGGAAATACTCGCCGGAATGGATGCAGTTCGAATTCACCCACTGCATTTCCATCAGCCAGCATATGGCAAGAGCATACATCTCGCCGTAGCTCGCGCCAGAACCCATGGTGTAGATCAGCTTTGACCGCTTGGTCCTGCTGGCAAACCTGACGCAGTCATCGCGGTACAGATCTTGTGCCTTGGCCTTGAGCTCCGGCAGGGCATCGACAGCGCTGGAAGCCTTGGCCCAGCGCTCTGCATGCTCCCCATCAAGGCTCTTGAGGAACTCGAACCAGGCACGGAGCTCCACAGAGCCGCTCTTGTCCGCTTCTTCTGCCCCCTCGCCGTGATCGTAGTGGATGGGATAGGATGCTGCCTTCCAGAGAGGGGAATCCACGGCATTGCTGAATGCGATGGAGAGGGCTCCGGCATCGGTTGCCTTCTGCGCCGCAGCAACGGTCTCCGGCGTCGTGCCGGAATGGGAAATCGTGACCACGATCGAGCTGGCGTCGAAAGCCTTCGGCGTTGCGTAGTTGAACTCGTTCGAGGTGTAGATGGCAGAAGGGATAGCGAGCTCGCGGTCGAACATATACTGCGCAGGCATCATCGATGCCTGCGATCCGCCACATGCCACGAAGTAGACATGCGTTGCCTTGCCAGCCTCCACCCTCTCCCTGATTGCCGAGGCGGCGGCTTCGATCTGGTCGATGTGCTCCTGCTTCATATGATGCCCTCCTACATAACGTTCTATTACGATATATTGCTTTATATAATGTCACATGATGTATTGTCAATAAGCAATTCGGCGTGGAAACAAATCGCTAATAAATGGGAAGCGAACCCTCGGCAAAGGCCGCGCTGCAGGCAGAAGACGCAGGGTGAAGCGGGTGACAGTCCGGCATTCCCACAGGCTGCACCATGCAAGCGCTGCCGTTTGGCCCTCCAGAATTGCAGCATTCCGGCATGAAACAGGTGCAATCTGCCACAATCTGCATTTCCTTCCTAGACTTTGGGGCAGATCGTAGG
>Ga0256406_1001852_pt1 | contig 32371 bp, 31 predicted proteins | sample RumenRJG_03DNA_FD_185986 | JGI IMG/M metagenome (GOLD analysis project Ga0256406, IMG submission 185986) | Bovine rumen microbial communities from Lethbridge, Alberta, Canada - RJG_03 | ecosystem: Host-associated > Mammals > Digestive system > Stomach > Rumen | place: Canada: Alberta | collected... | reverse complement strand
TTCTCAATGCCATACTGAGACAGATCGATATTTGCCATTGCAGAACCTCTTTTCTTAAGACGATTACGTTTGCAGCATTCAGGGGCATCGCTTTCTGCCCCTGACCGACTGTATTATACAGAACAAATGCCTATAAATCAACATCCTGCACCTTCTTTGATACAAAATACAAGGCGGAACAAAACGAAGATTCCGTGGATATTCTGTGATTTCCAGCTGAAAATCAAAAGGCAGCGGTCTCCTGGTTCTGCCCCGGTGTGGTATAGTAGCCTCAGTTGCAGCATTTCACCCGGTATGGAACCACCGGGTGCACACAGATATTCAGACAAGCCGGCAGGAAAGCGTGCCTGCCTGTCTGATCATAGGCAGGAGGATCGATATGGGAATCCGAGAACACGTCCAGCTCATGAAACAGTCAAGTCCGCAGATGGCAGCCTCTCCGCTCGGTCTCCGGGACCGGGCGCTCCAATCCATAAAGGAGTCCCTTCTTAATAATAAAGAAGCAATCTTCAAGGCCAATGACGAGGATCTTCGCCGCGCCGATGCCCAGCAGATCGCTCCGGCAGTAAGAAAGCGGCTGAAATTCGACGCGCACAAGCTTTCGGATGTCTGTGCCGGGATCGACAGTCTGCTTTCCCTCCCGGATCCGGTCGGCCGGGTCACCCTGAACCGGGAACTTGACGCAGGACTCGTTCTCCGCCGCGTGACCGTACCGATCGGTGTGATCGGTATCATCTTTGAAGCCCGTCCGGATGCCCTTGTCCAGATCAGCTGCCTCTGCATCAAGAGTGGGAACTGCGCTGTTCTGAAAGGCGGAAAGGAAACGGCCTCCACAAACAAGATTCTTTTCGACCTCATCCACCAGGCTGCCGTCTCTTCCGGTCTTCCGGACAGCTGCCTGCTCCAGGCCTCCGCCCACAGCGAAATTGATGAACTGCTGGAGTGTGATGACTGCGTGGACCTGCTGATCCCGAGAGGCTCCAACCAGTTTGTCCGCTATATTATGGAACACACAAGGATTCCGGTTATGGGGCACTCCGATGGCATCTGCAGCATCTATGTAGACGAGCATGCAGATTTCAGAAAAGCCATACCGATCCTCATCGATGCGAAAACGCAGTACACGGCGGCCTGCAACGCTGCAGAAACGCTGCTCGTCAATCGAAAGATTGCACCGACATTTCTCCCCCTTGCCGCGAAGGCTCTCGCAGAGGCGGGTGTCCGGCTGAGAGGAACAGCGGAAGCCGCGCAGCTCCTGCGAAGGCCAGTGAAAACGGCATGCGATTCCAGCGTTTCCCCCAGCCACCCGGATGGCACCATCCACAGCGAAGATATCCTGCAGGGCACCGATTTCCACAAAGAATATCTGGACCTTGTCCTCGCTGTAAAGCTGGTTGACTCAGTAGAGGAGGCAGCAGCGCATATCAACCGCTATGGCTCGCACCACACGGACTGCATCGTCACGGAGGATGATACCGCCGGCGAGAAGTTCATGTCCCTTGTGGATTCCGCCGGTGTCTACCGCAACTGCTCGACCCGCTTTGCCGACGGGTTCCGCTATGGCTTTGGTGCCGAGGTCGGAATCTCGACTGGAAAACTCCACGCCCGCGGACCGGTCGGCCTGGACGGACTCGTCACATACAAATATCGGCTGTACGGCTCCGGCCAGATCGTCGGTGACTACGCTTCCGGGGCGAAGTCGTTTCATTTCAAGGACCTGCCCCTGAACTGAAACTGAGCATCCGTCCTGCATCCATCATGGTTCAGCTTTTCAGGCAGGGCCTGAGGAAGGCTCCTGTTCATTTGCGATAAATCCTTCTATAAAAAGGAAAGGCGGGGATTCGGACTGATCCGATCTCCCCGCCTTCTCAATATATCAAGCCTTTATTCTATATAAATATGGTGTAATACGGTGGTTTCCTGTCTCTGCTCAGTGTCCCTCCATGAAGCTGGTATCCTCCATCTTCTCCTTGTGGCGGATCGCCGTCGTCTGGAAGCAGAAGTAATCCGGGCGGTGCCGTGATTCCGTATACTCGAACATCACGCCCTCCGAGTTAAATGTCTGTCCGGTCACCACCCCAAGACAGTCATATCCGTTCAGCACCAGGTTTTCCTCATCAACCTGCGTGACCCGCTCGACGGTGATCTGGCGCTTGCTCATCACAATCTGCATGCCCAGCTGCTTCTCAATATACTGGTAGATGGAATGGACGCAGATCTCCTTCGTCAGCCCCGGCACAAGACTCTTGTCAAGGGCGCTGACATCAAAGATGCACGGTTCCCCGTCCAGCAGCCGAACACGCTGCACAAAATAGAGTTCCTTCCCGACCGGGAAGCCCGTCCGCTTCGCGACATGTTCATCCGCCGTAATTTCCGTGAACAGCACCAGCTTCGTTGTCGTCTTCAGGTTATTCCGCTGTGCGGATTCCCGGAATGTCTCGATCCCGCCGATCAGGAAGGATGAAGGCTTTTCCGATCTGGTGTAAATGATGCGGACCCCTCTCCCATGCATCGGCTGGACGTATCCCTCCTCCGCCAGCATGGCAATCGCCCTGCGGACGGTATTCCTGCTGCAGCTGAACCGGATGATCAGCTGGTTTTCAGACGGCATCAGGGATTGATACGGCAGTTTCTCGCTCTCTATGTCAGACTTCAGTTCCCGGTATATGGCTTCAAACTTTGATTTTGGCATCGGTACGCTCCCCCTTACGGAAAGGATTGTTTAAACATATCTCTTTTTATTTTATACACGAAGCGGAAGATCGTCAAGCCACTCTTCCCTATCCGATGGGTCCTCCGATGCGTCCTCAAACTGTCATGCTTTCTGCAGCACCGTCTTGCATCAGCCACTCCTCCCGCGTCATCACATTTACAATCTCCTCCCGGACCTCCTCCAGGAGCTTCACCTCGGCCTTCTCATTCACATGATGATAATGAAATCCCAGCCGCTTCTGCGTCGCGGCTGACCGTTCATTGCCGCGATAGAAGCCGCACCAGATTCTGGAAAGATTCAGATCCCGGAATCCATGGGCGATCACAGCCTGCGCCGCCTCGGTCATCAGACCGGATCCCCAGTATTTCTCACCAAGCCAGTAGCCAAGTTCCGCCTCAAACTGAACCCCCGGCTGCACCGCTCCGCTCTCCGGCATGGTACAGATCAGCGGGCTTTTTGTCCTGCGCTCGTCGTAGAAGGTCAGCAGGCTTCCGTTTTCATCAGCGAGACGGAAGTTCTGAAGCGCGACCGCGCCGACCGGATCAGCGGTATCGCGCAGAACAATCGCATACGCCTCCGGCCTGCTCAGAACATCGCGAATGACTCCCAGACTCTCCTGCGGGCTTTTGTGCGGCGGCCAGCCGGCAGGAAGGCCGATCGCCGGATTTTTCGCCTGCTCATAGAGGGAACGGGCGTCCCGCTCCAGAAATGGTCTCAGAATCAGCCTGTCCGTGACCAGACAGTTGTGCTCATTCAGGGAAGCGCGGATCAGATCCCCCTTCCGATAAACCAGCTTCAGTGAGAAGAACGGCACCTCAGGCTCCGCAAAAATCAGCGACAGGAAGATCCGGTCGCCTGCCCAGTGGGGGATCCGGGTCAGGCGGCTCTTTGACAGCCAGGCCAGGTCTCCCTCCTCAAAAGAGACAACTTCGTCATCTGCATTCTGTCCGGCATCGCCGGCATGGTTTTCTCCCGCCTTATGAAATGCCGTCACCAGAAACAGGTGCATGAACTCTGTCTCCGCGTCATCGTTCTGGAATGTCACGATTCCACAATAGCGATACCGGTCGATATGAAGTCCGGTTTCCTCCAGCACCTCTCTCCGCATACAGTCCTCGGGGCACTCCCCCTGCTCAAACTTGCCGCCGACGCCAATCCATTTCCCGTGGTTCTCGTCGTTCTTCTTGCGGATCCGGTGCAGCATCAGCACCTTCTCATCCTTCACAATATAGACAAGGGACGTTTCTCTCATCACTCTCTCCAATCTCTCCATTCAGAAGCCATTTCAGTCCGTATCTGCTCCGGTCACCAGTATGATTTTTCCTTCACCTGCCATGTCAAATTTATGGAATTTCGTAATTGAAAAAGGTCAAAGTTCTGCATTGACAACCGATACACTGTCCCATAAGATACCACTGTTTTGTCAAAGAAAGAAGACCACATTCAGGACCACATCCAGAAGATCAGCCTGTGGGGAACATTCTGCAGCATGCGAGGGGGATCAGACTTATGCAGACAAACATGACAAAGGGGAATCCTTTTTCCATCATCATCCGGTTCATGCTTCCGCTCATGCTTGGGAATATATTCCAGCAGCTCTACAACATGGCAGACACCATCATTGTCGGACGGACCGTCGGTCAGACCGCCCTGGCAGCGGTCGGCTCAACCGGTACCATCATGTTTCTGATGCAGGGATTCGCGATCGGCCTGACGACCGGCTTCACCGTCCTGACCAGCCAGGCCTTCGGGGCTGGAGATGAACGGCGTACCCGCCGCTCGGTGGCGAATGCGGTTCTGCTCGCCCTGATCACAGCTGCCGCTGTCACTGCCATTTTTGTCGTCTTCATGAAGCAGATCCTGCACCTGATGAACACACCGTCAGACATCTTTGAGGATGCATATAGCTACATTTACACGATCGCGTGGGGGCTCGTCTGCTGTGTATTCTACAACCTTGGCAGCTCACTGCTGCGCGCGGTCGGAAACAGCAAGATCCCACTTTTCACCCTGCTGTTCTCCGCTGTTCTGAACGTGTTCCTGGACCTTTTGCTCATCCTCGCCTTCCACATGGGAACCCGCGGCGCCGCTGTCGCGACCAATATCTCCCAGGCCATCTCTGCAGCTCTCTGCTTTCTCTACATCAGCAGGAAAGAGAAGCTCATGATCCCGCACAGAGAGGAGTGGTACATCGGCAGAGCTGAGACAGCCTTTCAGGTCCATGTCGGTCTGCCGATGGCGCTCCAGTTCGCCATCACAGCCTCCGGGACCATGATTCAGCAGTCCGCGATCAACACCTTTGGATCGACCGCCGTGGCTTCATTTACATCGGCCTCGAAATTCCAGAATATCATGACCCAGAGCATGGTCTCGATGGGACAGACCATGGCTACCTACAGTGGACAGAACTATGGTGCAGGCCGGATTGACCGCATCCACCAGGGCGTCCGGACTGCCGCTCTCTTCTCCACTACACTCTCCGTTGTCGAAGGCCTCATCGTCTGGTTCCTCACTCCGTATACACTCGGTCTGTTCTTCAACAGTCAGACCAATGTTCAGGAGCTCCTGCCCTGGGCAACGCCGTACATCGGTGCCTGTGTGCTCTGCTATATTCCGCTCTCCCTGCTGTTCATCTTCCGCAATACGATGCAGGGCTGCGGCTACGGTCTGCTCCCGATGCTGGGCGGCGCAATGGAGCTGGCTGCCCGCCTGGCTGCCTCCCTGCTGGCCATCCACACGGGCATTTATCTGTTCGCTGCCGTCAGCGATCCCAGCGCCTGGGTTGCCGCCGGCGTCTACACCGGACTGGCGTACCTGTATGTCATGAAGGATATCCAATCGAAAAGAACCGATTAACTCTCTCCTCCCCGATGCGGTGACCCCACGTCATCTCGTGCACCGCACTCTCCCGGATGGCAGCCGCAGATGATGACACCGGACTTCGCCGTCATAAAAAACAGGCCGGGCTCCAAAGAGCCTCGGCCTGAGAGCAGCGCCTGTTATTCTCGTTCTTCTTCTGAGAAGTCTGTATCCATCGCGGCTGTAATCTGATAATCCGGGAAGGCTTCTCTGACCTTTTCCAGCATATCCCGATAGAGTTTCCCGCGGTCCTTCTCATTGAAGCTGACAACCATATCAAAGCGCATTGCCTTCTGCTCTTTCTCGACATAGAAGCCATGCACCTGAAGCACATTGGGGTTCTCCTTCAGGATTCTGATAAGCTTGTCACGCATCTGCGTGACCTCCGGATCCTTCGTGTTGTAGGAGTAGACGCTGATGGCGGTCAGCAGCACGCCTTCCTTCTGATAGACCTTGGCTGAAATTGCCCTTGTCAGGTTGTCTATTTCGTCCGCGTTCAGCGCATCGCATACTTCGACATGAATCGATCCATTATAGACATCCGGTCCATAGTTGTTGAGGACCAGGTCATACGCTCCCCGGACCTCCGGAAATGAACAGACATCGGCTTTGATTTTTCTTGCGAGATCCGCGCTCGCTTCCTCGCCCAGGATTTCCGAGAGGGTTTCACGCAGCATGTCGATTCCGGACTTGATGATCACAGCGGAAATCACTGCGCCAAGCCAGGCTTCCAGCGAGATGTGCGTTGTCAGGTAAATGGCAGCAGCCGCCAGGGTTGAGGCAGAGATCACGGAATCCATGATGGCGTCCTGCCCGGAGTTGACCAGCGAATCGGAGTTGACCTTCTTGCCCGTCGCCTTCACAAACCGTCCAAGCACAATCTTCACAAGCACTGCCACCGCGACAATCACCAGCGTCACAGCCGTATACTCCGGCGTCTGCGGGTGAATGATCTTCTTAACAGACTCCTGCAGCGATGTGATGCCGGCGTACAGCACAATCAGGGAGATCACCATCGCGCTCAGATACTCCATCCGGCCATAGCCAAACGGGTGCTTCTTGTCTGCCGGACGCCCCGCCAGTTTCGTCCCGACAATCGTAATGATCGAGGACGCCGCATCGCTCAGATTGTTCACAGCATCCATCACGATGGCAACGGATCCGGATGCCGCCCCCACAACCGCCTTGAAGCCTGCCAGCAGGGCATTGGCAAAAATCCCGATCAGGCTGGTCCTGACAATTGTCCGGCCTCTCTTCTCACTTTCATTCTTCTCCTCGTCAGACTCCGCTGCGAGTCTGGACTCCTTCAATGATACCGACACAATCACTCCTCCTCTGTTGTCCGCCTGCAGCTCCGCCCGTCTTTTACGGTCTCAGCGGTGAAAAAAGCAAATCCCTGCCAATCGGCGTGTAGAACAGTTCACGGAACTTGTCCGCGTCCTTCGTCTGTCCAAGCGCCCACATCGTCTTCGTCACGCAGGCCTCCAGTGTCATATCGTAGGATTCCGGAAGATCGAACCGGTTCTTCATCGTCTTTCCGACCTCATACACCGACATGTCACTGCCCTCATGGACAACCTGTGTCGCCATGATGACCTGCTTTCCATCCGCGATGTACCTGGAGATGGCATCCGCGTAGCTGACCGGGGAATCCTCGCCGGAAACACACGCCGCCCCACCTACTGCCTGTACATCCGGCAAAGTACCTCCCTGCGCCGGTGTGCAGTTCGGCAGTCCGCCGACGCCAAAGGATTCGATAATCACAGCGTCCGTGCGGCTCCGCATCAGATCGATCAGGCTGCCATCCTCTCCAGGGATCAGTTTATGCAGCATAACGCGCCTGTCAAGATTATGATAAACCTTCAGAGGCCTTGTAATCATGAACTTGTCATCGATATAGAACGCGATCCGGTCATCCTGAATCACCGCAATGGTCGGATAGTTGATACTGGAGAATGCATTATAGCTCTTCGAGCGCTCCTTTTTTGCCCTTGTCCCGGCGATCACCTGACCGCCAAACACAATGTTGACCCCACAGGCACGCTCATCACAGACAAATCGGAGACTGTCCAGAAGATTCGTCCTGGCATCTGTGACCGCCAGGTCAATCGGCTTCTGCGCACCGGTAATCACAACCGGCTTCCGGCTGTTCTGAACCAGATAGGAAAGTGCGGCAGCCGTGTACGCCATCGTGTCTGTCCCATGGCAGATCACAAACCCATCGTAGTGATCGTACTTCTTCTCAATCAGATCCGCCAGGATCAGCCACTGATCCGGTCCGACATTGGTCGAGTCCAGAAAGAACGGCTGAACCGTCTCAATCCGGCAGAACGCACCCGCCGCCGGAATATAGGTCAGAAGCTCCTGCGCCGTGATCGCCGGGCTGAGCCCGTCCTTCGTGTATTTGGAAGCGATGGTGCCTCCGGTCGCAATCAGAAGAATCTGTTTCATTGAAAATTCCCTTTCGTCATCTGCCTGCTTCCCAGATCGCCTCAAGCAGCTGTCTTTCTTCATCTGTCAGTCTTTCTGTCTCAAGCAAGTGCCGTTCCCTGTCTGACAGTCCTCTCCTTCTGAGCAGATCCGGTCTCCGCCTCAGGGTTCTGATCAGCGACTGTCTCAGACGCCACGCTTCCGTCTTCTGATGATCCCCTGTCAGCAGTGCTTCCGGAACCGTCTCCCCTTCCACAACCAGAGGCTTTGTGTACTGCGGATACTCCAGCAGTCCTTCCTCAAATGACTCTCTCTGCGTGCTCTCTTTCCTGAGAACCCCGTCCAGCAGACGGATGACGGAATCCATCACAACCTTCGCCGGGAGCTCACCTCCGGTCAGGATATAATCCCCGATGGAGATCTCCTCGTCGGCATGGCGCATGACACGCTCGTCAATGCCCTCATAATGCCCGCAGACCAGAATCAGATGCTCCTTCTCCGCCAGCCTTCTGGCAGTCTGCTGACTGTACAGCCGCCCTGCCGGTGTCATGATGCAGACATACCCTGACGCAGCTTCTGTCAGATCTTCCGCCTGCCCGGTGCCTTTCTGTACAGCCTTCAGCGCATCCAGAATGGGCTGCGCCCGCATGACCATGCCGGCGCCGCCTCCATATGTATCATCATCGATATGTCTGAAGCTTCCGCCCGCAAACCTCCGGATGTCGACAATCTCAATCGAAGCAATCCCGCGGCTGACCGCCCTCGCGATCACAGGCTCTCTCAAAAAACCGTCAAACATCTCCGGGAAAATTGTCAGTACCGATATCTTCATATCCGTCCGCTCAGGAATGATGTCCGTGCCGCGGTCTATAGAAGATCAGTGCCTCCACTGCCCAGGCAGCGATGTCCAGTATCATCATCCATGCAAGGAATTTCCACATAAAGCCATCTCCTTCTTCTCATGAACCATCACACATATGAGATCTGTCCATTGAACACTTTTGACCGTCTCTCAAAGAGAGTTTCTGGCATCCGTCAGCTTTCCATTTCTCCCCCATGTCAGGCAGAAATACAGTACCAGCAGGATGCCGGTCGGCACCCAGCTCACCGGATAGCTCCACATCAGGGTGGAGAACTGCGGCCAGACCCGCGTCGCGATCAGGACCCACAGAACCCGCAGCACACAGATCCCCGACACACAGATGACCATCGGCGCAAATGAATCTCCCAGGCCTCTCAGCACATCCGAAAAGATTTCAATCGCAATAAAGGTCACGTAACACGGGACGAAGAAGTGCATCATCATCCTTCCAAGTCTGATGACGGTCTGGTCTGTTGTGAACAGGCCAATCAGGATATCTGCCATGAACCAGAGAAGCAGAGACAGCGAGACCGTAATCATCGTATCGATGATCAGCGATTCCCGGATGCACCTGCGGACGCGTTTCATCTTTCCGGCTCCGTAATTCTGCCCGATGAAGGTCGTCACGGCCACACCAAACGAGTTGCTGGTCATCCAGAAAACCTGGTCCGCCTTGCCGCAGGCTGCCCAGGCTGCCACATAATCCGTTCCGAACCCGTTGACAGCCGCCTGAAGAATGACATTTGTGATCGAGTACGACAGCGACTGCACCATCGCAGGGATCCCGATCTGCAGGATCCGGGTCATCTGGCGTCTGTTGATCCGGATCTCGCGAAGCCGGACGCCATAGCTTTCCCGGCTCTTCATCAGGCACTGCATCACCAGGATCGCCGAGAGGAGCTGGCAGAGAATCGTCGCCAGAGCAGCCCCGAACACGCCCATTTTCAAACCCGCTACAAACAGAAGATCGAGTCCGATGTTTGCAAGGCAGGACACAATCAGGTAGTACAGCGGCCGCTTCGAATCGCCGATCGCCCGGAGAATCCCGGCGCCCATGTTGTAGATCAAGTTCGGCACCATCCCGGCAAAATAAATCTGCAGGTAGATTCTGGAGTCTGCAAATGAATCCGCCGGCGTATTCATGCCCTTCAGCATGGGGTCCGCCAGCAGGATACCTGCCACCATAAATACCGCGCCGAACAAAACAGACATGGCAATCGAGGTATGAACTGAAGCCGATACCTTCTCATCATCCCTCGCCCCGAAGTACTGAGCAATGACGACGGACGCACCTGAGGCCAGCCCCAGGAAAGCGCCGACGATCACATTGACAATCTGCGATGCCGCGCCTCCGATTGCCGACAGGGCAACCGTCCCGACAAACCGTCCGACAATCACTGCGTCCGTCGTATTATACAGCATCTGAAAGAATGTGCCGAACAGCAGCGGAAAGAAAAAGAGCAGAAGCTGCTGCCAGATCACACCCTGCGTGATGCCGTTGTATTGTTGCGTCTCATTCTGTCTGCGCTCTTGTCCCCTCATACTCAACCGGCACCCCTTTGTGCCGCTCCTTCAATTGTCAGACATCCCGCGTGTTCCTGTTTCACAGCGCCGCGTATGTCAGATCCATATCCAGCAGCTTCCAAATCCCATCCTGAAGTTCCGCGATGCTCACGGAACAGTTCTGCGGAACCTGACCTCTCCAGAAGTCCTTCAGCGGAACCGGTTCGATGTTCATCAGCAGCGCCCTGCTGGCACAGCCATGTGTCGATACCAGCAGATTGAAAGGCTTTCCCTGATAATTCTGGTACTGCTTTGCAATATCCCTCAGAAAAGCGCCCGTCCGCTCAATCACTTCGCTGTACGTCTCCGCGCCTTGCGGAACTCTGGCCAGCTCGGGCGACTGGAAAAACACAAACGCCTCCGGATCCGCCTTCGGGAACCTGGGGTCATCGATCATGCAATGCCCCTCCCATGGGCCGAGATTCACCTCTGCAATCCGCTCATCCAGTGCGATCGGAACCGCCTGTCTCATACCCTCCCAGTGCTTCTGTGCATGGCCTGAGGCCGCTCCAGCAGGCTCCACGCCCAGCACCAACTCTGCCGTCCGCCTTGCCCGGTCAAGCGGGCTTGATACACAGGCATCAAAAAAGAGACCGGCTCTCCGCATCCCCTCTCCTGTCATGCGTGCAAGTGCTTCTCCCTTGTCGTCAAGCGGAATATCCGACCGTCCCTGAAGACGTTTGAGCTTGTTCCATTCCGTCTCGCCATGTCTCAGTATGTATATCTTCATTCCGCCTGCTCCCTGCCCATTGCTCTGTCATTTCTGATATCCCACTGATTGTAGACGACCCATACAGAAGAGTCAATCCGCTCCGCTCACGGTCTTCCCGCCGTCATCTCCCATCTATGACGGCTGAAATCCCACACGAGGAACCTGAAACCAATCCACGCGCAGCTGCGCTCCCCTTGCATACAGGTCTTACAGCACCTCGTAGAAACTGATCCCACTGCAGGTCCGCAGAATGGTCATGATTTTCTCCCGGTCCCGGAAGGACGGCAGCTGCACCGTTACGGCTGCGACCGGCCCATCACCCTTGATCATGCTCCTGACCAGATTCCTGTCTCATCTGTCAGTTCTCTGCGGCGTTGCCTTTCAGAATCTTGGGAAAACGGACAAGAAAGATCAGCATGCAGATCACAGCTGCCGTCGCGTCTGCCACTGCCTCCGCCGTAAAGACACCCATGACCCCCATGAAATGAGGCAGGATCAGAGCCAGCGGGACCAGCAGGAAGATCTTCCGCAGAAATGCGATGAACAGTGAGATCTTCGCCTCATTCAGCGCCACAAATGTATTCTGGCAGGCTCTCTGCATGCCGAAGATGCCCATCCCGGCTACGAAGACCGGCATTGTCCGCCTGACCGTCTCGATCAGCTTCGCGTCCGCTGTAAAGATCCTCGCATAAAAGGCAGGGAAGACCATCATGGTCAGAACCAGGGCAAGACCGTAGAAAAGATTCACACTCCATGACACACGGAAGGCCTTCCGGACTCTGTCATTGTTTCGTCTGCCGAAATTGTAGCTGATCACCGGCGTACATCCCTGCGAGAATCCATTCAGCGGAACACCAACAATCTGCATGCAGCTCTGCATGACAGAAAGCGCGCTCACGTAGATATCACCGAATTTCGAGAGGGTCCCGTTCAGGACAAACCCGATGATGCTTTCCGTACTCGCCATGACAAACGGTGAAACGCCCAGCGCCAGCATCTGCCTCAGCACCGCCCCGTCCGGCTTCATCGCCTCTCTCTTCAGCCTCAGCGAAGCTTTCCTGGAAAAGAGGAATCCAAGCACCATAAAGCCACTCACCACCTGAGATATCACCGATGCCAGCGCCGCACCGGCCACCCCCATCCGGAAGGTGAATATGAACAGCGGATCCAGCCCGATGTTCAGTCCGGCTCCGACTAGCGTCGATACCATCGCGAAGCCCGGACGCCCCTGTGCATTGATGAACATTGTCAGACCGGCCGTCACCATCACGAAAAATGTACCCGTCAGGTAAACCGAGAAATAGCTGACCGCATATCCCAGCGTCCTGTCCGACGCCCCTGTCAGGATCAGCAGTGGTTTCATGAAGGCCGCCATCAGAACCGTCAGGATGACCGTGAAAAACAAATCCAGCGTAAAGCCATTGCCCAGAATTCTCTCAGCCAGCCGTCTGTCCCCGCGCCCCAGCGCCATCGACGCAAGCGGAGCTCCGCCGCCTCCAGCAAATGAAGCAAACGCAGAGATCAAAATGATCAGGGTGCTGCAGATTCCCACACCGGCCAGTGCATCCGCACCATGTCCGGCGATATGCCCGATGTAGATTCGGTCGACAATATTATATAGAAGGTTCACGAACTGGGCCACAACAGCCGGAAGTGCCATCTGAAAGATCAGCTTCGTTACCGGCTCCGTTCCCATCCGCTCTTCATAACCGGTCCCCATATCCACTGCTGTTCCCGTCCTTTCAATCTCAGATCATCATGATTAAGCCATGTCCTGATTTGATTGTAATCTCCCGCTTTTCGACTTGTCAATCTGATGAAAGCTCCCGGGGTATGATTGAATCAGCGCCTCTCAGATGGTATGATCCAAACCGTTCCAGGTAATTTGCAGCGAAACAGCAGGAGGAATGGGCCTTGAAGACTTCTGGGTCAGAGATGAAAAACAACAGGGAAATGAATATGTTGAGCGGCAGTATCTTCCGCAAGCTCTGCGCGATCGCGATCCCGATCTGCCTGTCCAGCATCCTGCAGCAGCTGTTTAATGCCTCGGACACAGCAGTTGTCGGAAATTTCTCATCCAGCCAGGCAATGGCAGCCGTCGGCACCAATGCGCCGGTGATCAACGTGATTGTGACCTTCTTCAGCGGTCTGTCCATCGGTTCCAATGTCATGCTGTCCAGCTTCATCGGCTCCGGCAACCGTGACAAGGTCAACGAAGCCCTTCACACCAGCTTCATGGTCGCCCTGATCAGCGGACTTCTCATGCTTGTGCTCGGTCAGGGGATCGCACAGCCTGTTCTGACACTCCTTGGCACACCTGAAGATGTCATGGGTATGGCCGTCACTTACCTGCGGATCTATTTTCTCGGGATGCCCTTTCTGATGATCTATGACTTCGGGAGCTCCATCCTGCGCGCGATCGGGGACACCCGAAGACCACTTTTGTATCTGACCTGTTCTGGCATCCTGAACGTTTTTCTGAATCTCTTTTTCGTGATTGTTCTGCACAGAAATGCAGACGGCGTTGCCATCGCCACAACCATCAGCAATGCAGTGAGCGCTTTCCTTATCCTGCGTGCACTCATCCGTGAAAAGGGGATGCTGCATCTCGAACTGAGGCATCTTCAGCTTAAAACGCCCTATCTGAAGAAAATCCTATGGATTGGCGGCCCGGCGGGACTTCAGGGAATGATCTTCTCCGTCTCCAACGTGGTGATACAGTCCGCCATCAACCATTTTGGCTCCGCCTGCATCGCCGGGAACTCGGCAGCATTGAATTTTGAGTATATCAGCTATTTTGTTGTCAACGGCTTCGCACAGGCCGTCATGACCTTTATCAGCCAGAACTATGCCGCCGGGAATTATGTGCGCTGCCGAAAAACAACGCGCACCGCGATGTTCTGCTCCGTCGGTTTCTGCGCCATGGTATCCGTTTCCTTTTTCCTGCTGAAGGCCCCGCTTCTTCATCTCTTCTCACAGCAGCCTGACGTGCTCCGCTATGCCTACGTTCGGATGACCTTCATCACGCTCCTGGAACCAATGACCGCTTCGTACGAAATCACCGGCGCCAGCCTGCGTGGAATCGGACACTCCATGGCCCCCGCCCTGATCACGCTATTCGGATGCTGCGGCCTGCGGGTCGCCTTTATTGGAGCCATGCTGCAGCGCTTTACATCCTTCTACCAGGTGGTGCTCATCTATCCGGTCACCTGGATCGTGACCGGGAGCGCAATTATTGCGATGTACTTCATCGTTACAAGGAAAGAATACAGAAAACCCGAAACTCTTACGGTGCAAATTTGACACATGGAGGCGGCCTCATGGTATCCGCCCGCCAGATCATTCCCAAACAGCGTTGAGAGGTGAGTATATTTGATTTGAAGATATTATTAAAGGCCCCGAATAATACTCAGGTAGTCTTGCCTTTGATCTAAGACAGCGTATACTGTCACAAGCTTCTTAGCATCATCAACCTTATAAAAGACAAGATCTTTTTCTAATATAAGCACCAGATATCCCTGGCGCTTTAATACGTTATATCTTGGTTCTGCACCGATGTATGGATGATCTCCCAGATTCATAATAGACTTTTCCAGATAATCCAGTTTCTCAAGTGCTACATCAGTTCCAAAGTTTTCCGCGACAAACAGAACGATCTTACGGATCAGGGAATCGGCAGTATCTGTTCTTTCAACCTTATACTTCAAGCCTATCCCTCCTTAAGAATTCTTCGCAGATCATCGAAGGTATCCTTTATCGGAGCGACTCTGCCGAACTTTACATCCTCATCCGCTTCTGCAAGTATTTCCAGAAGTTCTATCCTTGCCTTCATTCTTTTATATTCTTCATAACCAAGAGAAACAGTGTCACCTCTTCCGTTTACTGTAATAATTACAGCCTCATTATTCTCGCGACACTGTTTTGATACCTCGTTATAATGATTTCTAAGGTCCGCTGATGGACGAATTGTTTCTTGAAGTGCATACATCGGGATCGCCTCCGTTTCTTTATAGACATATTATATCTTGATATGTCTATTTCAGCAACGCATAGATAAAAAACTACCATTCACTTTCCTGTTATATATGCCTCGTCCGCATAGCGATTGTATCTGTCACAATCATATTTTTTCACTGAAATCGCAGGCAGCCACCGGAACGAAGCTCACCGTCGGCAGAGCCTGCAGAACGCGGGTCTGGTGCACCGCCAAGGGTGGTGTACACAGCCAACACGGTAAATATCTGAGATTTTCAAGGTTCAAGTGGGTTATTTTTTGACCCAGAGTTTTTCATAGCTTATTAGACACTACCTCCTTCAAAAACTGCTATAATCAAATCATTGCAAGGGAGCAGACAGGGCATGCGTCTGCTCCCTTATTTATGTATATCAGACACTGCCCGCCCAAAGTGTTCGTTCGCTGAATTTTATGCTGAAAGCCGGGCATGCCCGGCTGTGGAAAGGGAGGAACGTCTAATGAAGAGACCTGTGATCGGAGTGATGCCGTTGTATGATGATGAAAAAGACAGCTTCTGGATGATTCCGGGCTATTTTGAGGGCCTTGAGGAAGCAGGTGCCATCCCGCTCATGCTCTCGCCCAATCTGGATGAAGAGGGCTTTTCCCATATCAGCGGGATGATTGATGGCTATCTCTTCACCGGCGGCCATGACGTCAATTCGGCACTTTATGGAGAAAAACCGGTTCCGGAAACCGAAGCGTTCTGTAACAGACGGGACCGCCTGGAGATGATGGTTTTCAAATGGTGCGACCGGCAGGATATTCCTGCGCTTGGCATCTGCCGGGGAATCCAGCTGTTCAATGTTGCCCGGGGCGGGACGCTCTGGCAGGACATTCCCTCCCAGTTTCAAAGGCAGGCTTGCGGCAGCTCTGTCCCGCTTATCCGCCACACCATGGCCCCGCCATACGATGAAAACCACGTCGAACATCTTGTCCGGATTGCGCGTAGCTCCCCGCTGCACCAGCTGCTGAGACTCGATGAGATCTCCGTCAACAGCTACCACCACCAGGCAGTCAGGCAGATTGGCAGCGGTCTCGTCCCGATGGCCTGGTCAGATGACGGTCTTGTGGAGGCGCTTTATGCGCCGTCCAGACATTTCCTCTGGGCTGTCCAGTGGCACCCTGAGTTCATGTACCGTGAAGATAAAAATGCCCGGCTGCTCTTCTCCGCTCTCGCGGAAGCAGCCGGACACTCATAATACATGCACCTGTATCCAGGATTTTGCGCGGAATCTGGGCCGGTTGTGCCGTTCCGCGCGTGGGATTATGGGATCACGCCAAGGCGGCCTTCAGCACCTTTTCCACCTCATCCCGGATCTCCTCGTAGGTCTGTCCCGGGTGCGACTCATAAACCTTCTGTTCATCCACATACATCGTCGGTGTGTAGTAGTAATCATACTGGTCCGCGATGTCAGGCTGCTGATCCTCCAGGATCCAGTCAACCGGAACCTCGCGGTATGAGGCATTGTTCTCGCAAAGCTCATTGTAAGCGAGACGGGCCTTTTTGCAGTACGGGCATCCGGTTAAAATAAACGCTTTAACCTGTTTCATAAAAAACTCCTTTCTTCTGCCTTTTGTTCTGATCCTCTTTACGGAAGTCTGTTTCCGGCGCTTCTGTAAAGCCGGTACCATTCCTCGCGGGTCAGCCGGATCTGAGCCGCTTTTGACAGCTCCCCGACCCGCTCCTCCTTCGTGGTGCCGACGATCGCCTGCTCCACCCCCGGGATCCGAAGGAGCCACGCGACGGCGACAGCCCCCTTTGTCACCTCATAGCGGCCGGCAATTTCCTCCAGCACCTCATTCAGTTCCGGATAACGGCTGCTTCCCAGGAAGGTTCCCTCAAAAAATCCATACTGGAGCGGAGACCAGCACTGAACCGCAATCCGATGAAGCCTGCAGTAATCCAGCGTGCCGCCTGTGTGGACTTCTCCCGGTTTGTCTGCCATATTGACGTTGATGCCCTCATCGACGAGCAGCGAATGCGCAAGGCTGAGCTGCATCTGATCTACCCAGAGGTCGGTGTGGATCCAGTTCTGAAGCAGGGCAATCTGCCCGGCGTTCATGTTGCTGACGCCAAACCGCCTCACTTTTCCACTCTCTGTCAGACGGTCAAATGCCTCTGCAATTTCTTCGGGTTCCATCAGGGCATCCGGCCTGTGCAGAATCAGAAGATCCAGATAGTCCGTGCGCAGTCTTTCCAGAATTCCATCGACTGCGTTCAGAATGTATTCTTCTGACAAATCATACATGCCCTGCCGGATCCCACATTTGGACTGGATAAACATACCCTCCCGAAGTTCCGGTCTTTCCGCAAGCACCTGGCCAAACAGTTTCTCCGACTCTCCACCCCCGTAAATATCCGCATGGTCAAATGAGCAGATGCCATTCTCCATCGCTTTCCCGATGAGTTTGTCTGCGTCCTCCTTCGCCATGCCGGCCATTCTCATACAGCCAAGCACAACTGGAGACCCAAGACTCTTCCCGAACTGCCTTTCATTCATATCGCGTCCTCCTCATATATATCGAAGAATACCACAGGAAAAGCCGAATACTCAAGAATGTGATCACAGCCTGCCACTCTGTCTTTCCACCCTCTACACCTGATCAAGGTTGTGCTGTTCCTATCCCGCCGTTTTGTGTATAATGAAGCAAAAAGATGATCCGCTGGCGAACTGAAGAAAGCAGTTATCCACCGGGTACATGGACAAAGGATACTGAGAGATGAACAAACAGAAAACCGCTGTGGTTGTAGATTCCGGCTGCGATGTGTCCCCGGAATTCCGCCAAAAATATGACATCCGGCTTCTTCCCTTCAAGGTTCGCTATCCTGAGAAGGAATACCTGGATGCTGTCGATATCGATCCGATGATGGTTTACAGAAGGTTCCCGGGCGAGATCCCGACAACCTCCACGCCGTCCCCCGGAGATGTCGTGGAGCTGATGAAGGGGCTGAAAGAAGAAGGCTTCGAGAATGTCTTCGTCTTCTGCATATCCGATAAACTGTCCGGCACCTACAATACAGTTCGCATGGTGTCGGAATCCTATCAGCTCGGTCTGAACATCCGGCCTGTGGATACACTCAACATCTCTGTCGCATGTGCGCTGATCGCCATCTGGGCAGCAGATCAGCTTGCGCAGGGCAGCAGCTTTGAAACAGTGGACAGTCGGCTTGACGAAATGATCCGCCGCTCCACCGTCATGTTCTACATGGACTCGCTTGATTACCTCAAGCACGGCGGCCGGATCGGCAGAGTCGAATACATGGCCGCTCAGCTTCTTCGCATCCGTCCGATCATTGCATGTAATGAGGACGGCACGTACATCACCGTCGCCAAACTCAGGGGTGGGCGTCAGGCAAAAAACCGCCTGATGGATGAGGTGCGGAAGTATGCAGCAGGCAGAAAGTGCTGGTTCATCGTCGCGGAGGGGGATGGCCATGAGGCTGCCATGGAGGCTGTCAGAACGCTGAAGGAAGAATACCCGGACAGCGAAGTCCTGTATGAGCTTCAGATTGCCGCATCGCTTGCGGTCAACACCGGAAGCGGTCTGCTCGGAATCGGCATCCTGCCACTTGAATAAAAACGGCCTACTCAGAGCCAGGCAGCTTTCAGGCTGCCTGGTTCTTTGCACGTCCTGGCAGGCTCTCCGCCTGTCGCCAGGTTCTTGGCACGTTCGCTGAGTTCTTTGCACGTTCGCCTGCCGCTTTGCACGTTCGCCTGCCGCTTTGCGCATCCGTCGTGTTCTTTGCACGCCCTGTCTGTTCAGGGCGGCCGGGTGACAATGTGTCAGACAGGCTGTTTTGAAAATTGAGGAAAGGAGATCGAGATTGAATATGCACCGCCATCATCAAAAGGTACTTGCATCATTATCGCTGTCACTGGTCCTGTGTCTGTCTCTGCTGACGCCGGGATATGCAGCCATCACGACTGTGCTGTCGGATGAACAGACACTCACGCAGGAAGAGCTGCCAGCTTATTCGTACGAACCATCCACTGAGATCCATGACAATGTCCCGTATTTTCAGGCTTCCGACCTGACATCGTCCTCCTATGAGACCTTCTCAAGTCTGGACGACGAGGGGCGATGCGGATACGCTGTCGCCTGCCTCGGCCCGGATCTGCTTCCGGATGCTCCAAGAGGTCCCATTGGCAGCGTCAAGCCGACCGGCTGGCATACAGTCAAGTATGAAGGCATCGACGGCAATTATCTCTACAACCGGTGCCATCTGATTGCCTATGAGCTGTCGGGCGAAAATGCGAATGAGGAAAATCTGATCACCGGCACCCGATACATGAACGTGGATGGAATGCTTCCCTACGAAAATGAGGTTGCCGACTATATCAAATCGACCGGGAATCATGTTCTGTACCGCGTCACACCTGTTTTCGAGGACGACAACCTGCTCGCGTCCGGTGTCCTGATGGAGGCTGAGTCGGTCGAGGATGGCGGAAGCGGTGTCTCATTCAATGCCTACTGCTACAATGTCCAGCCGGGTATTTCGATCGATTACGCAACTGGTGACAGCTCCGGCCAGGCATATACCGGCAGCGAAGCCTCAAAGTATGATGGCGTGGATTTTCAGTCTCCGGCAGTCATCAAGGCCGTCCAGCAGGCACTGAACGACAAAGGATATGACTGCGGAACGCCGGACGGCATAGCAGGAAGTGGGACGGCATCTGCCGCCTCTCATTTCAAGGCCGATCACGGTTTATCAGGTGACGGCATCGATGCTGCCCTCGCGCTGACGCTCGGGCTGAACGCTTACCAGCTGCTGGACCTGAGCTCCAAAGCTGCGTCGGATCAGGCATCTACCGCGCAGGGCGGACAGTCCTCTGGAGCAGCCGGGCAGGCATCTGGCGCGCAGGCCGGGGAGGCATCCGGAAGCGGGTTGACCGGACCGGCAATAAGCTACATCGTCAATACAAATACCGGGAAGTTTCACAGCCCGGGATGCAGCTCGATCGGCCAGATGTCCGACTCCAACAAGTTGGAATACACCGGCTCCAGAGATGACCTGATCGCAATGGGATATCAGCCCTGCAAGCGATGCAATCCGTAATCATTCAATCAAAGCCTGGTTGTGCCGCCAGTCAAAGGCGGCGGAATGGAGATTATCATGAGCTTTAAAAATTCGAAAGTTGTGATCGTAGGAACTGGAAATGTAGGATCAACGACAGCATACAGCATTCTGAATCAGGGGCTGTGCGAAGAGATTGTCCTGATCGATGTGAACAAGGATAAGGCCTACGCGGAGGCGCTGGACATGGCGCATTCGGTTTATTTCATGAACCGGAATATCAATGTTCACGCGGGAGACTACAACGACTGCGCAGATGCAGATATCGTCATCATCACTGCATCTGCTCCTATGCCAAAAGACTCGACAAGCAGACTGGAAATGCTTGCTCCAAGTATGCGGATCATGAAGAGCATCGTGAGCAGCATCATGGCAAGCGGATTTGATGGCATTCTTCTCGTCATTTCAAACCCAGTCGATGTCATGACTTACTACGCCTGGAAGATCTCGGGACTGCCGGCAAAGCAGGTTATCGGCAGCGGCACAAATCTGGACAGCGCCAGACTGTGCTGCGAGCTTGCAAAGCTCTACGACCTGGACGCGAAGAGTGTCTCGGCATTTGTCTGCGGAGAACACGGCGACAGTGAATTTGTTGTATGGAACTCCGCGACGATCGGCGGAAAAAAGATTGATGATGTGATGAGTGACAATGCCCCGCGCACAGGCTCGGCGACAAAACAGAGTCTTCTGAAGATGACGGCACAATCCGGATGGGAAATCTTCAGTCGCAAGGGCAATACCTGCTACGGCATCGCAGCATCGGCAGCCTCTATTGTGAAGTCCATCCTGTTCAACGAAAACCAGATCTATCCGGTCACTGTCTATGTGGACAGTGCCTACGATCTGAAAGGTGTGTTTCTGTCCGTCCCGACCATCATCGACAAGACAGGTGCAAAGGAAGTGGTTGAGATCAAGCTGCAGCCGGACGAGGAAGCGGCTCTCCAGAAGTCGGCCAGCCTGCTGAAGTCATTTTATGAGGAGCTTGAGATGTAAGCGATTATCCAGCTCAACTGGCTTTTTCCCGGACTGCCAGTTTTTCCAGGCTCATTCCGTGTATATAACACCGGCAATAACAAGCTGTACAGATGGAAATTGCGTGGAACTGTGCTTTCGCTTTTTCCTCATCTCCATACACTTTCCAGTAACCGGGGCACTTGAATGCCTTCGCTCGGTTCTCGATAAAACCTTCGACATCATCCGGGGGATAACCGAGAAACAGGCCAATCTCATGGGGGAATTCATGGAATTGACGCAGGCGCAGCGACAGCTCTGCAAGCCGCCGCTGCGGATCCCCTGCCGGGTAATGTGCTCTGGCAAGAATCGCCTCCGCTTTCTGGCTGGCAAGATCTCTCTCCAGCCGTTTCGGCCGGTACATATAGATCAAAGCGTGCCCGCTCTGCTGCCTCAGCGGCAAAATGAGAACCTTCTGTACATCCTGCCATGTGCCGGCTATCTTATGAATCAGAAGATCGTTTCTTTGCCAAGCAGGAAATCCAGTACATTGATATGACGAATGCCGTCTTCATCCGTAAATGATGCCGGAATATCCCGACGCATGATGATTTTCTCAAAGAAGTCATTCGTCAGTCGCAGAGAGTCCAGTTCACTGGTTGTCTTTTCTGTGTGAGACATTTCGTAGGCGGATTGGATATATACCTTCTTGTCTCCTTGATTGACAACAAAATCAATTTCTTTTTGCACCTTCTGATCTTTTCGCCTGTCGAGGACGACTCCAACATCAACGGAATATCCCTGCATAATCAGTTCATTGTACAGGATGTTTTCCATGATATGGCCAGGGTCAAATTGCCGGAAATTGACTCGCGCATTACGGAGTCCGATATCTGTGTAATAATATTTGTTTGGATACTGAAAATATCGTTTTCCCTTGATATCCCAGCGTTTTGCTTCGCTGATCAGAAAGGCATTCTTCAGGTATTCCAGGTAGCTTGAAACAGTTTTCGGGTTAATATTCGCCTTTTTTGCACTGTTCAGTGTGTTTGCAATATTGGTAGGATTTGTCAGTGAACTGACAGATGACGCAAGAAAGTCCAGGATATCAGAAAGTACATCAGGGCGTTCAATCCCTTCACGCTCCACGATATCCTTGATATATACCTCATTAAAAAGCTGTGCCAGATAGTCTTTTTGCTGTCGGTCTTCCTTCAGATTCAGAAGGTATGGCATCCCGCCATAAAGCATATAGCGGTCAAATGCATCTCTTTTATCTCCACCCACAGCGGCAAAGAATTCCCGAAAAGAAAGAGGATATACATGGATCTGCGAAGAACGGCCGCGAAATTCTGTCACGATGTCGCTTGACAGCATCCTGGAATTGCTTCCTGTGACATACACATCAAGATTTTTGTATCCTCGCAGCTCATTCAGCATGTCATAGATCGTTACCTGTTCACCGGGCAGATCCGGATCCGGAACGGGAACAGACAGTTGAATTTCATCGATAAAGAGATAGTACTGTTGTGCGCTGTTTTGTATTTTTGCCTCGACCATACTGCTGAGAGCAATCGGGCTGCGGTATTTTACATCTTTGCGTTTATCAAGTTCGATTGTAATAATGTTCTCGGCACTTGTCCCATGTGACAGCAGATAGTCACGAAACAGTTCGAATAAAAGAACGGACTTTCCGCACCGCCGGATCCCGGTTATCACTTTGATCTGACCATCCCACATATAGGAAACAAGTCGGTGAAGATAAAGATCACGTTGTATCATTGATGCCTCCTGATATTGCGCACTTAGGCCGTAACCGTCCTAAAATCGTAATTAAATCATAACTCATTGAGTCCTGCGGCTCAACATGAAATTACGTACTTAGGACGTAATCGGCATAAGATCGTAGTCAACTATAACACCCGGGCGATCAAAGCTGACAGGTATTGAACGTTCGTTTATCTTAAAATCAATGGCCGGGCCGGTTGTGCTGAAATTGCTGGCTATGTTGGCCTTAATGCTCTTGTAAGGGCTCTATCAAAAAATCGGCATCAAATCCATTTCTGAACTCTTTGCCGATCCTCTGCTTTTCTTTCTTTCGATTGTAAGTCTTTCCACTCGGTACGCTCCTTGTCACGGGATTAAGTTCACCCCAGGTGCGCCTCTGCTTTGCGTGATACTCGCACTGATCCTTCTTACTCATTTTTGCCCCACAGACCGCTGCTCCTCAGCCGGCGCGTGTGCGCAGTCGCTTGCCGGCATTCTTCCGCCTGCTGCCTGTGCAGATGACTGGTCTGCCGGCACACAAGCCGGCAGGTGCACAATTGCCTGCCGGCGTTCTTCCACCTGCTGCCTGTGCGTCAGCCGTACAGTTCTTTCTGAATCTCCGGAAGCGTATAATCCATGTCCGGATTCAGGATCTCCTGCATGCTCTGGTAATGATCGTCAAACGGGACGCGGGACTCTCTGACCTCATACTTCAGAAAAGTCGGCGCGGCAGCCGTCAGCGTCAGCACCTCCGAGACAGAGATATCATGGTGTATCAATGGCAGCACCGTTGTCGCGAATGAATTCATATCGCCAAGCGAAAGGTCTTTCATCTTTGAGATCATCTGCTCCATGACAATCCGCTGACGCTCAGTCCGCTGAAAGTCCGCATTGCCGACATAGCGGATTCTCCCGAATGCAACCGCCTGGATCCCGTCACAGTGCAGATCGCCGCCGCCCTGAAGATACTCCGACTGCGGATCCGCGCCTGTGATGCTGCAAAGCTCCGTAATATAGTCATTTGCGACCTTTACTTCTGCATCCGTTATTGTAAGATCGACCCCACCCAGCGCATCGATGACGTCCGCCATCGACTGAAAGTCTACCCAGGCGTAATTGTCGATATGAACCTTATAGTTCTCCTCCAGGGTCTTCACCAGCAGGCTGCATCCGCCATACGCGCAGGCCGCATTCAGCTTATGCACACCATATCCCGGGATATCCGCGTACAGATCGCGCATAAACGACATCAGTGTGATCCGTTTCTTCGTCTTGTTGATGGATGCCAGAATCATCGAATCCGCGTTGCCGTTCCAGCTATCATCCCTCCGGTCGACCCCGACCAGCAGCAAATTGTAGACATCCGGCTGATCCACAACGCTCACATTCGCTGCCTTGATGGCCTTGTCATTCTCTGTCTTGATCTGCTCCACCTCGGAATCCGAAAGGTTCAGCTTCCCGACATGCGCCTCCGCCGCCTTCTTTGCTGCCGCCATATCCTCGGAGCTGAGCTGCGTCTGCGCAGCCTTGCCCTCATAATTCGACAATCCGTAATAATGATAGAACATTCCGACTGCGAGCAGAACCAGCGCAGCCAGCACCCCCAGAACAATCAATACAATCGGAAGCCATCTCGCTTTCCGACGTTTGCGGTCATATCCAGATCTCATTACATCTCCCTCTTTGAAAAACCTTATTCCCCATCTCTGTCCGGGCAAAGACCTCCCTGTGTCCCCCGTATGTTGAGGCAGTTCTGTCCGGATCCCCAGGCAAGCCGAAGCGGTCCCGGCTGCATCTGTACTCCAGGACAGCCCCATCATCTTTCCAAACATGTACCTAAATTCCTCCTTGCATTCATCTCAGCCGGGCAAACTTCAGGCAGACTGCAGCTCACACCCAGCAGCCGTCCTCTCATTTCTGAACGGCGCGGCAGGACTGCCACCCGGCGCCTTCACAAGGATAACTTTGTAAATGGAATAATTCAAGGGTCAATTGCCCGAAATGGCCTCAATAAATTCAGATTGGCGGTTCAGTGGAATGCCGAGATATCTGTCCCGAAGCTGTCGGGCTATCAGCATGCGCATGATCTGTTTGGAGCGTTCGTCAAACTTCCTCATGAACTTCATATCAGTCTTGATCACATCGATTATTCCGGGGCGGCGGAAACAACGGACAGTGAAGCAGCTGAGCAGAAGCAGTCTGAAAGTTCAGCTGGGACAACAGGCACATCTGAGACTGCCGCAGATGAACAAAAGCAGATTCCACAATCAGCAACGACAGGAAGTTCTGAAACTGCTCCGGAGACCAGCAGAGAACCGGTTTCGGCGTCCAGTAGTGAAACGATTCCGCAGGACAAGCCTGAAAAGGACAGCGATTCCAGTGAATCGCAATCTACCGAAACGGCTGCAAAAGCAGAAGCCGCGTCTGAAACAGATTCTGAGTCGGAATTCGAATATTTCCTACACCATCACTTATGATCCGCAGGGCGGCCTGTGGAAAGAGGGAACGTCTGATCTGTACGAAGAAACTTATTCCGTTGATACAGCGGCTATGATTGTCACGGCACCAAAGCGCAGCGGATACACCTTCCTGGGATGGAATACCGGATCGGTCACATATCAGCCGGGTGATACCTACCATGAAAAAGATGCCAATGGTGTATTGACAGATGCAACACTGACTGCACAATGGCGAAAAAACAGCCCGGATTCCAATCAGGATACAAAGCCGAAGGACGATTCCGGAAAAACACCGAACACCGGGGATGAAAACAATCTGTCAATGTGGTTCAGCCTTCTGATCGCGACAGCTGCTGCAGCAGTCTGGCTTGCAGCGATCCGAAAACAGAAGATGAATGATCGCTGAAAGCGGCAGCTGAGAAAAATCTAGAACAAACTGAAAAAAGAATACAGAAGGAGACCGGGATATATACCCCGGCCTCCTTCCGCATCTATGAGTGCTCCTGACACTCTGCACCTGCGAGAGAGTTAACTTGCTACCCCTAAAGTCGTCTAATCTGTGCTCAAAACGACTTAGTGTCTGCTGATGCTGTTTATCTTTGCATTTATTATAACATATATGATGATAAAACCAAATTTTATAGCGATGTTTAATTAATCAGCAGACGCTAGCTATATATTATTACTTTTTCTTTTTTCAATGTAAATACCTCAGGCAAAATTCTGCCGGAGATATTATTTCCGAGTCTTCAGGAAAATGTTTAAGATTTCCTGTGATCAGTATCGCATGACAGTATTTAGCTACTTCGTAAAATTTCTTATCGTCCTCATCACGTCCAAAATCAATTCCTTCAATTGACGGCGCAATAACAGAGATCCCGTTCTTGATTAAAGGATCCAGGATGCTTTCGATTTCCCACTCCTCAAACTTCAGCTTTGGATAATGAAGGACCCGGTTATACTCATCCAAAATTCGATAGTCGTAGCAGACTGTGAACTCTCTTGCAAAAACAGCAGCCAAAATTTCTGTTGCATTTCTTCCAGGTGACCATAAGGCAGAGACAAGAATATTCATATCTAAAACAATGTTCATCAGATCTCCTTCACTTGGACACAGTTGCTTTCGTATTATCCTCTCTCTTTGTAACAGCATTACCAGTTGTCGAAGAAGACGCTCTCACCTCACGAATAATGTTATCAATATCATCGTCAGACATGTAGCCCTCTTTTGCTGCTTTCTGACGAATACTATTAAGGGCAATCATTGCCTTGGCCTGACGTACCGCCTGAACGGTTTCATCAAAGTATCCTTCCGGAATATCAATGATAATGGCAGCAGGCTTTCCGTTGTTAGTCAGAACAACCTCATCACCACGATCAAGATCAGCCCACATTGTTTTGGATTCAGTTCTTAAGTCACGCATAGAGTAGAAATTCATTGATAATTCCTCCTTGTTGAGATTATGAGCAATGATTTATGTGCTATATTTGATGTCAAAATGGTACACAATATAGTCCAATGTGTCAACAAGAAGAATCCACAGAACCCGGTTTTTCTGATTTATGATTTAGGCCCAGAAGAATTAACTCTTCTGGGCCTTATGTACCGGCTATCTTAACCTGATGAAGCTGTTATGGTGTTTTATCAGCGATAGGAAAAATCAGTGATACCCGACGACTTTCTCAAGCGCGTTCAGGATATTCTCATACCCTGTGCAGCGGCAGAGATGCCCGGATATGAGCTTGCGAAGCTCTTCCCGTGTGTACTTTCTTCCGCTGTTTACAAGTTCCACTCCGGTCAGAATCAGGCCCGGCGTGCAGAAGCCGCACTGGACGGCCGCTTCATCGATGAAGGCCTGCTGGACTTCGTTGAGCTCTCCCGTCGGACTCTTGAGTCCTTCGACGGTCAGGATGTGCTTGCCTTCTGCCCACATGGTCAGATACAGGCAGGAGTCTACGGCTGTCCCGTCGATCAGAACGGTGCAGGCGCCGCATTCACCGACCCCGCAGCCCCGCTTGACAGAAGTCAGATTCAGCCGGTTTCTCAGCGTATCGAGAAGGCTCTCTCTCGGGTCGACGGCAAGTTCTTTCTCTTCTCCGTTGACGGTCATATGGACGATCTCAAGCATGATGCTCACCGCCTTTCCCGCAGCCAGTGTCTTTACCGCCATCGGCGGTTCCGGCCACTTCTGCTGCGCCCTGTGTCATGGTTTCTCTCATCTCCTGTTCCCTTCCGAGTTCAACCGGCGGGAAGTCTCCCGCTCCGGGGGTCCCTTTTCCGGTGCCTCTGAGGATCGCCTGCTCAAGGGCACGTTTTGCCATCTCCCGGATGAGCTGGACACGGAATTCCTTTGAGGCGCGCCAGGAGGAGCGGGGGTGAACCTCTTCCTCGACGTGCGTGGCAATGATGTCATAGATCGCCGGGTCATCTGCTGCCATGCCTTTCAGCATCTGTTCGGTCTTCCTGCAGCGAATTGGGGTCGGCGCTGCGACGCCGTAGCCGATCCGGACATCCGCCAGGCGGAAGCCGGCACCCGGAAGCGCGGGGCTGCCTGCCGCATTCTTTTGCTCTGTGCTCGCTGCGTCCTCCCGCCGCGTGGCCGAACTGTCCTGTGTTCCGCCTGTCTCTCTTGCCTCTGCCTGCTTTGCATCTGCTGCCTCAAGCTTCACTCTGACGCAGCATCCGAGCGTTGCGATTTCCATCGAACGTCTCTTACCGTACTTGATATAGCAGCCGGAGTAGCCGATATAGTCTTCCGGCTTTACCAAAATCGCGATCAGAACCTCATCGCGCTTTCGGACAGTCCGACCGGGGCCGGTGTAGAATTCGGTGACCGGCACTTCCCTCGATCCCTCCGGTCCCTGCAGGACGAGGGTGGCGTCGAGTGTCTGCATCGTCGCGCCGGAGTCTGCGGAGGTGGCGCCATTACAGAGGTTTCCTCCGATGGTGCCCATATTCCGGATCTGCGGGCCGCCGACCGTGTCAACCGCCTCCCCCAGATACGGCAGACTTTCCTGAATGATGGGATCATTCGTGATGTCTGTAAAGCAGGTAGCAGGTCCGATCACGATCGTTCCGTCTGTCAGCCTGTCCACGCCCTTCAGCTCAGGGATCTCATGAATGCTGACCAGGTCGCAGCCGACATCCTTGCCGGCGCGAAGCTTTACGAGCACATCCGTCCCGCCGGCGATGACTTCGGCCTTCTCATCGGTGGCGAGGTGCGCGATGGCATCCTCGACCGACTTTGCCTCGTAGTAATTCTCAATATCGTACATACCGCACCGCCTTTCTCAGATCAGACCATGCTGCTGAAATGCCGCCACCAGCCGCTGCTGAGTCATCGGGAGCTCGTTCATCGCGACACCGGTAGCATTCAGGATGGCATTGCGGATCGCCGGGGCAACGGAGATGACCGGCGGCTCTCCCAGCGCCTTGTTGCCGTAGGGACCCATCGGGTCGTCCATTTGCAGGAAGATGGCCTTCAGATCCGGGACATCGAGCGCCGTCGGGATCTTGAAGTCCAGCAGGTTGTTGTTCAGCGGCCTGCCTTTTTCGTTGTACAGAAGCTCCTCGCTCAGGGCGTAGCCGATGCCCATCGCCATGCCGCCGTGCACCTGGGCCTCAGCCAGCTGCGGGTTGAGCAGGGTGCCAGAGTCATGAACATTCACAAGATGATCGATCTTCACGGTTCCCATCTCCATGTCCACCGTAATATCCGCAAATGTACATCCGGATGCGTACGTGTTTTCCTTACAGTGATTCGTGACCTCGGCTGTGATGTGCTCCGAGCGGTCGAGAGAGTAGAATGCATTCTCTGCGAGATCTTTCATCGAGAGCAGCACCTTGCCGGGCTTTGCGAGGATCTTTCCGGTATCCCTCAGGATCGACTTCTTCCCGGACGGGAGGTCATCGATGTTCCAATGCTTCACATCCGCATCAAGCCAGTCCTGATACCTGTCATTCTCATCCACGGAGCCGTCCGGGACGTATCCATAGCCATTTTCAGCGGAAAGATCGGTCTGGATCGTTGTTCCCTCCTCCGGAATGCGCTCACAGATGTTGTTGTCGTGGATCATCAGCTCCTCCACCGGACGGTCGAGCATGTAGGAGGCATAATCCAGAATCCGGTTGCGCAGCTCGAGGCCGCATTTCTTGACAGCCTTGCCGGTGACGAAGGACTGTCTGGAAGCGTAGGCGCCGGTGTCAAACGGAGACAGGTCTGTATCCTGTGTCGAGACGATGTAGACCTTGTCCGGCGTGATGCCGGTGGTCTCCGAAGCCATCTGGGTGAAGACGGTATCGGCTCCCTGCCCGATCTCGGTTGCCGACAGCTCGACCTGGATTGATCCGTCCTGGTTCAGGATCATCCTGGCGCTGGAGGTCTCGAGAGAAATCGGATAGACGCCGACCTTGTACATGAAGATCGACATCCCGACACCGTGGCGGATGGGGCCGGTCTGGTTTGCGTACGCCTTCCGCTTTTCGTCCCAGTGTATGTACTCCGCGCCGCGCCTCATGCACTCCTTCATGGAGTAAGAATAGTAAGTGATGCCGTTGCCCGGATCCCGGAAGCCCTTCCCGACGCAGTTGTCCATCCGGAACTTCAGTGGGTCAAAGCCCTCCCTGTGACAGATGTCGTCGATCTGGCAGTCCGCCAGGAAGACCGACTGCGGCACGCCATAGGCACGCATTGCGCCAGCGGAGGCAGAGTTTGTGAAGACCGTCGTCATGTCCGCGCGGCAGCCATAGGCATCGTTGTAGAGATCCTTGTAGACCGTTGCGACGGAGGCTGCAATCGCATGTCCGTGGGAGGCGTACGCGCCTTTGTTCGCGTAGCCGTCAAGGGTGCGCGCAAGGAGACGGCCATCTGTTGTGTAGAGTGCCTTCGTCTTCCCGATCACAGCGTGGCGGACTCTCGTCTGGGAGATGCATTCCTCTCGGGTGGTCTCCAGGCAGACGCACCGGCCGCCGCAGACGACCGACAGATAGGCGTTCAGCGGTTCATACAGGATGTCTTGCTTGTTGCCGAAGCCTCCGCCAAGATACGGCTTGATCACGCGGACCTTGCCGACCGGCCAGCCCAGCGCCTGAGCGATGACACGGCGCATGATGTGCGGGATCTGGGTCGAGGCTGTCACCGTGACCTTTCCGTTTACATCCACGTATGCCCAGCTCGTTGCCACCTCAATGTGGCAGTGCGAAACCCGCTGCGTCCGGTACGTCTGCTCATATTCCCGGACGTGCTCAGCTCCGTACTCCCTGATCGCCCTCTCCTTCGCCTGCTCATAGTCGTAGTCCGGCGAGGACTTGAACGATGTGTGGATCAGCTCGTTCGTTTTCCGAAGATCCGGGTGAAGCGGGGTTGCCTCCGGCTTCAGGGCATCCTCGACCGTCGTGAACGGCGGATACTCCTTGTACTCAATCTTCAAAAGCCTCTCGGCGCGCTCGCAGGCAACGTTGTCCACACCGACGATTGCAGCGATGTCATCCCCGTACAGCCGCACGCGCGTATTCAGCAGCTTCCGGTCTGCGATATCCTGGTGCGCTGCCTCGACGCTCCAGGGATGCCCGGCAGTTGGAAACTGGATGTCCGGCACGTCAAAGCAGGTGACGATCTTCACGACACCGGGCACCTTCTCCGCCTCCGATGTATCGATGGAAAGCACCTCGCCATTCGCGATGGTTGAATGGACGACGTGCGCGATCAGCGCGTCCTTCGGACACAGGTCATTCGTGTACTTCGCCTCTCCGGTTACCTTCCCGAAGGCGTCGACACGCTTCATGCTCTTCCCGACTACCTCCATACCGTGTTTACCTCCTAGCCTGTTTACTATGTGAGCGTCAGCAATAGAATGTAGCTTCCCCAAACTCATTCTTCCATCTTTCGATAATCCAATCACTGTTTGATTCTACAAATCGGCAAAGCTGCCGTAAACTATTGTCTGGGATTCTGGACCTATTATGACATACCAATGTACCACCTTTCGAGGTGATCCATACTTTTGTTCCATCTGGCGATGGCCGATTGGGATGAATGTGAACATGAACAGGTTCTGTTGGCATCCCCTCATTCACCCAGAAATAAATCAGGTACCTCCCAAACCTATACAGCTGAGGCATTTTCAAACCCTCCAGTCTGGGCAAATTCCATGATCAAATGTACGTTTCTTCTCAGGAAATCCATCAGTGCATCGACTTCCTGTTGAGAGTAGCCAACCTGCTCTGTAATGCGGTAAGAAGGCAGCACACACCCGAGGCTGTTAAATCCACCCTCAACCGGGGTTTCAATTCGAATCTGGACATTCCCTTGTGAATCCATATCGCCATATGTGATCTCGGTTTTATCCGGAAATTGAACGTATGAATACTTCATCTTAAATACTGGAAGCAGAACCTTTCAGGGGCGCTTCACTTTCTCCCTTCTGTGAATATATCAGCTATAGGGACCGCTCAATCTTCTTGAGCTCCTCGATCAGTGTCTGAACCTGACCGGGTGTGTTGGCATGTGAAAATGATGCCCGCACGATGCCTCTTTTTTCGGTTCCAAAAAAACGATGAATCAAAGGAGCGCAGTGTCCGCCTGCCCGGACTGCGATCTGTCTGTCACGCCAGAGCCGGTCAGCAACATCTGCCGCCTCGAGATGCCCGATATTGAATGCGACAGTCGGGAGGACTGGTTCCGAATCACCTTGGCAGCTGGCCGGGGCAGGATTTACAGCTGTCCCTCTTCCATACACGTGGATGCGCTCTTCCCCCGCCTGCCGGTTGATGGCATCAATGCCGGAAAGCAGCTGCTTTCGCAGGCTGAGAGCCTGCGCCCTCCATGTTTCCCGCTTTCCTTCTGCGAAGGCGAGGGCTGCGTGCAGCCCGGCGATCGAGTGTGCGTTCTGCGTGCCGGCTTCCAGATGCTCCGGCATCTCCTGCGGCATGGTCTCCAGAAATGTCCGGATGCCGGATCCTCC
>Ga0256406_1001850_pt1 | contig 32380 bp, 32 predicted proteins | sample RumenRJG_03DNA_FD_185986 | JGI IMG/M metagenome (GOLD analysis project Ga0256406, IMG submission 185986) | Bovine rumen microbial communities from Lethbridge, Alberta, Canada - RJG_03 | ecosystem: Host-associated > Mammals > Digestive system > Stomach > Rumen | place: Canada: Alberta | collected... | reverse complement strand
AGCACAGAGAAAAGGTCGAGGAGCATAAAGAAAAGGTCGAAGAGCGAAAGGAGCAGGCTGAGGAGCGCAGAGAGGAAAAAGTAAAAGAGCGCGAGGAAAAGAAAGAAGGCCCTGTATCTTGAAAGAACTATCTGTCAACGGGATCACGCTCTGCTATGAGGTCCGGGGGCATGGCGATCCTCTGATTCTTCTTCACGGGAACGGCGAGGACCACAGAATCTTCCGCACAGAGCTGCTGGAGCCTCATTTTTCGTGCTACCTGATCGACTCGCGGGGCCACGGGCGGAGCACGCGTCTCCATGAGCTCCACTACCGCGAGATGGCCGCGGACATTCTTGAGTTCATCCGCCGGCTCGATCTGCACGATGTGACGCTCGCCGGCTTCTCCGACGGCGGGATCATCGGCCTCATTGCCGCCTCGCAGACGGACCGCATCAAGACGCTGATCGCCTGTGGGGCAAATGCAAGCCCTGACGGCCTCATTCTTCCGTTCCGGATAATCAATCACGTAATCTATGCTCTCACCAGAAGTCCGCTCTTCCGCCTGATGATCGAGGAGCCGGACATACGGGATGAAGAGCTGCAGCAGATCACCGCAAGAACGCTGATCACTGCCGGTCAGCACGACGTCATCCGGCAGGAGGAAACGGACCACATCGCCTCCTGCATCAAGGGCGCGCGCGAAATCATCGTAAAACACGCGACGCACACAAGCTATGTGGTCCGCAGCAACAGGCTGGCGGAGATGATACTCCATTTCGCAGGAATACAGCGCTCCCCGGAGAGTTGAAAATAACAAAGGAATCATTTCTTATACGGGGATAAGCTTACATCGTGGTTCAAAAAGACGGGCGGAACTGAATGTGCAGTTCTGCCCGTCTCTTTGTGAATGACTCGGTCAAATGACCGAGGATTTCCGCTTAATCCTCCTAAACAGGAGGTTCAGCCCTCATCCCTTGACCGGCGCGATTTCGATCTCAAGATCGCTCATCGGAAAGCTGCAGCAGGGATGGAAATAGTTGTAGTCAAGGTCTGCGGCGCGCCTGTGTTCTACGTGCTTCGGGCAGAAGACCTCGCCCTTTGCCAGATGCGCGCGGCACCAGCCGCACTCCCCCGACCTGCAGTGTGCAGGCGCCTCAATGCCATGCTTCTCCAGCGACTGGAGAACGGTGTCGGAAGACGACGCCTTGATTGTCCGGACACTGTCACAGACCCTGACCGTGATCTGCACCGTCTCCGGAACAGCCTCGTGGTTCTCCGGATAATCCGGCTGAGAGGCCGCGTCATGGACCTCTCCCTGAAGCTCATGGCGGATCCATTTCCGCTCGAGATTCAGGCTGAGGAGCTCCTTGTCTAGAAATCTGTACATGCCCGCAGGACCGCACATGAACACGGAGTACTGCTCCGGGGCATATTTCTTAATCAAATCGGCCGTAATAAAGCCATGCTCATAGCCGGCCTTCTCCTCATCGCTGAGCACATGCACGACCTTGATTTTATCTGATTTTTTCTCAAACGCATCGAAGTCCTCTCTGAACAGAATGTCCTTCTCCGTGCGGCTCCCGTAAATGAGAATCAGATTGAAATCCTCATCGCCCTCCACGATGGCTTTCGCAAATGAGTGGAACGGCGTGATGCCGCTGCCTCCCGCAAGCCCGATGGCCGTGTGCGCATCCCGGACAGGCAGATAGACAAACTCACCGAGCGGTCCCGAGAGCGTCACCTTGTCCCCGATCTTCCAGTGGTCCAGAATATAGTTCGAAGCAAGACCTCCTGGCACCCGCTTGACGGTCAGCGTATAGGTGCCGCCGTTCTTTGTCTCCGCCGGAGATGAAGAGATCGAATAGGGTCTCGTCAGCTTCATGCCGTCAAATTCCAGAAAGACACTGAGATAAGAGCCTGCCTGAAACCAGGCAAACTGTCTCGTGCCGCGGGACGGATCGGGTGAAAATGTAAAGCTTTTGCAATTCTCGTCCCAGACCTTCACAGCCGAGATTACTCCATACTGTCTGTCCGGGTGCAAGGCAGCGGACAGCTCATTTACAGGAAATGATTTCGGAAGCGGCTCCGCCGGTGCCTTCCTGATTTCCTCTTCGCGGACCTTCTCAAGCTTCAGAAAGCGAAGAGGACTGACTGCATTCAGATTCGGTTTCTTTGCCATGATTATGCATCCTCCTTCGCGTCTTCAATCGTTTTATGCCCCTGAATATAGCCGTTCAGGTAGCAGAGATTATAACCGTCGATATTCTCAGCTGCGGCGCCTGTGATCCTGAGATTCTTGTATCCCTGCTCCTTCTCCATGCTGGAGAGTCTGGAGATAATATTGTCCCAGGCAGTGACCTGATAGCCGTAGGGCGTGCCGTTCGGCGTATTCAGGTAGCGGCAGAACGTCGCCGGCGTGGCGTATGCGATCTCCTCGATATAGGGCCGGATCGTGATGCCCGTGTTCTTTTCATAGTAGTCGACCCATTCCTCCATGCGCCGGTTCTTGATCCTGTAATAGTCCTCCGGTCTTACATTTCCCCAGAACTCCGAGTCTCCGAATGTCGTAAAGAACAGCGTGCATGTCCCTGCAGGAGAGGCATCAGGAATAATCAGGTTCAAACAGTTGGCAATAAATGTACCCTTGTCTGTTCCGTTCGACTTGGTGAATGTGACCTCCGGGTCCTCATCGCTCATGATAATCGTGGAATAGGTGTCAATGCCAAGCTCCTCCGCCGGACGGTTCAGGCCGATGTACATCGTCTCAAGCTCGAGGGCAATGCGCCGGGCATTGGCGAGTCTCAGTGGAATTTCCGGCCGCGGAACACTGTCGTCAATCATCCTTCCATTCATTCATTTGTTTTTTATTATGCGCGTTCGGCTCTCTTAAAAAAATGAACAGGATACGGAGGGAAATACAACAATCCATTGTGGTTTTTGCCGGGCCCTGCTAGACTGAAGGCATTGGAGGCAGAAAATATGCAGATACAGACGATTCACGCATTTCTCACACTGTGCAGAATTCAGAATATCACCAAATGCAGTGAGCTCCTGAAAATCAGCCAGCAGGGCTTAAGCCGGCAGATCCGCAGCATGGAGCAGGAGCTCGGTGTCACTCTGTTTGAACGTGAGCCACGGGGAGTCCGGCTCACGCCGCAGGGGGAGCTTCTCCGCCCCTATCTGGAGAAGTCCGTCTCCTTTTATGAGGCAGGACTGCAGAATCTGGAGCGCTACGACAAGGAGCGGGCCAGGGACCTCAATATTTTCATTTGCCCCGGCATCCACACGGTTCTGGGAACAAAATTTTTCCTGGATTTTGACCACGCGCACCCGGACATCAACCTGCACCTTCAGTATGTCTCGGACCCGGAGGCAGAGAATGCCCTGATCGACGGACGCGCAGACGGCGCCTTCCTGGACTGGCCGGAACACACGAATCTCTACGATATGTACCAGATCGTCCACAGTCGTCTTGTCGCCGTCATGCGCCCGGACCATCCGCTGGCCGGAAGGAAGGAAATCTCATTTCAGGACCTCAGGGGTGAAAAATGCTTCTTCCCGGATGAGACGCACCGGAAGAACCAGCAGTTCAGGCTCGCCTATCCGGATATTTATTACTCGCTAGACCGCAGCTATATCTCGAACGACTACGAAAATTACGTCAATCTCCCCAGAGAGCTTGGCGGCATCGCCCTGTGCTTTGAGATCACGCTCCGCAACCTTGATCCCGGCCTTGTGGTCATCCCCTTCAAGGAGGACAGCTATGTCTCCCTGTTTTACTGTATCCGCAACGACCATCCAATGGATGCCGCCCTGCGCGCCTTCTCGGATTATATTTACAGCCAAGTGGACGTCATTGCCAAATGAGCAGCGTCACTTCTCGTCATACAATGTCGTCAATTTGTATATATCTATACATTCTCAGCAGCAGTGTTTCGTGCATTTTAAAGCAATACGTCGTATAATCAGAGCCATAGGAAGCAAAATTCCACAACAAGGAGGTATGCGTTTATGCTGTTTGAGGATAGTTTTTTATCAGTGAACGGTCGTGACCAGGTGCAGTACTGGATTTATGTCCCGGCGGCGGAGCCGAAGGGCGTCATCCAGCTTGTCCACGGATTCGGCGAGCACAGCCGCCGGTATCTTCACATGATCGCGCATTTCCTGGAGGCGGGCTATATCGTCGCTGCGGACGATCATGTCGGTCACGGAAAAACCGCTATGGCAAATAACACCTGGGGCGACTGGGGTGACGCGGGCTTTGAGACAATGGTGAAGGACGAGAAGCAGCTGCATGACATCGCGGCCGCAAAGTTCCCGGCTGTCCCGTATTACATGTTCGGGCACAGCATGGGATCCGTCATCACAAGGCAGTACATGGCCCGCTTCGGCTCGGACTTAAAGGCGGCCACGATCTGCGGCACGTGCGGCGATTTCCCGACCAGGGAGGCAAAAAGTGCCTGCCAGGCTCTCGTAGACGCCGGCAAGGCGAAGGAATCAGATCCGGCTGCCGCCATGAACCTGATGGGATGGATGGGTCAGCGCTGCGGACAGATCAAGTACGGAAATGAGTGGATCTGCAGCGATGCGCATGTGCAGTACGACCACGCCTTTGACCCGTTCGACGCATTTGCAAAGCCGACCACCAATCAGGCCCTGCTCTACTTCATCGAGATGATCGACGACGTCAAGGGCAGCGCATGGGCGGAGAAGGTCCCGAAGGAGCTTCCGATCTACTCCATCGGAGGCGATCAGGACCCGTTCGGCACCTACGCGACCGGTCTCTACCAGTGCTCGAACTGGCTCGCGGACAGCGGCCACGACATCACGACGAAGGTCTACAGCGGATACCGTCACGAGATCCACAACTACAAGGACATCCAGAACGAGGTGGAGGAAGGCATCATCCATTTCTTCGAGGCACACTGAATGCGCTGATCGCCTCGCGCCGCCGAATACAGGCCATACCACAAGGCGATACGCTGGCACATTTTGAAAAGAAGAGTTCCTCGCGAGACAGATAATCCGCCACCCCGCTAAACGGCCCGACGTGGTGAAATACAAAGAGCCTCCGTCCCGGCAGGATCTGCCGGAACGGAGGCTTTTATCACGATAATAAATCGCATCTCAGTATCACGCGCCTTATTTCTTCAGCGCAAGTCCGTCATGGAAAGCCTTGCCGACAACCGGGCCGATTGTGCGGTAGCTGCTGGTCGCAATATCGAACATAATCGGCTGCATCTTGTCGAGATCGACCCTGCCGTCCGTCAGGATCGACTCGTCGGCCTGCTCGCTGACGATCTTCCCGACGAGGATGCCCGTCTCATCGTCCCAGCTCTTCATTTCACACTCGAGCGTCAGCGGATACTCCTCGATGATCGGCGCGTTCACATGCGCGCTCTTGTGGACGTGGCAGCCCGCCTTCTCGATCTTGTTCACGCGGTTTCCCGTCTCGACGCCGAAGTAATCGGAAATGACAACCGTGTCCTTCGTCGCCATTGCGACTGTAAATGCCTTCGTCTTCTTGATGTTGTCCGTCGTCTTGTGCTTTGCCAGAAAGAGCGTGATCTCGCCGTAATCCGACTGGATGCCCCACGCCGCGTTCATCGCGTTCGGCACACCGTTCTCATCATACGATCCGATAATAAAGACGCCCTCAGGCGTAATCACTGACTGCTTTGCGGAAAGTTCCATCGTAAATTACCTCCTTCGTAAACATGTGAGGGTTCAGCCCCAAACCTGGAGCGCTTCACTCTCCTCGCTGCGGGGAAAACAGGCCGAGACCGCTTTGTCATCGCCGCGCTTTCCTCATGTTCCTCGCTGCGGGACGAACAGAGCGGCTTCTTTCTGTATTGTACCATGATTCCGGACGAAGCCAAAGGAAGGATTCGTCTCTTCACGGCGCGCTCAAGGTAAATGACGCGTCCTTCAGCTCCCGGATATACGGGTCCTCCGCGCGCTCAAGGACCTCGTCGGTTTCCCCTGAAGCTATAATTTTCCCCTCCTGCATAACCATAACGCGGTCCGATATTCTGCGGATTACCGCAAGATCGTGCGTGATGAATAAAATCGTCAGGCCGTACTTCTCCTTCATGCGGAGCAGAAGCTCGAGGATCTGGTTCTGCACGGCCGCATCGAGGGCCGACACAATCTCATCGGCCACAAGAAGCTCCGGCCGCACGAGGAGGGCCCGCGCGATCGCGATCCGCTGCAGCTGCCCGCCGGAAGCGTTCCCATCTTGTCGAGATCGCCGTCGACAAGATCGCTGCTGTACCCGTTGTGGTTCTTGCCCTCGCCCGTGCGGAAGAACTGGTTCAGGGCGTAGGCCGGCTCGCCTGTCGGCGCCGTGTGCTGCGCATAGAACGCGACGTCATACTGTCCCGCAGACAGGGTATCATCAATCGAATCCACGATCTGCGTCGAGACATCAATGCCGAGGTCGCTCAGCTCGTCCGCTGCCAGCTGCATGATGATGGTGAGGTCCGGTCTTGAGGAGTAGGTGACCAGGTTGAGGCTTAATTTCTCGCCGTTCTTGTCGAGGTACCCGTCGTTGTCGGAGTCCGTGTAGCCCGCGTCCGCCAGGTCCTTCTTCGCCTGGTCCACGTCCGTTGTTTCCTTCACATCGCCGGCAAACGGATAATAGGTCGCAAAGAACCCTGTCGCGACGCGGCCGCCCTTTAAGGCCTTGATCATATCGTCGCGGTTCATGGCGAGATTGATCGCCTCGCGGACCTTGAGGTCAGACAGAGATTCCTTCTGCATATTGACGATCGCAAAATACTGATAGCCGGCGTTCATTTCCTTGACCGTATAGCCCTCGCCCTCAAGCTGCGTTGCCGCATCCGGCGTGACCGTAAATGCCATGTCGATTTCGCCCGACTCAAAGGCCTGCTGCATCGCCGTCGCATCGGAGAAGCACATGAGCTTCACATTCGGGCGCTTCGACGCATTGTCGTCGTAGTACGGATTCGGTGTCAGCTCCATGGACACGCCCGGGTTAAAGGACTTCACGACATACGGGCCCATGAACACATAATTGCCGCTGCTGTCCTTCTTGTAAATGACATTCGTCCACTCGCAGAGGACGGACTCCATGACCGTCGTCTCGCGCTCCGTCGCAAGCTTCACGGTCGTGTCATCCTGCGCCGTCGCCGTGATCACGCCGCAGGACGCGGTCGCCATCTCATTGTTCGCCATGATGTCATTAATGCAGTCCGCGACGGCCTGCGCGTTGACAGGAGATCCGTCCGAGAACTTCATCCCGGATTTCAGCGTCAGCGTCCAGTCGAGCGCGTCGTTCTGGACGACAGACTCCGCGAGGTGCGACACGAGATTGCCGTTTTCATCCTGATTATAGAGCGTCTCCGAGATGCCGTCGGCTGTCAGTGACCACGGATCGCCGTTGTTGGTCGGGTCGATGCTGTCGACCATCGAGGTCTCTCCGATGACGACGGTATCGCCGGAGGTCTCTGCTGTAGATGCTGTCTCTGACCCGGAGGCCGCTGTGACGACCGATGCCCCGGACCCGGTGGATGCGCTTCCGCATCCCGCGAGTGTCGCCGCGACGCTGACCGCCGTGAGTACTGCTGCTATCTGTTTTTTCATAATCCTGTTCCTTTCCTGTGCGCTGCCTTCAGATACCAGTCTCCGGCCGGCCCGCCGCGCCGGAAAGCGTTTCCGATCGTGGAATGCTTCCGGTTGGCGCTGAACCTACGCACAGAAAAAGACCGTTTTCGCAGATACGAAAACGGAGCATACGAGTACGCCGGAAATGCCTTCATTTCCGGCGCGCTTATATTCCTGTCCATCGCAGTTTCAGGAAAGAGGAGGCAATCTGACTTTTACAGTGGCGGGACCGTCCGGGACTTGCACCCGGTTCCCCTCGATCTCTTTCAGACATTATTCACCTTTGACTATCGGCCATTATAGCACGAGGCCTTTAGATTACCAAGTCTCTGTCTGTTTCATCCAATGAAAAGAGCCCTCTCCCGCCCCGGCATCTGCCGGTTTGGGAGAGGGCCTGCATGTCCGGATATCGGATTCAGTCCTCGTCTGACTTCTCTTCCTTCTTGTGACCGCCGCTCACCAGCTGATGACCAGTCACAATCGCCATGAACATGCTGAGCATGGCAAGGCATGCCCAGAACTGATGCTTATTCAGAATATTCTTCATATTGCCGCCTCCTTTACAACGTCCATTCCAGTCCGTAAGCAAATGCCGGCACGGAGTGGCATATTTCCTGATACAGCTTCATTATGACCAAATTTCCGAATTGTATCAAGCGGTTTATTTATGCAGTCGACGTATCCCGCTGCCTGCATCTCAGTCCCAGCCGAGCTTCTTCCGCTTCGCCTTCATGTCCTTCACGATCTGCTCGCCGAGCTTCACCGGGTCCACGTTGACGACCATGTGTGAGCCGAGCGTCTCCTCTGTGCCCTGCTTCAGGAACTCGATGACATTCTTCGAGCCGAAGATCGGCGCCTCCACGCAGTGATAGGAGGAAATGCCGAGAAGACGGAACGCGAGAGCCGCGTCAACACCCTTCTCATTGCTCCACTCCGGAGAAGAAAATGCATAGGGCATGTCCGGGAGCTTCTGTCCGAGAGCTGCCGCGATGCCGGCCATGATGCCGCTCGAGCGCGTGTTGTCGATGCACTCGCCCACATGCCAGACCGGCGGAAGGTCCGGCTCAAGGAAGCCCCGGAGGCTGTCGCCCGCGAGCTGGTTCGCATCCTTCGCGCAGTAGCCGAGCTTCATCAGCGGATAGGACGCGCAGCCGTTCGAGAGAATCAGCACGTTATTTTCAATCAGCACCTTCGCCACATCGGCGATGCACCGCTCGTAGGGCACCTTCGGGTTGTTGCAGCCGACCATATTGACGATGCCAAGGATTCTTCCGTCCCGGACCGCGTCCGCGATCGGCTTAAAGCTTCCGAACCGCTTGTTCAGATATTCCACGGAGAAGCCGACCTCTGCCGTGACCTCATACGGCGGAATGTAAACCGGGATGCCCTGCCTTGCCTCAAAGCTCTCGATGCCGCGGCGGACAATTCTCTCCGCGAGCTTCTTCGCGTCAGCAATATTTGAGTGATGGCGGTCGAACTCCATCTTCTCCGCGCCCGGGAGACGCGCGGACGAGCTTGTCGTGACGACCGTCGTCCGGTAGCATTTCGCGACGTCCATGATCGCCGGGAAGACGTCCTGCACGTCCGCGACCCAGAGATCAAGTGCGCCTGTCATGAGGACGAGCTCCGCGGAGACCGCATTGGAGAGCGGGATAACGCCGTCATAGCGGTACATCGCCGACAGTCCGCTGCAGCAGATACCGTAGAAGCGGATTCCCTTCGCGCCCTTTGACTTCGCGAGATTAATCATCTCCTCCGTCTGTCCACACTTGACGATCTCCTTGACGAGGAGCGGCAGATGGCCGTGGACTGCGATATTGACATAGCCCTTCTTAAGCGCGCCGATATTCACCTTTGAGGTCACGCGGTCACCGACACCGAAGAGAGAGTCGGTCGCAATAGACGCGCCCGCCACACCGGTGAAGCAGAACGCGAGACCGCAGCGGAGGAAGTGCTCCATGATGCTCTTCCAGTCTCCGTCTGTTCCGACTGCCGTCTTGTGATACGCCTCGAAGACCTCGTGGTACGCGCTGATCGGCATCAGGTCGAGGTCCTTCCAGAGCTTCACGCGGTCTGCAGGCGCGCAGACCTCCGCGGTCTTGTAGACGTGGGACGGATCCGGGCTCGAGAGGTCCGCGAGCAGTGCATTTGCCAGATCGTGGGCGACAGCCTTCACGTCACGGCCCTCTGTATCGATACCAAATGCCTTCGCCGTGGCCATGATCTTCTGTTCCCCGAGAAGCGGGGCATCAAGCTTGCCGTCGGCGGCCCATAGAAGCTCCAGCATCAGCTCACGCGCGTGCATGCCGTGCTGGGCGGCGCCGGCAGCGGCCGAACGGAGCAGATTTCTTGCCACGATGAGGTCCGCGTCCGCGCCGCAGACGCCGCGCTTTGACTTCTTCGTGATACGACATGGACCCATGTTGCAGATCTTGCAGCAGATGCCGGCGAGGCCGAAGTTGCACTGCGGCTGCTGCTGATCGAACCGGTCAAAGGTCGTGTCGATGCCGAGCTGCTCCGAGCGGAGAAGCATTTCCCGGATCGCCGGGTCCGGCGTCTTCTCGATCTGCTCCTTCTTGTCCGGAAATGTCATGCGGTATGCCTTGACCGCGTTCATATAGTCCTGAATAAAGGCATCGTCATCGGAGCCCGTCTCCGGACCGTGTACATGCCCGGCATGACCGCCGTGCGCGTGCGCATCGTGTGCGTGCTCTCCGGAAAATTCCCCCTCCTCGACGGCGCGGTACTCCGCGTCGATCGCCTCCGGATCGTGGGCCGAGGCCTTCAGTGTAACGGTCGGAATGCCGTTTTTGTCAAATCCGATCAGGTTTCTGTGGCTGTGAATGTGTTCGATCATGCAGTCTCCTTATGCTTGTGATGTCGTTGATATTGGTTCTTTTCAGCTCTCCTGCCCGATGGATCTCATGCGTTGTGCGTTTTTTCCGCCAAGGAAAATGAGATACCTCACGAAGACGGCCAGCAGGAATGCCGCCCCGATCAAGTTCTCCGCCACGGCTGTCGGAAAGAGAATCCTTCCCGCCATGCTCTCCGTCCCGAGAAAGACCGCGCTGCTGTACGTAACAGCCGCCGTGCTGACGAATGGAAATGTAAATCCCGAAAATGCCGGTGAGAACGGCCCCGCGATCATGCAAAGAGCCTGAATCAGGCCGTACACATAGAAAACCTGCGCAAGAATGATAAGGACAAGCACCAGCGTCCGGCTCTTATCCGGAAACGCCGCGAGATACCCCGCAAGGCACAGGCTGACCGGCGCCGCGTAAATCGAAAGCAGAGGCCGGAGCGGTCTCTCCGACGGAATCCGTCTGTACCGAACCGTGATGAGGACCATGAGGACAAGCGTCGCGGCAAGTCCATACCAGACAATCCACTGTCCCGCCGCAGCAAGGCCGAACGAAGCCGCTGCCTGCGACGCCGCTGCGATTCCGACATAGACGAGAAACCACGTCGTATAGACCTGCTCCATCCGGAAATGAAGCACGAACCGGACCGTGAAGTACACGATGAGCAGGACATGGATCAGAAGCCCCGCATACCAGATCACGGCTCCCGCCGCATGGCTGAAGCCTCCCGCACAGGCGCCGAGGTACATGAGGCCCATCGAAAATGCGCCTGACGCACCGGCCACGGCCCCAAAGCGCATGTCATTTTCAACCATTCGCGGAAACATGGCAAGCTTCAGGAGCAGCAAAATAAGAAGCAGCACGGAAATGAGCTCCGGAATAAACCACCCGGGTACTGTGGTCTTCTTCATAAAATTCCCGAGCGCCGCGAAGGCCAGCATCACGCCGGCCAGCGGAATCGGAACCCGCTCAATGAGCTGCCTCAAAATTCTGCCCTCCTATTTTTTATTACTTTTCATACAGGTTTTGTATGTAATTATAATTTTACCTGCCCGAAGAAATACTGTCAACCAGAAACCGCCTCTGTGATGCCTGTACCCATCTGGTATGAATCACTCCGTGCCAGGCCTGAACGCACGCAGGCCTGTATGCGAAGCAGGCTGCAGCATGCCTCACTCCCGATACAGCTCCTCCGTCCTTCGGAAGACATCCGCCAGCGTATCGATGTCCCGGATCACGTCCCCGGTCTCAAGCGAGTGATTCCCCTCCGGATAGCAGATCATCGAAACGCCGGCTTCCTCGGCCGCACGGACAGTCTCGCCGTCGTCCATCCACGGGTCCGTTCTCGCGTGAAATGCAAGGCCCTGATCAATCGCCGCGCCCTCAAACGTCTCCGGGAACGGCGTGAACAGGATCTGCACCGCAGCAATCCCATGCCGTTCAGCGTAGTGCGCCGCGGCCACCGTCCCGATGCTCTTTGAGATAAAGACAATCCTCTCGTATTTGTCCCAGGAAACATCGGCGAGCTGCCGCTCCGTCTGCTCCATCGCGAGCTGAAAGGCGCTCTTCATTTTCTGCGCATTGCCGCGCATCCCCTTCTTGTCGAAGCCGGAGTACGTGACATGCCTGATCTCATACCCGTAGTGCAAGGCCTGCTTCTCCGCAAAATGCAGGAGCGGCCTGTCGAAATTGTATCCGATTCCCGGAAAAATTACAGCCAGTCTGTTCATCTCGTTTTCAGTCCTCCATTGCACCTCGGACAATACCACATCCCGCTTTATTTTTCCACTCGCAAAGACACCTCCGTCATGCGATCTGTCCTGCATTTTCGTGGTACAATGTAGTTATTCGGTACAGCAAGGAATGCGAAGCGCTCCGAATCCGGAGTGCTGAATAGGTACGATCAAATCAGCATAGAGCTGCGGAAAGGAGGAGAACGATGGGTGCGATCTGCAATACCTGCTTCCGGCACTGCCATCTGAAGGAGGGCCAGAAGGGCTTCTGCGGCGCGAGGGTCTGCCGGAACGGCCGGGTCGTCTGCGAAAGCTACGGATATCTGACATCTCTTGCCCTCGACCCGATCGAGAAGAAGCCGCTCGCCATGTTTCATCCCGGAAGTCTCGTTGTGTCGGCAGGAAGCTACGGCTGCAACCTGGCCTGTCCCTTCTGCCAGAATTTTACAATCTCGCAGAAGAGAGACCGCGAGGGGACAAGGTATGTGAGCCCGGAGGAGCTCCTCTACCTCACGGAGGAGACAAAGGCGCGGCATCCCGAGACAATCGGCGTGGCCTACACCTACAATGAGATGCTCACGTCCTGGGAATATGTGCGGGACGCCGCAAGGCTGATCCATGAGACGGACATGCTGAACGTGCTCGTGACGAACGGGACCGCTGAGCCCGCCGTGTTAAATGAGCTTCTCCCTTATATCGACGCGATGAACATCGACTTAAAAGGATTCACGGACGAGTTCTATACGGACTTTGTCGGAGGGAATCTTGCCGGGACGAAGGACTTTATCCGGACGGCCGCCGCGCACTGCCACGTGGAGGTGACGACGCTTATCATTCTCGGGAAGAATGACTCGGAGGAGGAAATCGCAGGGGCCGCGAAGTGGCTCGCCTCTCTTCCTTCAAAGGAGCCGATCGCTTATCACATCACCCGGTATTTTCCGCGGTGGAAGCTCGATACGCCCGCAACCGATGTGCGGACCGTCTATCATCTCGCAGACGTGGCGAGAAGGTATCTTCCGAACGTCTTCGTCGGGAACTGCTGAGTGCAGTAAATTTCGGTAACTATTCAGCGCCCCGGAGGAGAAGTACGTCAAAAATCCCCCTGTGAGTGAGCTTCTTGCTCAATTTCCGGATCATTTCGAGAGGTACTGAATATTACTATTTAGGAGGTGGCTATTATGTCTGTTGTCGGAGCAATCATGGTGCCGCATCCGCCGATGATTCTGCCGGAGGTCGGCAGAGGATCGGAGCGGCAGATTCAGGAAACAATCAATGCCTATGAGAAGGCCGCGGATTTTGTGGCGGAGTTGAAGCCGGAGACGATCGTTCTGTCGTCGCCGCACAGCATTATGTACGCGGACTATCTGCACATCTCGCCCGGCACGCACGCCGAGGGGAGCATGGCGCGCTTCCGTGCGCCGCAGGTGCGGATTGAGCGGGATTACGACGAGGAGCTCTCCTCGCGGCTCTGCGATCTCGCGGATGAACATAAGATTCCGGCCGGCTATCTCGGGGAGCGCGATCCCTCGCTCGACCACGGGACGATCGTTCCGCTCTATTTTATTCTCAAGAAATACAAAAACTTCCGCCTGGTCCGCCTCGGCATCTCGGGCATTTCCCTCGCGGAGCAGTACCGCTTCGGCATGCTCGTGCAGCAGGCGGCGGATGAGCTCGGCCGCCGGGTCGTCTACGTCGCAAGCGGCGACCTCTCCCACAAGCTGAAGGAAACCGGCCCGTATGGGTTTGACCCGCACGGACCGGTCTATGACAGGAAGCTTGAGGATGTCTGCTCGCGCGGAGCACTCGGCGAGCTTCTCTCCTTTGACCCGGTACTGCTTGAGAAGGCCGCGGAGTGCGGGCACCGTTCATTTGTCATTATGGCGGGCGCGCTCGACCGCCGGTCAGTGGATGCCCGCTGGCTCTCCCATCAGGACGTGACGGGAGTCGGCTACGGCGTCTGCACATTCCGTGTGACCGGGACCGATCCGCACAGAAATTTCCTCGACCAGTACGAGGCAGAGCAGGAGAAGAAAATCGCGGCCGCAAGAGAGGGCGAAGACCCGTACACGGCGCTTGCCCGCCGGACGGTCGAGACCTACATCCGCACCGGAAAGACGCTCCGCGTCCCGAAGAAGGGAGACGTGCCGGACGACATGCTGGATCGAAAAGCCGGCGTATTCTGCTCACTGCACAAGGACGGGGAGCTTCGCGGCTGCATCGGGACGATTCTGCCCTGCTGCAGCTGCATCGCAGAGGAAATCATCCGCAATGCCATTTCCGCCGCGACCCGTGACCCGCGCTTCCATCCGGTCCTTGAAAATGAGCTGAGCCACCTGGAATACAGCGTGGATGTTCTCAGCGAGCCCGAGGACATCGACTCGCCGGCGCTTCTTGACGTGAAGAGGTACGGCGTCATCGTCACGAAGGGCCGCCGCCGCGGACTTCTCCTGCCCGATCTCGACGGCGTCGACACCGTCGAAGAGCAGATCGAAATTGCAAAGCGGAAGGCCGGCATCCGCGACGAGGAGCCGGTGAAGCTCCAGCGGTTCGAGGTCGTAAGGCACACATAAAACCGCGCGGTCTGGCGTCTCTGGTGTCTATCTCTGGTGTCAGGTTCCGATTAAATTTTTATAAACGACTTTATTCTTTTTTAATCCGTACCTGGCACCTTTACCTCCTTTCCCTTCAGAATGATCCGAGCAGGCCCTGCAGGCCCTCTTCTCTGTAAATCTTCTTATATGGCTCCGCCTCCTGGCGGATCAGCCCGTCGAGCTCCTTCATACCGAGAAGCTCGACGGGTGCCTTGTCATCGGTCAGCGTGCGGCCGCCCGACCGGTAGACCGACACCTGGTCCGAGATCTGCGTTAAAAGGCCCCGGAGCTGCTCATTTTCTGCATCCTGCGTGTGCTTCGCAAGCTTTTCCTTCATGCCCGCGCCGCCGGCAAAAAGCTCCCGGTTTGTATTTCCCGGGACGTCGACGGTCATGACCTCCGGAAAGACGCCGGCGATCGTATCCGAGAGCCAGTCCGCGATGCCGCCCTGCTCCGTGCCGTGCATGTTGAGGTTCACGACCATGACGCCGCCGGACTTAAGATGCCCCTTCACGCTCTGAAAGAATTCCGTCGATGACATCTGAAACGGGATCGTGATATCCTGATAGGCATCGACCATGATCACGTCGTACTTTTGGTCCGTCTCATTCAGATAGGCACGCCCGTCATACTCCGTCACCGGCACACTGTCCGGCAGCTGAAAGTATTCATGGGCGAGGCTTGTAATCTTCCTGTCGATCTCAACGCCCGACACGCTCGTGTCCGGCAGATAGCGCATAAGCTGCCGCGCGTACGTTCCCGAGCCCATGTCGAGAACGAGGACATCCTCTCCGTCCTGCAGATCTGCATTTGTCATAAATGGCGCCGCAAGCGCATAGTCATAGTACATGCCGGTCAGATTGTCCGTCTTCTCCAGCACCGACTGGACGCCGAAGAGGACATTTGTCGACAGGACCGTCTGCTCCGGGCTGTCCTGCACGCGGAGATAGTTGTAGACCGACTCGCCCTCGTAGAGGAGCCCGTCTCTTGATTCCCAGAACGCAAAATTCGTCTCATGCCCCAGAATGCATCCAATGAGGAAAATGGCCGCTGCCGGTCCGACGCGGCGCAGGGCCTTCCCTTTTCCAACGCTGATAAAATAAATCGCAGACAGCGCGGCAAGGATGCCCGAGAAAATCAGAAATGTGATGTTTGTCCCGACCGCCGGGATTGTCACGAAGGTCGGCAGGAATGTTCCGATAATGCTGCCGATCGTATTCATGGCCCCGAGAGTCCCGACGATTTTCCCGTTGTCGGACAGCGAGTCCATCGTATACTTCGCCAGGGAGGGCGTCACCGTCCCCAGCAGAAACAGCGGGAATACAAAGAGAATCAGACAGGTCGCAAAGGCCGCTATAATCAGGTAGTTCGCGTTGACCGAGAAAATGACAACCGCGGAGATCCCGACGATGACATATTTCCCGAGAAACGGGATGAGCGACAGCCAGGCGGCAGAAAACAGGATCCTTCCGTAGAGCTTGTCCGGATTCGGGTCCTTGTCCGCCTTTCGTCCGCCGTACACGTTGCCGCCGGCCATCGCAATCATGATCATGCCGATGATGATTGTCCAGACGATCTGTGATGATGAAAAATACGGGGAAATCAGACGCTGCGCGCCGATCTCCACAGCCATGACCGCCATGCCTGAAAAAAATTCCGTCAGATACAGGTACAGCTTGTTCTGCAGGATCCGGCGGCTGCCATCCCGGACCGTTCCTGTTGCATTTTTATCTGCCACTTTCTCTCCTCCCGCTTGTCTGGTGTTGTCGGTGTCAGGTGTCAGGTTCCGATTAAATTTTTATAAACGACTTTATTCTTTTTTAATCCGAACCTGACACCTTTACCCATGGCACCAACACCTTTGACACCTTTTCCCTCAGCAATCTTCAGAGACTGCCTTCCGGTACTCCTCGTCCGATACTGCCTCGCACCACTCGTTGGAGTTCTCCTCACCGGGAACCTCGATAGCGAGATGGGAGAACCAGGAATCCGGAGCTGCGCCGTGCCAGTGCTTCACATCAGTCGGAATATTGACGACTGTGCCCGGCGTCATCTCGACAGGCTCCTTGCCCCACTCCTGATAATAGCCGCGGCCGCCCACGCAGATCAGCATCTGACCGCCGCCGGACTTTGCGTGATGAATGTGCCAGTTGTTGCGGCAGCCCGGCTCAAAGGTCACGTTGAAGACCGGGACCTGCTCGGTGGAAACCGGCGCGAGATAGCTCTGGCCGATAAAATATTTTGCATAGGCGTCATTCGGCGCTCCGATCGGGAAGAAGATCGTGTTCTGGTAGCGGTCCTTGTCTGTAAGCTCCTTCACCGGCTCATTGTAGACCTCCTTTGCGAGGTTAAAGACAGCCCATGCCTTCGGCCAGCCCGCGTAGAACGCGACGTGCGTGATCACGGCGGCCATTTCCCTCTGCGTCACGCCGTTGTTCTTTGCGTTCTGAATGTGGTATTTCAGGCTGCTGTCCGTGATGCCCTGCGCCATCAGCGCCACAACCGTGATGATGCAACGCGTCTTCAAATCGATATCCTGGTTGTTCCAGTTCTCCCCGAAGAGTACGTCATCATTAAAATGCGCGAATTCCGGCGCGAATTCGCCAAGCGCATTTCTGCCTGCTGTCTGTGTAATTTTGCTCATCTCATTTTCCTCCTGTTTCAAAGCTTCTTCACAAATGATTGCCTGTACAAATTCCGCTCACGGCAGGATCTGCTTCAGAAAATGAAGGACCATCTCATAGACCGTTGTTTTCTTAAACGGAATTCCCACCGTCTCCATCGCCTCGCACTGCTTGTCCGTCGGGTACACGTAGGGATAAATACCGTACATGAACGGGAAAAATGCATACCGGAATTCCTCGATCTGCTCCTCCGTCATATCCGGGAAGACATGCTGAAGGCACCGCTTCACCGCGTCCATGGCGCATAAGAATTCCTTCTTGAATTCAACCAGGCGCTCCAGGCGGCTGTGGTCCTCGATCTCATAAAGGTTCATCGATGAAATCTTAAGTAAAGTCACCCGCTTTGCCAGAATTTCTGAAAATCGTGCGGCAAATGCGTCCCTCGTCAACTTCTCAGGCCTCTTCGCCAGCTCCAGAACATCCTCTGTCCAGGCGTGATACTCCCTGGTCAGAAGGGCCAGGAAAATTTCCTCCTTCGTCTCGAAATAGTTATAGATCGACGGTCTCGAGAAGCTGGTCTCCGTGCTGATCTCCTTGATCGTGATGTCGCGGTAATTCATGGTCTGATACAGCCTTGCGCACGCATCCACGATCTCTTCTTTTCTGCTCTCTGTAAGTTCTTCTGATCCTCTTGGCATATATATTCCACCTTTGTTCTGACATTGTGTCATCATTTATAATATAGTCTCGTTCTGACGCCGTGTCAATGCTAAATCAAGATAATGGCCGAAGCGCTGCCATACACTTCAATCAGCCATCGATATCGTGGCAGCCACTGCCCGCAATTGATTTTCATTTTCATCCGTTGTATAAATAAAAGCAGTTGGAAATGAAGTCTTCCCGAGGATAAGCATCTCGAACCGCAATTGTGCTGATGACCTCTGCTTATGAAAAAAGAACAGGAGAAATTATATGTCTAAGCAACTCAGTCTCCTCTGCCCCGACCGGGAAGAGAAACTTCACAAATTATCCCAGACAGCCATCCACGATCTCGGAATGGACTCTATCATCGGAAAACTGTCCGACAAGCCGAAGGAGCGCGAATATATCCGGAACGTCATGCGCTTTCTTCCCGCTGATCCCCACACGGTCCAGTACCGGTGCGACGTGTTCGACGATCTTCACCACAATCTCTCCGTCCGGAAGAAGCTTCTCGAGATCCTCGATCAGATCGATTTCATGAAGGATTATATAACGCACGACCTCGACTCCGACGCCGGCAGTGAGGCCGCAAAGAAGGACCTCCGGGCCGCGGTCGTTCCTCCCATCGCTCTCGCGACGCTCATGACTGTTCCGGAAAATGAAGAGTCCATCCGCTCTCTCCCGGATTATATGAACGACATCGCAAACCGGATGCTGAAGCGGACCGTCCGTCATCTCCGCTCTGTCCTCAATAAGTACAGCATGGTGACCGTCACAAGCATCACCTCTCTGATGCCGGAGCTCATTTACTATGTCCGCTGGGCGGAATATATTGAAAAGCTCGAGGCAGAAGGCTACCACTTCGCAAAGCCCGAGGTCTCGAACTCCGCCATGGACGCAAGGGGAATCTATAACCTGAAGCTCGCCGCCCTCGATAACTGCCGTGTGTCGGACATCGTGACCAATGACCTTGATTTCCTGCCGGAGCACCGGATCTACATCCTGACCGGAGCGAACCGCGGCGGCAAGACCACGATCACACAGGCCGTCGGCCAGCTGTATTTCCTGGCGCAGGGAGGCATCTCCGTGCCTGCGGATAGCTTTCATTTTCAGCCTGTCGATGGTATATTCACGCACTTCCCGGCGGATGAGGATAAAACGATGGAGCTCGGACGGCTCGGCGAGGAGTGCCGGCGGTTCCGGAGTATCTTTGAGGGCGCGACGGAGCGCAGTCTGCTGCTCCTCAACGAGACGTTCTCCACAACCTCCTTCGAGGAGGGCTACTATATCGCAAGAGACGCAGTCCGTGCCATGCTCCACAAGGGCTGCCGCGTCATTTATAACACGCACATGCACAAGCTCGCCAGAGAAATCGACGAGATCAACCGGGAATACGCAGGGGATACGCCGCCGGCTGCAGCTGCATCATCAGCCGGTGCAGAAGCTTTACCGCATCGGGCCGCCTCATCAGCCGACGCTGACGTTTCCCCGTATCGGGCAGCCTCTCTGGTCGTGGAATCAGAGGAAGGCGTCCGTTCATACCGGGTGAAGCTCGCGCCTCCGGAAGGACTGAGCCACGCAAGCGACATCGCGAAAAAGTACGGCGTCACCTATGAGGATCTGGTTCGGTGCTGACAGCCCATCCATCAGTCTCCTGAACGGAAAATCATCTCTGACCAATACCCAGGCAATAATCAGTCCCACTGGCTGGCAGCTTTATATACGCGAAGCTGCAAACGTTTTCCGCATGGTACCCGGTTCCGATAAACTCATTTTTCCTTTTCACGATACAAATCAGCCGCGTAATCAATAAATTGCCGGATGAGTGAGTTCTTATCCCTGCAGGCCTGTGCGTCCGCGTAAATTCCAAGCGGCGTGTGCGGAGATTCCTTCCACTCCAAGAATTTCAATTCCTTATCCGGAACGGTCAGATACTCCGGAAGAAGGCAGTACCCCACGCCTGCAATGACGAGGGCATACGCCTCTTCGCTGTTTGTGACAATCAGGTTCTGAAGGGTGTCATTGACAGGGATGATTTTATTTCCCCTTGAAAAGGCATTCTTCAGAAGATACGGAGGGATATCAATGACCTGCCGGTAAGGGAAGAGATCTTCAGACGATACGGCTCTCCTGCGCTTCCTTCGGCATGCATTGGCAAGCGGATGATCCTTTCTCAGGACGCAGACAAAATGTTCCTCACGGAAGGGCGTGAACAGAATCTTCTCGTTCTTAAATCTTGCGTCCCTGATCCCGAATACCAGGTCAAGCTCACCGGAAATGAGCCGCTGCAGGTTGGCGTCCGTCTGATCGAGCGTCAGCTCCGGGGACAGGTTCGGTGCGTCAGCCAGGATCCCGGCCAGTGCCTTCCGAATGGGAAGCAGCGAATGAGGGTCATTGTAGCCGATTTTCAGCGCCTGATGCGCGCTCTCATGAAAAGAGGAAATCCATTCGATGGAGTGATAGTAGGTGTTCAGCATCTGCTGGGCTTCCGGCAGAAATTCCGCGCCGATCTGGGTGAGCGAAACCGAACGCGTCGTCCGATGAAAGAGCCTTGCGCCGAGCTCCTGCTCCAGCGACTGGATCTGCCGGGATACGCCCGGCTGCGTCATATTCAGTTCTTCTGCCGTGCGGACATAATTCAATGTGCCGGCAAGTGTCGTAAAGCATTCAAGCTGTGTCGTATTCATAGGACCTGGTTTTACAATTTGATTTATACGGTTTACGTATTGATTATAGCATATAATCATTTTACATTCCAGACGGCAAAGGATATCATGCACTTATAAACCAAAAGAGAAAAAGTGAGGTAGCTATTCAGCGCCCCAGACTCGGAACGCTTCGCGTTCCTCGTTGTGGGCGGACAGACCTGTAGTAAAAAATTGTCCCAGGTCGTCCATAGAAAGGTCAGGGTAAAATCATGGAAGATACAATGAAAGCCGTTCTAATCGATAAGCCGACTAAGGGTGCCGATGTAACTCTCTCAGAAGTCCCGGTTCCGCAGGCTCGCCCCGGCTGGGTCCTCGTGAAAATAAAGGCCTTCGGCATGAATCATTCCGAAGAGATTCTGCGTGAGTTTGAAATTGAAAATGATTATATCCGCAAGCCGGTCATTCCCGGCATCGAATGCGTCGGAGAAATTGCGGATCCGTCCGACAGCGGACTTGCGAAAGGACAGAAGGTTGTCTCGCTGATGGGCGGCATGGGGCGCAGCTTCAACGGCAGCTACGCTGAATATGCTCTCCTTCCCATTCATCATGTGTTTCCGGTGGAATCGAATCTTTCCTGGGAGGAAATGGGCGCGATGCCGGAGACCTACTTCACGGCCTGGGGATCGCTGTTCCAGTGCCTGCGGCTGCAGCCGGAAGACAGGCTGCTCATCCGCGGCGCGACCTGCGCACTTGGCTATGTAGCGATCCAGCTCGCCAAGGCGCTCGGCTGCAGGGTGATCGGCACAACGCACAGAGAATCCAAGATGCAGCTGTTAAGAGATGCCGGATGTGATGAGTGCCTGCTGGATGACCGGAGTCTCCGGGGACGAGTGCACGGCGTGACAAAGGCACTGGATCTTGTCGGCATCAGAACGGTGCAGGACACGATGCTGAGCGTAGAGCAGGGCGGCATTGTCTGCAACACCGGAGTGCTCGGAAAGGTCTACGAATGGAACCATTTTGACCCGATCAAGGATATTCCGAACGGCGTCTGCCTGACCGGATTTTACAGCAATGATCCAACCACGGAGATGATGCAGGATATCTATCATTTTATGGACGCTCATCATCTCAGACCGTTGATCGGCAGGGTCTATGATTTCAAGGACATCCGGGAAGCGTGCATCGCTCTGGACGAAGGAAGGATCAACGGTAAAATTGTCGTCAGAGTCGGAAATTGAAAACAGATATCGGAAGAATACATCCGCGGTTCCAGTGATGGAGCCGCGGATTTTTTTGAAATGCAGGAAATTTATTTATGCGATTTACTCATAAATTATAGCATATAATTATTTCACATTTCAGGCGGCAGCAGGTATTATGCTCTTGTAAACAAAAACAAGGTCCTCACAAAACACGGAGGAACGCTTATGAGAGCAGCAATATAGCCTGCGGAAAGGAAAACGATTATGTTAGCAAATTTATTCGGATGGACAAAAATGGCAGAGGAATCTAAGGCATCGGCTGCATGCGGATCTGCCTGCGGCGCTGGAAAGTCTGAAGAGAAGCCGGCTGCGGCTTGCGGGTCTGCCTGCGGCGCTGGAAAGTCAGCAGAGCCGTCAAGCGCATGCGGCGCGTCAAAGCCGTCAGAGCCGTCAAGCGCATGCGGCGCAGCAAAGCCGTCAGAGCCGTCAAGTGCATGCGGCGCAGCAAAGCCGGAAACAAAGCCCAGCGCATGCGGCAGTGCATGCGGCGCATCGAAGTAATCAGCACGTATCATGGGACAGAGACGGTTACGGGCCTATGCTGCGTGACAGGATCTGTCCCTTAAAAACTCAGAACATTAGAAATGATCCGGCATCAGTGAATCCGGAACCCGGAAGTGGAGGAACAAGAATTATGGCACAGTATTTTGCTTTCCAGTGGCACATCACGGAAGAATGCGATCAGAGATGCAAGCACTGCTATATTTTTGCGGAGAATGCCTGCAAGGCTCTGAAAAGCATGAAGTGGGAAGACATGCAGAAGGTAGTGGAAAACGCGGAGGACTTCTGCCGGACGTTTGGCCGCCTTCCGTATTTCTACATCACCGGCGGTGACCCGATCCTCCATCCGGATTTCTGGAAGCTGATGGACCTCCTCAAGGAGAAGCAGATTCCATTTACCATTCTCGGCAACCCCTTCCATCTGACAAATGACAATCTGAAGCGCCTGAAGGAATGCGGCTGTGACAAGTATCAGCTGTCCATCGACGGAATGGAAAAGACACACGACTGGTTCCGAAAGCCAGGATCATTTCGTGAGACACTCGAGAAAATTCCGATGATCAACGAGGCCGGCATTACCTCTGTTGTGATGACGACAGTTTCTTCTGTGAACCTGAAGGAAGTTCCGGACATTATCGATGAAGTCGTCAAATATAAGGCTGATGTGTATGCATTTGCCAGATATGTGCCGACTGCCCCGGACCCTTCAAAGGTTCCTGCCCTCTATGCGGAAGCTGAGCGGGCCGAGCACGGCAAACAGATGACAGGGATTACACCGGAAGAATACCGCGAGTTTCTCAAAGTGGTGGATCAGAAATACAAGCAGTACGAGAAAGATCCGTCCTGTGTGACCTATTTCAACAGGAAGGACCATCTCTGGACGCTCTACCAGTATGAGACCGGGGAGTTCCAGATCCCGGAATGGGCAGAAAAAGGGATGATCTATGGCGGATGCAACTGCGGAAACTGCCATCTGACGATTCTTCCGACCGGTGAAGTATATGCCTGCCGCCGCGCAGCTGACAGCGGAATCGGCAATGCGCTCACGGACAGACTCGCGGATCTGTGGCTTAACCAGGCAGAGGACTATCGGGATTATCAGAAATTCAGCAAATGCAGCCGGTGCATGCTGAAAGCATGGTGCCGCGGATGCCCCGCAGTGGCAAAGGGAACTTACGGCAGCTTTTACGCTGAGGACCCACAGTGCTGGGCCTCGGAAGCAAATGGCTTGTTAGAAGACAGAGAAAGCGCGGCAAAGGAAGAAGAGAGAGCCGCGTCGTAAAAATCGGAGAAGCAGCACAATGAAGAAGAGCATTTTAAAAAATCTTGACATGAGCGATGGGATGGTCGTAACACTCGCCATGCTGAGGGAATATCCGATGCAGTACATCGGCGTGATCGGACTGGACGGCAAGCCCAAGGTCAAGGCCTTTGAGTTTAAATTCGAGGAGGATGGGAAGCTCTGGTTTGATACGGTCCGGGGGAAAGAGACATGGAAGGAGATTTCTCAGCATCCTGATGTAGAAATCACAGTCGCTGATAATGAGACGATGGACTGGATCCGAATCAGCGGAAAGGTCCGGATGCAGGATGATGAGAAGCACCGGCAGAAGGTATTTGAAGCCAGTCCGATTCTGCGCAAATACTATTCCGGTTCAAAGGCTGAAAGTGTCGTCCCTTTTACGCTGGACAATGTCCGCGTCGAGGTTTCCAGTCTTGAACCGGAGATAGGAACACATATCTACAAGCTGTGATGCGGGTGCATTATTTGTTTTCGCAGATAAATGGCAGGCTCATGTCTTTACACGAGCCTGATACCGCTCCGGATTTTATGCCTCCGCCTTCTGCTCAAACTCCGCCGCGACGTCCTTCAGCAGCTTCCGGATTTCCAGATGCTGCGGGCAGACGCGCTCACAGCCGCCGCATCCGATGCAGTCGCTCGCCTTTCCATGGCCATTTGTGAGGACCGTATTGTAGTAGAAATTCATATTCCAGTTGTGGAAGGCCGTTTTCTTATTCAGGCAGGCGAACATGTCCGGAATCCGGATGTCCTTCGGACAGTGATTCTCCTCCACGCAGTAATGGCAGGACGTGCACGGAATGAGGTCGAGCTTGTGGAACTCCTCCGTCACACCCGCAACCGCCTGCTGCTCCTCATTTGTCAGAGGCTTAAAATCCTTCATGTAGGAAATGTTATCCTTCATCTGGTCAAGCGTGCTCATGCCGGACAGCACCATGCGGACGCCGTCAAAGCCGGCCGCATAGCGGATCGCATAGCTGGCGTTGGAATTGTGCGTGCCGTGCTTCCGGTTCAGGCCGTCGAAGATCTCCTGCGCATGCTCCGGCAGATTGACCAGGCTGCCGCCCTTCACCGGCTCCATGATGAGAAGCGGCTTGTTGTGTTTTCTCGCCACCTCGTAAACCTTGCGTCCCTCGACGGAAGCGTCCTCGTAATCCAGATAGTTGAACTGAATCTGGACAATCTCAATCTCCGGGTAATCGGTGAGAATCTTATCCAGCACGTCCGCCTTGTCGTGAAATGAGATGCCCACGTGGCGGATCTTTCCCTCTTTCTTCAGCTCGAAGGCCGTCTCATAGGCATGGCAGCGCCTGAACTTCTCATAGTTCCTGGCGCTCTGCGCGTGCATCAGATAAAAATCAAAGTAGTCCACACCGCACCACGCAAGCTGCTTCTCAAAAAACGGCCGGATGTCCTCCTCCTTCTGGAAATACGGATCCGTCAGCTTGTCCGTAAGAAGGTATTCATCCCGCTTGTGGCGCCTTGTCAGCGCCGCGCGGATCGCCGTCTCCGATTTTCCGTCGATATAGCCATGCGCCGTATCAAAATAGTTGAACCCGTTCTCGAGGAACAGATCGGTCATCTGAATAAACTGCTCCAGATCCACCTCATCGCCCTTCATCGGAAGACGCATACAGCCAAAACCAAGGTATTTTTTCATTTCCGGAAATGAATGATCCATTGTGAACCTCCTGTTGCAGCCACACTGGGTTTTAATTACCTGGCTTCAGTATATATGTCTGCCCGCGAAAAGCGCAATACCACTTGTCCCCTCAGGAGCAAAAATCCAGATTCTGCAAAACAGCCGATAATTTTAATAGCATGCTATTGACATAGAATTTCTGCTGCGCTATCCTCTACTGAAAGGAGAACACCTATGAATGAACACGAGGAATGCGGCATGCTGATCAAGCAGATCAATGATCAGCTGGAAAAGGATGCCAATAACGCTCTGCGCTCAGAGGACCTGACCTTGATTCAGGCCAGCGTTCTGCTCGAGCTTGAGCAACGGGACCATCAGACAGCGTCCATGAAGGAAATTGAAAAATTTCTCGGTGTCGCCCAGCCGACAGCGGTGGGTATTATCAGACGCATGGAGCTGAAGAAGCTGGTGGAAGCCTTTCAGGATCCGAATGACAAAAGAGTCAAGCTGGTCCACATGACGAAGACCGGGAGAGAAAAAGCGCAATATGGAAAGCTCCACATGAAGGAGGCGGCCGAAAAAATGATGAAGCCGCTGTCTGATCAGGAGAAGGCGCAGTTTTCCAATATGCTTCTCCGGGTCCGGGATTCGCTGAAAGGAAACTAGGCCCGCACTGCCGGCCGATCTAATCGGCCGGCAAACATGCGGCCATATAAATAGCAGGCTATTAAAAATTCCAAATCAAGGAGAAGACGAACAATGAAGGATAAACAGAAAAAAGACAATCTGGAAATTTTCGCATCGGCACCGATTCCAAAGGCTGTCCTGACCAATACGATTCCGGCGATGGTGGCCATGCTCATGGTACTCGTCTACAACCTGGCCGATACATTTTTCATTGGCCAGACGCACAATGCGCTGATGGTCGCGGCCGTGTCGCTGGCAACTCCGGTGTTTCTTCTCTTCATGGCACTGGGAACCATTTTCGGCATCGGCGGCACATCGGTCATCTCCCGGGCAATGGGCGAGGGACGGAAGGATTACGCAAGGCACGTCTGCGCGTTCTGCTTCTGGATGTGTGTCATCGTCGGCATTGCATTTGCCGCGTTAATTCTCATTTTCATGGACCCGATTCTGAAGCTGATCGGCGCAAGCTCCGACACCTGGGATTACGCGAAGCAGTATCTGTCGATCGTCGCATTTGGCGGCCCGTTTGTCCTGATTGCCAACTGCTACGCCAATATCATCCGGTCGGAGGGAAAGGCCGGAACAGCCATGATCGGTCAGCTGGCCGGAAACCTGCTGAATGTCATTCTGGACCCGATCATGATCCTCGGCTTTGGCTGGAATGTCGCCGGCGCGGCACTTGCGACCACGCTCTCCAATGTCGCGGGTGCGGCCTTCTACATCGTGTACCTCACATCCGGCAAATCCATGCTCACGATCCGGCTGAAGGATTTTTCCGCCCGGGACGATATCATGAAGAATGTCCTGGCAATCGGCATTCCGGCATCGATTGGAGATATTTTGATGAGCGTCTCCAACATTGTCGCAAATGCGCTGGTCGCTTCCTACGGCGATATGGCTGTCGCGGGCTTCGGTGTCGCCATGAAGGTCACGATGATCACCGGCATGATCTGCATCGGATTCGGCCAGGGCGTGCAGCCGCTTCTCGGATACTGTACCGGCGCCAGAAACTGGGACAGATTCCAGAGGTCACTGCGTTTCTCTGTGATTTTTGCACTCATGCTTTCCACGGTCATGACCATTCTGTGCTATGTGTTCACCGGTCAGATTGTCAGCGCATTTCTCACGGAGACAGCCGCCTATGACTACGCGGTGCATTTCGCGCGAATTCTTCTTACAACGAGCTTCCTCTTCGGTATGTTCTACGTATTTTCAAATGCACTGCAGGCGATGGGCGCGGCGCTGTCTGCCCTCATCATCAATCTCTCAAGACAGGGCTTTGTCTACATCCCCTGCCTCTATATCTTTAACAGTCTGTTCGGCGTGAACGGACTTCTGTGGGCGCAGCCGGCGGCGGACATCGTATCCGTAATACTTGTCATCGTGCTGTTCGGCATCACATATCGAAAAATGAAGAGCAGATCATGAATTCAAGAAGCTCCTGATAGAATCACCGTACATATAAAACGCCAGCTTTATCCTGGTAACCGGAATTGTATGCTTTGTCTTTGATCTGATTTATATTTTCCTGCTGCGAAGCCGCCTGCGGGAGATCACCTGAGAATATCCGCCACTCTTTCCTGAAGCACCGGCACTACTTCCTCCTGAAACCAGGGATTTTTCTTCTGCCAGCCGACATTCAGAGGACTTGGATGCACGATCGGGAAATATTCCGGCAGATAGTCCTGATAGTGCCGGACTGTCTCGGTCAGGTTCCGGCCTGTCCTTCCGGAGAGGTAATGATCAGCCGCATACTTCCCGATCAGAATCGTGAGATGGATATTCTTCATCAACCGAACCACTTCGTCGTCTTAGTCAGGTCTCTGTCTTCATCCAAACCTCAAGCCGTTTTCCTGTTTATTTATCCGCCGGAACAGCCTTTATGCAGCGTGCAACGCCTGTTTCTGATGCTGCCAGAAGCATGCCGGCATTCGTGATCGTCCAGGAGATCGGAAACGCCATATAAAGTATCTTCAATGATTGCGTCATCTGAAAGGCAGTCGCAATCCAGAGCACACGGAATACTGCGATCCCGACCACATTGATGACAGCCGGCAGGGCCGAATGTCCCCTTCCCCTCATGGTACCGGCCAGCACCTCATACAGGCAGCAGCTGGTCTCAAATATCAGTATCGTATGGTTACGACAAGCGGATGCCCTGATTACGGCTCTGTTCGAGGAGAAGATTGCGGAGAAGAAATCCGATCCCAGTGAAAGCGGAAAGACGATGAGCGAACTCATCACGGCTGCCTCGATCAGTGAGAAAACGAGGATTTTTCTGCAGCGCTCTTCATTTCCTGCTGAAATATTGGCCGCGGTAAATGTAGTGGCCGCCTGTGCAAATGCAGTGATCATATAATACGCAAAATACTCAAAATTCATGGCGATCGTGCTTCCGGCAGTGATCGTAGAACCAAACGTATTGACACTCGCCTGAATAAATATATTGGCAAAACCGAAGACGGCTCCCTGCACAGCGGCAGGGATTCCGATCGAAAGCACCTTCTTTGCCGCCCTGCCATCGAAGGACGCTGTCACAGAAGGACGGCCAATATAGAAAACAGGCCAGACCAAGCACGGTTAGCGCCGGAGCCTGTCAGAAACGCCTGAGGAGGCATATAATGTATCAGAAGAAGACTGAGGATGATATCCGTTGCCCGCTGGAATATGGGCTCGAAATATTCGGAGGAAAGTGGAAGTCAAGAGTGTTGTGCGTCATGAACGCCAAGGGAACCCTGCGTTACAGTGAGATCCGCCGGGAAATGAAGAACATCACCGATGCGGTCCTCGCTTCTACGCTGAAGGAGCTGATCCGTGACAAGCTGATTAGCCGGAAATCCTATGATGAGATTCCGCCGAGAGTCGAGTATTCCCTGACGGAGAAGGGCAAGTCCGTCGTTCCGATTCTCCAGAGCATCTGCAGCTGGTCCGGAATCTTCTACAAAGAAGACAGTAAAAACCTGATGACGCAGTGCGAAAAATGCGACCACCGGAACTGAGAGCAGCTGCCCTGATAGTGCCATACACCTTGTATCGCTTACTCCAGCAGCCAGTCAACCGCATTAACAACTTGCACACCATTGTAATTTCCCTGGCTGAAGCGATCCAAGGTAAGAATGGTCTTTGGATAATTATCCCGCACTTTCTGCAGTGGAGCTATTTCCCTGTCGAATGTTGCCTGTTCCGTCAGATTTGCTGTCACCTGATAATATTCATAGATTCCATCTTTCCTGACAACAAAGTCTATTTCCAGTTCTCCAAGCTTTCCGACCCATACCTCATATCCGCGCCTCTTGAGCTCAAAGAAAATCACGTTCTCCAATGAAAAACCAAGATCATACCTTTGCTTCGGAAGAATCAGATTCCGGATTCCGAGGTCCGAAATATAATATTTTGACACATTTTTCAGAAGCTGCTTTCCAGAGACATTGATGGGACTTACTTCATAGAAAATATAAGGCTCCACCAGCGCTTCTACATAATCAGCCACTGTGGACTGAGAAACTTTTCTTCCTGTGGACGTGATAAACCCGGCTATTTTTTTTACAGAAATCGGGCTTCCCACACTGCCTGCCAGGAACCTGGATATGTTTTTCAAAAGGCTTACGTCGTTGATCTTCCGCTTGTTCGGATCATCGCTCTTCCGCATTTCCCGTTCTTCGATATCTTTGATCAGAATGGTATTGTAGATTCCCTCCAGATAGGTATGAACTTTGTTTGTATCCTTTCCAAGCATTGCCACGAAGGGAAATCCGCCGAACTCCAGATAGTCAGAAAATGTCCTGTCAGGATCTTTACCTCCCGCCGCATCCAGATATTCACGAAAAGACAACGGCAGCATGTTGATTTCAACATATCGGCCTGACAGAAGCGTTGCCAGTTCACCTGACAGCAGGAATGCATTTGACCCGGTAATATAGACATCCACGCCTTCCTTGATATAGAGACTGTCTACCACCTTTTCGAACTGGTTCACCTTCTGAACCTCATCCAGAAAAATATAGACCGGCCGCAGTTCTCCCATCCTCTCTGTAATGTATTGATACAGCTTCTTATAATCTAAGAGATCCTCATATGCCAGATCCTCGAAATTGATACTGATGATCTGTTCCTTACTGACTCCCTCGCACTGTATTTTCTCCTGATATTCTGCAAGAAGTGTCGACTTGCCCGACCTCCGGATCCCGGTGATCACCTTGATTACCTTCTCATCTTTCCACTGATCAAGAAGATCTAGATATTCCTTTCTCTGTATCATAAAAAACCTCCTGTCTGGTCTGCATTCAGTTTAATGCAGGTAAGGCAGAAGGTCAATATAAGTCCCGGGTTCGAAATAAATATTATAATTTTATATTTATATCCCGATTTCGGGATTTATTTTGGTTCAGCAATTATTAATCATATATCCGAGTTGATATAAAATATCCGCCACTCTTTCCTAAAGCACCGGCACCACGTCCTCCTGAAACCAGGGATTTTTCTTCTGCCAGCCGATATTCAGAGGACTTGGATGCACGATCGGGAAATATTCCAGAAGATATTCCTGATAGTGCCGGACTGTCTCTGTCTGGTTATGTCCTATCTGTCCTGAAAGATAATAATCCGCCGCATACTTCCCAATCAGAATCGTGAGCCGGATTTTTTTATCATACGAACCACTTCGTCGTGGTACTCCGCCATGAACTTCCGCGGCGGGAGATCTCCGGATTTTCCTTTGCCGGGGTAATAGAAATCCATCGGCACGATAGCGATTTTTTCTCCGTAAAAAGCTTCCGGTCCGATGCCCATCCCGAAAACAATCACCAAGATGAGATTCAGAACCACATTGCCCCATCAAAGATTCTGATTATCAGTTACATAAGTCTGTCCACCGGCAGCCAGATTTCAGCGTAAGTCTCCTCCGGATTCACCGGCAGAGGGGCATACATCTCCACGCAGCCAGATGTGCGAAAACGAAAGGATTCCCGATGCTCCGGAACCCACGACTGCCATATTGCCGAATTCACGGACTGCAGCGACTCCGGCAATTGTCCATGCACCGGAAACACAGCCCATGTCCCCTTCTCATATGTAAGCGACTGAAAGGCCTGCGGAAGTTCACGCCACGGCTCATAGAGATCACCGATCATATAGGCAAAATCTGTATTTGTCGTGTCATAGGTCACTCCGAACATTCCCACAATACCGTTTGGTCTGTTGCCCTGTCCCATTATCTCTTTCCAAAACAGCGGAATCTGCCGATAGCAGTCCTCCATCAGGAAGCGTCTTGAAATACCAACTATGGTGAAACTTTGTTTGGTTTCGATTCTATAGTCCATCCTGACCTCCTCTTCTCACGTAAGATGTCGAGCAAATTCATTGCTTCGTCTCAGCAAACTTGACTTACATTTGATTCTCCAATGCTCGAACTGCGCCATACTATATGATGAACCGGAATGTTCATATATGCATCTGCAAACCCACCGGGCATAGAAAAATCCTCGCAAGTCCTTGATTCTGCTGGACTTGCGGGGATTAGTGTTGTTATTCCAGCTCGAGTCTCCATAAAGAAATCTGCGTAATTTGTGTAGCGCTTATGCTACTTTTCTTCGGTTTTATCACTTCTTTTGATCACGCTAATTTATATCGCACTCAAAGTGTACTCAAAATGTACTCACAGCTTCAAACTGCTTCGCAGCTGGTGTCCCCAATTTGTACCCACTGGCTTCTTTGCCTGAATCAGTCGCCCTATCGTCACCTTGCGCGAAGTCAATATTAATCATGCCTGATCTCCCAATGTCCGTGATTTCCGCTTCCAACGTAATGTAATTCATCCATCGCATTAATAATCCTTTGAAGAGAACGGAGACTGATGGATAACTTTTCCGCCATTTCTTTCCGGGTAATTCTGTTATTTGACTTCACCATTGAGAGAATGCCAGATTCATAGGATTCTCTTATTTTTTCTTCATCGTAAGTGCCACCGTGAATGACATTGGCACTCAAGCCTGTCCCCCAGCCTTCTCCGCAGCGACGGTGGAATCTTACCGTAAATCCATCATCGTCCCCACGATATTCCACTTTGCAGCCGGCTTTATTCCTTTCAATATGATCTTCTTCCACAGCTCATCCGCGGAACGAACTGTACCGGAATTTTTTCCGTTACCGAATAACTTCTGTCTGTTTTCATCCGATCCAGATACTCCACTGCTTTTCCCGCGCGCAAAAACACATCCTGC
>Ga0256406_1001849_pt1 | contig 32384 bp, 15 predicted proteins | sample RumenRJG_03DNA_FD_185986 | JGI IMG/M metagenome (GOLD analysis project Ga0256406, IMG submission 185986) | Bovine rumen microbial communities from Lethbridge, Alberta, Canada - RJG_03 | ecosystem: Host-associated > Mammals > Digestive system > Stomach > Rumen | place: Canada: Alberta | collected... | reverse complement strand
AAAATCCTGAGCAACTTTTTGTTGCTCAGGAACTTATAAATAAAGTTAAATCAAAGTGTTGCGGAATTAAGGATTAATAATAATAACCCGAACAACTATGAGTGACATCCAAAATCTGAAACCAGAATGCATCTGGAGAAATTTCTACAAGTTGACACAGATTCCACGTCCATCAGGACATCTGGAAAAAATACAGCAGTTCTTGCTCGACTTCGGCAAGGAATGCGGAATCTATGCAGTGAAGGATCCTGCAGGAAATATCCATTTCCGCAAGCCAGCTACCCCTGGCTATGAGAACAAGAAAGGCGTGATTCTGCAGGCTCACATGGATATGGTGCCTCAGAAGACACCTGAGTCAACACACAACTTTGAGACAGACCCCATCCAGCCTTGGATTGACGGCGAATGGGTGAAGGCTACTGGTACGACACTGGGGGCCGACAATGGTCTGGGTGTTGCCGCCATCATGGCTGTTATGGAGGACAAGACATTGAAGCATGGTCCTATCGACGCACTCATCACGCGCGATGAGGAGACAGGTATGTACGGTGCCAACGAACTGCCTGAGGGTGAGTTGCAGGGCGATATCCTGATGAACCTGGACTCAGAGCACTGGGGTAAGTTCGTCATCGGAAGTGCCGGTGGTATCGATGTTACCGCTACACTGGACTATAAAGAGGTGGAGACTGACGCTGACGATGCAGCCGTACGCCTGACTGTAAAGAACCTGCGCGGTGGACACTCCGGACTGGAGATTCACGAGGGTCGCGGCAATGCCAACAAGCTGATGGCACAGATGGTGCGCGAAGCCATTGAGGAGCTGGATGCCCGTCTGGCAGTATGGCACGGTGGCAACATGCGTAACGCTATCCCCTTCAAGGCTGAGACAATCCTCACACTGCCCAAGGAGAATGTGGCTGCAATGAAGGAACTGGCTGAGGACTGGAAAGAGACGTTCAATGATGAGTTCAAGCTCATTGAGCCTCAGGGTATCGAGGTTATCGTGGAAGAGGTGGAGACACCCAAGACAGAGATTCCTGTAGAGATTCAGGATAACCTGGTTGACGCCATCTACGCCTGTCACGACGGCGTGATCCGTTATATCCCCGCCTACCCCAACGTGGTGGAGACCTCAAGCAACCTGGCTATCATCGACATCGAAGGTGGCAAGGCCGGTATCAAAATCCTGGCCCGCTCTAGTCGCGAGGATATGAAGGACTATATCGTGAAGACCCTGGAGAGCTGTTTCTCTATGGCAGGCATGAAAGTGGAGACAGCAGGAAGCTATGGCGGCTGGGATCCCAATCCCGACTCGGAGATTCTGCACCTGCTGCTGAAGGAATACAAGGAGCTGTTTGGCGAGGACGGTATCATCCAGGTAGATCACGCCGGACTGGAGTGCTCTGTGATTCTGGGTAAGTATCCCTGGCTCGATGTTGTCAGCCTCGGTCCTACAATGAAGTCACCTCACACCACAACTGAGCGTGCACTCATCAAGACTGTGGAGCCTTTCTGGACTCTGCTGAAGAAGACCTTGGAGGATGTACCTTCTAAGTAAAAAAACGAACAGTAAATAATAGGAAATATGCTGCCGCTTAATCGATAAACAACAAAAAAGATTATGGCGGCAGCATTTTTTTCTCTTTTCCCTTTTCACTTTTCCCTTTTTTTCGTACCTTTAACTACGTTTAAAGTACTCTCGCTCGAAAAATTCCAAAATATATTTTGGTTTTTTGCTCGCTTATTCGTACCTTTGCACCCGTTAAACAAAAATACAAACAAAATTATGGACGATTACCCGGCGGATAGTAACAAACGTTAGGCCAGGGGATAGCGAGCAAGGCAGCTAATCCCTTTGCCGCTAAAATTGTGAATTGTCAATTATCAATTGTCAATTAAAAAAAGATTAGCACAATGAAGACTTACTGGAACACCCAAGGTGGGCTGAGCCAGCTCCAGGAGTGGCAGCCCAATTGTTGGATACAAGTGACGTGTCCCACCGAAGAAGACCAGCGTGAGCTGGAAGAGAAATTCGGCATACCCGACTATTTTATCAGCGACATCAGCGATACCGATGAGCGCGCCCGTTATGAATATGATGACGGATGGATGCTCATCATCCTGCGTATTCCCTATGTAAAGGAGGTGCGTTCAAGGACGCCCTACACCACCGTGCCTCTTGGTATCATCCACAAGCGCGACGTCACCATCACGGTGTGCTACTACGAGACGAACATGATGATAGACTTCGTGAGCTATCAGCAGAAACGCGGCATAGGCTTTACGGACTATGTGGATATGATTTTCCGTCTGTTCTATAGCAGTGCCGTATGGTACCTGAAGCGTCTGAAGCAAATCAACTCGCTGATAGACAAGGCCAAGCGCAACCTGGACCAGAACGTGAACAACGAGAGTCTGATAGGCCTGAGCCGCCTGCAGGACTCGCTCACGTATTTCCAGACTTCTATCCGTGGTAACGAGACGCTGCTGTCGAAGTTGAAGTTCAAACTGCAGATTGACGAAATCGACGCCGACCTGATTGAGGACGTCAACATTGAGATGACGCAGGCTCGCGAAACAACGAATATCTATTCGGACATCCTGGAGTCAACGATGGACACCTACTCAAGCATCATCAACAACAACATGAACACGGTGATGCGTACGCTGACCAGTGTGACCATTATCATGATGTTCCCCACCCTGATAGCCTCATTATTTGGCATGAACCTGATTAACGGCATGGAGAACAGTCCGATGGGATTCATTATCGCCCTCGTCATCTCCGTTGGTGTATCAGGTGCTGCATGGTGGTTCTTCCGTCACAAGCGACTAATTTAAACTAAAGATAGTAGTGAAAAGTGAAAAATTTGCTACCGCAACGAAGTAAAAATCGTTAATTTTTGTATAGCGGCAGCAAATTTTTCACTTTTCACTATTAACTTTTACATTTTTTTGGTACCTTTGAAGCCTAATTTTGTGTGAACCAACCGAATCAGTAACTAAAAAAGTTAAATGATGGACTCTCAAGAAAACATCCTCGAAAAGGGGAATCAAGAAGTTAAGGTCGAAGAGACCGCAGTAGAAACAACCGAAAACAACGCTTCACCTGCTGAAGAACGAAAAGTTTACACCACCAAGAAAGAAGTTCTTGATCGTGTAAAGGAGATTGCTCACGGCGAAGAAGCTCCGCAGAAAGAAGAGGTAGAATACCTGAAGACGGCATTCTACAAATTGCACATTGCAGAGCGCGAAGCACAGTTGAAGGAGTATATTGACGGTGGAGGCGATCCTGAAGCCTACCAAATCACCCCCGATGAAGACGAAGAAGCATTCAAGGCTGAGATGGGCGTTATCAAAGAGCGTCGTCAGCAGATCTTCCGCGAGCAGGAGGCTGAGAAGGAGGAGAACCTGAAGAAGAAGCAGGCCATCATTGAAAAGATTAAGGCTATGGTCACTTCTCCTGAGGAGGCCAGCAAGACCTACCAGGAGTTTAAGGCCCTGCAGCAGGAGTGGCGCGAGATTAAGGCTGTACCAGCTGAGAGTGCCAACGAGTTGTGGCGTAACTACCAGCTCTACGTGGAGCAGTTCTACGACCTGCTGAAACTGAACAGTGAGGCTCGTGAGCTGGACTTCAAGAAGAACCTGGAGGCTAAGACACGTCTGTGCGAGGCTGCAGAGAAACTGGCTGACGAAACTGACGTGATCAGCGCTTTCCACCAGTTGCAGCAGCTCCATCAGGAGTATCGCGAGATTGGTCCTGTCAGCAAGGAACTGCGCGAAGAGATTTGGCAGCGTTTCAAGGCAGCCAGCACCGTTATCAACAAGCGTCACCAGCAGCACTTTGAGGATTTGCGCGCTCGCGAAGAGGATAATCTGGTCAAGAAGACTGCTCTCTGCGAGAAGGTGGAGGCAATCAATGGTGAAGAGAACAAGGGTAGCGGCGACTGGGAACGTCATACGCAGGAGATTATTGCTATTCAGACAGAATGGAAGACCATCGGCTTTGCACCACAGAAGATGAACGTGAAGATCTTTGAGCGTTTCCGTGCTGCATGTGATGACTTCTTTGCCCGCAAGGCTGAATACTTCAAGACACTGAAAGACAGTTTCAAGGAGAATGCCGACAAGAAACGTGCACTGATTGAGAAAGCCAAGGCTTTGCAGGACAGCACAGAATGGCGTTCTACCAGCGATAAGCTTATTGCCCTCCAGAAGGAATGGAAGACCATCGGTGTGGTGCCCAAGAAACTGGGTGACCAGCTGTGGGAGGAGTTCCTTGGCGCTTGCAACAAATTCTTCGAGGCCCGTAATGCCGCAGGTGCCGGTCAGCGCAATGAGGAGCACGAGAACCTGGAGAAGAAGCGCGACGTCATTGAACGTCTGAAGGCTGTTGCCGAGGAAGCCGGCGAAGGACTGCAGGAGAAGGTACAGAAACTGGTTGAGGAATACAACGCCATCGGTCACGTGCCCTTCAAGGAGAAAGACAAGATTTATGAAGAGTACCATGCTGTACTCGACAAGCTCTATAAGGAATTGAATGTCAGCGTAGCCAAGAAGCGCCTCAACAAGTTCAAGGACAACCTGAAGCAGGTAGCAGAGCGTGGCGAGGGTGCACTGGACAACGAGCGCCAGCGTCTGATGCGTCAGTATGACAACCTGAAGCAGGAGATTCATACCTACGAGAACAACCTGGGCTTCCTGACTGCCAGCAGCAAGAAGGGTAACAGCCTCATCGAGGAGATGAACCGCAAAATTCAGAAGTTGAAGGATGATATGCAGTTGGTCAAGGAGAAGATCAAGGCTATCGATGCCGAGAACAACGCATAAGCAGACTTCCCACATATCACAAAATAAGAATCCCAGCCATTTCACAATGACTGGGATCTTTTCTATTTAAAATAGTATAATCAGTAGTTAAGTTACACGGGAAGAGCTATGATAAAACGGGCACCGGAAGTGTAGCTCTCGTCGAGTATCAGGTCACCACCCATCATCTTAGTAAACTGCTTAGAGACGAAAAGACCTAATCCAAGACCTTCTGAGAAGCTATTGGCCTTGATAAACTGATTGAATATCTGACTGCGGTGAGCAGCAGGAACACCAGGGCCATTATCCTCCACAATGAAATGTACGAATCCGTCAACCTTCTGAACACGCAGCACGATCAATGCCTCGTCCTCACGACCAGGAACAACGCTATACTTCTTGGCATTATAAAGCAGTTCGTTGAAGGCCTTCAGGAAATAATCCTTATGGACATTGACAAACAAGTCGTCAGGTACCTCTGTCTTTACCTGTAGGTTCACATCAGGCTTTGACACACTCTGATTGTAGATATTGACTGCCTCACAGACAATACCATTACATGAAACGTGGTCCTCGCAATCCACCACCTTACCAACATCCAGTGAAGACGCAGCAGTGAGCATATGTACCATACGCGAAATAGATGTCGCATTGTGCTTCATCGTCTCCGTGATAGTCACCATCTCCTCACGCGGTATCACGGTATAGTCATCACGCAGCACCTGTACAAATCCCATGATGATATTCAGCGGCGTACGTATCTGATGGAGGATATTCTGCAGGAAGGCAACCTGACGCTGGGCGGCCTCTTCGGCCTGCTGATTGGCATTTGCCAATTCCGTATTCCTGTGCTCTGTCTCTGCATTCACCCGCTCCAGATGACTGATATGCTTTGCCAACGACTTCTGCATGGCAGAGAAACTGTTCTGCAGGCGTCCGATTACATCCACGCGTCTGCTGTTTGGCAAGGGCACATCAAAATGACCATCAGCAATATGATGGGTCTGAGATGCCAGGCGATTCAACGGATTGATAAACGAATTCACGATGGCACGCAGGAAATACATCAAGAGGAACAGACCTATGACGAGCAAAGGCACAAGGATGTACAGCAGTTTGTTGTATCGGGAGAACATATCACTCTCTGAACAAATCAGGGCTATGCTCCAAGGGGTATGTGCCAGGGGCTTATAGAACACCAGACAATCATCGCCGTCAAAATTTACCTCCATGAAGCCCGAGTTTCTTGCCACCATCTCATGTCCTAAGGCAATAATATCGGGATGCTCTCGTGGGTCCAAGTCGTCGAAGATGGTTTTACGGACCAGTTTCGTTGTGTCTGTATGAACAAAGTAATGGCCTTCCTGTCCCAGCATCATACAATAGGAGTGCTCGTAAGGCACCTCTTCAGAGATAGCCATCGACAAGCGCTTCAACGAAAGGTCGGTTGCCATGATACCGATGGTTGTACCCTGATTATCCTTAATAGGAACGCTATACGAGGAAATCCACTCAGATTTAGAAGAAGAACCGCCATCATTATCGTCGTAAGGATCTGTCCATACGGGTTCATCAGCCTCGTAGGCCTTCTTATACCACACCTTATTATAATAGTCGTAAGGTTTCTCGCGTACAGTAATCACGCTGTCACCCTTGCGATAGGAGAATGCAGAGAAATAGCGACCATCCTGAGAGAAAAAGTCGGGCTCCATCGTAATAGAGCAACTACTGACACCAGGATTCAGCTGCACAACACGCTGCGTATAGGCCAACAAGGAATCAGGTGTCAGATTCTCGTCAATCTGCCACATCATATTATCGGTCACCGTCTGGACTTCATTCAGGAAGCCGCCAACACGCAAAGAAGTATTTGCCAGCATGCGATCTGCCCGCTCAACGGCTTCCTGACGGAGCATTTCCCTAGACCACTTAAACAGAAGCCCCAGGGACACGACGAAGACCACCACGACAAAGGGGATAATGCCGATACCTAATCTCGCAGCCAGGGAATTATGTACTTTACGTATTGGTATTGTCATCAGGATTCACAGTTTGATTATTCAAGGAAACTTCAATGGTCTTGTCAAGCAACTGAGTGACAGAATGTGTGTGTTCAGCCATTTCGTTGACCATCTCAGCCACTTCCTCATGCTTCAAGTGGTCATGTTCCTTGGAGATAGTATCTACCAATGTATTGATTCGGGTCACAGGTTGCACCATCTGACCAGTCATATTATGTACGAAAACAGATTTCAGCCTGTCGGCCTCACGTACTTTCTCACGGGCCACACGCAAAGCATCATTCTGACGGTCAAGAACAGTCTTGCGCTGTTCGATGGTAGCCAGATAACGACCTAATGAACGCTGCATGGCACGGAAGCTCTTCTGCAAGGCACCGACCTCATCCTTTCGGTAGCTGTCTGCAATGGGCTTGTCAAAATGGCCTGCTGCCAGACGCTGAGCAGAGAGGTCGAGCATTCGAAGCGGGCGCAACTGGAAATGGATGTAATACGAACAGTACAACAGCAAGACCAGCATACCGCCAGCCATAATAAGAATCATTCGTTTCAGCAGGCGGTCGTATGTATCAAAGACATCCGACTTCATGCTGACGATATTGGCTGTCCATCCCGTGTTTCTATAGGGCTTATAGAATACATAACAGGGAGCGCCATATAAGGTCAGGGACATATGGCCAGTATTACCCTTCAACATCACATCAGTCAACTGCTGCAGATTTTGATCAGGGTATTCCTCCAACTGTTCATAGATGGTACGCGCCTGCAAATAGGACGAATCGGGATGGATGATAAACGCACCACTCTGATTCATCAAAGAACAAAATGTACGCGGGAAGGGGCGCGCAGCTTCAATCGTATGCGACAGCCACTCCAAGGAAATGGCCGACACAAAGACACCGATAACACGCTCATGTTGCCTGATGGGGATGCTATAACCCATAATCGGATATCCACCACGCAGGTTTTCTATCGTAGGGTCGCTCCACTGGGCCTCACCGGTAGAATATGGCAAGGAATACCATTCCTGTTCTGTATAGGGACGGTTTCCAAAATGATCAGACATAGAGATAGAGTCGGTGCCACGATAAGAACAGAATAAAGTCTGGCAGTCTTTATCCTCACAGAAAGAAGGGTCTAACGCAATAGCACATCCTACAATACTGGGATTGCTATCCAACATCTTACGGGTGAGGTATTGCAGGGTTGCAGGCTCATTAACATGATGCTCTACATTCCAGTGTATGTTTATGGAAGCCTTTTCTACAGCACGCAAACGATTATCAATTTGCTGTATCATACCGTCCAAGGCAGCCTCAGACTTTGCCAAAGCCTCTTTCTTCACGGCTGTACGGGCATAATAGAACATAACCAAGAGAGCCGCCATAAAAAATATGGCCACGAATCCCACAACACAAAGACTTAATCTTGCTGAAAGGGATTTGCGTATCGCTAAGATCAGGTTCTTCATAAACTGAGTGCAAAGTTAACCATTTTTTCAAAAAGAGCGTTGTTTCTACACACAAACTTTTCTGAAAAAAAGTTATCTTTGCACCCCTCGTCGATTAATCTTTATGCTTTATCGAATGACGACCTTCCGGCCGTTTCTGATATACATTCCTTTCACAGGATGTTCCACTACCTGTCCATTCAAGTTGTAATACTTATTATCATTGATATGGTCATATTTAGCCATATTAACAGTCGTGACTTCAGACTTCGGAACCAGATACATGCCTTTCACCGTGAGCTGGCCACCACTATTAACCTTGATGGTATTCAGATGTACAAAACCATCAACGCGTTTATTACCGTTGGAATCGTCCATAGCAGCAATCTGCTCCAATGGAATAGAAATCACACCATATTCTGAATCCCAGTAGGTGCTCCGTTCATTCACATCGGTAATGAACTGCTTATAGGGACCATGATCCACAAGGCGGTTGGCAATGATACGCAGTCCACTACCCGATCCTCGAACGATCAGACGGTCGTACTGACTGAGGTCGGCAAACTGATTGTAAGTCACAGAAGTGGAACCTACAACGACGTTACCGCCACTCAACGACTTATTCAGGTTCCAGTCTGCATTCCAGGCCTTTGTCTGGCTTGCATCAGCACCTGTGCCATTCCACTCGCAGAACATGTCCTTCGTCAGAGGTATCCACTCCTCAGGAGCCTCAAAGTCGTCAATGTTCACATAGCTCAGGATATCATTCAGGACCCTGGCGCTACGATTAGGAAAATACTCCGTCAACAGTCGGTTGCGTTCAGGGATATAGAACTCGTCAACAGTATACAGTTTGCCTGCAGAACTATAGCGATGGACATCCCGGCGGTAGTCGCCCCAACGGGCAGCCTCATCATAAAGAGCCTTGTCAATCGTGTAATAGAGACTGTCCCATACATCAACGACAGACTTCTCACCCAGCAATCCATCATTAGCCAGTACCTCTTTAGCACGACGTACATAGCGCTTTGCGAACTGAGGATTCTGCAACAGATTGCGGTAAATGGCCGTAACAGCACCTTCCTTGTCCCTGCTGACAGCACCAGAAGCCACGTTCTCATTGACATTCATCAGAATCAGTTCACTATCCCAGCAAAGGAACTTGAATCCCTCGCTTGCCGTAGAGTCATTGTTATGGCGACGGATAGCATACCAGTTATGATGATTCCAGTCTGTATTACCAGCATACTGATTGATGAGCATATAATCGATGAAGTTACCAATATCAAGCAGGGAATCGAGTTTCTGGTAATAGGTATCATCAGCAGCACGGGCCACGACATCATTCATTTTCTCCCACGCATCAAGTGTGCCTTCGCTGGCCTCAATATGATTTCCGCCATCCTCCTCAATCTTGACGACATCTATATCCTCCTTCTTGCCACCAAGATGGTCCTTGCCGAACTGGTCGTCCACACGTTCGGCAATATTGTAGAGTCCCCAATACATGCCATTGATAAACAAATGGACATAAAGGGCATTCACACTGGTGTGTCCCATTTTCCTCTGGATGCGACGTGCCCATACATCTCGTGTATACTGCGCACGCTGACGGTTATCCTCGCCCCAGTGTTGCCAGGCATTACCGAAATGGCAACGCAGCACAAGCTGGTCGAACTTCGCAGGTTCGTCCTCACCAAAGAGCGGGTACTTCAGCGTCTTAGGACCATATTTCTCCTTGAACACCAGGCGGAAAGAGTGCTTGGGGTTTTTCTCTGCCAGGCGGCCATGTCCGCCATGCAGACGGATGCCACAACTCGTACTCAGGTCATGCTGCTGAGGACCGCCAAAGAGTTCCACGCTGGCAGGGCGCGTCCAGCCATGACCTGTAGCATCACCTACCGGAGGACCTGTGAAGATATAGATACCACCTCGTTCCTCATCATTCTCATGACTGAAGAAATTATCCTTATCGGAAACGATGCTCAGAACGGGCAGCTGTTTCAGGCCCTCAATAATCTTAGGCCGCAAGGTACTATTACCCGTCATCTCAGGATCCATCTCATAATCAGCCTTCGCAGTACCACTTATCTGTGTATAACTGCCCCACTCAGAGGGATAGCCCGCAGGGGTATTGGATTGACTAAGTACGGAATTAACAAAGATATAACTGGTTGTGGCAACGGGTGACAGAGAATCACCAATCTCTTCGACAGCACGAAGGATTGTTGTCTTGGTGAGTTGCAGCGGAGCCGTGTATTTAGGACTATTCTTCGTTGGTGTGCTGCCATCTGTGGTATAGTGAATGATAGCAGATGCATCGCCACTAATCGTGACGCTGATGCTCTTTGCACCATCAATCAACTGATGTGGGTGGTTGAATTTGGGCTGGGCCAAGGCTGTCGTAACAGCAGTCATAAATGTGAGAAATGTCAATTCTGTAAGTTGTAGATATTTTTTCATCGTTATTGGTTTTTGGGTGCAAAGATAATAAAAAAATGCGGCAACGAGTGCCGCATTTTGTTTCGTTATATTTAAATTATGTTACAATCCTTATTTATTTGAAGAGCAGCGGAGCCATCTCACGCAAGCTGCGACGCCATGTAAGGAACTCATGAGCAGTACCCTCAGACACGAAGCCATGAGCATCGAAGCCGGCAGCCTTCAGAGCATCAACACTAGCCTTGATACCATCAGGATTCTCCTTGCTGCCACAGCTCTCGAAGATAACCTTCACCTGCTTAGGATCCTTGATATCCTCAGGCATATAGGTACCACCGCTCAGCAGTCCATAGTATGCGAACATCTCAGGACGACGCAGTGTGATGGTCTTTGTCTCCATACCACCCATTGACAGGCCAGCCATAGCACGGCTATCCTTCTTGGCGATAGTCTTGAAGTTTGCATCGATATAAGGTACGAGCTCATCGCAGAGCACGGTCTCAAACTCCTTGGCAGTGAAGCCGCCCATTCCACCAAACTTGATGTCATTGGTCATACCATAGGTCATCACGATGATGAATGGCTTTGTCTTACCCTCAGCAATCAGGTTATCCATGATAAGTCCGGCACAACCCTGAACAGGCCAGCTGGTCTCGTTCTCACCCCAGCCATGCTGCAGGTAAAGCACGGGGAAGCGCTTCTTGCCATCATAGGTAGGAGGCAGATATACATTGGCAACCTTCACCAGATTTGTGCTCTTTGAGGGGAACTGTACCTGTACCATCTTACCGTGCTTGACATCCATGCGGTTAGCATAGAAGTCCTGATCAGCAGCAGGAATCTCGATACCACTCTCCCAACGGCAAGAACCGAAGAAGTTGCCAGTACCAGGATCATTGACAGTAGCGCCATCGATGGTGAGGTGATAATAGTGGAAACCAGGATCCATAGGACCATCAGTCGTACCAGTCCAAACACCATCCTTATCCTTCTTCAGTACAGTACCGCCACGACCACCAAGACCAAGGCTTACAATAACAGACTTAGCATCGGGAGCCTCAATGCGGAAACGGGCATAACCCTCGCTGTTCACCTTAGGCCATTCCTGACCAGGCTGGTTCCAGAAGTTGGGCACGAAATCTTCCTTCGGTACACGGTTATCAAGTGAAGCATCGAAATCACGGATAGCACGGAAGCAAGCCTTTGGACGGTAGTTCTCATCGAAAGGCAGGGGGTGGTTGTTCACACCAAGCCAAGAGTCCTTGTCACCAAGGTTCCAGAAAGTAACGTTGTCAATAACGTCTGCGTGCTTACGGAACACCTTGAACAGACGAGCATACTGGTCGGTCTGCAATGTAGCCATATAAGCAGGCTGAGGCTTAGCCTCTCCACGAGAGAACATCAACTGACCACCGCTCTCGTTGTTCATACGCAGGTCGAGCTCTGTGATATGAATGTGCTTCACGATCTCCTTGAAACGTACGATAGCCTTCTCCAGCTGAGCCTCATCAGGGAAGTAGATATTGTAGTGACCCTGCATACCGATACCGTCGATAGGCACACCAGCGTCCTTCATCTTCTTCACCATATTATAAATACGCTCACGCTTTCCCTCATCTACGCAGCTATAGTCATTGTAGAACAGGAGCACGTTGGGGTCAGCCTCACGTGCGAACTGGAAAGCCTTGGCGATGAACTCGTCACCACAAAGCTGGAAGTGACGGGTCTGACGATAAGGGCTAGGTTCCTGACCGCCGCGACGTCCCCAACGGGGAGCGTTATTATCGTCGGCCATAGCCTCATTCACTACGTCCCATGCGTACACCACATCCTTGTAGCGATTCACCACCGTGTGGATATGCTCACGCAGGCGCTCGTAAAACACCTCTTTAGAAACCTCCTTGCCGTTCTTGTCCGTAAACATCCAATCGGCAAACTGTGAGTGCCAGCACAGACAGTGGCCACGCATCTTGATGCCGTTCTGACGACAGAAGTTGGCAATCTTGTCAGCGCGCTCAAAGTTCCAGACGCCCTCCTTAGGATGGATTTCACCTGGTTTCCAGTCGTTCTCTGCAGTAACGCTATTGAACTGTTTAATAGTGAGAGCCTTCTGGGCATCGTCACTAATGTTACGCTGATTCAGTGCTACACCGATGGTGAAATAATCCTTGTAAGCATCCTTCAGGCCGACATTCTCTCTGGGATCAACCTGACGAAACTGTGCCCATGAGGCAGTGCTCATTGCAATTAATGCAGTAAGAGCAAACAATCTTGTTTTTCTCATTGTGTTGATTTAAAAATGGTTTAAAGTTATCACTAACGATATTTGCGATGCAAAATTACACAAAAAAAGCGACACACCCTTAAGTCGGATGTGTCGCTTTCTTTTCTTTTCGTCTCATTTTACTGTTTTTCGAAGCGATATGTCTCGCCAGCAACCGTTTCTACGTCATATTCATAGATGCGCTGCAAAGGACGCAGGGTAAAGTCTTTCAGTTCTGCCGACTTTAGTGGGGTACGGATTTCCGCAGGTGCCAGCAGACTATTCGGGCATTCTCCGCTGGCCTCTTTCAGTCCCTTGCCTTTCAAAGGCACATACGAGCGCAGGCGCAACGTGCCACCAATGGTTGAGCGAACCACGACATCACGAAGTTCTCCTCCATTCCAGGTTTCGTCAACGACGAATCCGCCACGTGCACGCAGCCCCTTCACCTCACCGGTCTTCCAGTCTTTGGGCAAAGCAGGCAACAGCTGAACGGCACCGTCATGACTCTGCAGCAACATCTCACAGATACCAGCCGACACACCGAAGTTTCCATCAATCTGGAAGGGCGGATGCGCATCAAAAAGGTTGGGATAGGTACGTCCATTAGGATGCTGGCGCGCAGAACGGTCATCCGGCAACAGATGCAACATATTCTTGATGATGCGGAAAGCATGATCGCCATCGAGCATACGAGCCCAGAAATTCGTCTTCCAGCCCAAGCTCCAACCCGTAGCCATATCACCACGCTGGTTCAGCGTATTGGCTGCAGCCGTAAAGAGATCGGGATGAGAATAGGGAGATATCTGATTGGAGGGATACAGGCCATAGAGATGTGAGATATGACGATGTTCGTCCCTGGGGTCGTCGGCATCAATCAGCCACTCCTGCAACTGTCCGTAACGTCCTATCTGCATAGGAGGAAGATTGGACATCTGGAATTTGAGGTTTGAGATGTATTTTTCATCTTCACCCAGCACCTTGGCAGCCCGAAGCGTTTGCGAGAGCACATCAAAGGCAATCTGGTTATCCATGGTAGAACCAGCTGTCACATTGGTATTCTTACCACGAGGTCCATGCTCAGGCGATACCGTTGGAACGGTCATCAGCCAACCTGCAGCCTGTTTCACCTCGCCGCCTGCAGGATATACCTGCATATAGTCAAGCAGGAAGTCGGCCGCACCTTTCAGCACAGGATACCATTGCTTCAGGAAGTCCTTGTCGCCCGTATAGAGATAATGCTGCCAGATGTGGGTCGTCATCCAAGCGCCTCCAGTGGGGAACATACCCCAAGGTGTACCATCCACAGGACCTGCAATACGCCAAAGGTCCGTGTTGTGATGGGCCACCCAACCTTTACAGTTATACATATCCTTGGCAGTCTTTGCACCCGTCTCGCTCAGGTCCTTAATCATTGAGAAGAAAGGTTCCTGTGTCTCTGCGAGATTGCCCACCAAAGCAGGCCAGTAGTTCATCTCAGCATTGATATTAATGGTGTATTTCGAATCCCAGGGAGCATTCACGTTATCGTTCCACACGCCCTGCAGGTTAGCAGCCTGTCCGCCTGGCTGACTTGAAGAGATCAGCAGATAACGGCCATACTGCATCATCAGGGCCACCATATCCAGGTCGCTGGCATCCTTTTCAAAGGCAGCCACACGCTTGTCGGTCTCCAAACCAGAGTTTACAGATTTAGGCAGCGTCAATGATACGCGATTGTATTGCTCCTTGTATTTGGCGGTATGACGGGCCAGCAACTGCGGGAACCGCATCGTCTCGGCCTGGTTCAGACGGTTTTTGTTCTTCTTTGTGGCATTGCCGCTGATATCGTGATAGTTCACGAAATTGGTGGCGGCAGAAATATAGATGGTAGCCACGGTAGCATCCTGGACGATAATCGTGCCGTCGGCAAACGAGATACCGGCATCCTTACCCTCCACTCGCACGCTGGCGTGACATTCAGCAGTCAGACCAGCCTTAACGCCCTCTTGTTCAACGCCCTGAACCGTGGCGATGAGGCGTCCGCCATGATTCCCAGAACCTGCAGTCAGAGCATTCTGACAAGTATGTTCTGAAGTCACCTTGAAAGGCAGCTGACTCTGATAGGACATCGTAAAGCTCAGCGCACCCTTCTTTCCGGCTTTCAACTGGATAATAATCACGCTGTCGGCCTGAGAGGCGAACACCGTGCGCTCGTATTTCACACCATTATATATATAAGAGGTAGTGGCCGTAGCATCACCCAGGTTCAGGGCACGCTCATACTTGGTCACGTCATTATGGCCTAACGAGAGCTTCAGGCTGCCCATGGGGAGGAAACGCATGCCGTGAGGCCCCTTGACAAAATGCTGGTCTATCAGTTTGGCAGCCTCGCCCTCCTTGCCTTGGAAAATCAGGCTACGCACCTCTGACAAAGCCTCCAGCGACTCTGTGCTGTTATTATTGTGGGGCTGACCACTCCAGAAAGTCTCCTCATTGAGCTGGATCTCCTCCGTATCAGTACCGCCATAGATCATAGCACCCATGTGACTGTTACCGACAGGCAGTGCTTCCAACCAATGGCTGGCAGGCTTTGAATACCACAAACGATGATTCTGGGCTATCGCCGTTGAGGAAACGACAACCAACAGAAATAAAAATGCGAAACGGTTTCGTAACATATTGATATTGATTAAAATAGTTTAGGCCGTGCAAAGGTAGGAAAAAAAATTGGTTTACAGATGATTTATGGTCTAAAAAAATGCCGAAAACAGGCAAAGAAACATTTTCACACACTTTATGATACATTTAATCATTGGTTTTTCCAATAAAAATGCGTACTTTTGCAGCAAATAACTAAAACGATGAAGAAATTTCTGTTTCTCATACTGATGATGCTGCCCATTATGGCGATGGGGGCTGACATCTTCCGTATTAAAAATGCGACCATCAAATACGACAAGCAGGAAACCCTTCAAGTGAAAAGAGCCATAGGCGATTTGCAGGCTGATGCCGAACGGGTGACGGGATGCCGCCCTACCCTCTCGACAAAAAATGTTCGTGGCCCGCAAATCATCGTAGGCACCTATGGCAAGAGTCCACTCATCCAGAAACTCATCAAACAGGGCGTTATCAAGGAAACCGACCTCAAAGGCAAGTGGGAAAGCTATGTCCTCACCGTGACCAAAGAGAAAGAGCCACGCCTTGTCATTGCCGGAAGCGACACACGCGGAACTATCTACGGCATCTACGATATCTCTGAGCGTATGGGTGTATCGCCCTGGTACTGGTGGGCTGACGTGCCTGTCTGCAAGAATCCGGATGTAGCCATTCAAATATCCGGCGATTACTTTGCCTCCGGCGAACCGGCAGTCAAGTATCGCGGCATCTTCATCAATGATGAGGACTGGGGACTAAAACCCTGGGCATCCAATCATTTTGAGAAGGAACTGGGCGATATCGGTCCCAGGACTTATGCCAAAGTATGTGAACTGCTTCTCCGTCTCAGGGCCAATATGCTGGCACCAGCCATGCATTCCTGCACAGGAGCTTTCTACTCGCATCCTGAGAGTAAGGTGGTTTGCGACTCCTTTGGCATCATTATCACCACCTCGCATTGCGAGCCCCTGCTGCTGAACAATGCAGCCAAGAGCGAATGGGACAGCAACAGAGACGGCGAATGGAACTACAAGACTAATCGCGAGACCATCTATAAGAAATGGGACGACCGCCTTGGCGAGGCCGCAAAATATGAAAACATCTACACGGTTGCCATGCGTGGTGTCCACGATGAGGGCATACGCGGCAATCTGCCCATGAGCGAGCGTGTGCCCCTTATTGAGCAGGTCATCAGGGACCAGCGCGAACTGCTGGAAAAACATAGTGTGTCCCGGTTTGCCCGCGATATCCCGCAAATCTTCGTCCCCTACAAGGAAACGATGGATATCTACGAGAACGGGCTGAAGGTACCCGATGACATCACCCTTGTATGGGTAGACGACAACTACGGCTACATGAAACGCGTGGCAAATCCAGAGGAGCAGAAACGCTCAGGTCGCTCAGGCGTCTATTACCACCTGTCATATCTAGGTGCCCCTCACGACTACCTGTGGCTCAACACCACCCCACCCGTTCTGATGTACGAGGAACTGCGCAAGGCCTACGACAACGGTGCCGACCGCTATTGGCTGCTCAACGTGGGTGATATCAAGCCGATGGAACTGGGCATGCAGTCTTTCTTTGACATGGCTTGGGATATCAACGCCTTTGACTTTGAAAAGGTCTATCAGCATCAGGCAGAATTCCTGGCTCGCACCTTTGGTCATCATACCTCTCAACTCTCAGTTCTCAGTTCTCAATTACAAATCATCCTTGATGACTATTATCGCCTGGCATGGAGCCGCAAGCCAGAGTTTATGGGTTGGGAATATCAATGGGACGACAAGGCACATACGGGTCTGAAGCCTACCGAGTTCTCCTTTGAGCACTACGACGAGGCCCAGCGCCGATTGGCAGACTACCAGCGAATCAGCGACGAGGTGGAGCGGATAAGTTCAGAGTTGAGAGCAGAAAGTTTAGAGTTTGCCACCGCCTTCTTCGAGTTGCTGCAGTTCCCTGTTCAGGCTGCCTGTCAGATGAACCGTAAGTTCCTCATGGCGCAACTCAACCAGTTGCTGGCAGAGAAAGGCCGTTTCTCTGAAGCCAACTGGGCCGCTCGCCAAATGGAAGAAGCCTACGACAGTATCAATGCCCTGAACCGCCGCTATAACAAACAGCTCAATGGCAAATGGGATGGTATGATGGCACTCTCAACCAGTTTTACCAACACATGCCAGTTTTACCAGAAGCCAGAAGTGAAGCGTTTTGAAGGTGCTGGCGAGAAAGCCGTATTGCTGACGCCCCTCAGAGGCCGAAGCGCTATAGATTGTAAAGTCATTGACCTGCAAAATTGCCAACATGCATCGGAGGGTACCCGTATCGTTCACGGTCTGGGTTACGACGGAAAGGTGGTGCAGTTTGGTGATCCTTCGAAGGAGTCCGAAGACGGAGCCTTGGAAGATATATTCTATTGGTTCAAGAGTCCAAATTGTGACTCCGTAGATATTATTGTCTATACGGTACCCTTCTGGCCTCTGTATAAAGGCAAGCAGAATCGTGTGGGTGTAAGTGTGGATGACTCACCTGTGCAGGTCTTTGAAAACAAGTTCAAGGAGTACGACCGCACGTGGAAGGATCAGGTGATGCGCAACGGTGCTGTATGCCGCCTGCGTTTCGCTGTCAACAAGAATCACCCTTACCACGAGTTGCGACTTGCAGGCGACCCAGGTCAGATGATTCAGCGTGTTATCATCGACTGGGGCGGACTACGCCCTTCATATATTGGACCAACGATTTAACCACATAAGCAAATGATTATGCGTCGTTTTACACTGACTATCATACTATTACAACTATTCTTCGGCCTGGCTTACAGTCAGACCGGGGTTTTCTTTTCCTCAGAACGTTTCTCCAGCGCGCTCATTAATGATTTGTGCCAGGATAAATACGGCTACATGTGGATAGCCACCGACTATGGACTAAACCGTTTCGACGGCTATCATTTTACAGAGTATCTACATCAGCATAATGACTCTACGACTATCAGCAGCAGCACGGTATGCGCCCTGTTCTGTGACAAGGATGGCGAACTATGGGTAGGCACCAATAAGGGACTTGACCGCTTCGACTATGCCACGGGAACATTTATCCACTATCCTTTCGCCAGAGGTCGCAAGCCACGTGTCACTAAGATGACGCATCTGAGCGATGGGAGAATGATTGTAGCTACCAGTGGCTATCATGGTCTTTACTGCATGACCAACGAAATGGCAGACGACTATACCGAAGGCGACCTCGACATGCTGTTTGTTAATAGCATCAAAGAAGACGAGTCTGGTCGCATCTGGCAATGCAGTTTCAGCGACCAGATATCCATGAAAGACGCTAACGGTATTCACAAGATGCGCACCACCCAGGGTTTCGTCGTTGACTTCGTCTATCACGACGGAGAATTCCTGATTGTCTGTATGCACGGACTTCATAGTTACCGTGACGGTCAGCTCACCATTCCCGATTACGACATGAGTGCACTGGAACCTAGTGCTATCATTCGCTGTGTGTTTACCGACAGTAAGGGCAACACCTATATTGGAACCCGAGGTGATGGGCTCTATTGCATCCCTGCCAACAGTAGGAAGTTAGAACGTGTACCCGCCATAGCCTCTGGCCTTAATTTACGTACAACGAAGATATGGGCCATTACAGAAGACCGTCAGCACAATATCTGGTTGGGTTGTCAGTCAAAGGGACTTGTGATGCTACCAGCCAAAAGTCCCCAATTCTCATCTTGGAGTTTTGCCACCCAAGGCATAGACCTTGCCTCTACCATCACGGCTGTATGTGAAGGTGACAATGGTTATATCTGGTGTTCTGTTCAGGGTAACGGCATCTATGGTTTTGATGCAGATGGACATTTGAAAGCCCATCCTACCGCTCCCGACAAGGCTGAGTGTATTTTCCGTGACCGCAGAGGCAACTACTGGGTGGGTACCGATGATGCTCTCTATGCCTACGACCCACTGACTGGCGTATCCACCAGGAAAGCGACCATCGACTGCGACAAATTTAATTCCATCACCGACGACGCACATGGGCGACTGTATATCTCCACGTTCTCTCGTGGACTATGTGTTTACGATACAAATACCGGTGACCTACGTCAGTATAGTCACAAGAGTAGTGGTCTGTGCAACGACTGGATCATGGGAGTAACCTCTGACAAGTCGGGAAATATCTGGTTGGCCACAGCATCGGGTGTGTCTTGTTATAATCCTAAGACAGAAAACTTTGATCGTCCTCATCTCTTTGATGTCATGTGTTTCAATGTGCTACAAACACGTAGCGGTGCTACTTATGTAGGAACAGAGCAAGGCATCTATCGACTGGAAGGCGAGAAACGGCCAGAGTTGGTAGCTTTGGGACAACTCTCCGTAGGCTATATGATTGAGGATGAACAAGGCTTCATATGGTGCTCCACCTCAAAGGGTATCTGGCAATATGACCCCGCCACAGGCAAAACCATCGGACATGTCTATGGCAATGGTCTTTCTGCTAAGGAATATATCACAAGCGTAGGACTACTTACCAGTGACAATAAGATTTGTTATGCCAACTATAATGGTCTAACCGTTTTTCGCTCTAAAGACGTCATTGGGTGTCACACAACGCTCAACGAACTCTATCTGACAGCCTTCCGTCTGCCAGACAGAATGATTTACACGCAGGATGATGATCATTACGAAGTGTCTTACCTCGACAATGCCATCACGCTGGAATTCTCACTACTCGACTATAACGCGCCAGAAAACATCATCTTTGAGTACCGTATCAACCAGTCGGCATGGCTGCAGAATCCGGAAGGCGAGAACACCATTCTGTTAAACCATCTCCAGCCAGGAACCTACAACATAGAAGTCAGGGCCATGTCTGGGACCACCTACTCACAGACCAAGACCATCACACTCACGGTGACTCCCCCATGGTATCGCTCCAAATGGGCCTACGCTATCTATCTCTTTGCATTCATCGGCATCATTACCGGCATAGGTTTCAGCTATCGCCGACGCGCCCATCGTATGTTGGCAGAAGAGAAGATGCGTTTTCTCATCAATGCCACCCATGATATTCGTTCACCACTTACAATTATCATGGGAGCCATCGGAAAACTGAAAGACTCAAAGATGGCAGAACTGAAGTCTGAGGATGATTTTCAGTCCTTTAATTCCTCGACCCTTCAACCATCCATTGAAACGATCGATTGCAATGCCCAACGTCTACTGCAGTTAGTCAATCAGATTCTTGACCAGCGACGTCTGGATAAAAAACAGATGCAGTTACATTGTCAGGAGACCAACTTGGTTGATTTTATCAGCGGTGTGTGCAAACTATATCAGTTTAGTGCCGACCAGCGTAACATTTCATTCACCTTCGAGCACGAGCGAGACCATGTATTGGCATGGATTGACCGTATCAATTTTGACAAGGTCATCTCCAACCTGCTCTCAAATGCTTTCAAATACACCTACGATAATGGCGAAGTGAAGGTTGTGCTGCACGAGACGGAAAAGAATATCGAACTGTCTGTCATCGACAACGGCATGGGCTTTAAGAACGAAGATCCCAGTCGTTTTTTTGACCGCTTCTATCAAGGACAGAACTCTGCCAATCTGGGCATACAAGGCACGGGCATTGGTTTAAATCTCTGTCGTGCCATCACTGAGATGCATGGTGGCGAGATTAAGGCACAACGCCGTGAAGACAAGCAGGGAGCCTGTTTTGTGGTGACAATTCCCAAAGGCAACAAGCACCTGCGTCCTGAGCAGATTGTGACAGACAATCCTGTGCGTGAAGTACTCTCATCAGGAACCAAGGGAAAGAAATCCTTCCGCCAGTTCCGCATCCTCATAGTAGATGATGAACCAGAAATAGCCCGTTATATCATCTCTGAATTAGGCGACCGCTATAAGTTTGACCATGCCATAAACGGCAAGGAAGCACTGAAGATGTTGCTTACCGACGAATACGACCTCGTCATCAGCGATATGATGATGCCCGAGATGGACGGACTCACCTTGCTCAAGCATATCAAGGATAATACGAATATCTCTCAGATACCCGTTATCATGCTCACGTCAAAGGCTGAGGTAGAGTATAAGCTGGAAGGTCTCAGAGGTGGTGCAGATGCCTATATTGCCAAGCCTTTCGACATGGAGGAACTGCATATCCAGATTGATAATCTCATTGACAACGTACGTCGCTTGAAAGGAAAGTTCAGTGGAGCCCTGAAACAGGAAGACCGTATTGAACAGGTAGAAGTAAAGGGCAACGATGATGCCCTCATGGAACGTATCATGCGTTCTGTCAACGCCAACTTCTCCGACCCCGACTACAACGTGGACACCATGGCCAACGACGTAGGCATCAGTCGTGCGCAACTGCATCGTAAGATGAAGGAGATTACTGGTGTTTCCACAGGTAAGTTCTTGCGTAACCTGCGTATGGAACAAGCCGCCCGTCTGCTTCGCGAGGGTAAGATCAACGTATCCCAGATTGCCGATCACGTAGGTTATGCCGATCAGGCCCATTTCTCTACAGCCTTCAAGACCCACTTCGGACAGTCACCCTCGGAATACGCCGAGACACACAAAGAGTAATCAGAGTTTCACGTTTGAGATATCTATCAGATTATTCACAATAGCATAGATTGTAAGTCCTGCAGCGCTATGAATCTGCAGCTTACGAGCTATGTTGCGACGATGTGTAATCACGGTATTCACCGATATGCATAGATGGTCGGCAATTTCCTTATTCTGCATACCCTGCACCAAAGCCACGATGACATCCTTCTCACGATCTGACAACATCTCCTGGTTTTCACCAACACCTGCCTTTGAAACCATATCCGAAATATTACGTGTCACGTCACTTTGCTTCACAATCTTCTCCAGACGACGAATAGCAGGCACAAAGATATTATCTTCCACCATGGCATGCTGCCGCAACCACACCTCGTTTTCGTAGATATCATGGAGAGTGGCAGTCAGCTGGTTGTTATGCAGTCCGTCTTGTGGCAGATACTTAATAATGAGTAGTTTCAACTCACGGAGTTTTTTGTCTGTAGCCCCGTGATGTTTAGAGAAAGTATCTACATTATAATCATTGATGGGTTGCCTGTCTATCAAAGACTGCACATAAGGAAAGAGCGTCTTCTGTTCGTACTTCATGTGACGGCGTATCTCCTGTGCATACTCATCATAGAAGCGCAGTATCAGCATACCCAGCGAGTCTTTCTCGTCGAGCGACTCCTGCAACTCCCTGCGGATATAGGGTAATTGGAAATCGAGGAAATAAGCATGAGAAGCTTCCAGATAGTGCAACAATGTGGGAACAGACAGTTGTTCATCGTTCTCAAAACTGTCATATCCGTTAGCCGTAAAATTAACCACAGCCAAGAAAGTATAGGTATCCACGCCGTTGTCCTCGCATGTCTCCCTGACGGTCTTATCACCGAATCCAAGATTGATTCCAAAACTACCGAGCGACTGCAGCAAATCATAGTTATCGCGAATCAGCGATATCATCTTGTCGTCAGCCTCATACATTTTCAGATTTCTCATCGTCCTTTTACCTATTTATGATTAATCGGTGCAAAGGTAAGCATAATTTTCGACTTACGCAATCATCAAAAATAGGTATTTTGCATAATTATAACAAATAAGTAAAGTGATTGAAATACAAGGATGAAACATATTCATGAAGTCTATGCAACAAAAATCGGGACTGTTTTTGCAACATTTTTCTTACCTTTGCACCCAGAAACCATTAAAACTATAAGCATGAGAAGATACATCTGGGGATTTCTTTTGTTGCTGACTGCAATTGCAGCATCAGCCCAAGAAAAATTTTGTATTGCTAAAGAAGGAAAGACAGCCACAATCATCGTTGACAAGAATGATTGGAAGGGCGTCATCCGTGCTGCCAACGACCTGGGCGACGACGTGCGCAAGGTGACGGGTGTTGCCGCCCCCGTCGAGTATGTCGATGTACCACAGCAACACGCCATCATCGCCGGCACCATCGGCAAAAGCCGCCTCATCGACCAGCTCATCAAGCAAAAGAAAATTGATATCAAGAGGATCAAGGGCCATTGGGAGGGCTACTATATCGATGTTGTAGATGACAATCTCGTCATTGCAGGCAACGACAAGCGTGGTACCATCTACGGTATTTATGAGATATCCAAGCGTATTGGCGTCTCACCCTGGTATTGGATGGCAGATGCTCCCGTAGTACATCAGGACGAACTGTACTACGACGAGGGACTTATCTACGAATGGCCTGCCGTGAAGTATCGCGGCATCTTCATCAACGACGAATGGCCTAGCTTTGGCACATGGTGTACCAAGCATTTCGGTGGCATCAACTCCAAGGCCTATGAGAAAGTATTTGAACTGTTGCTTCGCCTGAAAGCCAACTATTTCTGGCCGGCCATGTGGGGCACCAACTTCAACGAGGACGACCCGGAATCTCCCCGTCTGGCTGATGAGATGGGCATTGTGATGGGCACCAGTCACCACGAGCCCATGATGCGCTCACATCGTGAGTACCTGCAGCGCAAGGAACAGGTAGGTCCTTGGGACTACGCCACCAATAAGGAACGCGTGGATCAGTTCTTCCGCGAGGGTATGGAGCGCAATAAGAACTACGACAACCTCGTGACTATCGGTATGCGTGGCGACGGCGACGTAGCCATGGGTAAAGGTGATGATGCGGAAAACATGAAGACGCTCCACAAGGTCATCGACGGCCAGCGTAAGATTATCAAGGACATCTACGGACGTGCCGATGCCGTGCCCCAGCTCTGGGCTATCTTCACCGAGGTACAGCGCTATTATGATGCCGGCTTTACCGTACCCGATGACGTGACGCTCCTTTTCTGCGATAACAACTGGGGCTACATCCGCCGTAAGGGCACGGAGAAGGAGCGCAAGCGCAAGGGCGGTCTGGGTCTCTATTATCATATCGACATGAACGGTGGCCCATGGAACGACCGTTGGGTGAACACCACCACCGTGCCCAAGCTCCGCGAACAGCTCAACCTCGCCTACCAGAGCGGCATAGACCGCATCTGGATTATCAACGTGGGCGACCTGAAGCCCAAGGAGATGCCTATCTCGTTTATCATGGACTATGCATGGGATCCTGACTACATATACGTTGGTGATGAGCATAAATGGCTGAAAAAATGGACAAAAAGCGTGCTCGGCAATCTACCCCAATCGGACATCACCGATTGCACAGAAATCATCGAGGAGTATTCACGTCTGAACCTAATGCGCAAGCCCGAAGTACAAGTACCAGGTCTCTTCAATTATCAGGAAATGCTACACCTTAATAATATATGGCAGTCCCTCGTACTTCGTTGCGAATCGCTAAAGGAACGCATACCCGCTACAGCACAGGATGCCTTTTATCAGTTGGTTTACTATCCTACGGTGGCCTCTGCCGGTGTGGCAATGATGTATAACGCAGCAACTGCTGGCGACAGTCTGACCGTCTGCGAACTGATGAAGAAAGACGAACGGCTTACCAATTATTATAATAAGGAGATGGCAGGCGGCAAATGGGACGGTATGATGCTCGACAACCATATCGGCTACACGCAGTGGTCAATTCCAGAGAGGAATCGTCATCCTATGTCACTGGGTTATAAGGTAACTCATGACCTGAGCGCCACAAAGGAGACCAAGGAATACTCTTTCCACGCCTACCATTATCTCCATGCCGACGATGGTTGGATGGAATATCCGCTGCTGAGTTGGAGTTTAGCCTGCATGGGAGCCTCAGACGTGATGAAGGAATGGCCGGCCGACGGCAGCGGTCCAAAACTGGAGTACGACATAGACCTGTCTCCCACCGACGGCAAGGGAACCATAGCCATCGGCATTCTGCCCACACAAGACATCGTGCCTGCCCGCGGCCTGCGCCTTGGGGTACAGATTGACGACCAGCCGATGCAGGTTATTGATGCCCGTCAGGGTCTGCACGACGAATTCCAGGAATACACACCGAAGAACCTCGCCCAGTCAAAGAACCTGAAGGCTCTCCCACCCCACAACAACCTGTTGCTTAGTGGTTGGAAGAATGGACGCAAGATGCTGCGCCGCGACGAGGTGTTTGACAATATCCGCTGGCTGGAGGTGAATTTCGCCAACACCACTCCTGGCAAGCACAGGCTGAAGCTCATCATGATAGACCCCGAAATCGTGATTGAGACCATCGTGGTAAACCCCGACAACAATCGCTACAGCTACTTCGGAGCACCAGAAAGACAATAACACCTAATATAAAAGACTAAATAACCATTATGAAACAAACCATTTTATTGCTATTCCTATTTATCATAGGACTAACACCTGCCAAGGCCGACAACATCACCGTTGACGGCACCAGTCGTTCGTACAATGTCATAGTACCTAAGAACTTAGGCGAAGGTCGTCCGCTTCTTATCTTCTGTCATGGGTATAATCAGGATGCCGGTTGGATGCAGAACAGCGAGTTCAAAAATGACCAGGTGAGTATGGAGGCCGTATGCGACACAGCCAAGTTTGTCTGTGTATTCCCCAATGGCATCAACAAATCATGGGACACCAGTGGCAATCGCGACATTAACTTTATCAAAGCCATCATCGACAAGATGGTGACACAGCATAAGATTGACCGTAACCGCGTCTATCTGGGCGGATTCTCCATGGGCGGCATGCTGACCTATCACGCCATGAACAAGATTCCCGACCTCATCGCAGCCTTTGCCCCCTGTAGTGGCTATCCTATGGGTGGTGCTACCGCCAATGCTAACGTACGAGCCATTCCCATCCTGCATATCCACGGCACAAGCGACGAGACCTGCGCCTTTAGTGGTGCACAACCGGCCCTCAACGTATGGATCAGACATAACGGTTGTCCCACTACGGCAAAGGTCACCAACAATTATAATGGCTTCGGCGGCTGCAAGATGCACGTCTGGGGACCAGGTAATGACGGTTCCGAGGTGCGTCTGCTGGAATTACCCAACAAAGGACACTGGATTTGCAAAGAGAAGCAGGTATATACTGGTAAGGAGATATGGAACTTCTGCAAGCGCTTCTCACTAAACAAGACCACGCCCAACGTGAAGATTACCTCTCCTGCCACAGGTGAGAAGTATGTCGGCTTTGGTCCTAAGAACGAAGTAACGTTTCCCGATATCACCATCACAGCCACCGCAGACGATCCCAACGGTACGGTAGAGAAAGTGGAGTTTTACGATGGAAACACGCTATTGGCCACCTGCACGGAAAAGCCCTATAGTGCCACGTTGACAGGAGCAACTGCCGCCAAGCACACGCTGAAAGCCGTTGCCACAGACAACGACGGAGAGACGAGTACAGCAACCGTTGAGGTTACATTCCAGGCTCCCACCTCATTGAGCCTCGCCACAGGCTTCACAGAAGGAGGTGCTGTTCCCGCGGGATGGACCACCTACGACAGTAGCGAGAAACGTACGGGCTACAGCAGCGGATTCTCTTCCGGATGCCGCGTGTTGCAGTTCACCGGCACCACGAAAGGCTTCAGCTACGGTCTTTACTTCCGCAACATCAATGGCAATAAACATCAGGGCTACGCTAAGTACGGCCTAAAAGATGCCGGTACAACAGTCAGCATGGCCCCTGGCCACTACACCCTGAAATATAAGATGTGCAACTGGAACATGAGCGACTTTGGTTCTATAGAAATCCATATTGAGAAGCGCACGGGCAATGTCAGCATAGCCAGTCAGACCTATATGCCCAATATCAACATCGGCAATAAGACAGACAATAACTTCAGCAGTCCTGCCCAACAGACTTTTGAGTTTGACATCACAGAACAAGGAGACTATGTCATCGCCATCTATAGTGCTGCATCAGAATGGAGCGACGCCATCATCGGACAGATGTATATCATGAACAACAGTTATGTGGCAACGGGGATTCATACCACCCAAGCATCCCAAGAGGGAAATGAGAGAATCTACAATTTGCAGGGGCAGAACATCAGGAGTCTGTCCCAGCAAAAACCAGGCATATATATTAGTAACGGTAAAAAGATTATAAAAAGGTAACACGAAAGTCCGGGTCTTCAACAGCAAGACCCGGATTTATATTTTATCCTATTATTATATTATTAAATCCTACATAAATTCTTTTATTATATCATATATTCTTTGTAATTTTGCACCCATTATTACAACCAATAAACAATATGCGTAAAACCCTATTATTTCTCGTTTTATACCTCATGGGACTATCGTGTTGGTCACAATCAAAACCATATGGTCCTATACCCAGTGAAAAACAATTGCACTGGCAGGAGATGGAAATGTATGCTTTTATCCATTACTCCATGAACACCTATACCGATCAGGAGTGGGGATTTGGCAACGAAGACTTGAAGTTGTTTAATCCCTCTGACCTTGACTGTCGCCAGTGGGCACGCGTCTGCAAACAAGCAGGCATGAAGGGTATCATTTTCACGGCTAAGCATCATTGTGGTTTCTGCATGTGGCCTTCGAAATATACAGAGTATAGCGTTAAGAACACACCATGGAAAGATGGCAAAGGTGATGTTGTGAAAGAGTTGGCCGATGCTTGTCGCGAGGAAGGACTGAAGTTCGCCGTCTATCTCTCACCGTGGGACAGAAATCATCCAGACTACGGTAAACCAGAATACATTACCTATTTTCGCAATCAGCTGCGCGAATTGCTCACCCAATATGGCGACATCTTTGAGGTGTGGTTCGATGGTGCCAACGGTGGTGACGGATGGTATGGCGGTGCCAACGAGGTACGTCGTATTGATGGACGCACCTACTACGAATGGGCCGAAACATTCAAGATGATTCGCGAGTTGCAGCCCAATGCTGTCATCTGGAACGATGGTGGCGACCGTGGTGACCTGCGCTGGGTGGGTACTGAGGCTGGCAATGTGGGCGAGACAAACTGGAGTCTGATGCCTTCGGAGGGCGACACCCCCTATCATATGCTGCATTTCGGAGTAGAAAACGGCGACGTATGGTGCCCTGGCGAAACGAATACCAGTATCCGTCCAGGCTGGTTCTACCACGAGACAGAAAACGAACACGTGAAGAGTCTGTCGAAACTCATGGACACGTATTATAAATCAGTAGGCCGCAACTCCACCCTACTACTTAATTTCCCCATCGCCCCCAACGGACGCATTCATTCCAACGACAGTCTGCGTGGTATTGCCTTCAAAAAGATGATAGACCATATATTCAAGAAGAATATAGTCAAGGAAGTAAAGGCGCCCAAGCTTACAAGCGGGTCTTACATCATCAACTTCAATAAGCCCACATCATTTAACCGTTTCCTAGCAGAGGAGAATATCGCTTTAGGACAACGTGTCAAGAAGTTCACTTTAGAAGCTCTCGTCGATGGACAATGGCGGTCATTAAAGGACGCATTGGTAGATAATGGTGATGGTCTCACCACAATAGGCTACCGCCGCATTATCTGCTTCCCAACAGTCAAAGCCACAAAGCTCCGTTTCTCAATTACTGATACGAAAGCTGAACCAATCATTAAGAAACTGGGCGTTTACCTCGCTCCTGAACTCACAGCCGACATTCAGGATTCTGGTGAGAAGAAGTCATCAGGCCTGCATATATTCTTCAGCAGTCCCACACAGATGATGATTGACTGGGACCAAGAACAGACATTTACGACCTTCCGTTACTTGCCACCACAAGGAACAAAGGATGGCCTTATCACTCACTACACCCTTTGGGCCTCTACAGACTGGTCACATTGGACCAAGCTTGCATCGGGAGAATTCTCTAACATTGTTAATAATCCCATATGGCAGACCATTAAGTTCCCTGCCACCAAAGCCCGCATCATCAAATTCGATGCCGACCGACTGGCCGAGGGTAGCCGCATGGGCTATGGAGATATTGATATACACCCAAAACGCAAATAGACTAATGAAACGAATCCTATTACTTATCATGCCACTGTGGGTTGGCATCATCCCCCTGCATATTGTGGCACAAGAGAGAGTTTATACCTTGCTTGATTGGAAATTCAAAGATGCTTATCAAGAATTAAAGCTCAATATGAGTGAATACAAGCTAGACTTCAACCATCCTCTGCCTTATACTGATATGCAGAAAGAATGGAAGGTGGCAGCAGAACTGAAGTGCGGAACACTCGGAACGGAACAGGTGTTTGTTTGTAAGGAGGGAAAAGCGACTCATCTTCTGGGCAAAAACTCGCTGTTTGGTGACATTTCTCTAGGTTATGACAACATGCACAGGCAGTTCTTTGTAGAAGTGATTGACAAAAACGAACAGCCGCATCGTCTGTGTGCCGGTCCTACTGTCACAACGGGACAATGGTATCGGGTGAGTGCCACAGCACATTATGACGCCCCAAAAAACGAGTCTGTGCTTGAACTGAACGTTGACGGTACAAGTGACATGTTGCGCTATCCAGGCAAAGCATTGCGCCATAATGCCTCTCTATGGGTGTTGGGACACGGATTCCCCAGTGGTTTTCCCAACTCTTTGCAAGTGCGTGAAGGAGCAATCCGCAACCTTGAAATCAGCGGTGCACCTCTGCCTCGTGTGGCAGGTCAGAATCCCCTCTTCACAGACCGATTCACAGCCGATCCCGCGTTCACTGTGATAGGAAACACCGTCTATGCTTATGTAGGAGAAGACTGTGCTGGACCTGGCGGATGGTTCAATATGCCTCGTTGGCTGTGTTATTCATCCACAGACATGAAACATTGGACCGCACATGGCCCTGTACTCAAGGCTGCCGATTTCCCCTATGCGTCTCCTGGTGGTTCATGGGCTGGTCAGGTAGTGGAGCGAGACGGCAAATTCTATTACTATGTCACCTTGGATTATAAAAACAAGCCTGAACATGCCATTGATGTGGCTGTGAGCGATTCACCTACGGGTCCCTTTACACCAGCAAGAATAGATGGCACACCGTTAATTACAGATGACATGACTCCCGATTCCCATCGTGGCAATGCCGACATCGACCCGACGGTGCTGATTGACGATGATGGAACTCCTTGGATGGCATGGGGCAATGGCGACTGCTATATGGTACGACTGAAGAAAAACATGATAGAGCTGGATGGAGAAGTCAAGAAAGTACCGATGCGCAATTATAGCGAGGGACCTTGGCTCTTTAAACGTGGTAACCTGTATTACAACGTATATGCTTCTGATGCTCCAGGCGTACAGTCAGAACAAATGGCCTATTCCACAGCGGAACAAATGGAGGGTCCTTGGACCTATCGGGGATTTGTCAGCACCTCGGCCAATCATGGCTTCACCATCCATCCTTCGGTCATTCAGTTCAAGGGCAAATGGTATTACATCTATCACGATGGTTCCTACCAGCTTGAAGGAGCCCCTGGAGGCGATTGTCGCCGCAGTGTGTGCGCCGAGAATCTGTATTTCAATACTGATGGCACCATGCAGTTTGTTCCTCTGACACAAGAGGGACTGAGCGAAAAGAATGATTTACTATCGACACTCCGCTCGGTCGAAGGACGCTTGCAAGATAAAAAATCTCGACAGCCAACACCGTTGAAGCAGTGGTGCACAACTCAAATCACGGGTGGCGACTGGCTATTGTTGGAACAGAAGGATATGGAGTTCGTGAGTTCCCTCAGTGCTGACCGTTTGCTCTATTTCTTTCGTCAACGTGTGGGACTTCCACAGCCCGAAGGGTGTTTTCCTTATGGAGGATGGGAATCGACAGATTTGAGGGGTCACACCTTAGGACACTATCTCACAACGCTGAGCCTATTTTACTTTCAGAGTGGTGACACAGAGGCAAAGAAAACGGTGGATTACATAGTCGGTGTATTGAGGGAGGTACAGATGAAAGGTGGCAGTGGATATGTCAGTGCCTTTGGCGAAGAAATGCTCAACCGTGTGGAAACAGACGGCAGCGGATGGGCACCATACTACACACTTCACAAAATCTTGCAAGGTCTCCTTGATGCTCATCGATATACTGGCAATGAGATGGCTCTGACCATTGCCAGCGAGATGGGCGACTATATTTATCTGCGTACAACACGACTGCAGGACAAGGAACTTTGGCGTCACAATATGGACGTGCAGGAAGTGGGAGGCTTTGCAGAGGCAATGCTCAACCTCTATCAGGAGACGAAACACGAGCAGCATCTGAAAGCTGGACAGTTTTTCCAACAGACAGACAAACTCCTGCCATCGGCAGGTGGTCACGATATACTGGATGACAAGCGGACACCAAACTTCCATCACGCAAACAGCACAATACCACAGTTCATCGCAGCTGAACGTGAGTATGAGATCTCAGGCGACAAGACCTTGCTTTTAGCTGCTGTAAATTTTTGGAAACACGTCACGTTGCATCGCACCTACTGCAATGGTTCCACAGGCTATCATGAGCACTGGAACCTACCTCCTGACCATATCGGAGAGGAACTCGATGGACAGGCTGGCGAGACTTGCTGCACCAATAACCTTATCAAGCTCTCGAACGACCTTTTCCGCATCACCCGGCAGCCCCAATATGCCGAGTATGTGGAACGAGCCACCCTCAATCACATCATGGGCAGCATAAATCCTGAAAACGCTAACTTCATGTACTTCCATACACAATTACCTGGCTCCTTCAAAACCTACGGAAAGAATACTGACGTATTTTGGTGCTGTACGGGTACTGGAATGGAGAACCACGTGCGTTACGGACAATCGGTCTTTTTCTCCGAT
>Ga0256406_1001847_pt1 | contig 32417 bp, 29 predicted proteins | sample RumenRJG_03DNA_FD_185986 | JGI IMG/M metagenome (GOLD analysis project Ga0256406, IMG submission 185986) | Bovine rumen microbial communities from Lethbridge, Alberta, Canada - RJG_03 | ecosystem: Host-associated > Mammals > Digestive system > Stomach > Rumen | place: Canada: Alberta | collected... | reverse complement strand
TCTATCTTTTCTTGTTCCATGACCGCAAAGGTAAGCAAAAAAAATAGTTTTAGCACGCTATCATATCAAGTTCTTTGGTTAGGCAGCGGCATCCGTCCGCCACGGACAATCCCCCTTGGGCCATTTTACATGTTAATTTCCAGTATTTATGGGCACTCACGAAGCATTTTAAGCCGAGAGTACCCATAAAATAGGGATGGGAAACTTTAGTTATAACCATTTCCTAAGCGCATGCGTATGCGATTGCTGGGTATGGTGACACCCATCCCAGTCTTGCAATTCCCTGCCGGTCATTAGGGGGAACTTGTACTATGGGCATAACCAGCCGTCAATAGTGATGGTGCTGGCGGTCTTCTCCGATTTAGGCTGTGGAGTCAGCGCGTTGTCATCATCACCGGAGCATGCGCAGAATGCAGCGCTCATCATTATTGCTGCTGCAAGTGCAAGCAGCTTGCCTGCCATGACCGCAACAAGAAAATTCTTTTTCATTGTCCTTAATTATGAGAAGTTATTAATAGGGATGTCTGTCTATGTCATCTCCGCCTTACGAGGCTATTCTTTTATGCTGCACCTTTATTTGAGTCCACTTGAAGCAGCCCACATTCATCATATCCGACTTTTTCCCGGAAGGACTTTCCAAGTGGACTCTTGCAACGTTTTTATCAATCATGCCTACAGAGGCGTTACACTTGAGATTCTCACAGTCTTGTACACGTTTCCTCTCAGTTTAATTTCCATTGCACCGGTCTCAATCTCTCCGTGGTTGAGCAGCCGTTCGTCCTGGGCGTCATAGCCGTCGGTGCTACTCCATCGGCTTCTGATGCGTAGTAGCGGGGCCTTGTATATGTACTCGCCCGGCTTCAAGTCACCGTACACTCGGGACTTGCTGCTCTCGAACGTGTACCACCACTTAGCCGTTGTTTTGGCCGAACTCTTCGAGTTTACAATCTTGAAGATGACAGGTTGTCCGTTCACAATGCGGAAACACTGCACATCGAGATGCACTTTCACGAGACCGGTTGAGATTGTTACGTCAGAGACGTTGATTTTGGCGGCCAGTTTTCTGGGACACCGTGCGTAGCCTATCTGGTACTGTTTGCCATAGTACAAAGGCTTGATAACCTTTCCAGGATAAGAGCCTGTAATGAGTTGGATGGTGTATTTCATCACCACGCCCTGGTTGTTTGGTCCGAATTTCATGTTTTCGCTCATGGCTTTTTCTAATTCGGCCTGGGTGCGTTTGCTTCTAAGGGCATTTATGGTCAAGCCAGTTCCTCCAAGATTGAAGATCTCGTCGTTGGTGTAGCTCGACGATTGGGCTATTGACTGACTTGCGCTTACCTTCTGTCCGTAGCCCGACACCTTCTGTGAAGCGTCGAAGGTGGATTTCTTTGCCGAGTATTCCTTCAGGTAGCTGAAGGTTCTCCCGTAGGTCACCGAGGTTACGATTGCGATAGCATTTCCCCGTAGCTCTCTTTGGAGTTGATTCCACGTAACGCTTTTATCGAACAGAGAAGAGGGGTCTTGCTTCCAGTCGTCCTTCAGCTTGATGGTGAAGTAGTCTTGGTCCAGTGTAGTGGCTTGGACAAACGTCTGTTCAGAAGAAGTGGTGTTCGCCTTCACGTTCACGTTGCAGCCAGCAAAGGAGGAGTCGACCGCCAAATCCATCTTCAGGCTCTTGTCGCTGGTATGGATTTTTGTTCTGATGCGTTGTACGCCCGGAGCAGTATAGCCAGAATTGAGCAGCGTCTGCATGATCTTGTTCGTTGCTTCTCTCACATCAGCATTGTTCGGGTTGATGTTGCTCTGCGACGGGTTGCCCCCTGTGAGGAAATCACCATAGATAGATATTCGGCTTCTTGGTATCCTGCCTAACGGATTGGGTGAGCCACTTGTGATCATGTCGTCAACCATGAGGATTGCTCCCGGATAGATGTTCTCATATCCGCTGCCACGCACATATATCTCCTGTCCGTTGATGGAGTATTCCTCTTTACGGTCAAGGATGTAAGCGAAATCTCTGTCGGGCAGACTTTCAAAAGCGGCAGGATATAGCGACTTATCATCATACATGGAATTGTTAATCATAGATGCAGGGGAGAATCCTATGGATGCCAGACCTGTATTGATGTCCTTGCGCCGCTGTTCTTCTGCGTTGAGGCCAGCCGTATTCACGGTGGTAACATGCAAGTCGTTGTATCGCGAGAAAGCCTTCCCGTCGTACACCCATACTGTGATGCGATAGCTGGTTTCGGGGAACAGTCCTGTTATCTTATACGTGTTTGTATCCGTCATGTAGATGCTCTGTTTCCTGTTGGCCTCGTTGTAGGTTGGTCCCTGTGTCCATGTCACTAGATAGCGAAGATCCTTTTGGGCGGTTTCTTTGTCGGTAGCCTTCTGCCACGACAGCTCGATGCTGTTGGCATTGATTTTGTCTACCCTTACTACCTTGTCAGGAATGTAGGGAGCCGTGTTGGGAGCCGTGTCGGGCAAGGTGGTTGTCTTTGTGAGGGCATAGAAGTTCTCAGCTCCCTCAGGGTCTCTCACATATACGAGAATATCGTACGTAGTGTAGGGCTTGAGCCCAGTAATGGTGTAGGAGGAGATGTTGACCTTCCTTTCACTCATCTTCCTGACGTTGTTGTCCCACACGTAAGGTGCCTCACACCAGGTAACAATGTACGACAACTGGTCTTGTGAACTTTCCCTGTCAGTAGCCTTGGTCCACTGAATGCTGATGCTGTTCTTTGTTTTGCCGACAATATTAATCCTTTGTACGGCAACAAGTGGTCTGGTATTTATCATGTCTCGTTTGCAATTAACCTTTATACCATTGCGAGGTTTTTAATGTTTGTTAGTGACAGGTTCCTTACTAAAGTTTCCCACCCCTATTTTATGGGCACTCACGAAGCATTTTAAGCCGAGAGTGCCCATAAAATAGGGGTGGGAAACTTTAGTTCCTTATTTGTTGTTGATGTCCGGGCTGCAAGGGCAAAAACTGCTCTATGCATTGGAATTGCTGTTGCTCACTCGGTGTTCTTCCAAGAGGGGCGGCCATGGCTTGCTGTGAAGGACGATGGATAGCGAGGCGATGGCCGCGGTCTTGTTGTTGAGTAACTGGGATTTCATAAGATGATAATTGACGAAGGGAATGAGTGTTGCTTCTATGTCGTCGGTGCCTGCGTGTCTTCCCGGGCACCATTGGAGAGCTGTCGGGAAGTGAAGAAGCCGATGATGCGTTGCCAGAGAGTGGGGCGCGATGACTCGGCCGGCATTTCGGCTTGGACTTCCGGCTGTTCCTTGCGTGGTCTATGGGGCGGCGGATTCTCGGAATGAGGATTGTCTGCGGAACTGCTGCAACGACGGTCGACTTCCTCATCTACCAAGTCATGTATGGTGTTGAGGAGCCATGCCTGTTCTTCTGAGAATTGCCGTGCCTCGTCGGACTTTCGCCGCCGGGGCTCTGGCGATGTACCAATGTGGGGTGCGTCCATAGAGATTCTTGTCTGGTGTTGTGATATGCCGCAAAATTACAATGGGAATGCTCTGATGCCACTATGCTCGTCGGACAAGAAACTATGATAATCCGACATTCTTCATCCATACCGACTATTCCAATTGGACATCCGATAGTTGTAAATTGCTGACTGTCAATGTGCATTCATGAATAGTCCTTGTGTTTTTTACCCTCTTCTTCACCCTTTGTTATTCCGTCCTCTTCAGTCGTTCCCTATTGTTGATTTCCGTCTTGTCCACGTCGGAAGCGCGGTCATTGTGGCAACAGTCGTGCGCGGCCCATCACCCAAGGAGCTGTTAGTTGCCCATTGCAGTGGTATATGTTCGCGAAATATTGGATTCGAGAAGAGATATCTGTAAATTTGATGTAGATATTGTGGTCAGTAATGTCTTTTTTGTTAACTTTGCACGTAGAGAGCGGATGACTGTGTCCGCTTAAGATGTCACACCAAATCTCACCTATGCGACACGACAAATACCGCATTAAACCATCCTTGCAGCTGCAGCAGAGGCTCCTTGACATCTGCATGAAGATGGCTGGATGTGCAGCCCAGGCTTTCCTTCTCATTTCCTTTGTGCTCACCTCGTGTTCAAAGAAGGCCGTGACTTTCTCTGCCGCCGACCGCCGGAGCGCCGACAGCATCGTGCACTCGGTGCACGGCATTGACTCCCTCGCCGTGTTGCAAAAACGGTTGGAGAGCGCTGGCGACAGATTGGGAAGCATTGTGGCACTGCGAGAATGGGGCAAGACCCTGCGCAACGAGAGCCGTTTAGAGGAGGCGCTGACCATTCACAGCGAGGCACTGCGAGAGGCTGAGGCCCTCGGCGATACCCTGGAATGGGTGCAGGCATTGAACAATATCGGCACCGACTACCGTCGTATGGGTGTTCTTGACGCTGCCCAGGAATACCATTACAAAGCATGGACACTGAGCGAGGAGTGCACTGACACCACTTTTGCGGCGAAGAAAAACCGAGTGGTCTCACTCAACGGACTGGGAAATGTCTATCTGACATTGGGTAACTACGAGCGTGCCGACAGTGCGCTGCGCATGGCTTTGGCCGGCGAGCGTCAGCTGCACAGTGCCTTGGGGCAGGCCATCAACTATGCCAATCTCGGTTCCATCTTTGAGCATCGGGGGCTGAACGACTCAGCCTGGGTCTACTATCGCTACTCCATGGCTCTGAACACTGAAGCCGGCAACAATCTCGGCATCTCGCTCTGTCACATCTACTTCGGCTCACTCTACGAAAAGGCTCACCAATACGACAAGGCCATCAGAGAATATGAGAACGCTTATCAGCTGATGAAGGCCTCCAAGGACGAGTGGCACGCGCTGAACTCGCTCATCGCCTTGGCGGGCATCTATCAGGCTACAGGTAACAGAGCCAAGATGACGGACTACCTCGACCGGGCCCGGCAGGTGGCTGAGAACATCGATTCGCCCGAGCATCTGGCCAAAATCTACACCTTATATTATAAGTACTACAAACAGCAGGGCGACTGCCGGGGGGCTTTGACGGCCTATGAGCAAGCCACCGCCATGCAGGACAGCGTGCTCAACATAGAGAAGGTGAATCGCATTCAGAACACCAGCTTGAACATAGAGCGGAAGAAGCAAGAAAGGGAGAGGGGCGAGATGCAGCTGCGGCTCAAGCAAGAACAGGCAACGAAGTACACGGGGCTTGTGTTTTTCGTCCTCGTGGTCATCCTGCTTCTGAGTCTCATTGGCATGCTGCTTTACAGTCAGCGCATCCGCCGTCGCAGTCATCTGGCGCTGATACGTCTTGCGTCGATGCGCGAGAGCTTCTTCACAAACATCACTCACGAGTTTCGTACGCCCCTCACGGTGATACTCGGATTGAGTCGCGACCTGCAGAGCTCCGCGACGGCTGAGGTCCGGGACAAGGCGCTCACCATAGAGCGGCAGGGCAACGGACTGCTCACGCTCATCAATCAGCTGCTCGACATCACAAAAGTGAAATCGGCCCTGGGTAGAGCCGACTGGCGCAACGGTAACATCATTGTTCAACTCATGATGATTGTGGAGAGCTACCGCGACTATGCCCGCAGCCGCCGCATCGAACTGCAGTTCCTCGACAAGGGAGCAGTGGAGATGGACTTTGTGCCCGACTATGTGAACAAAGTGATGAACAATCTGCTTTCCAATGCCTTCAAGTTTACGTCCGAATACGGTAAGGTGAGCGTGGCTACATGGCGCGAGGACGACAGGCTTCGCATCGATGTGAGCGACACGGGCGAAGGCATGGACGCGGAGACACTCCAACACGTTTTCGAACCGTTCTATCAGGGTGAGAGCGACTCGCAGAACATCGGTACCGGCGTGGGACTGGCCCTCGTGAAACAAATCATCGATGCTGTAGAGGGAACCATTACGGTGGAGAGCGTACGGGGCAGTGGCACCGTATTCCACATCAGAGTGCCGATACGCAACAGCATCGAACGGAAAATGAACGGAACGGCGACCCGCGTGGCACCCTTGCTGCCCAAGGATGAGCCGCAGCTGGCTGACAGTGAAGGTGACGAGGACCGCTGCCGGCTGCTCGTCATTGAGGATAACCGTGAAATTGCTGCCTATATCGGGGCTCAGTTCGTGGACCGTTATGCCGTCAGTTACGCCACCAATGGGCAGGAGGGATGGGAGAAGACGTTCAACCTTGTGCCCGACCTCATCATCACCGACCTGATGATGCCGGGGATGGACGGTCTGGAGCTGTGCCGGAAAGTGCGGGCCAATGAGGTCACCGACCATATTCCCATCATCGTGGTGACAGCGAAGATTACGGAGGAGGAACGCATCCGGGGGCTGAAGGCCGGAGCCGACGCCTACCTCTCCAAACCGTTCAGCACCGACGAACTGCGTACACGGGTGGAGCAGTTGCTCGACCGGCAACGCCGTCTGCGTGACAAGTTCGGTAAAGGCCTGGAAAACGATGCTGAGCAGAAGACACTCATCACGGACGCCGAGCGCCGCTTCCTGTCAAAGACGGTGAACTTCATTTATAAGCTCATGGATAAGCGGAAGTTAGACGTGAATACACTGGCAGCTGAGCTCTGCATGAGCCCGCGGCAGTTCCACCGCAAGCTCGTGGCCATAACGGGCGACGCTCCCTCTTCCTACATACTGAAGATAAAGATGCAGAGAGCGTGCCACCTTTTGGAAACCAAACCGGCAATGACCATCGAGGAAGTGGCCTACCGCTGTGGCTTCGAGCATGCCCCCAACTTCTATTCCGCCTTCAAGAAGATGTTTGGTCTCACGCCGATGGACTATCGGCGTGGAGTCGGCCGCTGAGTGGGCGGAGACGTCCCTCAGGAGACACCTTTCCCTCAGCCCATTTGTGGGTTGGGGCGGTTTTACGGTTCTCTTTTCTTCATAGTTCTATGTTTTCCCCACATCTCCCCGGATGTTGCGGCTGTATAATTGCGCCATTCTATGAAAAAACATAAAATTAGTGGCGATTATAAGAAACACTCTATGGACAAGCAATAAGACATGGGCAACGGCTAACAAGATGTGGACAAGGACATACCGCCCTCAGAACAAGCGTTCAGACGCAGTGTGCCCAAGCAATTCTCATGTCAGCCGTGCGGCAGCTTGGAGTTGTACGCGGACCTCTCCTGAGATCTTTGACTTTACTTTCAATATTCTTATGGCCCCCTCGCTCGAGTTGTTATGATGCGGGACACCTTCTTGCTCAAGGAATGTGAAGATATGCTGCTCGCAGTTTATAAGTCCGTTTTGCAGGGCTTGAAAATCCTTGCACACTTTTCTTTCGTAGGAGGACACATCCTGTTCCAGCAATTCGTGCAATTGTTTTTTGAGGCTTCCAACATCTATCTGCTCTCGCGGTTTGGGGGTCACAGGATATTCCTTGTGAGTTAGTTAATCGCTATCCAAGCACAGTGCACCCGCGGAACATGAAGCAAGAACGATTACTGCTGTCAAGTCTGACATGAAGTTCGTTTGCTTAGGTCTGCTGACTCTGCTGATGAGCTGGTGGCAGACGGATTATCTTTGGGGGATGACAAATGGTCAATGCAGGGACGGTGTTGAGGGGTCAACACTATGGTTCATGTGGGGTGAAAGTGGCGTCCTTGAGGGGGTAATGGCTGGGGTGACCATATGGTAATTCTATAGAAAAAGATCGTTCACTAAGCAGCGAATGATAAAAAGCTACGTAGCGAGCAATCGTTTGCCAGACTGCAAAATCAAGTGATACGTCAGCCTGTTTCCAGGTTATTCCTTGTTGTGATGCTGGGCCTGAGGCGCGATGGCTGTTTCTTTTCCGTTGCCGTCTTGCCGAAGCCCAGCTTCGAAGCAAGCCGACACCGAAGAAGAAACAGAGGGCGCAGCCCCCAGCATCACAGCAAGAGGTTTTTACGGGTTCTTGTCAAAATAGAACTTAGCAGCAATAAAGTTGTGATGTGCAGGCTTGTGGAATCAGGAGCAAACGTCAGAAAGGTAAACTTTTATTTGGCTGTTCACTGGGAAAACATTAATTTTGCCCGTCATATATACCGCTAAGAGCGCGTATTCTCCATGTGTAATCAATTAGACAAAGAATATGAAATATGCATTAGTTACCGGAGGCTCCCGTGGCATAGGTAAGGCAATTTGTCTGAGGCTGTCGAAAGCCGGTCTGCCGATACTCCTTAACTATCGTTCCAATGCTTCTGCCGCCGCCGAGGTGAAAGCGCTCATAGAATCGGCCGGTGGTACTGCTGAATTGCTGCCCTTCGACGTTTGCGATGAGCAACAGACCGTAGAGGCTGTCAGCAAATGGGAAGAGGCTCATCCCGACGACTATATAGCCGTGCTGGTGAATAATGCGGGCATACGGCACGATGCCGTGATGGGCATGATGACTGATGACGAATGGCACAGTGTCGTGCGGACCACGCTTGATGGTTTCTTTTATCTCACGCGGCATGTGCTGCTCGGCATGATACCCCGTAAGCGCGACGGAAGAATCATCAATATGACCTCGCTTTCCGGTGTAAAGGGACTCCCCGGCCAGGTGAACTACAGTGCGGCCAAGGCCGGCATCATCGGCGCCACCAAAGCCCTTGCTCAGGAAGTGGCAGCCCGCAATATTACAGTCAATGCCGTTGCCCCAGGTTTTGTGGAAACCGACATGACGAAAGACCTCAATCACGAAGAGCTGCAGAAGCTCATTCCTATGCGCCGTTTTGCCAAGCCGGAGGAGATAGCCGAGGCTGTGGCCTTCCTGGCCTCTCCAGGTGCTGCTTATATTACTGGTGACGTCATCAATATCAATGGGGGGCTCTATACTTGAGAGGGTGTCGTTGCAGGCACTTCGAAGGGTGAATTGAACCGTGTCAGCCTGGATAGGAGAGGCTGGATTTCCACTCTCTCCGCCACCGTTTTTCAATCCTAAATATTTGCACTGCTGAGCAAGAATGGCTACCTTTGCAATCAAAACGAAATAAACTGTTTCTGAATGTCAAGAAGAGTTGTTATCACCGGTATGGGCATCTGGTCGTGCTTAGGCACTACACTCGATGAGGTTGCACAAGCATTGGCCGAGGGCCGGTCGGGCATCGGCCTCGACAAGGACCGCCTGTCGTATGGCTATCGCTCCGGGCTCTGCGGCATCGTGCCGGAGCCCAAGCTCACCAAGAAGGACCTCGACCGGCACACGCGCGCCGGCATGTCGCAGGAAGCGTGCTTCGCCTATATGGCCAGTCGCGATGCCTTCCGCCAGGCAGGTGTCGACGACGACTATCTGCTTCACAACGAGGTGGGCTGCATCTTCGGCAACGACTCGTCGGCAGAGCCTGTCATCGAGTCAGCGAAGATCATGGACGAGAAGCACGACTCAGCCATGCTGGGCTACGGCCGTGTCTTCCAGTCGATGAACTCCACGGTCAACATGAACCTGAGCACCATCTTCCATCTGCGCGGCATCAATTTCACGGTCAGCGCGGCCTGTGCCAGTGGCAGTCACAGCATCGGTTTGGGCATGATGATGATTCGCCAGGGACTGCAGGACATGGTGCTCGTGGGCGGTGCCCAGGAGACCAACTACTACAGCATGGCTTCCTTCGACGCGCTCAATGCCTTCTCCGTCCAGATGGAAGAGCCCACAAAAGCCAGTAAGCCCTTCGACAAGAACCGCGACGGCCTTGTGCCCAGTGGCGGTGCGGCAGCCCTTGTCATTGAGGAATATGAGCATGCCGTCGGCCGTGGTGCCACTATCCTGGCCGAGGTGAGCGGCTACGGCTTCTCCAGCAACGGCGGAGGAATATCGACCCCCAGCGACCAGGGATGTTACGTTGCCATGCAGCGCGCTCTGGCTGATGCCGGCGTCACGGTTGATGATGTCGATTATGTCAATGCTCATGCCACGTCAACCCCGCAGGGCGACATGTATGAGGCCAAAGCCTTGAAGCAGTTGTTTGGCGGTCATCGGGCCCTCATCAGCAGCACGAAGTCGATGACGGGTCACGAGTGCTGGATGGCCGGGGCCAGCGAGGCCGTCTATTGCACACTGATGATGCAGCACGGCTTCATTGCTCCGAACATCAACTTCGAGCATCCCGATGAATATTCCGAAGGACTCAATATCACGCCCGTCACCGTGCGCCAGCCCTTGCACACCGTGCTGAGCAACTCCTTCGGCTTCGGCGGTACCAATTCAGCACTCGTCTTCAGAAGTCTTTAAACATGAGATGTTCAATCAAATAATCTGTAGCTTATGAAAAAAGTATTATTGACATTGGTGCTGGCTCTTTCAGTCTTAGGAGCTTCGGCTCAGATGTATGGTCTGGGAACTTCGGCTGAGAAGCAGCAGGGTGGTGGCAGTTTCGAGGCTCTCAAGGGGCAGCGTTACGTGAAGTTTGCCATTGAGTATGTCTCCATCCATGGCATGACGGAGAAAGACTATGCCGTCTATGAGCCGGCATGGCCCAAAGACAAAACCGATATTGTCGGACAGTTCAAGCAGTCATTGTCTGATGAACTGGACGGAGCATTGATTTTCGGTAATCACCCCGAAGCCAAATACACTATCAAGGCCGTAGTCAACACGGTGAATAAGAGTGGTGACTATAACTGCGACATGGTGCTCCTCGACGCCAATGGTAATGAGGTGGGCCGCATGACGGGTATCAAGGCCAGCGGAGGTCACTTCGGCACGAAGGACAATCTCATCGGCGACGGTGCTGAACACACCGGAAAGAAGTTCGGAAAGATACTTAGGAAACTGCTTAAATCCAGCCGGTAGAATGCACTTGTCCGAGTCATTGAAGAAAGCTTACACCTCCGAGCACTGCTCAGCACCCGAGGCGCAGCGGTTGGCAGAGCTCATAGCGTGGGGCCCCGTCGTTTTCCAGGCCTCACGGCTCATGGTGAAATGGGGCATCCTCGACCTGCTGCGGGATAGCGATCAAGGACTGACACGTGAAGAGATTGTCGACAAAACTCAACTCTCCGACTATGCCGTGAAGTGCTTGCTGGAGGCCTCGCTAAGCATCGGCACGGTGCTGGTGGATGCCGTGACCGATCGGTATACTCTCTCGAAGACGGGGTGGTTTCTCACCAACGACCCCGCTACACGCGTGAACCTCGACTTCAACCACGACGTCAACTACGAAGGCTGGTTCCATCTCGAAGAATCGCTGCGCGAAGGCAAGCCTGTGGGGCTCCGTCATTTCGGTTCTTGGTCCACCATCTACGAGGGATTGTCGTCGCTGCCTCTGCAGGCTCAGCAGACCTGGTTTGACTTCGACCATTTCTATAGCGACTCCTCGTTTCCCGAGGCCCTGCGGATAGTCTTCGACGAGCACCACGTGCGCTCACTCTACGATGTGGGCGGCAACACCGGCAAGTGGGCGCTAAGGTGTGTAGACTATAACGACGACGTGCGTGTCACCGTGCTCGACCTGCCCCAGCAGATAGCCTTGATGCAAGACCACATCCGTGGCAAGAAAGGCAGCGACCGCATCGCCGGCTACGGCATCAACCTGCTTGACGACAGCCTTGCTTTCCCCACCATGGAGCAAGGCCCCGACGCCATATGGATGAGCCAGTTCCTCGACTGCTTCTCCATGCCGCAAATCGTCAGCATCCTCCGCCGGGCCCGAGAGGCCATGACCGACGATACTCGTATCTTTATCATGGAGACGTTATGGGACCGACAGAAATACGAAACGGCTACGTTGTGTCTCGTGCTCACCAGTCTCTACTTCGCCGCCATGGCCAACGGCAACTCGAAGATGTACAACACCGAGGACATGGAGCAGTGCATCCACGAGGCGGGCCTGGAGATAGAGGCTGTTTATGACCACCTGGGTCAGGGGCATTCCATTCTCATATGCCGTAAGAACGGAGAATAATCATCAAACAACATACAGCTAATATGTCAAGAGAAGAAATTGAACAGAAAGTACGTGAGTTCCTCATCGACGAACTCGAGATTGACGAGGACAAGATTAAGGACGATGCCAAGCTCAAGGACGATATGGGTATCGACAGCCTTGACTTCGTCGACATCGTCGTTATCGTCGACAAGAAGTTCGGCTTCAAGATCAAACCCGAGGAGATGAAGGGCATCGTCACCCTGAAGGATTTCTGCGACTACATTGAGAAGAAAGTAGGATAAGGGCAATGTCGGGAGAAACAGAGGCAGAGGGAAAGAAGGCCTGGCGGGGCAACACCTTTGGCAACGCCTTCATGCTGCGGTCGCTTATCAGCGTTCTGCGCCATTCCGACGTGCGCATCTGGTACGTTGTCGTAGGCATCTTTGTCGTTCCTTTCTGTATGCTCTGTTTTCCCAGCGGCAAGGTGGTCTTTCACTATTTCCGCCGCCGTCAGCGCTTTGGCGTGCTGAAGTCGCTGTGGATGACTTACTGGGACCATGTGCTCTTCTCGCAGGTGGTCATCGACAAGTTCGCCATGTACGGTGGCAAGCATTTCCACGTAGATGTGGTGGGGATGGACATCTTCAACCGTCATCGTGACAGCAAGGAGCCGTTTGTCATCTTCAGCAGCCATGTGGGCTGCTACGAGTTGGCCGGATATACCCTCGACTCGGGCGACAAGCCTTTTAATGCCCTTGTCTACTTTGGCGAGAAGGCCACCGTGATGGAGAACCGCGACCGTATGTTTGCCGGCAACCATATCCGCATGATACCCGTCCTGTCCGACATGAGCCATCTCTTCCGCATCGAGGAGGCCTTGTCCAATGGCGAGATTGTCAGTCTGCCTGCCGACCGCATCTTCGGCTCACCGCGCTCCGTTGAGGTCAATCTTCTCGGCTCGGCGGCCCGGTTGCCCGCAGGCCCGTTCACTGTAGCGGCAATGCGGGGTGTGGATTGTCTTACGGTGAATGTGATGAAGACCTCATGTCGCGGTTACACGGCTTTTGTCAATCAGCTGAGCTACGACAAGGGCGAACCCAGAAAGGTGCAGGTCAAAGAGCTGGCACAAGCCTATGCCGCCGAACTGGAGAAAACAATTCGGCGCTTTCCGGCGCAATGGTACAACTATTATGAATTTTGGGACGATTAACAGATGCTCTATGGAAGAAATCGATTATCAGCATCCTTTGGAGTCTTTCCTCCGCACCATTGATGTCCACACGCTGCTTCCTCAGCAGGAGCCGTTTGTGATGATTGATACGCTTGTGGGCTTCGACGGGACAACTGTCATTACCGAGACAACCATTAAAGATGTCAATCTCCTCGTTGAGGATGGCGTGTTCACGACGGCCGGCATGACGGAGAACATCGCGCAGACCTGTGCGGCGCGCATAGGATATTACAACAAGTATATTCTGCGCAAGGGCATACAAATCGGTGTGATTGGCGCGGTGAGGAAGATGCACGTCAGTAAGCATCCCCGTGTCGGCGACACTATCCGCACGTCCGTCGTTGTGGTGCAGGAGCTGCTGGGTATGACCCTTGCCAATGCATCCATCACGCTGAATGGTCAGACCCTTGTCGACGCACAAATAAAGCTGGCTGTTAAGGAGCAATAGAGCGACATATAATATAAATAGGAGAAAGGAGAAAGTCGTGCAACTGAAGACATCCAAGACCTTTGACATAAGGTTCAGTGAAGTTGATTCGATGAATGTGGTGTGGCATGGTTCCTACGCTCTCTACCTGGAGGACGCACGCGAGGCTTTCGGAGAACAGTACGGTCTGGATTATATGAGCTATTTCCGTCACCACTGCTACGCGCCAATAGCCGAGGAGATCATCCGCTACCGCAAGCCCTTGCGCTATGGCATGAAACCGCGCATCGACATCTACTACCGTCCCACTATCTCGGCGAAGGTCATCTTCGACTACGAGATTCATGACACCGCCGACGAGAGTCTCATAGCTACAGGGCGTTCGATACAGGCGTTCATGGATATGGACTATCAACTGGTGCTCTATAGCCCGGACTGGTACAAGGAATGGCAGGAGAAATGGCACGTCTTCGATGGCATCGATGATGACTTGTTGCATCCATGACATATATTATAGGACATAATATCTGCTCACCATTGGGCATGACGACGGCCGACAATCTGGCTGCTGTGCGTCGGGGAACCACGGCTCTTCGACCGTATCGGCACTTATGGAACCTTCTTGAGCCGGTCTGTGCCTCGCTGTTCACCGACGACCAGTGGAGGGAGATGACTGTTGAAGGCTGTACGTCCTTCGAGTCGATGGTCATAGCTTCGGCAAGGCGGGCTTTGGCAGGATGCAGCTTCGATGTGTCGGGTAACGATGTAGTCCTCATTGTGAGCACCACGAAAGCCAATGTCAGTCTGCTCACCACCTCCACGATACACGACGAACGTCTCTGTCCCGGTGTGGCCGCCAAGCGCATCGCCCGTCACCTGGGCATCACGACAACGCCTATTGTCGTCGATGACGCTTGCATATCCGGTGTCGCATCGCTCATCACCGCTTCCCGACTGTTGGCAGACGGCGCTTATCGCTATGCCGTTGTCTGTGGCGCTGACCGTCAGAATCGGTTCATCATCTCCGGCTTTCAGTCGTTCAAGGCGCTCTCGCAGGAGCCCTGCCGTCCTTTCGACATGGAGCGTCTGGGACTGAACCTCGGCGAGGCCGCAGCCACCATGGTGCTCTCCGCTGCCCCCTGTGGCCCCGGTCCTGTTTGGACTATTTGTCAGGGAGCCATCCGCAACGATGCTTATCATATCAGTGCACCGAGCCGTCAGGGTGAAGGAGCACGCAGGGCGTTGCTTGCCGTTTTTGGCGGCCGCACGTTGCCAATAGGCGACAAGGTTCCCGACGCAGGCTCGATAGCTGTTATCAATGCCCACGGCACCGCTACCCTGTTCAACGACCAGATGGAGTCGAAGGCTATCGAAAGAGCCATGCTCACGAGCATCCCTGTCAATGGCTATAAAGGCTATTATGGGCACACCATGGGAGCCGCAGGTATCTTGGAGACCGTCCTCACCATGGCGGCTCTCGATGAGCAGGTAGTCCTTTCCACCAAAGGATTCTCGGAACGTGGCGTGTCGGGAAAGATAGACGTCACAAAGACGGAAAGGCCCACCGACCGCCACACTTTCCTCAAGATGCTCTCCGGCTTCGGCGGGTGTAATGCTGTCCTGCTGGTGGACAAGAAGCGTGCCAGCGCCATTTCCTCCGATCCCTCTTGTCTTTCTAAGGACACGAGCCACGGCTTTGGCGAACCTATTCGGCAAAGGGCTGTCCTGCGACTCACGCAGGCCGACGGAAACCTCACCGAGCTGTATAAAAAGCATATTGGCGACTACCCCAGATTTTACAAGATGGACTTGCTGAGCAAGCTGGGACTGATAGCCTCAGAACTACTGTTGCAACAGATAGGGGAAGACAGGCCCGTCAGCTATCGTGAGGACCGTGCCGTGGTGTTTTTCAACCGCTCGGCTTCACTTCATGCCGACCGCAAATACGAGGCGACCATCAGTGCCCCGGACAATTTTTTCCCCAGTCCGTCGTTGTTTGTTTATACCTTGCCAAACATCGTGACGGGTGAGATAGCCATCCGCAATCACTACGTGGGCGAGACGAGTTTCTACATCCTTGCCGACAAGGACACGGCTATGATGCAGAGGCTGCTTCGCGCCACTCTTCTCGACCAACAGACCACGAGTATTCTCGGGGGATGGCTCGACGCTGAGGATGACGACCATTATGAGGCCGAACTGTCGGTTTGGGAAAGAGTGTGAGCGGTAGAATACGATAACATATTGAAAAGGATAAAGATGGAAGATTTAATAACCCAACTGAAGAAAGAGATTATAGAAGCGTTGAACCTGGAAGAGATGACGCCCGCCGACATCGATGCCGAGGCTCCGCTCTTTGGCGATGAAGGCCTTGGCTTGGACTCCATCGACGCTCTGGAGCTCATTGTGCTCATGGAGAAAAAATATGGCATCAAACTCGCCAGTGCCGCCCAGGGAAAGGAAATCTTTAAGAGTGTGGCGGCCATGGCCGACTATGTGTCCAAGAACCGCAAGAAATAACTTCCGAGGCTTAGCATGAAGAGGAGGATACAATGATGAAGAGCATTGCTATCACCGGAACGGGCATCATCTGCGCCATCGGCAATGACAAGGAGCAGATGCTTGACGCCTTGCTTCGCCGCCGGACGGGTATTGGCACCATGCGCTACCTCCATTCTGTCCATCGTGAGCTTCCTGTCGGCGAAGTGAAGCTGTCCAATGACGACCTGAAGACAGCCCTTGGTATGGACGTCTCGAAGGAGGTCAGCCGCACGGAGCTGTTGGGTATCTCCGCTCTTCGACAAGCCGTTCACGAGGCCGACGTCCATCGTGCTGCCGGCCGACGGGTGGTGCTCGTCAACGGCACTACGGTGGGTGGCATGGATATTACGGAACAGCACTATTCGGAGCTGCGTGCCCATGCCGATGACCATCTGCCCCAAGAAGTTCTGGAGTGCCTGCGCCACCACGATTGTGGTAGTACCACGGCGGGCATGGCTCACTATTTCGATTGTTTCGACGACTATACCACCCTCTCCACAGCATGCTCGTCGGCAGCCAATGCCATCATCCTTGGTGCCCAGCTTCTCGACATGAGATTGGCTGATGTGGTTGTGGCCGGCGGCACCGAGTCGCTGTCAGCGTTCCATCTCAACGGCTTCAACTCTTTGATGATTCTCGACCACGAGCCCTGTCGGCCTTTTGACCGTCAGCGGGCGGGTTTAAACCTTGGCGAGGGCGCCGCCTATCTCGTCATGGAGCGTGCCGACGACGTGCGCATCAGCCAGCGTAAAGTCTACGGCTTCCTCAGTGGGTGGGGCAATGCTTGTGATGCTTATCATCAGACGGCATCGTCGCCGGATGGTGAAGGTGCTTACCAGGCGATGCGGCAAGCACTGGAAATGGCTGCGCTGAAGCCGTCGGACATACAGTATGTCAATGCCCACGGTACAGGGACACCTGATAACGACCGTAGCGAGAGTGTGGCTCTGCGGCGGCTGTTTGGCGAGGCCCTGCCACCGGTGTCGAGCACGAAGTCGTTTACCGGCCATACGACGAGTGCGTCGGGCAGCATCGAGGCGGTCATCTGTCTGCTGGCCATGCACCATCATTTTCTCCCAGCTAACCTCGGCTGGCATGAGGCTATGGACGACGGCATCGTGCCCACCCTGGGAAATGACAATGCCCGTCCGGTCCATGTGCTGAGTAATGCCTTTGGCTTTGGTGGCAACGACTCCGCACTCCTCTTTTCATTAAAGGAGAATGTCTCTGTACACAGCGAAGCCGAGCCCGTCGTCCAGCGGTCGGCAACAGAAAGTGCGCGGACTGTCAATTCGCTGATGGCTGAAGCTGTGAGCCAGGCTGCCTCATCAAAAGATGAGAGGGGTGAGGGTAAGTCTCTGGCGGCCGTTGGAGGCATCCGGCTGCTCTCGAGCGTGGATATCCATGATGAGGCTGATTTGCCACGGCTAAGGAATTATGTCAAGCCGATGGAAATGCGGCGCATGGGCAAGATTATCAAGTCGGCCCTGCTGTCATCGTATGAGGCACTTAGCGAGGCGGGCATCGACAGTCCCGATGCCATTGTTACGGCAACGGCGTGGGGCTGCCTGGACAGTAGCCTGAACGTGCTGGATGAACTCGTCGACAACGGCGAGGAGATGATAAAACCCACCTATTTCATGCAGAGCACTCATAACACGATAGGCAGTGCGGTGGCCATTAAGTTGAAAGACCATGGCTACAATGTCACCATCACACAGCAAGGCGACAGTCTGCGTTGGGCCATTCTGCAGGCTGTGATGCTCCTCAAGTCGGGTCGTTGCCGCACGGTGCTGGTGGGCTGTCACGACGAGACTCCCCCTCTGGCGCAGAAGCTTTTGTCACAGATAGGGAAGGGCACACCGCGGCCTTCCGTTCATTCCCTAACAATGTTGTTATCATGTGGAGAATCATCCCTTTAGCCATCATTCAGAGTCTATTGCTCTGTGGCGGACAGGTGTTTCTGAAGTTTGCCATGATGCGCATGCGTCCCTTTGCGTGGTCATGGACCTTTTGGGGCGACCTGCTCACCAACTGGCCGTTCGCAGCTTGTGGAGCTTGCTTCGGCGTGGCCTCACTGCTGTGGATGTATATCGTCAAGGTCTTCCCCTTCTCCACCTCCTATCCCATGGTGAGCCTGAGCTATGTTTTTGGCATGTTCGCAGCTGTCATCTTCTTCCACGAGGAGGTCTCGGCCTTGAAATGGGTGGGAGTGACGCTGATTATTATAGGTTGTATATTAATAGCTAAATAGATGAGGCATTTATTATTATCACTCATATTATGGTGTTGCGCACTGACGGTGTCGGCACAGACGGTGAATCAGGTACGGCAGCGCGTCAACACTGTGGCTGCACAGATGAAGACAATGGAATGTGACTTCGTGCAGACCAAGACAGTGAGGATGCTCAACTCCAAGCTTATCTCCCGTGGCAAGATGTACTACCAGCAGACAGGTAAGCTCCGTTGGCAGTATCTCTCTCCCTATCAATATACCTTTGTGCTTAACGGCAATCAAGTGAAGCTGAAGAGCCAAGGGCGTAACGACGTAATCAACGTGGAGCAGAATAAGATGTTCAAGGAGATTACGCGCATTATGATGAACTCCGTGCTGGGCAAGTGTGTCGACAGCTCTCGTGACTTCAAGGTGGCCCTGTCTGGCAGTGGTAACAACTGGAAGGCGCTCATGACCCCACAGAGCAAGACGATGAAGCAGATGTTCCAGTCCATCAGCGTGGTCTTCAACTACCAGCGCGGGACGGTGTCCGCCGTGCAGCTGGTGGAGAAGAATGGCGATAAGACCGTCATCGTGCTGAAGAATGTCAAAAGCAACCAACCTCTCCATGCGGACCTTTTTAGTATTCGTTAGCTTGTGCTGTTGTCTCTGCGGTTGGACTCAGACTTCCAGTCCCGAGAGCCCCCAACAGCAGTGCATGGCAGCGGGCGACTCGCTCTACCCGCAGAAAGACAGCGCGGTGGTGAAGTTGCAAACTATGATAGAGATGCAGCAAGGTTATATCAGTGGTATCTGCATCCTCTCTCACAAGGGCGACAGCATCCGTGGGGCCATCTTCAACGAGTTTGGCATTACAGCTATGGAATTTCGATATGCCATCAGCAACGACGAGGTCAGGCTGACTGCTGTCCTTCCAATGATTGACAAGTGGTATATACGTGGTGTCATTCGTAAGGACTTGCGCGAGGTGCTCCACGCCCTGCGCGATGGCCAGACTGTCTGGCAAGATGAGAAGTACAAGATAAAGTTTAAGTTCACACCCCTTAAAGATATTGATACAGACGATGAAATTGAAGAACCAGCTTTTCAAGATCAATGACATCATGCCGACAGCCGACGGAATGGTGTGCTGCGTGAGATTGTTGTCGGACAGCATTATCTACAAGGCTCATTTCCCGGGTGAGCCCGTCACTCCGGGTGTATGCATTATGCAGATGGCTAAGGAACTCATCGAGGCCCGTATGGAACGGGAGTATGAGATAACCGACATCAAGAATGTCAAGTTCCTCTATATTCTCTCACCCATTGAATCACCCGAGGTCACCTTTACTTTCAGCAAGATGGTAGTCGACGAAACAACGGTCACTGCCAAGGTGGATGTGAACAATGACAGCCATCTCTTTAGTTCTATCTCTTTTACCTGCAAGGCAAAGTGTTAATCGGCTCGTGGCATGACAAAGAACGACGATATCCCTACAGTGAGGCAGACGCTCCATGACCGCGGCATCTGTGTGCTGATACCTACCTATAATAATATAGGTAGCATACGGGCTGTCGTGGAGGATGCCCAGCTCTATTGTGCCGACGTGATCGTTGTCGATGACGGCAGCACCGATGGGACGACAGAGCTGTTGCAGACCATCAAGGGTATTACGTTGGTCACTTATCGTCAGAATCATGGGAAGGGCTATGCTTTAAAGACTGGATTCCGGGCTGCGTTACAGGCGGGCTTCAGCTATGCTATCACGATGGACGCCGACGGTCAGCATCTGGCCAAGGACATCCCCGCCTTCCTTCATGCCAATCAGCAGTGGCCTGGAGCACTCATCGTGGGCAGTCGTCGCCTGGAGGGGAAGGAGCGGTCGGGAGGCAGCAAGTTTGCCAACAGCTTCTCCAATTTCTGGTTCGCCGTTCAGACCTTCCATGTCTTAGACGACACACAGACAGGCTTTCGCCTCTATCCTCTGAAGAAGCTCAAAGGGCTCAGATGGCTCACCTCGCGCTACGAGGCTGAGCTGGAGTTACTGGTCTTCGCTTCGTGGCATGGAGTGAAGATACGCTCCATTCCCGTTGACGTCTATTATCCGCCCCGAGAGGAGCGGGTGAGTCATTTCCGTCCGGCGATCGACTTCACGCGCATCAGCATCCTCAACATCTTGCTCTGCTTGCTTTCCGTGGTCTATGGTCTTCCTCTCTGCTTATGGAGAGGAGCAATGACGGTGTTGCGGACGGTGGGCGCACTGCTGTTTTTTCTGTTTTTCATGGTGCTGGTTATCACGCCACTGACCTGGCTCTACGTTCACTGTGGCCGCATGACTGAGCGGAAGAAATGGAATATCCATCTACTGATTTACCGTGCCGCGCGTGTAGTGGTGCTCCATATCGGCATTCCCGGCACCACATTCCGTGACAAGATATCGCCTGACTACGACCCCCAATGTCCGTCAGTGTATATCTGCAACCATCAGTCCCACCTCGACCTTATCTGTCTGCTTGCCCTCACACCGAGGATGACTTTCCTGACCAACAACTGGGTGTGGCATAATCCCCTCTATGGATTTCTCATCCACCATGCCGAATACTACCCGGCCTCTGAAGGACTCGAGGCGCTGATGCCCCGTTTCCGCTCGCTCGTTGAGCGTGGCTATAGCATCGCCATATTCCCGGAGGGCACACGTTCGAAAGACCTGCGGGTAGATCGTTTCCACCAAGGTGCATTCCATGTGGCCAAAGAGTTGGGAATCGACATCGTTCCTATGTATCTTTATGGCACCGGCCGCTGCCTGCGCAAGAAGACCTATCATCTATGTCGCACGCCACTCTATTTGGAGGTTGGTGGACCGTGGAGTCAGGAACGTTTGCAGCAACTGGGTGGTGTTAGGGAACAGACGCGCTGGTTCAATCATCAATATGTTCGACATATAGAGGCTATTAATAATCGTATTGAGCAAGATGTGTAAGCAGGTCATTATCATAGGCAGTGGGCTGGGCGGTCTGTCGACAGGCGTCGTTTTGGGCAAGAATGGTTATCGCGTGACCGTACTTGAGCAGGGAGCTCAGGTCGGCGGTTGCCTGCAATGCTTTGAGAGGCATGGCGTACGCTTCGAGACGGGCATGCACTTTATCGGTGCAGCCCGTCCTGACGAGACCCTTGGACAGCTGTTCCGCTATCTTGAGATTACGGACAAGGTGAAGCTTTCGCCTCTTGACCGCAGCCATTACAATGTGATAGGACTGAATGGCAAGCGCTATCCCTATGCCAACGGTCGGGAGGCCTTCATCGACAGCCTCGCACAATATTTTCCACAAGAGCGGAAAGCTCTGGAGAGTTATTGCGATTTGATATCGAGAATATCCCATGCTTCTTCGCTCCATTCCCTGAGATATGCTGATCACAATGACGCTGTCAGCGAGGAATATATGTTGCAGTCCATTGATGAGGTTATCGACGGCATCTCCACCAATGAGACTCTGCACAAGGTACTCGTTGGCGACTTGCCACTCTATGCCGCTGAAAGGGGTAAGACCCCATTCGCTACCCACGCTTTTATCCGTGATTTCTATCTAGACAGTGCCTTCCGCATCGTGGGAGGCAGCGACCATATAGCCCTGGCTCTCGTCGACACACTCAAGAAATACGGTGGCGAGGTACTTACCCAGGCAAAGGTCACACGCATCCTGTGTGACGATAAGCAGGCAACAGGTGTGGAAGTCAACGGCAAAGAAGTACTTGCTGCCGACATCATCATCTCTGATGCTCATCCTATTCGAACGTTGGAGCTCGTCGACAGCCACCTCATCCGTCCTGCCTTCCGCCATAGAGTCAGCGTCATGCCGCAGACGATGGGGGGCTTCTCTGTCTATCTGCAGTTCAAGCCCAATAGAGTGCCCTACATGAACTACAACTATTTCGGCTACAACACCCCTACACCTTGGGACTGTGAATATTACGACGAGCAGACCTGGCCCAAGGGATTCCTTTATATGCACCTCTGCTCGTCACCCCGTCAGCAATATGCGGAAAGCGGCATTCTGCTTTCCTACATGGACATCCACGAAGTGGAACAGTGGAAGGGGACGCGCGTGGGTCACCGGGGTGACGACTACGAAGCCTTCAAGCAGCGGAAGGCAGAACGACTCATCGCTTCATTGACCGACCATTTCCCTGAGCTGCGTGGCACGATTGCCCGCTATTACACCTCCACACCGCTGACCTATCTTGACTACACGGGTACAGCCGACGGCTCCATGTATGGCATCGCCAAAGATGTCAGCCTCGGCCCGGCCTGTCGAGTACCCCACAAGACGAAGATTCCCAATCTGTTGATGACGGGTCAAAACATTAACTCGCACGGTATGCTCGGGGTCTTGGTGGGAACCATCGTGACGTGCAGCGAGCTGCTGAGCGCCAAGAAGATATACGAAGAAATAAAGAATTGTCAACCATGAGCGATAATAAACATCCTACTGCTGTGGTTATCGGTGGTGGCCTCGGTGGGCTCTTCACGGGTGCCATCCTCGCCCATGAGGGACTGACGGTGACAGTCCTGGAGAAGAACGCCACGGCCGGTGGCGGACTGCAGAGCTTCCGTCGCTTCGGCTGCTCGTTTGACACGGGCATGCACGTCATTGGCGGCATGCAAGTCGGCGGCAACATCAGACGCATCTGCCGTTATCTCGGCATTCTCGACAAGATGAGGTTGAGGGACGTCGATGCAAGCTGCGCCGACGAGCTGTTCTTCCTGGAAGACCATCACCGATACCGCATCGCACAGGGAGAGCGTGGCTTCGTCGATGCTCTTGCCCACGATTTCCCTGACAGCAGAAAAGAGCTCGAGCGCTATGTGGCCGACATCATGCGTATCACCGATGGTATTGACCTCTTCAATCTGCGGCCGTCTTATGACTATATCACAGCTATGCCCGACGGCTCGTTGCTCGCTGCTTCCGACTTCATCGCCCAGCATGTCACTAATCCCAAGTTGAGGAGCGTGCTGGCCTATATGAATCCTCTCTACGGTGGCCAGGGTGGCGTCACGCCCGCTTACGTACACGCCATCATCTCGGCGCTCTACATCCATGGTGCCAGCCGCTTCGTGGGTGGCAGCAGTCGCTTTGCCGATGTGCTCACGGAGGTTATCACCCGTAATGGCGGACGCGTAATCACGCACGACGGTGTCCGGCACATTGACATCAAGGGAAAGAGGATAGAGGCTGTCACGACCGACAAAGGAAAAGTCTATACCGCTGACTACTACATCTCTGATGTCCATCCCTGCACGCTCGTCAAACTTTTGAACGGTCAAGGATTCACCAAGGCCTACCGCACTCGGATGGAAGAGATTCCAAATACCTACTCGGCTTTCTCGGTCTATCTGAAGCTCAAGCCCGAATCGTTTCCCTACATCAACCACTCCGTCTATATCATGACGCGGTACGATGAGGTGTGGAACTTTGCCGACTCTTTGAAGCCCTGGCCCTTGGGCTTGCTGCTGATGACGCCCCCTGCAGACAACCAGGGTCAGTGGGCATCCACGGTGCTGCTCACCGTGCCGATGACCTTCGACAAGGTGAAGCCCTGGGAGGACACCGTGACCGGCCGGCGGGGAGAGGAATATGAGCAGTGGAAGCAGACTTGTGCCACGAAGGTACTGGCACTGGTGGAAGAAGTCTATCCTCACTTCTCAGAAAAGATTGAGGCGATGAATACGGCCAGCCCACTGACTATCCGCGACTATTATGGCAGTAAAGACGGCACACTGAGTGGCTATAGTAAAGACTGTCACAACTTAGCACTGACCAACATCCCCGTGGTGACCAAGGTCGGCAACCTCTTGCTCACGGGACAGAACATCAACCTTCACGGCTTCTGCGGTGTGCCCCTCACGGCTATCAACACCTCTGAGGCCATACTGGGTAAGAATGTGGTCATCAATCATATCAACGCATGCGACAAAGACTGACCCTTCTACTATTCACCACCATCATGGCATGCCTGACCGTCTCGTCACAGACTCTGCGTATCGGCAGGCAGCGTGTGGAGCTGACCGCCTATCCTGCACCGGTCTCCGACGGTACTGCGGTCATCGTCTGTCCGGGCGGCAGCTATTTCTGGCACGACATGGTGTCGGAGGGCGACAGCGTGGGGCGTTGGCTGCAACGCCAGGGGGTGAGTGCCTTCGTGCTCCGCTATCGCACGGCTTACGTCCCTGCTTTCATCACTCACTACCGTCTGCTCTTCCGTGGCAACCGCTACCCCGATGCCCAAGAGGACCTGCGAGAGGCTCTGAGCTATGTGCGGAGCCATGCTGCTCACTATCACATCGTTCCCGACAAGGTCGGGGTGATGGGCTTCTCCGCCGGCGGTCATCTCGTCATGTCGTCGGTGGAGCTGTTCCCTCGCGACGAGTGGCCGGCATTCATCATACCTGTCTATCCTGTCGTCACGATGAACGGGCCGTGGGTTCACAAGCGTTCGCGGCGCGGACTGCTCGGCGACAACCGTACCTGCAGCCGACGGCTGCGCGACAGCCTCTCGCTCGAAAGGCATGTGCCTGACGGCTGTCCGCCCGTATTCCTGGTCAACTGCAAGGACGACCCCGTTGTCGACTACCACAATTCAGTGATTCTCGACTCAGCCCTCACCGCCCGCCATGTTCCGCATGTCTACCTTCAATATGCCACTGGCGGCCATGGCTTTGGAGCCAACAGCCACAAAGGTTCAGCAGAGTGTCACACGTGGCGCCAGCGTTTCCTGGAATGGTTGAGAACACTCAATTGATTAACAAAACAACACTTTATGACAAAGAATCAAGACCCCTATAGTGGCGGGCTCTTCAGAACGCTTACCCATGAGTTCGACGATATACGCCCTTACTACGACAGCGAGATACCTGCAGCCATGCAGCGCATTGCCGCGAGTACCTCGTTCCCTTTGTTGGCATCCTATGTCTATCCCGGCCAGCCTTTGGAGGACGTACGTCGGAGGATAGCAGCCTATCCCGACATCAAGAGCTTTCAGCACGAGACGATGAGCCTCGTCAACGAGCAGATCGTGCAACGTTCCATCTCCACGTTTTCCTGCGAAGGCTTGAAACAGTTGTCGCATCAAGAGCAGTATCTCTATGTCTCCAATCATCGCGACATCATGCTTGATGCCAGCCTTCTGGAATACTGGCTTGACAAGAACGGCTTCGACACCACGGAGATAACCTTCGGTGCCAACCTCATGATTAATCAGCTCGTCATCGATATTGGTAAAAGCAATAAAATGTTCCGCGTAGAGCGTCCCGGTGGCAGCATCCGTGACTTCTACGAGCGGTCGTGCCATCTCTCACGCTATATCCGCCATGCTATCAAGGAAAAGAAGCAGAGCGTGTGGATAGCGCAGCGCAACGGACGCACAAAAAACGGTATGGACCTGACCGACCAGGGCATCATCAAGATGTTCTGCATGAGCGAACCGATGGACAAGCTCAAGGCCATCGCCGACCTGAATGTCGTGCCTGTCTCGGTGAGTTACGAGTGGGAACCGTGCGATGTGCTTAAGACCCTAGAGCTCTACGAAAGCCAGTTCACCAAATATACCAAGAAACCCGGCGAGGATCTTAACAGCATTCTCACTGGCATCATGCAGCAAAAAGGCAGAGTGCATTTCGAAATCTGCAAGCCCATCACGGAGGCCGAGCTGAGAAACTTTGCCGACATGACCAACCACGACTACTACCAGGCTGTGTCGCGGCTGATTGACAAGCGCATCGTCAAGGCCTACCGACTCTTCCCAAACAACTACATTGCCTACGACCTGCGCTACGGCTGTTCGCGCTTCAGCGACCGATATACTCAGGAGGAGAAGGATAGGTTCGTCGGTTATCTCAGAAGGTTGGACCGCTACGACACCTGCGATGTGGAGCAGCTCACCGACATTTTCTTGGGCATCTATGCCAATCCCATTGTGAACAAAACCAAGCAGAATGACAGAGCAGATTCTTCGTGTTTATGATTACCTGCGTGCGCACCGTAGGCTGGGAGGGCTGCTCTTCGTCGTGCTGACAGCGGTGCTCTTCGCTCTCGTTAGCCGCATGCGTTTCCAGGAGGACATAACGGCCTTCCTGCCCCTTGACAGTCATCATCGCGAAGCCGTCGGCATCTATCAGAGCATCTCAGGCGGCAACCGTATCTTCGCAATCGTGCAGTGTACGGGTACGACCAATGCCGACACCATTGTGAAGGGCGTTGATGCTTTCGTAGCTGCAGTCCGTAAGGCCGACACCACCCATATGGCCCGTCAGCTCACGTTCACCGTCGACCTCGAAGAGATGTCACGTGTGAGCCACTTCGTCTACGACCATATCCCGTACTTCCTTACCGATGCCGACTATCATCGCATGGATTCACTGCTCAGTCATCGCGGCTACATGCAGGAACAACTGGAGCGCGACAAGCAGATGCTTCTTTTCCCCTCCGGTGGCCTGCTTGAGGGAAACCTCTCGCGTGACCCTCTCAATCTCTTTACACCGGTGGTGGAAAGACTGCAACAGCAGAGCGCGAAGATGAAATATGAGCTCTATGGAGGCTACATCTTCTCGCCCGACATGAAGCGGGCCTTCGTGATGATTACCTCGCCGTTTGGCAGCAGCGAGACCGACAACAACGGCCGCCTCGTCGACCTCCTACAGCATTGTGCTGACAAGACCAAGGCTGAGCATCCCGGCATCGGCATCCATCTCACGGGCGGTCCTGTTATCGCCGTGGGCAATGCCCGGCAGATAAAGACCGACAGTCTGCTGGCCGTGTCCATTGCCGTGGTGCTCATCCTCATATTGCTGGCTCTGTCCTTCCGGAGTTGGAAGAACCTGTTGCTCGTGGCCTTCTCCATCGCCTGGGGGTGGCTGTTCGCTATGGCCGGTCTATCACTCGTTCATCGCGACGTGTCGGTCATTGTCATCGGCATCTCCTCGGTCATCATCGGCATCGCCGTCAACTATCCGTTGCATGTCATCGCACATCTCAACCATACCCCCGACATGCGGCAGGCCTTGCGTGAGATAGTCATGCCTCTGCTCGTCGGCAATATCACCACGGTAGGAGCTTTCCTGGCCTTGGTACCCCTGCAAAGTGTGGCCTTGCGCGACCTCGGACTCTTCGCCTCCTTCCTCTTGGTGGGCACCATCTTCTTTGTCCTCGTCTTCCTGCCACAGGTGGCCAGAGTCAGACAGCACCATGAACCCCATGTCTTGCAGCAAATGGGCAATTTCTCAATGGAGAATAAGCGATGGGTCGTTGCCACCGTCATTGTGCTCACGGCATTCTTCGCCGTGTTTGCCTTCCGTACGGGCTTCGATACCGACCTGTCACACATTAATTATATGACCTCCGAGCAAAGGGCCGACATGGCCTACTTTGCTCAGCTGTCCGCGCGCCCTAAGGACAGTCGCGACCTCTTTGTCGTCGCCTCGGGCAAAACGTGGGAAGAGGCTTTGCAGCATCATGAACGGTTCCTCTCTCACTGGCCGAAACCCGTCCACACGGGGGCACCCTTCCTCGTCTCCAAGCAGGAGCAGTGCTACAGGCTGAAGCTGTGGTCTCGCTTCAAGGCCCGATGGTCACAGCTCAACGGCAGTGGCGGCGCTCAAAACTTCAAGGCCGCTGCGGCCCTGGCTGGCTTCTCTCCTGATGCCTTTGACGATTTTCTGCTCATCCTGGATAAGACCTATCCCGTGCTGCCGTTCACTGCCTTCGCGCCACTCACCTCGTCGGTGCTCTCCCCCTATGTTGCTGACGACAAGCTGACAGGACAACGGCAAATCGTCGACTGGCTGACCGTGAGCGAGGACAATGTTGAGAAGACCATCAAGAACGTGAGGAAGGCAAGCCCCGAGGTCTATGCCTTCGATATCCAGGATATCAACAGTGCCGTGGCCAACAACCTCAGCAACGACTTCAACTACATCGGTTATGCCTGCTCGGCCATCGTCTTCTTCTTCCTTTGGTTCTCCATGGGTAGTATCGAGCTGGCTGCCCTATCCTTTCTCCCCATGGCAGTGAGCTGGATATGGATATTGGGCATCATGGGACTGACGGGCATCGACTTCAATATTGTTAATGTTATCCTGGCTACCTTTATCTTTGGACAAGGCGACGACTACACCATCTTCATGACCGAGGGCTGCCAGTACGAATACACCTACGGCACGAAGATGCTGGCTTCCTACAAGAACAGCATCATGCTCTCGGCGCTCATCATGTTTATTGGCATCGGTACACTCATCCTGGCCCGTCATCCGGCCCTGCAGTCGTTGGCTGTGGTTACCATTGTGGGTATGTTCTCCGTCATCATGATGGCCTATCTCTTCCCACCGCTCATCTTCAAGTGGCTGGTCTACCGCAGCGATGGTACCCGACGCACACAGCCCATCACCCTGCGCAACCTCTTCACGGGTAGCTGGCGGCATGAGCCGACGACCGACAAGGAGAGACGGCAAGCGGAGAGAGACCGCAAACGATATGAACTCAAATGAAACGACTTATGAAGCAAGGACTCCTGATACTGATGTTGCTCATGTTGCACACTGCTATCCTGGCACAGCCGAAGCTGAATGACCAAAACCATTCCGTGAGTTTCAGCTATCACAACGACACGGTCGACGAGGTTGTCCTCACCGGCTCTTTTCTGCCTCGCAAGACTTACAAGACACCCGCCGGTGTCTTCGGACGCGACGGCGAGGTGGAGATGAAGCGGGTGGGTGATGAGTGGGTCTATGCCACGCCACCGCTCGCCTCGGAGATGTACACTTACCGTTTCCTGATTGACGGCAAACCCGTCGTCGACCCCTGCAACCCCGATACCGTGCGTGATGTCGATGAGTTCTACAACTTCTTCATCGTCCCTGGCATACCTGGCTCTTACTATCTCGACGAGGCGATTCCCCACGGTACACTCACAGCCCACTGGTATGATTCCTCCATTCCATCCATGCCGCGCCGCCGGTTGATGGTCTACACTCCTGCGGGCTATCAACAAGGCGGACAGCGTTATCCCGTCCTCTACCTCCTTCATGGTTCGGGCGGCGACGAGACCAGTTGGTCGCAATATGGACGGGCCTTTCAGATTCTCGACCACCTCATCCACGAGCACAAGTGCCCGCCCATGATTGTCGTCATGCCCAACGGCATAGCCGACCGCGCCGCTGCTCCCGGCTACGATCGCTACAACGGCGAGCCTGCCAGCAGCAAGAATGTAGAGTCGATGATGGGAGCTGTAGAAAGGGCTTTCGTTCCCGACATCGTGAACTTCATCGACACCCACTACCGTACCATGGCTGACAGTGCCCATCGCGCCATTGCGGGGCTGTCGTTGGGTGGACTGCAGACCATCGTCACTTCGGCCAACAACCCCGGAGTCTTTAGCTACGTCGGCCTCTTCTCGGCACAGACAACCAACGGAATGAGCGACCGCGACATTCGCCGGGCAACCCGCTTCGGAAAACGTATGGACAAGCTGCAGGACAACCTGCCTTTCCTCGTCAAGCGCGGGCTTGGCAAGAAGGTGGCAGACCTCGCTGGAAAACTGCAGAAGGGCGACCTCACTGTGTACGACAGCATAGACACCAAGCTCCGGAGGCAGTTCCAGTGCGGAGTCAGACTCTATTACATTGCTGTGGGACGTGACGACTTCGTCATGAAGCTCAACAAAGACTTCCGGCACAAGCTTGACACCCTCGGACTGGCATACTCCTATCACGAGACCGACGGCGGGCATAGCTGGGAAAACTGGAGGAAGTATCTCATCGACTTTCTTCCGAGACTGTTCAATCAAACAAAATAACGCTTTACATCATGGAAATAACAAGACAACACATCAAAGCATTGCTGCAGGACATTCTTCCCCTCGTCGACTTGGACAGCGACTTCCTCTTCGCAGAGCTCGACAGCCTGGGAGTCACGGCCATTCTAATGACTCTCTCCAAAGAGTACGGCATCGACCTGGAGGCCAACGACGCTACGCCAAAGAACCTAAAGAACCTCGACTCGCTGTGCGCGTTGGTTCGGGAGAAGCTCAAGGAGAAAGGCAAAGAGCATGACAATGATTGAGGATTGCCTGTTCGCCCATGCTGAGGCTACACCGGACAAAACGGCCATCTGCTGTGGCTCCCGGCGGCTTACCTATGCGGAACTGGCTGAGGATGTGAAGTTGGAGGCCGACCGGCTTTCCGGTTGTGGTGATGCCTGTCAGGTGGTACTCTTGCCTTGCACGCAAGATGAGCGTTTCGTCATCACTTATTTGGCTGCGCATGTGGCCGGCAAGACCTGTGTGCCCTTGGAGGCCGGAATCCCTTCTGCCACACTGGATGCTCTGCGACGTCAATGCCTGTCGGCGCCGTTGCCCCCTCACACTGCCGATGTGCTCTTCACCACAGGTACCACGGGCAGGCGCAAGGGTGTGATGATTAGCCATACAGCCCTATTGGCCGATGCCGAGAATCTGGCCGAAGCCCAGGGTTTCACCTCGGCCACAGTGTTTGTAGTGTGCGGCCCGATGAGCCATATCGGCAGTCTGTCAAAGCTCTATCCCCTGCTGCTTCAAGGGGGAACACTCATCCTTCTGAAGAGCTTGAGTGATATGAATGCATTCTTCGATGCCTTCACAGCTAAGGAGAGATGCATGGCCACCTTCCTGGTTCCGGCAAGCATTCATATGCTGCTTCAGTTCGGTGCCGACCGCCTCAGTGCTTTGGCCGACCGGCTCGACTTTATCGAAACCGGTGCGGCCCCACTCGGACAAGCCGACATGAAGACCTTATGCAGGCTCCTACCCCACACCCGGCTCTACAACACCTATGCCTCTACCGAAACGGGCATTATCGCCACCTTCGATTTCAATGCGGGCGAGCCGCTGCCCGGTTGCTTGGGCAAACCCATGAAGCATGCGCGGCTGCGCATCACTGACGAGGGGCATGTGGCATGCGCAGGCCCGACCTTGATGAGCGGATATTTAGGCGATACGCGGCTCACCCAAGAGGTGATGCACGATGGATGGCTCATCACCTCCGACTTGGGAACTATCGATGAGAAGGGACGGCTGCGGCTTCAAGGGCGTGAGGGCGACACCATTAATGTGGGTGGCTATAAGGTGGCGCCCGCCGAAGTGGAAGATGCGGCCTTGTCGTTCCCGGCCTTGGCTGACTGCATCTGTCTGCCTGCCGATTCACCGCTGTTCGGTCGTTGCTTACGTCTGCTTTTCAGCGTGAAGCAGGGTGCCCGGGTGAGCAAGCGCGACCTGGCCCGCCACATCGCTTCGAAAGTTGAGCCTTATAAGGTTCCGCGCATTTTCGAGCAGGTCGACGCTGTGCGGCGCACCTTCAATGGAAAGCTTGACCGCAAGAGCTATCTGCAAGAATAGAATCTCCGACTTTAACCTCATTAATAGACACTCATTCGACCTATGGAAATTAGTATTATTGGCAGTGGAAAGATAGCCGCCGAGATGCTCGAAGCACTCTGCTTCGTGCCCCAAGTTCAGCCCCGCGCACTCTTTTATCGGTCGCACTCGCGCGAAAGAGCCCTCTCTTTGGCTGGCCGCTACCACCTTGCGACCGTCACCGACGACTACGATCGACTGTTGGCTTCCGACATGCCCGACACGGTGTATGTGGCCCTTGTCAACAGCGCCCATTATGACTATGCCCGGCGCGCCTTGGAAGCGGGTAAGAATGTCATCCTCGAAAAGCCTTTCTGCACGACTCTTGCTGAGGCCTGCGACCTGATGGAGCTGGCCGAGCGCAACCACTGCATGCTCTTCGAGGCTGTCACTACCTGGCATTTCCACCTTTATCAGCAACTCCGGCAGCTGCTGGGCAGTCTGGGTCCCGTCCGCTTGGTGTGCTGTAATTACAGTCAGCGATCCTCGCGCTACGACCGTTACCTGGCTCATGATGTGGCACCGGCTTTCAGTACAGCTTTAGCCGGAGGGGCTCTTATGGATATTAATATCTATAACCTAATATCCGCACCACAATAGTCTTTAATATTTTATAATGTCCTGAGCAACAAAAAGTTGCTCAGGATTTGGCCATGTCAAAAAAATCACTTAACTTAGTGGTGTAAAAACAAATTAGCA
>Ga0256406_1001846_pt1 | contig 32421 bp, 39 predicted proteins | sample RumenRJG_03DNA_FD_185986 | JGI IMG/M metagenome (GOLD analysis project Ga0256406, IMG submission 185986) | Bovine rumen microbial communities from Lethbridge, Alberta, Canada - RJG_03 | ecosystem: Host-associated > Mammals > Digestive system > Stomach > Rumen | place: Canada: Alberta | collected... | reverse complement strand
TTGTAGGTTCGTGTGCCGATTATACAGGTGTAGTAGTAAAACCTGACGGAACTGTAGATTATTCTAAGGCAAAGGACGGGTCGAATATAGAGTGGAGCGATGGTATGTACGGCTCAATGGTATATGCTATGACTGCGGTCACAAAGGACAGTGATTTAAGAACCGTTCTTTCGGAAAAACTCGATGCTATTGAGGGTAAAGAAATAACAGAATCCGACATTAATTATATAACTGCCATACTCAATCAGGCAAAGACATTGAACGTAGACTTGGGTGAAACAGGAACAAGGGCACAAGCTGCAGTAGATGCCTATGCCGATGTGATTGACAGCAAGGTTACATTATATGAAAAGGTTGATATAGCTCCGTATGCGAATCAGGCAGCATATGCCAAGGTGGGTGATGCAGCATATGAAAAACAGCCGACAATAGGCAAAGCATATATGCAAAATACTCTTGTGAAAAATGAAGATGGCAGTTATCCGTATGCGTATATTGATACAGGCATATCTGTTGATCATTTTAAATATTTCGGCAATAATAACGGAGTAGATTCTTACTGGAACAACTGGACCAAGTTTCATAGTGCTGACGGAAACACTATTTATCCGACGTGGGGAACATGGGAAACCGGAAAGACAACGAATACAATGACGTTCTTTGATATACCTTATCTGATGAATGTTAAAACAAATGCATACACAAATATTGACACCGGTGCGGAAGATACAAAGATGAAAGGTGTTGATGTCAATATTAATGAAGGATACTACAGTGAACTGAAAATACTTTCAACCGCTTCAAATCCGGTGCTGCAGAAAGATAAAAGATACAGCCGGTGGAACAACATGTCTAAGCTTGCGTTGAAACTGGATTATGCTGACGGATCGTATGATGTTGTTGACTATATGGTAAACGAGAAAGCAGCAGAGCATTCTCTGGCTTCAAATTCAAGAATAATAGAAAACATCAAAACAAACAATAACAACGACAGAACCGCTGACGAAACAGCTGTCCGTATAGATCCGAAAACACCTAAAGTTACCTCTTATGATAAAAACGGTAAACCTACGGTTAAGAAGGAAGCTGCTGAACTTACTCAGGAAGATTGGTGGAAAGGATTTGCTGCATGGACAATTTCGCTGCAAAAACTAACAGAAGACTGGGAAAGTGAAACGTGTTTCACAGATAATTTCAAGAATTATAATACCAACAAAGCTATTATGGCAACTATGAACGCTCTCTCGGAACAACAAAAAAATGATTGGATAGATGGAACAACACCGAGATATTCATTTTTGAACTCCGCCGGATCAATGGCAGGCATTAATGTATTTACAGTACCGGTTGACAGCTCAAAGGTTCTTGTTAATGTACATTTTGTAGGTTCGCTTGCGGACAAAGACGGTGTAAGGGTTGACGAACATGGCAATGTAATATATTCAAGCAGCAATGAAATTGCAAACGGCTGCGGTGCATACAACAACTCAATTTGGGCAATGACGGCTGTTACAAACAAAAAGAATGTTAAGTCAGGATTTAAAGCAGCTCTCGCTGCTGCAGAAAGTGCGCAAGAAGTTACCTGCGAAATGGTAGCAAGCTTAAAGGGTGCATATGCGCAAATGGTTGAAAACAATTATATAATTGACGATGATTTGCTTAGCTCGTATAACCAAATTGTAAGCGGTTTTGGTGGCACCTTGAAGAGTGATATGCTTCAAGCGACTGACGGAAATGCATTTATTGATATATTTGATCAGTATGTTCGGTTGGGTTATACGGCGGATGCGGAAATAATGACGAAAAAAAGTGATTTCTTCTCAAATATGCCTGCATATCTTTATAATGTTACGGTAAGCGCAAATGCTGTATCCGCGAAATTTAAAGCATTTGATGAAAAGACAAACGGCGTTCTTGTTGCGGCAGCTTACGACGTAAACGGAAATATGATTGAATGTAAAGTGGAAAGCGACGTTGAAACCGGAAACACAGCTTACACACTTTGTTTTGACACTGATATAACAGGTAAAACAATTAAATTGTTTGCGCTCAGCGACTTTGCAAAAATTGAGCCGCTCGCACTCAAATTTGTCAGATAAATAAATTTTATTATGCGATATATAAAAAGGGGTGTTTGCAGTGTGTGCACCCCTTTTATATAAACATTCTGAAAGGATCTGATTTGGTACATGAACAAAGAAGTATTTGATTTGTGGACTCATGTGACAGGGGAATGTATGCGTATGCCTACAATAACAGCATATACTCCGGCGGAAAAGAAATCGGACGGCGCCGTTGTGATACTGCCCGGCGGCGGATACGGAGGTCATTCGCCGAGTGAGGGTGAAGCGTATGCAAAATTTCTTAATGATTACGGAATTACGGCGTTTGTATGCAGCTACCGTGTAGCGCCGCACAGATTCCCGGCGGAGCTGTCGGACGCAAGGCGTGCTATGCGGTTTGTCAGATATAATTCGGGAAAATACGGTCTGGACAAAAATAAAATATATATTATGGGTTCATCGGCAGGGGGACATCTTGCAGCGCTTTTGAGCACATATTTTAATGATATGGAAATTGATGAGCCGGATGAAATTGATGAAGAGAATTTCAGACCCGACGGACAGATTTTATGTTATCCGGTTATCGCACTTTTGGGCAGCGGAATAACGCATTTCGGCTCGGGAAAGGCGCTTCTCGGCGATAAGCTTGCGGAAATGGGAGAAGCACTCAGTCCGAATTTGATAGCGAACAGCTCAACTCCGCAGGCATTTATTTGGCATACATTTGAGGACTCGTGCGTGAATGTTATAAATTCATTGGTATATGCAGAAAGAATGAAAAAAATAAATGTTCCCGTCGAGTTGCATATTTTTCCAAAAGGAGAACACGGTTTGGGGTTGGCTGAGGACATTCCTCATGTGGCGCAGTGGAAACAGCTGCTGTTAAACTGGCTTGAATATAATAACTTTTTTTATTGAAAATATTATGAAAAAGCATATGCAAAAGCAAATGAAAATGCAATAGTAAAAGGCGAAAAATATCGTTTTACGGTTTTAACCGATCGCCTGATACGCCTTGAATATACACAAGTCTTTTATGTGATTTTCTTTGAAAATAATCATAAATATATTATACGAGGAGGTGTTTGAAATGTGATTTATTGTACAGCCGAAAAGATATACAGAAAGAAAATACAAACCAAAAAATTATAATTCAGAGGAGTTTTAGTTATGAAAAAAATTACTTTTATTGGAGCGGGAAGTCTTCAATTCACATCAAAGACTATTATGGATATGCTTACATTCCCGGCTTTCGAAGAATGTGAATTTGCACTTATGGATGTAAATGAAAGGAAACTTAAGGATATAACAGAATGTGTTGAGAAGATTATTGCAGAACGTAACAAGCCAAAATGCAAAGTTACTACGACTATGGATAGAGCGGAAGCATTAAAAGGTGCAGATGGTGTTTTATGCACGATTTTTAACGGAGACATAGATATTTGGCAGTATGATATAATAATTCCCAAAAAATACGGTGTTGATATTAATATAGGTGATACGAGAAGTATATCGGGGATTTTCAGGGCATTAAGAAATATTCCGGTTATGCTTGATATATGTGCAGATATTGAAAAGTATTGTCCTAATGCAGTTTTCTTGAATTACACGAACCCGATGTCGATGCTTTGCGGAGCTATGCAGAGACATGCAAATGTAGAGGTAACAGGTCTTTGCCACAGTGTGCAGGATACAATAAAGCTGTTGGCCGGCTGGCTAAACATTCCGAGGGAAGAAGTCGTGTATAAGTGTTTCGGTGTAAATCACCAGGCTTTCTATACGGAATTACAGCATAACGGCGAGGATTTGTACCCGAAATTGCGCAAGCTTTTAGAGAATCCCGAATACTTAAATCAAGAGCAGGTTAGAAATGAAATGTTCTTGAAATTGGGATATTATACTACTGAATCAAGCGGGCATAACTCGGAGTATAATCAGTGGTTCAGAAAAAGACCGGATTTACTTGAAAAATATTGTACTCACGGAACAGGCTGGAATCCGGGAGTATATGCCTATTCGCTTGATTTGAGAAAAGAAAGAGCAAAACACCCTGATAAAGATTATGAGGATTTTATAGCCAAGCCGGTTCCGCAAGAAAAATCCGGAGAGTATGCACCATGCATATTTAATGCAAGATTTGGCGACGGAAAACCGTTTGTATTTAATGGCAATGTCTTAAATCGCGGATCTATTCCAAATCTTCCGGATGACGCATGCGTCGAGGTCCCGGTTGTTGCTGATAAAATGGGCCTTAAAACTACGATTGCCGGACCACTTCCGGATCATGTTGCAATTCTTGTTAACACGACGGCACGTATGGAAACTTTGGCGGCAGAAGCTGCTGTTAAAAAGAGCAAGGAAATGGTTTACCATGCTGTATATATGGATCCGCTTACATCGGCAGTTTGCTCTTTGGATGAAATTAAAAATATGTGTGATGAATTGTTCGAAATCAACAAGGATTTTCTTGGAGACTATAAATAATTAATGTGTAAAAACAGAACCGCAATTTTGTATCAAAACTAGGGTTCTCATTTGTGATGAGGAGTCTATAATCAATATATAATTAAGACAATAATGACCGGAGTGAGTGAAAATTAAAATAGAAAAACACAAGGATAAAATAATTAGAATTTATAATACAATAACCCAAAAGCCGAATTTGTCAAAAAAAGTCGATTGACAAATTCGGCTTTTATATATTTTGGTGCGAATTTTGTTCTTTTTCTAAATAAATACTCCAAAATCAAAATATTATGTTGTTTTTCAACGAAAAGCAACAAATCAAAAGCGTTTAAAACAGCAATCAAATTTTTATTACAAATTTTTTTTTAATCTGTTGTGCAAAAAATCTGTTATTAAGATTTTTAATGCACATTTTTATCTGTATATATCAGTTTCTTGGGCATTTCCACCCATAAGATATCCATAAAACCATATTCATTTAAAAACTTTATACAGATTTATGGAGGAAATGAATATGGAAACAAAAAAAATAAAATTTTTTAAAAATATTTTTCAAAGTACCAAAAAGATGGGTACTTTGAGTATTATACTGCTCTCGAAAGGAGGGCAGTACAATGTTAGATAAGTTTTGTGTGGCAGAACGCAGAATAAGAATTTTAAATTTTCTTATGTTACAAAAACAGACGAGGAGGGATTTGATGAGGGCAGTGTTCAGAGATAACAGAATTTTTATCTATGACGCATTTATTCAAAAAGAGAGTATCAAGGAAATACCGGGCAGGCTATGGCATCCGGAAGAAAAGGCATGGAGCATTCCTGGCGGAGCAGACGATATTGAAACGTTGGATTTAATGGGGTGCGAGTTGTCGGAAGAAATCAAAGCTATGAAACAGAAGTTTGTATGTAAGGATTTGTATGAGACGGAAAAATTTATTTCCGCTCCGCTTACAGTTGCACCATATGCGCATCAGCTTAAAGGATATAATCTTGCTTGTTGGAGTATGGGGATTGTTGGAAACAGAGTGATTTCACCCGGCTTTGCACTGCTCATGGAGATGGGGTGTGGTAAGACAATCACATCCATAGCTGTTGCCGGAAGGGCATATTTAATCGGCAAAATAAAACGTCTGCTTATTTTAGCCCCGAAATCAATAGTTACGGTGTGGGAGGAGGAATTTTCTAAATTTGCCGATTTTCCATACTCATTATCGGTACTGCATGGCTCATCGGCAAATAAGGTGAAACTCTTAAAATCAATACCGCATAAGGGACTTGAAGTAGCTGTTGTAAATTATGACAGTATTTCTCTTATTGAAAAAGAGCTTACAGTATGGCATCCCGATTTTCTCATTTGTGATGAGAGCAGCAGGATAAAAAATCCAACGGCAAAAATGAGCAAGGCTGCATATAGGATTTCAAAGCTATGCAAATACAGACTGATTCTGACGGGAACACCTATACAAAACAATCCGCTTGATTTCTTTTCGCAATATAAAGTGCTTGATGACAGCATTTTCGGAAAGAGCTTTTATGCCTTTAAAAATGAGTATGCAATTCTCGGAAACTTCAATCAGCCTATCGGTTGGCGTAACTTGGCGGGACTTGTAAAAAAGGCACATTCTATTGCTTTCAGGGTAACAAAGGAAGAGGCTCTTGATTTGCCGGAAACGACGGATATTGTCCGTAGTATTACGCTTGAGGACAAGGCTATGAAATTGTACAGGCAGTTTGTAAAGGACAGCTATACCGAACTTTCAAAAGGCGAAGTAACAGCGACAAATATCCTGACACGCCTTTTAAGACTTCAGCAGATAACGGGCGGATTTCTTCGTCCGGATGAGGACTCTGAAAGGTATGAGCAGGTATCCTCGGCAAAGCTTGACGCTTTAGAGGATATTATTGATACGGCAATCTCTGAGAATAAAAAGCTTGTTATTATTGCAAGGTTCATACCCGAAATAACAGAGATATGCAAAATGCTTGATAAGAAAAATATTCAATATTCCCGTATATGCGGTGATGTCAAGGACAGGGCAACGGAAGTGGACAAGTTTCAAAACAATCCCCAATGTATGGTGTTTGTAGGTCAGCTGCAAACCGTAAGTATGGGTCTTACGCTTACCGCATCAAGTATTATGGTGTTCTATAGTTTATCATACAACTTTGCCGATTACTCTCAGGCAAGGGCGAGGATACATCGTATCGGGCAGAGGAATGTGTGTCAGTACATACACCTTGTAGCAAAGAACACGATTGACGAAACTGTATTAAAAGCATTAAAGCAAAAAGAAAATATTGCAGCAAAAATAGTAGATGACTGGAGGTCGATTTTAAAATGACAGATGAAATGTTTATGTTAGCAGACCGGCTTAAGGAACTGAAAGAGAGAAAGGCAGAGCTTGCTGATATGGTGAAAGAAAATAATGCTGAAATTGAACAGGCAGAATTTCAACTATCGCAGCTTATGGCAAGCACCGAAACGCAGAGCTTTCAAAGAGCGGGGACGCTGTTTTATCTTACAACTAAAACTTATGCCTCTGCCGATAAAGCTTATAAGGACGAGTTGTTTAAAGCACTTCGTTCTGAGGGTTATGGCTCACTTATCACAGAGAACGTTAACGCAAATTCCCTGTCTGCTTTTGTAAAGGAGCAGATGGCGGATAATGATGATATTTTACCCGACTGGCTTGAGGGTAAGATAAATGTGTTTGATAAGGTCACAGTAGGTATAAGAAAATCAAAATAAGAAAAGGAAGTATTTAATATGAGTAACGAATTAACAAAAACCAACAACGGATACATTATCCCGAATGTAAGCAGTGATGTTACAGAAGGTATTGCAGAGGAATTAAATGGCTTAAACATTAGCCTTGATAAGGTGAAGATTCCTGCCGGCGGAGGCTTAGCTTTTGAAGTTCCGGGGGAAGATCCCGATTCCCCTGACAGTGAAAAAGAAGTAGTCGGTGTTATTGTAGACCACTATCCCTTGAACAGCTTCTGGACAGAAAAATATAACGGACAGAACATTGCGCCAAGCTGTTATTCGACAGATAACCGCACAGGAATAGGCACTCCCGGCGGTGAGTGTGCAAAATGCCCGTATAACAAATTCGGCAGCGGTGAGGATGGTCAGAGTAAGGCTTGTAAGAATGCACACAGGCTGTATATATTAAGGAGCGGGGAGCTGTATCCGGTAGTGGTAACTGTGCCGCCGACATCGTTAAAATCACTGTCTGATTATCTGGCAAAGAGAATTGTAACAAAGGGTTTGCGCTCATACGGAGTTGTTACAAAACTCACTTTGAAGAAGGCAACCAATAATACGGGAATTACATATTCTCAGGTGCAGTTCTCTCTTTCTGAAAAGCTTACACCGGAGCAAACGGAGATTCTAAAAGGCTACGGTGAGAGCATAAGGTCAGTTACAAGAAATATTGATTTTATGGATTCAGATGTTGAAGATACTGTAGTTGAGCAGCCGACGGAAGTTGATCCGGAAACAGGTGAGGTAATACAGCCGTTGGAGTAAAATGAGAAAAGTAAGGCGGAGGGTAGGTTTTCTGCCCTCCGCAGAAAGGAAAATATAATGGAGAAATATACACTTGCAAGAAGTGCGGATGATGTGAAAGACTATTTGAACGGTGCAGATGTTGTGAGCTTTGACTTTGAAACTGCTCCAAACGATGAGTACAGGGATGAACCTATGGCAGCAATCGATCCCCATAAATCGCACATAGTCGGAGTTTCATTTTCAGTAAAAGAGGGAACAGGAATCTATGCTCCCATTGCACATAAAAATACAAAATTAAATCTTGATATGTTTGAAATACTGCGAGGATTTGCAGAGAGCAAAGTAATTAAAACAGCACATAATCTTGCGTTTGAAGCAATGTTTATGTATTCAAATAATATCCTGATACAGCCGCCTGTATACGATACAATCCTTGCGGCGATGATGACGCTTAAAACAAAGATAGAGTTCAGAACTTTATCGGACAGCGGTCTAAAAACCATAGTGCCGCAGTTACTGCACATTGACTTGCCGAAATTTTCAGAGGTTACCGCCGCCAGGCACTTTGACGAGCTTGATCCGGAAGATTATGAAACCATACGTTATGCTTGTGCAGATTCGGATTATGCACTTCAGCTGTATCATATGTTCAATAACTGGTTTGACAAATATCTTCCAAAGCATAGGCAGATAATTGAAACAATAGAATCTCCGACTGCTATATTTGTGGGACTTATGAAATACAACGGTGTGTCCGTGGATAAGGCTTTGATGTATCGGAAGCAGTTTGATGCAGGCGAGAAGCTATTAGGGCTAAAAAGGGACATTAAAAGGATAATTGGAAAAGATATTGATATCGGTGCAAATGCGTCAACGGATGCGTTCAAGAAATATCTGTATGAGGATTTAAAACTGCCAGTGCTTAAAACTACGGCAAAATATCAGGCGGCGGCAGATGAGGAGAGTCTGATACTCTTAAAAGACTGGTGCAAAGAGAATAAGCCTGAAATATTACCACTGTTGGATTTAATTCATGAGTACCGTAAATGGAACAAGATAAAATCTACATACATAGACGGATTTTTGGACGCAGTGAACGGTGAGACAGGGAAAATACATACATCATTTTTTCAGCTTGGAACGGATACCGGACGGTTTGCGTCAAGGACACCTAATCTTCAAAATATGCCCCGCAAAGACAATGATCCCGTTGGTATCAGGAACTTTTTAACAGCAGGCGAAGGATACATCTTTGTTGACTTTGATTTTTCACAGATAGAGCTTCGTGTAGGCTCGTGGTATTGCCGTGATAAGAAAATGCTTGAAACATATATGAATGACGGAGATATTCATGCACAAACAACCTCAGTTATTTACAATATTCCGTTTGATGAGGCAACCGACAAAAATACACCTCATTACAAGGAGCACCGTTCTATTGCAAAAAACTGTAATTTCGGAGTATTTTACGGTCTGTTTCCGAACGGACTTATGCGAAATCTCAAGAAAGCCGGAATTGAAAAGACAAAAGCAGAATGTGCCGATATTATTGCAAATCTTAAAAACGGTTATCCTATGCTCTCGTCATGGCAGGAGGAAACAAAGAATGAAGCACAAAATACAGGATATTCAGAAACCGCATTCGGAAGAAGGAGAATACTTAAAGGCATATATTCACCGGATATGGGGACAAGGTCATATTGGCAAAGGTGTGCTTTGAATACTCCGATACAGGGAACAGCGGCAGATATTTTAAAGCTTGCAATGGTGAGGATTTTAGCAAAATTGAAAGAGTATCCATACATAAGGCCATTGCTTACCATACACGATGAAATTCTCTTTGAAGTTCCGATTGATAAAAAGGATGAAGCATGTGCGGTAATTAAGTCTTGTATGGAACAGCAACCGTTCCCGGAATTTGATGTTCCGCTAAAAGCCGAAGGGGCTGTCGGATATAGCTTTGGTGATATGGAGGAGATTTGACATGGCAGAGTATTTTAATCATGAACATTATCCCGATCCGACCGCTTACAGCGTGATGAGATGCCTGGAGCTTGAGGAAAAGAAAAGGCAGAAGATTGCAAACGGCGAATGGTTTATGAGATGGATATATGTTGCAAGTCCGTTTAAAGGCGATATGCAAACAAACATTCAGAATGCAAAGATGTATGCTCTGTATGTGGCTAATCAGGCTTTTGTACCTATGGTGCCGCATTTGTTTTTTACACAATTTTTGAACGATGACATACAATCCGAAAGAGAATTGGGACTGGCACTGGGATTGCAGATTCTGAAACGCTGTCATGAACTATGGGTGTTTGGCGGCATTGTAAGCGAGGGAATGGCACTGGAGATACGGTTTGCCCGAAGGCACAATATTCCGATAAGATATTTTGATATAAACTGCAAGGAGGTAAGCAAGTATGGAGACTAAGAAATTTTTATTAGCATTTTACTCTGAAACAGACAATGTTTGTATCCGTGTATTCTCAGACAGGAAAGCAGAAGATCCGGAGTTTAAGGGACAGAAATATACAGAAAAATTATCAAATATTCAAAATATTATGCCGGCCTTAATGCAGCATAACGAGAAGCATCGCGGTGTGTTCTTTGTTGTGAACAGCGGCGGACATACCGATGAAGAAATAACAAGAGTTAATGCACAGTTCGTTGAGATGGATACGGGAAGTTTCGAGGAACAAAAAGCTAAAATCACTTCTTTTAAACTACCTCCGTCAATCATTGTGAAAACAAGGAAATCACTTCATTGTTACTGGCTGATAAAGGATGGAGATGTGAAGAATTTCAGGAAAATACAACTTCAGTTAGTAAAACAGTTTGACGGAGATTCGATGTGTCAGAACGAAAGCAGATGTATGCGGATACCGGGATTTTATCATTCAAAACAAGAGCCTGTTATGGTGGAATGTGTAAAATTTAATCCGGAGCTTTTGTATACTCAAGAACAGCTATCTGAATGTTTACTAGAGGTTGATATACCGGAATATGATATTACATCACGAACAGAGTTTGACGGTGTTGTAGGTTCAGGACAAAGGCTTATGGATAAGTGTGAATTTTGCAGATATTGTAAGGATAACGCAAAGAATCTTTCCGAGCCTGAATGGTATGCTTTTGTGACAAATATGTCTCTTGCAATGGACGGGAATGTATTTGTACATGAGATTTCAAAACCATATCCTAAGTACAGCAGAGCTGAAACAGATGATAAAATCCGTCATGCGGTAGAAGAAAACAAGCCCCATACCTGTGAGTACATAAAGACAAGGCTCGGATTTGAAAACTGTGGAAACTGTAACGTCAAAGCTCCGATTGCTCTGGCCGTACTGTCTATGGCGGAACAAGCCGCAGAGCTTGCTGACGGTGAAGTGAGTGAGGACATGATTTTTGAGGACAGAACAATCAAGCTTATGGCGTATGCAAAGAAATCTGCACCTGCCGCATACGGAAAATTCAAGCAAAAGATAAAGGGAAAATGCTCCATAAAGGATTTTGAAAAGGCAGTTGATTTTCAAAACCGCTCTGTTACTGTGGTAGAGGATACCGATATGCCTTTAAACCTTACCGGAATTAATTTATACAGTGCGGTTCAGCCTGCAAACTGGAGAGTGACAATGGAGCATGGAATACAAAAACGTGTAAACATCGGTGCTGACAGTACAGTTATAACAGTTTGCCCATCGCCTGTGGTAATCACAAAGAGATTCAAAAACGTAGATGCTTGTTCGGAAAAGGTGGAGCTGTCATTTTACCGTGATAATGTGTGGACAAGTATCGTGGTACCGAGGTCATCGGCGTTTAATAAATCATCGCTCATAAACTGTGCGGACAGAGGTTTTCCGGTGGCTTCAAAGAATACATCGGATATTGTGGATTACTTGTATGATTATGAAAATGCAAATGTCAGAAACATCCCACTTATGAAGTCAACCGAGAGGCTTGGTTGGATTGATGATACGTCATTCTTCCCGTACACTGCAAAGAATGATATTTGCTTTGAGACTGATTTTGAGGATTCAAATGAAATACACAAGAGCCTTTCGGAGTATGGAAGCTTTGAGACATGGCTTGAATATTCAGAGAAGCTACGGCAGAATCCGTATGGTAGATTTATGCTTGCATCATCCTTTGCATCGGTGTTATTGGAGCCGTTATCACATCGTGTGTTTTTTGTAAACATCTGGCATGATACTACAAGCGGTAAGTCTGCCGCATGTAAAATGGCTGTATCGGTCTGGGGCGATCCGCTGAAGCTTATGGGCAGCTTTAATGCAACAGCGGTAGGGCTTGAGAGAAAAGCTGATACGCTAAGAAATATATTATACGGTCTTGACGAACGCCAGCTCGCAAACGAGAATCGACTCCCTATGGCACAGATTGTCTACGGACTTTCTAACGGCTTTGGAAGGATAAGAGGAAGCAGGGAAGGCGGCATTCAGAGCATGACGAACTGGCGTTTGATAGTTTTGTCAACAGCAGAAGAACCGCTTCTTTCGGACGATTCACATGACGGTATGAATACCCGTGTGATGGAGATACACGGTGTGCCTGTGGATGATAAGGGTTTTGCGTCAGAGCTTCACAATGTAAGTGAGAAAAATTACGGTTTTGCCGGACGCAGATTTGTTGAACGGCTATGCAAGGAAATGAAGTGCAGAAAGAATATGATTCAAAGCGACTTTGAAAGAATCAAAAAAGCAATAAAGGACAGGGTTCCCACGGCTACCCACCTTGATAATGCATCGGTTATTGCACTCGGTGATTATTACTCCGATATGTGGATTTGGAATACTGAAGAAGCTATTGCGTTTGAGAATGCCGTAAACGCGGCAATTATAATGCTTGAAAATAATACTTCTCTTGAAAAAGAGGACATCATATCCCGTGCTTGGCAGTACATCACAGATTGGTGTTTAATAAATGATAAGGCGTTTGGTGATGATGCGAACCTGAGGTTTGGTATAAAGGAAGGAGCATCACGATACTATGTTGCAAAGGCTCCATTGTATGATGCCTTAAAGAAGTGCGGATACCCTGTTGAAAAATGTATGACAGGATTCTTTGAACGAGGATATATGCAACGTTGGAATGGAAAAAGACAGAAACAAAAGAAAAACGCAGGCGTGCAGACTTGGTATTATGTTATAGATATTCCAACCGGTGATGATGAAAATGAAGTGATTCCACTTTCATAAACGGTAAAATAAACCGTAGATATTTTGAACATGGTAACACGAAAATACGGGTAATACCGTGTACATACACCTATATATAGATAAAAAAATAAAAATTAAGTACGTGGAATTTACCTCACATACGCGAGGTGTGTAAAATCGTATTATTATATTACCAATATAATATATATAGTATTTATCTATGGTTTTCGATAACGAAAACGGTAATATGAATGGTAACATGAATATTACCGTTATATAAGGAGAAATAAAACCATGCTTGAAAAAAACATAACGAACAAGATATTAAAATACTTAAAAACACTTGATAAATGCTATTCGTTTAAGGAACATGGCGGTAGTTACGGAAGTGCCGGGATTCCAGACATTATCTGTTGCTACAGAGGACGGTTCGTGGCATTTGAAGTGAAGAACGAAAAAGGAAAGACCACAGCTCTGCAGGATGTAAATCTTAGAAACATAAAAAGGGCAGATGGAATTGCCGTTGTGGTTCGGAGCCTTGAAGAGGTCAAGACTGTGATTGAAAGTTTGGAGGTGGCTTGATGGATAGTGCATACAGGAGGTTAGCCGCTGCCATAATCATGCAGGCTGTAAGGGACTACAGAGTAGCACGAAGTAATGGTGCTAAGTCACACATAATCAGGTTCTTCCGGTCGAAATGGTTCGGTGTGCTTACTGACCTTGACGGAGAAATGCTGATTGAAAGATTAAAAAACGAAGGAGGACAAACCAATGACGGCTAAGGAATATTTGGGACAAGCATACAGGGTGGATTTAAGAATCAGATGTAAGATGGAACAGGTACAGTCTTTGAGGGAGCTGGCAGTTAAAGCAAGTTCCACGCTTTCGGATATGCCAAAGGGTAGTGGCTATACATCAAAGGCGGATATTGTTGCAAAGATTGTTGATTACGAAAATGAAATTAACAAAGAAATAAAAAAACTTGTAAAGCTGAAAGAGGATGTAACTGATGCGATTAACAGTATCCCCAATGCCGAACAAAGAACCCTATTGGAACTTCGGTATTTAATGTTTAACAAGTGGGAGGAGATAGCAATTGCAATGGGGTATGGAATAGATAATGTTTATAAGATACATAAACGAGCATTAAAAAATATTTCTAAAATTAAAAGTTTACAGTAAAATCCATTGTATTACAGTAGGCTGTTATGTTATACTTATAATCGACAGAAGAGCAATTTGAATGTCATACGAAATTCACTCCTAAAAGCGAGGTGGTAAGGATGCCGACAAGACCTAAGAAACCATGCCGGCATCCCGGCTGCCCCAACTTAACTGACGAAAGATATTGTACGGAACACTCAGTTGATAACAAAAGAGCATCCGCACATGAACGTGGATACACATCCAAGTGGAGAAGACTTTCAAAGCTATACCTAAAAGCGCATCCATTGTGTGAGGAGTGTAAACGAAAAGGAAAGCTTATCCCCGCAACGGTGGTTGACCACATCATACCACACCGTGGGAACGAACAACTGATGTGGAGCGAGAGTAATTGGCAAAGCCTATGCAAGCGATGTCATGATAAAAAAACAGGAAAATATGATAGCATTCCAAAGTACGGATATTGACGAAGGGTAGGGGGTAAAAATCTCCGGGGCGAGCCCGCACGAAGACCGCGCCCACCCTTTGTGTGAATTTTCGCAAAATTAACGAGGGGGGACCCCCTGCGAAATGGTGCAAAGCCTTGTGCCGACTGCGTTTAAAGGCATTTTGTTTTGCTAAAATGTATAACGCAAAACAACGGCGAAAACCTCTGAAAACCAAGCTGCTATGCGGTTTTCGGAGGTTTTTAAATTAAAAACTTAAATTTCCAAAAAACACTCAAATCTATGCGTTTTTAATGCATTTTTGAGTGTTTTTTATATGTTTTTTTGAAAAACATTTTACGAAATGAGGTGAGCTCATGACAGAATACGAGACAATGAAAATTCCTGAACTGCGGGCAAGCGGTATGGGATATAAGGCAATTGCAAATGTTCTTGGTCTTTCACGCGATGCCGTGAGAGGCTTTTGCAGAAAGTATGGCTTAAACGGAAATGCAGAGGTTATGCAGAAAAACATGGAACTCAAAGTTAAAAACGGAGTGCTGTGCCTTAACTGTTCAAAGCCTCTTGAATCTAAGCATCACGGACGAAAACGGAAGTTTTGCTGCGATGAGTGCCGCCGAGAGTGGTGGAAACAAAACGCAGATAAAATCAATCGCAGCCGTGACGCAATGTATCAATGCGAATGCAGTTACTGTCATAAGCAATTCATTAGTTATGGGAACAGGCACAGAAAATTTTGCAGTCATGAATGTTATATAAAAGACCGATTTGGAGGAACTAAGTTTGAATAAAATTGCCCATATCACCGCCTTTTGCTCGGGGCAGTACCCATGTACAGCACCACTCGCTGCAAGACGGCAATCTGAACGATTTTCTTGCAAACTTAAAGTGTTGAGAAAGGATTTAATATAAAATGGAATTTAAAAAACTGAAAATTAACGCACTCATTCCTGCAAGCTACAATCCGAGAAAGAAATTAAAACCGGGTGATGCGGAATATGAGAAGATAAAAAACAGCATAACGGAGTTTGGATATGTTGATCCTATCATTGTAAATTCGGACATGACCATTATCGGCGGACATCAGCGGTGGTCGGTATTAAAAGCTCTGGGTTATGATGAAGTTGACTGTGTTGTAATCGAAATTGACAAAACCAAGGAAAAGGCATTAAATATTGCTCTTAACAAGGTCACCGGTGAATGGAACAAAGAACTGCTGGCAGATTTGATTAAGGACTTGCAAAGCCTTGATTACGATGTTTCAATGACCGGATTTGAACCGCCGGAGATTGACGAGCTGTTTAATGATGTACATTCAAAAGAAACAAAAGAGGATGATTTTGATGTGGATGCCGAACTGCAGAATCCTACAATCACAAAACTCGGAGATGTCTGGCAACTCGGCAGACACAGACTTGTGTGCGGTGACGCTACATTGCCGGAGGTATTTGATACATTGCTTGACGGAAAAAAGGTAAATCTTGTTGTTACAGACCCGCCTTATAACGTCAACTATTCATCAGAAGCCGGAACAATCCAAAATGACAACATGGCAGATACCGATTTTTATAATTTCCTGCTTGCATCATACAAAAACATGGCAAATGCTATGGCAGATGATGCGAGCATATATGTGTTCCATGCCGATACGGAAGGATTGAATTTCAGAAAAGCATTTGTTGATGCCGGATTCTATTTGTCAGGAGTGTGTATCTGGGCAAAGCAGAGTCTTGTACTCGGACGCTCGCCGTATCAGTGGAAACATGAACCGATACTTTTCGGATGGAAGAAGAACGGAAAGCATAAATGGTTTTCCGACAGAAAACAGTCTACCATTTGGAATTTTGACCGTCCGAAAAAATCTGAACTTCATCCGACTATGAAACCAATCGCACTGGTAGCATATCCGATTTTGAATTCATCAATGACAAATGGGCTGGTGCTTGATCCGTTCGGCGGCAGCGGAAGTACACTTATTGCCTGCGAACAAACCGACAGAACCTGCTATACAATTGAGCTTGATGAAAAGTATGCGGATGTTATTGTAAAAAGGTATATTGAGCAGGTCGGAAATGATGAAAACGTGTACCTTGTACGGAACGGAGAAAAAATCAAGTATTCTGATATACGAAAGAGTGATGAAAATGAGTAATTTAACCCTCGGAAGTTTGTTTGACGGCAGCGGTGGTTTTCCGCTCGGCGGACTGTTATGCGGAATCACTCCCGTATGGAGTTCCGAAATTGAGCCGTTTGCCGTGCGTGTCACAAGCAAAAGACTGCCAAAGGTAAAACATTGCGGTGATGTATCCACGCTTAGCGGCGCAGAACTTCCGCCCGTGGATATTATCACATTCGGCTCGCCTTGCCAGGATATGTCCATAGCAGGCAAAAGAGCCGGACTTGACGGCAGCCGTTCAAACCTCTTTTATGAGGCAATACGAATTATAAAGGAAATGAGGGATAAAACAAATGGAAAATATCCGAGATTCATCGTGTGGGAAAATGTGCCCGGAGCATTCTCGTCAAACGGCGGCGAGGACTTCAAAGCTGTCCTCGAAAGCGTCTGTTCCGTCAAAGAAGAGCTGATATTCCTCGATATGAGAAATGGCCGAATGCCGGAGAAATCGTGGCAGACGATTACTCAGTCGCATGGAGAGTTTTCGATGCTCAATACTGGGGAGTCCCCCAGCGAAGAAAACGCATCTACCTTGTCGCAGATTTTGGAGGCGGGTGTGCTGGAAAAATACTATTTGAGTCAGAGGGCTTGTCTGGGTATTCTAAAAAGGGCAGCTTCCCGTGGCAAAGAGCTGCCAAAGATACTCAAAACGGCTTTGGAGAAACAGGCGCAGCGTGTCTGAATGACCAAGGCGGAAACAGAATGGATGTAACCAAAAATGTAACTGCAACACTCCGTGCCGAGGCGCATCATCCGCCCTGTGTTATGGAATCGGCGGGATTTTGCACGGAACATTCGGCAAAAGCAAGGTCGATAGGTTTTGAAAAAGAAGTATCTCCGACACTTCGGGCCGGTACTGTTCCGGCAGCTGTTTATGAAAACCACGGACAGGATACAAGATTTAAGGGACCGCTCGATACCGCACCGACCGTAAGCGCAACCTACGGCACAGGCGAAAACAATCAGCCGTTTGTGGTGGAGCAATGCTACGATGTACGGTTTACTTCGGAAGGTACGAAAAACGCAAGGCAGAATTGCTATGAAACCGATGTAGCAAGAACAATCGACACCGGCGGCAACGCTCCGGATTCCAACCAAGGCGGTGTTGCGGTTGTATACGGAATATGCTCCAAAGACAGCAATTCCATGAAATCGGATAATCCGCACAGCGGTTTTTATGAGGCTGACACATCACGATGCCTTGACGCAAACGGTGGAAATCCGTCATGCAACCAAGGCGGCATGGCGGTGGTATGCGTTGACCAAGGCGGAGGTAAATCGGGATGCTGTGTATCAAAAGGAGTCTCACCCACTCTTGCCTGTACACACGGCGGCGAGCCGACAGTATGTGTTCAAGGCTCAATGATAGGCCGCAAGGATGAAAACGGTCCGCAAGGTAATGGCATAAATGAAGATGTATCGTTTACGCTCAACGCAACAGATAAACACGCTGTTGCATACGGAATTGACAGAGCAGCTTTCAATCAAGGGCAGAATGCAAAATATTCATTTGCGGTTGAGCAAGAGGTTCAGCCGACTATGGTGGCAAAAGGACCCGGCGCTGTTGCTGCGCCGACCTATTCAAGTTCAAAGGCATCTTTTTTTACGAATGCCGAAAAGAAGCTTGCAAATACGCTCGTTGCCACCGATTATAAAGACCCGCCGATGATAAACGATACAAACGATAATGCCGAATACATAGTGCGCAGGCTCACTCCCACAGAATGTGCAAGACTGCAAGGTTTTCCGGACAGTTGGTGTAAAAACCTTGAAACCGAAAATCCAACCGATGAGGATGTTGCATTTTGGAGAGATGTGTTTGAAACACACCGAAAGGCTATGGGAACATCAAAAAAGCCGAAGTCAGATAAACAGATTATAAAATGGCTTAAAAATCCGCATTCCGATTCGGCAGAGTATAAATTGTGGGGTAATGGAGTCGCACTGCCGTGCGTATGCTTTGTGCTTTCCGGGATTGTGATGACAAACAAAAAATACTCCGAGTAAATTCGAAGTATTTAGTGAGTTTCTATTGCGCCATGCTCTGATTCAAATTCGGCAATGCGCTTTTTTATAAGCTGTTCAAGTTCCTTGTTCTTGGTTCTGCCTTCGTATTCGGCGATATATGCAAGCTTATCAAGCAAAACTTGAGAAACTCTGAGCGTGTAACGCGGAAGATTATCTTTCATAATTGACTCACCTCTGACTAAGTATTGACTAAATTATATCATTGTAGTATAATAAAATGCAGAAATGACGAAGTTTTGACGCATAGAAAATGAGGTAATTTTATGAAAACAGCTATTATAGGTTCAAGAAATATAACGAATGTGGATTTATCAAGGTTCATTCCGATTGGTACAACAGAGATTGTATCGGGCGGCGCAAGAGGTGTTGATACCGTTGCAAAAGAATATGCAAACCGCAACGGACTAAAGCTAACGGAATTTTTGCCGGACTATGAACGCTTTGGTCGGGGCGCACCGCTTAAAAGAAATATTACAATAATCGAAAACGCAGATATTGTGCTTGCGTTTTGGGACGGAAAATCGAGAGGCACAAAATCTGTAATAGACAACTGCCATCGCAGAAATATACCGATAAAAATATATTTGGCGCCGGATTTTGTGCAAATGGCAGAATAATATTTATATTGCAAAAAGGACTTGATATTTCCTCGAATTTGAGTAATATATGTACTTAACCAAATTAACCAAAAGAAAGGCGGTACGATATTATGAACGAGGAAATCAGTAAATTTGTTTTGGGACGGCTGAATCTGCACGGAAAATCCGAGCCGACAGAACTCCAAGACGCATATCTGAAATTTAAGTCCTGCATGGACAATTTAAGAAAAACGCTCTCCGATGAGCAGAAAAAGCTGTTAAACAGATGCGAAAACGCATATGCACTGCTTGACGGCGAAACAGTCGACCATTATTACCGCACGGGTTTTTCCGATGCGGTTATATTTTTGGACGGATGGAAAAACGGCAAATGGATTACCGATAAGGAAGGCAAGAAAAATATGCTGATTGATGAAATTAAAAAGCTATACCCCGTTGGCAGCCGTGTGGAGCTTGTGAAAATGGATGATAAGCAAGCGCCGCCTGTCGGAACAAAGGGCACCGTTAAGGGTGTTGACGATATCGGAAGTATAATGGTCGATTGGGATAACGGCTGCGGCTTAAATGTTGTCTATGGCGAGGATGTTATACGGAAAATTTCAGATTAAAATCCGTCATAATATGCTTACATATACACAATTATATGTGTGTATCTTTGGGTAGTAATCGTATTGATATAATCCTCTTTCAGAGTTAATATGTGTATAACAAAATTAAAGAAAAGCCTTGCGGGACAAGGGTTTAGGAGGATTATACAATGACAGACAGAATATTAAATCAGATTGCGGAAATGAAGAAACAGACCATCGGAGTCGAAGTTGAGATGAACAGCATAAGACGAGATAAAGCCGCAAAACTTGCCGCCGAATATTTCGGAACAGAGCGATTTGCAGACACTGAAAGGCGAAACGGATACTGCACTTGGTCGGCTTGGGACGCACAAGGCAGAGAATGGAAGTTTCAAAAGGATGTGAGCATTGCGGGAACTGACAGCGAAAAATGCGAAATGGTTACACCGATACTTACCTACAATGATATAGAACTTTTACAGGAACTTGTAAGACGGCTTCGGAGAGCGGGGGCAAAGAGTGACGCGAGCCGAGGCTGCGGAGTCCACATTCACATCGGAGCAAAAGGACATACGGCACAGACTTTGAGAAATTTAGTGAATATTATGGCGAGTCATGAAGATTTGTTGATTGACGCATTAAAAGTGGACGGTTTTAGGACAGCAAGATACTGCAGAACGGTTGACCCCGCCTTTCTTAAACAGCTTAACAGAAAAAAACCGAAAACAATGTCGGCTTTGGCAGACATTTGGTATAGCGGAAACGGCGCAAATTACGGCAGAGATAATCATTACAACGATTCGAGATATCATATGTGCAATCTCCACGCAACCTTCACAAAAGGTACAATAGAACTGAGAATGTATGAGTTTGAAAGACCTACGGAAACAAAGAAAAACGGTCTTCATGCAGGCTGGCTGAAAACTTTTATACAACTTTCACTTGCACTTTCGCAAATGGCAAAGACGGTAAAAACAGCAAGTCCAAAGCCACAGCAGAACGAGAACCCAAAATACGCGATGAGAACATGGTTATTAAGGCTTGGATTCATCGGTGATGAGTTCAAAACAGCAAGGGAACTCCTTACAAAAAGACTTTCGGGTGACACAGCCTTCAGAAACGGCAGAACGGCTTGAACCACAGTCACCCACACCGGCCGCTGAGTGCGGTCTTTAGGTGGTAGAAGGATAATTTGAAAGGAGTTTTTAATATGGATAAAAGATACTATATCGCATACGGAAGTAATCTTAATGTTTATCAAATGAAGTTTCGCTGTCCGAATGCAAGGATTATAGGAACGACTGTTGTACCGAATTACGAATTGCTTTTTAAGGGTAGCAAGACGGGTTCATACTTAACCATTGAGCCGAAGGACGGTTCAAGCGTTCCTGTTGCCGTGTGGGAAACCACAGCAGAGGACGAACTTGCACTTGACCGTTACGAGGGTTATCCCGCCTTCTATTACAAAAAGGAATTCGTATTGCCGATTAAAGGAATTAAAACGGGCAAGGTGCGAAACCGCAAGGTTTATGTTTACATCATGCACGAGGAGAGACCGTCGGAATCCCAACGAAAAGCTATGTCAGAACCTGTGTTGAAGGGTATCATAATTTCGGATTTGATATTGATGTGCTAAAAAACGCATACGAACGGAGCAGAAAGGAATGTTTGAAATGAAAGAAACAATAGCAACAGCAGCCGTATGCCCCAGGTGCAAAAAAGTATACACGGACAGACCGGCAATTTCAAGGGTGGACGGTAAAACCACGATCTGCCCGGACTGCAGCACACGCGAGGCACTTGAAAGTATCGGCATTGACACCGCAGAACAGGATAAAATTTTAAGGGCAATTCACGGAATCAGATAAAAAAATATATAAACAGACAGTCGCTTAAAAAGCGGCTGTTTTCGTTGCGCAAAGGAGGTGACACTTGTGGCACAGAGAGGCAGAAAACCGAAACCGTCAGCTTTAAAGGAGCTGGAGGGCAATCCCGGCAAAAGAGAAATTAATACAAATGAACCGCACCCTGTGAAAAAAGCGCCGCCATGCCCTAAATGGCTTGAACCTGATGCGAAAAAAGAATGGCGCAGACTTGCAAAGCAGATGGAACAGCTTGGAATATTAACAGAAGTGGACATGACCGCTTTTGCAGGATACTGTCAGGCGTATGCCCGGTGGAAAGAGGCAGAGGAGTTCATATCACGGCACGGTGCAATTGTGAAAACCCCGTCCGGGTACTGGCAGCAGGTTCCGCAGGTGTCAATTGCGCAGACATATCTGCGGCTTATGAACAGATTTTGCGAACAGTTCGGATTAACACCATCATCACGCAGCCGTATTGCAGCCGACTCCTCAAATTCGGACAGCGATGATGATTTAATGGAACATCTTTTAACGCTTGGCGGTGGTAAGGCTGATGTATGATGAAAATAAGGCAAAACGTGTGATAAACTTCATAAGCAGCTTAAAACACACTAAGGGTAAATGGCACGGGAAGTCGTTTGACCTGCTCCCCTGGCAGCGGGATATTATAAAAAACGTATTCGGAACTGTGAAAAGAAATGGTTACAGACAATATAACACAGCGTATGTGGAAATTCCGAAAAAGAACGGTAAATCAGAGCTTGCGGCAGGTGTGGCGCTGTATCTTACCTGTGGCGATATGGAATGGGGCGCTGAAGTTTACGGCTGTGCGTCCGACCGTCAGCAGGCAAGCATTGTTTTTGATGTTGCCGTGGATATGGTTGACCAGTGCCCGGCACTAAAAAAACGGATAAAACCCGTAATGTCGGTAAAACGGCTTGTGTATAAACCGACAAACAGCTTTTATCAGGTGCTTTCATCGGAGGCATTTACAAAGCATGGTTTAAATATTCACGGCGTGATTTTCGATGAACTTCATGCACAGCCAAATCGTGATTTGTTTGACGTCATGACAAAAGGCTCCGGTGACGCAAGAATGCAGCCATTGTTTTTCCTTATAACCACAGCCGGAACAGACAGAAACAGCATATGCTTTGAACAACACCAAAAAGCGGTGGATATTTTGGAGGGCAGAAAGATAGACACCACATTCTATCCTGCAATATACGGTTTGCCGGATGATGAGGATTGGACGAGCGAGGAAAACTGGTACAGAGCAAATCCGTCACTCGGGTACACGATAGATATTGAAAAGGTACGAAACGCATACATGAGCGCCAAGGACAACCCGGCAGAGGAAAATCTGTTCCGACAGCTGCGTCTTAATCAGTGGGTTAAACAGTCCACCCGTTGGATGCCGATGGATAAATGGGATGAATGTAATGAGATAGTGAACTTATCACTTTTAAAGGGACGTGAATTCTATGGAGGACTGGACCTCTCAACCACACTTGACCTTACTGCATTTGTGCTTGTGTTTCCGCCGAGAAACGAAAATGAAAAATATATTATTGTTCCGTATTTTTGGATACCGGATGATAATCTTAAAAAACGAGTGAACCGTGACCATGTTCCGTATGATGTGTGGAAAGCACAGGGGCATATCCGAACAACACAGGGAAATGTGGTTGACTACCGCAGAATAGAGGCGGATATTAAAGAAATTGCAAGTGAGTTTGCTGTAAAAGAAATTGCATATGACCGATATAACGCAACACAAATCATATTAAATCTGATGGACGAAGGTTTAACAATGGTGCCGTTCGGACAAGGCTTTAAGGATATGTCGCCGCCGACAAAGGAGATATTCACGCTTGTGCTTAAAAACAAAATTGTACATAACATGAATCCGGTTCTCAGGTGGAATTTTGATAATGTGTGCGTTGAAACCGATGCTGCTGAAAATATAAAGCCGTCAAAGAAACACTCAACAGAGAGAATAGACGGTGCGGTCAGTACAATTATGGCATTGGACAGAGCCGTGCGCAATATGAATGTGAACACATCATCAGTTTATGATGAGCGCGGTGTTTTGGTGATATAAAAATAAAATTGTATACATAAGCATATATTTACTAATAATATTATATATAAAAAAATATTTTTGTAATCAAACGCTTGCAAATGATTACAAAGTATGATATAATGATATTACAAAGAGTAAAGGAGATGTTATACATGGCAAAAACTTTAGTTCAATTTCGCACAGAGGATACGTCAAGAATAAAAGCAATCAGCATATGCGACAAATTGGGAATTGATTTGCCGACGTATATGCGTATGTGTATTGCGCGGTTAATCCAGGAAAACGGAATCCCGTTTAGCATGAAGCTTGATAATAATTCTGAAAATACAGCTTTAAGCGCAATGAAGGAAGCAAGCCGCATCGCCTCAGAAAACGGTATTGCCGATATGACACTTGATGAGATAAATGCAGAAATCAGTGAAGCGAGAAAGCATAGGTGAGGTTAATGAGATATTATGCTGTTATTGACACCAATGTCATAGTGTCAGCAATGCTTAAATGGAATTCTGTGCCGGGAAATATTTTGGAATTGGTAATTGAGGGCCCGATTACACCTGTATTAAATGAGAAAATTTTAGAAGAATACAGAGAGGTTCTTCTAAGACCCAAATTTCATTTTACAGATAAAATTGTAAGCGAGGTCATAGAAGCAATTAAAGGGCGTGCAATATTCGCTGATGAAGAAAGAATTGATATTGAACTGCCTGATCCGAAAGATAGGGTATTTTATGAGGTTGTTATGGAACAAAGAAAAAGCTCGGACGCATATCTCGTAACAGGTAATATTAAGCATTTTCCGGTGAAGCCGTATGTTGTTACGCCTAAGGAAATGATGGATATTATACTTTCGGATACAGCAGAATAGTATGGACAAAGGAGCATCTATCAAACGATAGGTGCTTTTTTGATGCAGAATTTTGGAGGGATACACCATGAATATCTTTAAATCATTTTTCAAATCACGGGATAAACCGCGCAATGCGTCTGTCGGAACAAGCTGGTTTCATATCGGCAGGTCATGGTCAGGCAAGGCTGTGACCGAACGGACGGCTTTGCAGCAGACAGCAGTGTATGCCTGTGTTCGTATCATAGCCGAAACCATAGCCAGTCTGCCGCTGCATCTATATAAATACACGGATAACGGAAAAGAAAAAGATTGTACGCATCCACTGTATTATCTTTTGCACGATGAACCGAATCATGAGATGACTGCTTTTGTTTTCAGAGAAACAATTGTCAGTCATCTTTTGTTATGGGGAAATGCGTATGCACAGATTATCCGAAACGGCAAAGGCGAGATCATTGAACTGTACCCTCTGCTGCCGGATAAGATGGAGGTCTATCGTTCGGATATTACGGGAGAAATATATTACATTTATACAGATACCAAAGGACAGCGCCATACTTTAAGCAATAATGATGTTCTGCATATACCGGGGTTGGGATATGATGGACTTATCGGGTACTCGCCGATTGCAATGACTAAAAATGCAATCGGTCTTTCTATTGCGGCGGAGGAATACGGTGCGAGATTTTTTGCAAATTCCGCAAATCCGAGCGGCGTTTTGGAGCATCCGGGAGTTTTGAAAGATCCGAGAAAGCTTCGTGAAAGCTGGAACGAGGTATACGGCGGAACAAGTAACTCCCACCGTGTGGCGGTTTTGGAGGAGGGTGTAACTTTCAAAGCCATATCCATACCGCCAAACGAAGCACAATTCCTTGAAACACGCAAATTCCAGATAAACGAAATTTGCCGGATATTCAGAGTACCTCCGCATATGGTGGCAGACCTTGAAAAGTCAAGCTTTTCAAATATTGAACAGCAAAGCCTTGATTTTATTGTGAATACCATAAGACCGTGGCTGGTAAGGATTGAGCAGAGTATCTGTCAAAAGCTTTTGAGCGTAAATGAAAAAGGTGTATATTTTGTAAAATTCAACGTTGACGGAATGTTACGGGGAGATTTTGCAAGCCGTATGAACGGATATGCGATAGCAAGACAGAACGGCTGGATGAGTACGAACGATATACGGGAACTTGAGGATATGAACAAGATACCGGCAGAGCTTGGCGGTGACAGGTACCTATGCAACGGAAACATGGTAGATTTGACAAATGCAGGCGTATGGACGCAGACAGGAGGAAAAACAGAAAATGAATAAATTTTGGAACTTTAAAAAGGTAACAAATACGGCAGACAATGAGGATATAACTGAGAACATCCTCATATTAAACGGTCCGATTGCTGAAGAATCGTGGTGGGGTGATGAGGTGACGCCGAAACTCTTTAAATCCGAGCTTGACAGTGTAGACGGCGATTTAACAGTATTTGTAAATTCTCCGGGTGGCGATTGTTTTGCTGCGAGCGAGATATATAACGCACTAAAAGAGCATAACGGCAAAATTACCGTGAAAGTAGACAGCCTTGCTGCGTCTGCGGCATCGGTTATCGCTATGGCGGGAGATGTTGTTTTAATGTCGCCTGTCAGCATGATGATGTGTCATAATCCGAGTATGATGCTGTGCGGTGAGGTTTCGGAGCTTGAAAAGGGCATTGATTTTCTGAACGAAATCAAAGAAAGCATTATAAACGCATATCAGAACAAAACGGGATTATCGAGAGCAAAAATATCAAAGATGATGGATTCGGAAACATGGATGAATGCAAAATCTGCGTATGATTTAGGTTTTTGTGATAAAATTATGTATTCCGATAACGATAAGCTGAAATCGGGAACGGATTTCATATTCGATAAAAAGAGTATGGTTACAAATACGGTTTCCGCTATGCGCAAAAAACTGAAAAAGATTGAGAAAGAACCGCAGGGAGCCGATATTTCTCAATTTGAAACAAGATTAAATTTATTGAAATAACAGGAGGATTTTTTAATGAGTAAATCGGTTGAATTAAGACAAAAAAGAAGTGAATTATGGGAAAAAGCGAAGCTGTTTTTGGATAATGCCAAAAGAAACAGCGATGTTTTGTCGGCAGATGACAGAGCGACATATGAAAAAATGGAGCAGGAGATTGTAGATCTCGGCAAGGAAATCGGGATTATCGAAAGACGCGAGGCATTAGACCTTGAAATGTCTAAGCCGACAAGTGCGCCGATCAGCGCAAACCCAAACACAAAAACAGAAGAAAAAACCGGCCGCAGCTCAGATGAATACAAAAAATCATTCTGGCTGGCAATGCGGAACAAGAAGAATCCGTATGAAGCGGTAAATGCACTGCAAATCGGAACAGACTCCGAGGGCGGATATCTTGTGCCGGACGAGTATGAAAGCGCGCTTATCGAAAAACTGCACGATGAAAATATTATCAGACAGTATGCAACGGTCATAAAATCATCAAACGGTGATAAGAAAATCCCGGTTGTGGCAGGATACGGTGAGGCAACCTGGACGGATGAAGAAGCGGCATATACCGAATCGGACGATTCGTTTGGAGTAATCACGCTCGGTGCGCATAAGCTTACTTCTATTATAAAGGTATCGGAAGAGCTGTTAAACGATTCTGTATTTGACCTTGAGCAATATATTTCAAAAGAGTTTGTAAGACGCATGGCAGCGGCGGAAGAAAATGCGTTCATAAACGGCACCGGAACAGGCAGACCCACGGGAATATTGCAAACAGCGGAAACAGGTAAGACCACAGCGGCGGCAGCGGCGATTACAGCAGATGAAGTTATTGACCTCTATCACAGCCTTCGCTCACCATACAGGAAAAATGCTGTATTTATTGCCAACGATTCAACTGTAAAAGCAATCCGCCAGCTTAAAGACTCAAACGGAATGTATCTGTGGCAGCCCGGATTGAAAGAAGGACAGCCGGATACCCTTATCGGCAACAGAATTATATCTTCCGCATATATGCCCGAAATCGGAGCAGGCAAAAAGCCGATTCTTTTCGGTGATATTTCATATTACTGGATTGCCGACCGTCAGGGCAGAACCTTCCAAAGATTAAATGAACTGTACGCTGCAACAGGACAGGTGGGATTCAGAACATTCCAGAGAGTGGACGGGAAGCTTACTCTTGCAGAAACAGTAAAAACGCTTGCTTGCAAGGCATCGTGAGGTGAGCTGATATGCACATAAAAATATTGGTATCATGCAGCGGACTTGATTTCACATACAGGCAAGGTGAAGAAGTCATTGTTGCAGAGGATTTGGGAAAGGATTTAATTGCCGGAGGACTGGCAGAAGAAATCGCCGAAACCAAATCGAAAGAAAAACAGAAACTGAAAGCGGGTGGAAAGGCAAATGCTGACGCTTGATGAAGTAAAGGGATTTTTAAGAATAGACCACAACGAGGAGGACGGATACATTTCCGTCCTTCTGATTTTGGCAAAGGAACTGTGTGAGAATTATATGAGAAAAGACATCATCGAGCCGATGCCGGAGTCTGTGCGCCAGGCACAGCTTTTGGTTATTTCGCATTTTTATGAAAACAGGAGCGGCGCACCTATTCCCGAAACGGTGTATCGGCTTTTGGATAATTACAGAAAGGACCAATTCTAATGAACTTTTCAAAATTAAGGCACAGAATAATTTTCCTGTCACCGACAGATGAAATTATAAATTCTATGGGTGAAACCGTACCGAGGTATAAGCCGTTCAAGCCGTATCTTCCTCTCCCTATTCAAGTGGATGCAGATAAGGTGTATTTATCACATGATAATGACGGCAACGCTGTGTTGAAATATATTGACGGCAAACCCTATGCACATAAATTGGCTTTGCAAAATTTCTCCGTTGCGGGACTTGTTGCTCCCATGAGCGGACGAGAATATGAGGAAAGTCAGAAGATAAGAGCCGAAACAACATACAAAATATCAACACGGTTTTTCAGACACATCACATCAGATATGCGTATTTTGTACGATAATCGTGAGTTTGAAATTGTATCTGTCCTTGACCTCGGCGGCAAACACGATGAACTTCAGATTGTAGCTGCTGAAAAAGACAGCAAATCGGCACAAACCTTTAACGGAGATGATTACGATGGCAAATGATGACGGCACCTTCGGTTTTGAGGATTTACAGAAAGCATTTAATCGTATCGAACAGAAATATGAAAACAAAACCGATGCGATGCTTATAGCTATGGCAAACACCGCAAGACAGCGTGTTCGCTCCAAAACGCCCACAGGCAAAACAAAAAAGCTGAAAGGCTCATGGCGAACAAAGAAGCCTAAGACCTTCGGCAAAGCGAGAGTTGCTCGTGTTCAGACCGAAAACCGCTACGGTCATGTTGTTGAGGAAGGTCATAAGGTTGTAACCGGTGGCTCGACAGTCGGCAGAAACGGCAGAAAGCTGAATGTTCTGCAAAGAGGTATTCGAGGTATTTCGGTCGGTGGCAAAACAAAGGCTGAAAAAATGATTGAAAGCACCGTAAAAGAACTCAATTCCGCATTCGGTAAAAATGCGGAAAAATTGCTTGATGATTTAACAAGAGAGGTTGAAGTTTGAATAAAATCGCCCATCTCACCACTTTTTGTTCGGGGCGGTACCTTACGCTATCGGCTTTGCCGATAGTCGCCGTAGGCGAGTTTTGCAGGCAAAACCGTTGGGTACAGCACCACTCACTGCAAAGTGGCAATCTGAACGATTTTCTTTCAAACTTAATTTTTTGAAAGGATTTGATTATCATAATCATGATTACAATTAAGGATATACAATCGGCAGTATCAAAGCTGCTCCAAAAGAACGGATATTTCGTTATTGCCGCAGAAGTTAATGAGGGCTTTACCAAGCCTGCCTGTTTTGTTGATGTTATGCCGGTAAGTGTTACCACAGAGAATAAGTTTTATGAACTGGTAACTATGGGAATTGAAATCTCATACCACCCGGCTATAGAAACAAAAGAGGAACTCATCTCAAATGCCGAAAAAATGAAAAATGCATTCTTGTATACTCCGCTTAAGGTTAAGGACAGGTATTTATCTGTAAATGAAGTAACCTTCGATACAGATAAGTCTGCCCTTATCACATATTTTGAACTGGAATTTATTCAGGAAACAAATACAAAATCGGCATCAGTGCCGAAAATGAAAAATTTAGATGAAAGAGTGGTGACAGACAGTCGTGGGACTTCCGAAAATATTAATTGATTTTAAGACACTGGCAGAAACCATTATCACACGAAGTGAGCGAGGGATTGTTGCAGTTATCTTAAAGGACAACAGCAATACAACCCAAACCTACACCTTTTCAAAGGAGAGCGAGATTGTTAAAAGCCATTTTACGGCAAGCAACCTCGCTTTTTTGTCGCTCATTTTTATGGGCGGTCCGTCAAAGGTTATCGTTGAGAGAGTACAGACGTCAGGAGATATATCAGACGCACTGGAACGGCTAAAAAACAAACAGTGGTATTATCTTACCGTTCCCGGACTTTCAGACGGTGAAACAGATACTGTTGTCAGCTTTATTAAAGAGCAACGAACACAATATCATAAAACCTTTAAGGCAGTACTGCCTTCCGTTGCTGCGGATTATGAGGGCATCATAAACTTTGCGACCGATAATATAAAGGCCGGAGCAAAAACATACACAACCGCAGAGTTCTGCTGTCGCATTGCCGGTATCCTTGCCGGACTTCCTCTTAACAGGAGTGCAACCTACTACACTCTGCCGGAGGTAGAAAGCATTACCGAGAGCGAAACACCGGACGCTGATGTGGACAACGGCAAGCTGATTCTCATAAATGACGGCACCAAGATAAAGATTGCAAGAGGTGTAAACTCCCTTACAACCTTTACTGAGGACAAAGGCTCTGATTTTGCAAAAATCAAAATTCTTGAGGCTGTCGATATGATTCGTGATGATATACGGACCACATTCGAGGATGAGTTTGTCGGCAAGGTTGAAAATTCATACGATAACAAAATCGTATTTATTGCGGCAGTCAATAAGTATTTCAAAGACCTTGCAAATCGCGGAGTGCTCTACGATAAGTTTGACAACAAGGCTGAAATAGACATTGATGCGACTCGTGAGTGGCTTTCCAAAACAAGAGATGTTTCATCTTGGGATGATGAAAAGGTCAAAACGGCTAATACCGGCACAAATGTCTTTGTACGGGCAAATATTCAAATTCAAGACGCTATCGAGGATTTGAATTTCAATATTTACATCGAGTAAAGGGGTGAATTTTTATGGCAGTAAAACCCACAGCACCGAGAGTTATGAACGGTAAATGGGGCATGGTATATTTTGACGGCGAGCCTGTCTATGAAACCGATTCATATGAGGCAAAGCTTAAAATTGAGCGTGAGGACGTTGATTTTGTCATGCAGATGGCAAAGGACTCCAAAATGACCGGTCTTACCGGTGAATGGAGCATGAAGGTTAAGAAGGTATTCTCCCGTGGCGCACAGCTGTTGTCGGAGAAAATAAAGAAAGGTCAGGATGTGCGTATTCAGATAATTTCAAAGATTGATGACCCGGACGCATACGGCAGTGAACGGCTTGTTATTGAGAACGCTTGGTTTAATGAACTGACACTGCAGAAATTCGAGAACACAAAAATGATTGACGAGGAATACAGTGGTGGATTTACCGATTACTATTTCCCGGATTTAGTGAAAGTGAGGTAGCAGATTATGAATAAGAATACAAAAATAACGCTTGAGGAGCTTATCCGCAGAAAAGAGCAGATGCTTGAAAACAAGAAAAAGCCTAAGACAGAAATCTTATACATTAAGTCGCTTGACGGCACTATCACAATTGAGAGTCCAACGGCGGCAATGGCACGTGAGGCACAGGACATGGAAAACGGTGATGCGTATATGGTGTATTCATGCGTTACAGAGCCGTGCCTTAAGTCAAAGGAGTTAAGAGATGCATTCGGCTGCGTTGAACCTATGGAGATTGTCGAGAGAATCTTTGAGCCGGGTGAAATTCCACAGATTGCGGTTGAGTGCTTAAAGCTTTCCGGATATATTGACGGTGTAAAGGCGGTTGACGATATAAAAAACTAATTCGAGGTGACGGAGAGCTTGCCATGCTCTGTCACTTCCTTAACCGAGGTATTACTCCCGATAAAATAATAAACCTGCCGTTTGCCGACAAGCTTTTTTATAAGGCAAGCTATGAGATTTACATGGAAGATGAATACGAAAAATACAAGGCTCTGACTGGCGGTGATGGTTAATGGCTAAGAAGAACATAGGTGCTACGCTTTCTATCAAGGACAATAATTTTACCGCCGGAATAAAGAAAGCCATCACAGGTACAAAGGACTTAAAAAACCATACCGCCAATGCA